>Ga0182739_1000111_pt1 | contig 158880 bp, 128 predicted proteins | sample eDN5th30CBELigBY_FD_128873 | JGI IMG/M metagenome (GOLD analysis project Ga0182739, IMG submission 128873) | Enriched backyard soil microbial communities from Emeryville, California, USA - eDNA 5th pass 30_C BE-Lig BY (version 2) (version 2) | ecosystem: Environmental > Terrestrial > Soil >...
GTTACTCACCCGTCCGCCGCTAAGTATCAGGAGTGCAAGCACTCCATCAACTCCGCTCGACTTGCATGTATTAGGCACGCCGCCAGCGTTCGTCCTGAGCCAGGATCAAACTCTCCATAAAAGAAGTTTTCACCATCAGCGCAAGGCTGATAAGAAAATCTTCAGGTGTTTGACTTGCTCATTACTTAACTAGCTATTTAAAACAATGTTTGGATTTGACGTGATCCATTTGTTCAGTTTTCAAAGAACTTACTGTCGCAACATTCCGTCGTGACAAGAGATAACTTTATCACTTTCAAAACAGCTTGTCAACACTTGATTTATTAAATCAATTTGTATGTTGTTTGCTAGTTGTTCAGAAGCGACATAAAATAATATACCATGCACAAATCGAGAAAACAACTTGTATTTTATGCCAACTTTAAAAGCAGAACAATAAAAAAATAGTCCTGACCACTTAACGGCCAAGACTATTTTCATACCCTCTATTTATTCACCAAGCAATCGCAGCAGTTCCGCTTCATCATCAATTACAGTGACTCCAAGCTCGCGAGCCTTTGTCAGCTTGCTGCCTGCACTTTCTCCCGCTATGACGAAATCTGTTTTCTTCGACACGCTGCCCGATACCTTTGCTCCGCATACCTCTAGCTTTTTAGCTGCTTCATCACGAGTCATACTGGTTAAGGTTCCCGTTATAACGACTGTTTTGCCATTAAAAACACTATCCTGTACGACAGTGTCCTTCTGCTCCGCTTCAGCCTTAACGCCATGTTGCCTCATCTTAGTGATGCTTGCCTGCACAAGCGGGTCCGCAAAAAAGCCTACAATACTTTCCGCTACTATTCCACCTACATCAGGAAGCTGTATAAGCTCTTCGGCCGTTGCGTTCATAACAGCATCAAGATTGCCATAATAATCTGCAAGCATTCTAGTAGTTGCTTTTCCCGTATTCGGAATGCCGAGCGCAAATAGAAAAGCAGCAAGCTCCCGCTCCTTCGATTTCTCGAATGCGTCAAGCAGCTTTCGTGCTTTTTTATCGCCAAAACGGTCCAACTTGATCAGATCATCATAAGTCAATGTATAGAGATCAGCTGGATCACGCACCTCGCAATCCTTATAAAGCTGATCGGCGGTCATGACACTAAAGGTCTCGATGTCCATCGCATCTCTAGATGCGAAATGAGTAATGCGGCCAATGATTTGAGGCTGACAGCCCAGCTTGTTATTGCAAAACAGATGCGCACCGCGAAGCTCCAGCTCCGTCCCGCATGACGGACAGACAGCAGGATAGACGATTTCTCCTCCTTGCTCCTCATCTGTCTTGCCAAGAATCTCCGGTATGACGTCATTTGATCTTCTAATAGTAACAAGCGTGCCCAGCGCATACTTAAGATTTTTACGTTCAATATCTCCGATATTGTTTAACGTGCAGTTCTGAACCGTAACTCCCGCCAGCTCGACAGCCTCAACACGCGCTACTGGCGTTATTTTTCCCGTGCGGCCTACTTCCCAGGATACAGATTCCAGCACTGTTGCAGCTTCTTCGGCTTCAAATTTAAAAGCTACCGCCCATCGAGGAAACTTATCCGTGTAACCCAGCGCTTCACGCGTCCGCATATCCGTCAGCTTCACAACCGCTCCGTCAATCAAGTAATCCAGACTCTCACGAACACGCTCAATCTCATTGAGCTCCTGTTGCACTTCTTCTATAGTATTAAAATACTTTATATATGGATTCACCTTAAACCGATTGTCGCGTAAAAATTGTTGCATCTCCTGATGGCTCTCAAAGGAAACACCTTCAGCATAGCCCACATTATAGAAAAAAGCATTTAACCGACGCTCAGCGGTAACCTTCGGATTCAGATTGCGCAGTGCGCCCGCTGCCGCATTTCGCGCATTTTTGAGCGGCTCTACAGCCGTTTCATTATAGGCTCGAAGAACAGACAGTTCCATAATGCCCTCGCCTTGCACCTCAATAATGCCTTCTGTAAAAGGAATCGTTAAAGGTATAGATCGAATTGTGCGAACCTGAGCAAGAATGCCTTCGCCTACTGAACCGTTGCCGCGCGTTGCCGCTTGAGTTAAATTCCCGTTCTCATAGGTAAGATTAAGCGTTAAGCCGTCAAACTTCAGCTCAAGCGCATAGCTTGGAATCGGAAGCGGTTCTGCGCCTGAGTCTGCAGCTTTGGCATTGAAGTCAGCAACCGCCTTCACTACGCGGGCATTCCATGCGAGCAAGTCGCCGCTGTCCTGCGCCTTATCGAGACTCCATAGACGAGCGCGATGACGATAGGGTTCGAATGACTGCAGGAGCTCGCCTCCAACTCGCTGCGTTGGCGATTCAGGCAACGGCATGCCGGCTGCCGACTCCAGAGCGACAAGCTCATCATAAAGCTTATCGTAATCCACATCGCTAATGCTCGGCTGATCCAACGTGTAATACTTATAATTATGCTCATTAATGATCTCAATGAGCTCTTTCATTCGATTCAACTGAGCATCCATTTGGTAGGCCTCCTTATATATAGAACCATTTACATTAGCAGCTTCTTACATATCTTATGTAATTCGAACCAAGAGCTTACGGAACTGTGAATCGAGAATCGTTATATCGGATAAAACAATGCTAAATAGAAAATCTACGGACCCCAGTGACTTTATACGTGCTTTTCCCCAGTCAAATGGTGAGATTAGCACGCAATAAGGTCATCTGAGTCCGTTCTTTCATCAAAGTATCAAAGTATCCGATTTGCGCTAAATAAGGTCATCTCGGTTCGCGAGCTAGTATTGCATTAAACAAGATTAGAGCTTCGTAATCGGCGCAAAGCCAGCGAGCAATCGTTTAATGCCAACAGGTGCCGGGAATGCAATCTGCAGCTCCATATCCTTACCCGTGCCTTTAACGGCGACGACCGTGCCCTCGCCCCACTTGCCGTGCGCGACGCGATCGCCGGCCGCGTACCCATCTGGCGCGCCTCCAGGCGGCGCGCTGCCGCCTGCCGCTCGAGCGGCATCCATCGGCGTGCTCACCCGCACGCCACCGCCGCCGCCGCTCGGCGCGGCCGCCCTGCCCCCCGCCATAGCTGGGGGGCGAGCCCCAGCGCGTGACACGCCGAATGACGGCGTGTACCCCGCGCTGCCTGCGGCGCTCTGCGATGCAGCGCCGCCGCCATAACGCCCGCCGCCCATGCGGGCGGGCGAACCCCCTGCCTTCACGCTATCTGGGATCTCGCCCAGAAAGCGTGAAGGCATATTGCTGCTCGTGCGGCCGAACAACGTCCGCATCCTCGCGCAGGTCAAGTACAGCCGCTTCTCGGCCCGCGTAATGCCTACATAAGCAAGGCGCCGCTCCTCCTCGAGCTCTTCGTTATCGTTCAGCGCCCGGCTGTGCGGGAATACCGTCTCCTCCATGCCGATAATGAATACGATTGGAAATTCCAAGCCTTTAGCACTGTGCATCGTCATGAGCACAACAGCATCATTCGGCTTATCTGCATCCTCCTTGTCCTTATCCATCGAATCGATATCCGCGATAAGCGCTAAATCCGTCAAGAACGATACAAGCGTTCGATCCTCATTGCGCTCCTCGAAATCCATCGTTACAGACAAAAACTCATCGATATTTTCAATGCGCGCCTTCGACTCCAGTGTATTTTCCCGCTGCAGCTCCATCCGATATTGCGAAAGCTCAAGCACCTTCTCCGTCAGCTCGGTAACTGATAAGTATTCAACCATTCGCGTCAAATTGTCAATCATCTCATAAAACTCGCGCAGCAGCGTTCGTGTCCGCCCATTCACTTCAACGTCGCCCAGATCGTTCAGCACTCTAAAGATCGACGTGCCTCGGCGTGCCGCTTCCTCCGAAAGCTTACCTAATGTTGTATCGCCAATGCCCCGCTTCGGCACATTAATAATCCGATTCAAGCTAATATCATCATCCGGATTCGACACCAGCTTCAAGTACCCTAGCAAATCCTTAATTTCCTTGCGATCATAGAACTTTATGCCGCCTACGATTTGATAAGGAATGTCTGACTTAATTAAAATTTCCTCTATAATCCGTGATTGCGCATTTGTGCGGTACAAAATAGCGTGATCAGAGAAACGGCTGCCGCTGTTCACATTTTTACGAATCTCACCTGTTACAAAATAGCCTTCATCATGCTCGCTGTCCGCTTGATACAGCTGAATGAGCTCGCCCGCACCTTGATCCGTCCACAGCTTCTTCGGCTTTCTGCCTGTATTCAACTTAATAACCGCATTGGCCGCATCCAAAATATTCGCCGTAGAACGATAGTTCTGCTCCAGCATAATCGTACGCGCTTCCGGATAGTCGCTCTCGAAGTTTAAAATATTCGTAATATCAGCCCCGCGCCAACGATATATAGACTGGTCACTGTCTCCGACTACACATATATTATGATGCTTATCCGCCAGCATATTGCACAGCATATACTGCGCTCTGTTCGTATCCTGATACTCGTCCACATGAATGTAGCGGAATTTATTCTGGTAGAAATCAAGCACCTCCGGCACATCCGTAAAGAGCTTAATCGTCATCATAATAAGATCATCGAAGTCGAGCGAGTTGTTGCTTTTCAACCTTTTCTGATAGGAAGCATACACCTTAGCCACAATACTTTCAAAATAATCCGAGCCCGCCTTCTGCTCATAGCGCTGAACATCAATCAATTCATTCTTAGCGCTGCTGATCGACGCCTGCACGGCCTTCGGTTCAACCTTTTTCGTATCGATATTCAGATCCTTCATGCAATTGCGCACGACCGACAACTGGTCGCCCGAATCTAGTATCGAGAAACTTGAATTGTAGCCGATTCGATTAATATCTCTCCGCAAAATTCTCACACACATGGAGTGGAAAGTGGATACCCATATATCCCGCCCAGTCGGGCCGATAAGCGATCCGACCCGATCCTGCATTTCCCGAGCTGCTTTATTCGTAAAGGTGATCGCTAAAATGCTCCATGGAGCAACGCGCCTTTTTTCAATTAGGTAGGCTATCCGATGTGTCAGAACGCGGGTCTTTCCGCTGCCTGCTCCAGCCATAATGAGCAACGGACCTTCTGTCGCTTGGACAGCGTCCCGCTGCGGTGGATTCAGCTTCTGTACTGCTTCATCTATGCTAATATAATTCAACTTGTTCTACCCCTTTGTTCCCATTTGTTCGCCTTCTTTCAGTGTAGACAACACGCTTATTCATGTCAATTTGAGATTCCGTAACCGAGCTATTTAATTTACGACAAAATATGATAAACTAGTAAGATATGAATTAATTTTGGAAAGGACGAATTACATGCGCAAATTTTCACTCCTGCTAACCGCTCTAATCATCACATGCACTGCGATCTTGTCGCCGCAAGCATACGGAGCCAGCGCAAAAGAAACTACGGCGGCCAACAATATTAAGAAGCTAGAGACAGCCGTTAAAAGCAAAAACTGGCGCAATGCCGCAACCTATTCAAATCAATTAGCCATTTATTACGAGGAAATCGGCCAGTATGATAATGCTGTTCGATATTTTGATGAGAACGCCGAGTATTCTACGAAAGCCGGCATCCATCCTTCTTTTGCCGTAGCTAGTACGATACGCGCTGACCATCTCCGCACATCTACCGAGGTTTATGTATCAATGCCTGTTAAAAGCAATAGAACGCTCGAAAAGTTCGAACCGCTGTCCGGCGCCTATATTGGCATGTTCCCGGGTGATAAGCTCTCAAATGCCGACTACAGCAAAATTGAGAGCCTGTACGGCAAGAAGCACGCTATATTCCTAACATACGCTCATTGGCGCAGAGGCTACGAAGATACGAATTCGGTATTCCCTGTTGAGAAGGCCGCTCAAGCAAAAGCTGCTGGCGGCGCGCTGCAGATTGGATGGGAGCCAAGCAATGGCCTTGATGATGTACTGGACGACGAATATGTTCGTCAATTCGCTCGTGAAGCGAAGGAATCCGGTATTCCCATTTTCCTGCGTTTTGCAGGCGAAATGAACGGCCCTTGGGTTCCTTGGAATGATAAGCCTGAGAAATACATTGAGAAATTCCGATTAATCCACGACATCATGGAGGAAGAAGCGCCAAATGTGGCTATGGTATGGTCGCCGAATTTCCTTCCAAGGGACAATATCGATCCGTTCTATCCTGGTGATAAATATGTTGATTGGGTTGGCTTCTCGCTTTACACTATCCCTTATTCGCAAGGAAGAGAAGTGCCCGGAGGCAGCGCTATCGATTATTTAAGACCGCTGTATGAGAAGTATTCCAAGAAGCCCATTATGGTTTCAGAGGGAGCTATCTCTTTTGTCAGCTATCAGCTTGGCAAAACGTACAGCAACTGGGCAGTTGGACAGCTCGACAATATGTATACGTATTTGGCCCGCATTTTCCCGCAGGTCAAAGCGATTACTTACTTTAACTTGGACAAGATGACAACAAACTATGACAATCAGAACAATAACTATGATTTGTCCGACGATCCTGCCATGCTGAAGAAGTACAAAAAAGTTATTCAATCGAATTACTTCTTGTCCAATGTTGAGACTGGGGCAACTAATAATGGCGGAGAGCAATTTGTGCCGATCAATAAAGCCGCAAGTTCGCTTAAGGGTAAAATGGACGCTATGGTCTATGTGAAGCTGCCGCTTGGCAACCACCCTTACTATGTAGCAATCTATCAAGGCAAAACGAAGCTTGGTGAAGCCTATGCCGCCCCATGGTCAATGGAAATTGATTTTGACAAGGTAAAGCTGAAGGAGCCGATTACAGTTATCGCCTTTGATAAAAACTTTAAACGACTGAGCACGACTAACATGACAATTAAGCCTTAATCGTTAACTTGGCCAGCTAACCTCTCTTGGTTAACTGGCCTTTCTGTTGTTGACTTGTCCCTCCGCTTAACGGCGCTTGACTAACTGCGTTGTTGACTTGTCCTTCCTCCTAGTCGCTCAATCTGATCTTTAGCGGTAAAAGTTTCCCTTACAATGTTGGAGTTATTGTCGAATGGATTCGCAAGCGAAAAACCTTCCTCTAAAATCTGCAGTTGCTGTTAAGTAGCCATATATGTCGAGTTTTAAAGGAAGCGATTTCCCTTAAAACTTTGAAATCCCATTACCTAGTTAGTTTAAGAGTAGAAATTACCGCTGGAGGATGGGGGGTGATACGTGATACGTGGTACGTGGTACGTGGTACGTGGTACATGGTACGTGATACGTGGTACGTGATACGTGGTACGTGGTACGTGATACGTGATACGTGGTACGTGATACGTGGTACGTGATACGTGATACGTGGTACGTGGTAAATGATACGTGGTACGTGATACGTGATACGTGATACGTGGTACGTGGTACGTGGTACGTGGTACATGGTACGTGATACGTGGTACGTGATACGTGGTACGTGATACGTGATACGTGATACGTGGTACGTGGTACATGGTACGTGATACGTGGTACATGTTTGGTGGTTGGTGCTTGGTGCTTGGTGCTTGGTGCTTGGTGGTACATGGGGTGAGGTTGGTCAAATGAGGCAACCGGTATAAGATAGGTCGTCACATAAGAAGGACAAGCAGAGGTCAATTAAACATAAGAGCCAGACAATAAAAATGGCTGCCCTTTGTCGTTAACGACGAAGAGCAGCCTTATTTTTTTACCAAGCAACAGCATCTTGAACTGCGGTTACAGTAGCAAGCGCAGCTTGCAGATCTGTATAGATGACATTGCCGACTACTACAGTGTGCGCTGCTTCTGCCGCTTGCCGAGCTTTATCAACTGAATCGATGCCGCCGCCATAAAACAGCTGCGCTTGCGAGACGATGCTTTTGGCTCTGCGAACGAGTGGAACATTGCCGAAGATGCCGCTGTATTCCAAATATACAATCGGAAGTCGAAGCAAACGGTCAGCCATTCGTACATGCGCGATAACCGCTTCATCATCAAGCTCCGTCTTCGCTTCGCTTATACGTGCCGCTGTTGCTCCGCTGTTCAAAATAATATAGCCTTGCGCCGCCGTATCATCCCATGGAACGAATGCGCCGAACTGCTTCAGCCCTTCCGTCTGATTGCCTGTAATCCACTCTGCACGATCCGTATTAAGCACCAGCGGGACAAAGTAACCGTCAAAGCCGGGAACAGCGCCATCCATCGTCGTCACTTCAAGCGCGCAATCTATTTCATAGCGGCGAATGCGCGACAGAAGATCGACTATATTGTCATACGTTACTCCGCTGGAGCCTCCTACGATGATCGCATTCGTACCCGAATGGCATATTGCATCCAGATCCTCATCGCTAATCGGCTTATCTGGATCCAGCTTAAACACATGCCTCCAGCCTGCAAACCACTCTTTTCTCATATCTATACGCCTCGCTAACCCTACCATTTTCATGATCCCAGTTATTGATCATTCGCTTCGCAAGCTCCAAGCGGTCTATTTGACAAGCTGACCGCGCGTAACACCCAGCTGATTGGTCGCTTTTAAGCTCTTCCACACCTGAGTACCGCTTATACGGCCATCCAGCGCATCACGATAAAGCGACAACACCTCATGCACTTGTTCTCCTGTCTCCTCTAGAAACTCTACGCGATAGCTTGATACGCCCAGCTGGATGAAATTGCGGATGTATTCCGCGCCGGATTGCTCGATAGCGTTATAAACCGTGTTGCGGCAGCCTTCATCTACTCGAACAGGATGCGACATCCCGATTCGATCCTGCAGCGAGGCCCGTTGTTCCTCGCAAGGACGGCCGCAGTTCGTATAGTTGGTACCCTCACTCATAAAAGTGCAATAGACACAATGCTCCGTATGGAACATCGGCAGATGCTGATGGATAACTACCTCCAGCAAAGAAGTGTCTGAGCTTTCCAGCAAATCAACCATCTGCTGTATGTTCAAATCATACGAAGGAGTAATCACATCAAGGCCTGCTTCTGCAAACAGCTCAACGGCCTTATGATTGGCAACGTTCAGCGAAAAGTCGCCGATCAGCTTTGGAAACGGCATACCCGGATTTGAGGCGCGAGCCCGCAAGTAGTAATAGAGGGCGCCTGTGTTGCGAACAAGCACAGCATCGGGCTGCAGCTTCAAAATATTCGCATGGTAGCCATTCTCATTCGGCATATGAATACGCGGCGTTGCAAGCGCAATAGGCTTGCCCGCCTTCCTAGCTATTGCGATTGCCGCTGGGAATTGCTTAATAAACTCAAAATCGGCATAGATATATGCCGCATCAGTCTGAACGGCTGCTTCAACCTGCTCCAGGCTGCGGCACAGCACTGTCAGCTGCGAGGCTTTTCCGCGTTCATTTGTCGATTCCGAACTAATTGGCCCTTTGATCAGCTTCGAAGTGGCAATGTCGGCTGGAACATCATTTTTCACAAAGATAGGCGGCTTTGGTCGTTCACCAGACAGCTTTTCAACGGCCTCACGGCGCATCCTGTTCAGCTCGCGAACAGGTACGATCAGCTCGCCTTCAAGCGCCAGCTCTAGCTTGTCCAGCTGATAGAGCGTGCCGCCAAGTCTTCCCAGCTGATCTTGAAGCAGCTCGGCATCCATTGGGCGCTTTTGCGCTTTTTCCAGCAGCAGCTCCGAGGAGACCTCCACTGCAGTGCCTTTCTGAACATCCTGCCAAACCGTCCGCAGCGGCTCGCCTTCTGCACCTGTCACTTGCACATGCAGCGGGAACACCCGATAAGGCTTCTCCGTCTCATAAGTAGCACGCAGTCGTTTGTCCAGTGCAGGGTCACTCGTTTTCCATACTCGGTCTCCGACATGAACCTTGCGCAGATCAACATCGTTGCGGCCAGGCACTATTTCAATAAGCGCGCCTTGTTGCGCTTCTCCCTCTATTTTGACACCATGACGACGTACATCGTAGACACGACCGCCTTCTTCCTTCTTGGTCGGATCTCCCGCGTCGAATACAATACCGTCCCCCCGCTTCACAGGAGCATCCAAGCGTACCGTAACCGCATCGCGCATGATGCGCTCAACTTTGCCTAAGTAGACGCCCCGGCTCTTCGGGAATGTTCCTTCTACAAGCAGCTTATTGTTCGTACCGTCAAGGAAACCATGCGTAAACCCGCGTGAGAAGCTTTGCTGCAGCTCGCGTACATCCTCCTTGGACGGCTTGGAGCGATCTCCTTCAAAATACTGATCGATCGCACGGCGATATTTGCTTACCACGTTAGCAACATATTCTGGACTCTTCAGACGCCCTTCAATTTTGAACGATGTAACGCCAGCTTCAATAAGCTCCGGAATGATATCGATAGCAGCCAAATCTTTAGGAGACAGGAGATAGGCTACATCGCCCATCGGCTTCTTCTCGCCATCAACCATTAGATCATATGGAAGGCGGCAGGCTTGGGCGCATTCGCCGCGATTGGCTGAACGTCCGCCCCACATTTCAGAGGTTAAACATTGCCCAGAGTAGGAGACACATAATGCCCCATGAACAAATACTTCCATGGGCAGCTTAGCCTGCTCGCCAATGATTTGAATTTGCTTCAAGTTATTTTCGCGTCCAAGCACTACACGTTCAATGTTGAACGGCTTTGTAAACTCAACAGCTTCGGGCGAGGTAATCGTCATTTGTGTTGACCCGTGAATAGGAAAATCGGGCGACAGCTCGCGAATCAGCTTAACCAAACCCAAATCCTGCACGATAACCGCGTCCACACCTGCATCTATACACATTTCTATCAGCTTCTGAGCGTCACGTAGCTCATCCTCAAAAACCAGTATGTTAAACGTTAAAAAACCCTTCACTCCATACGTATGAAGATAAGCCATTATTTCAGGCAGATCCTCACTGCGGAAATTGTTAGCGCGCGCTCTTGCATTAAACTTTTCCACGCCGAAAAAGATCGCATCCGCTCCATTAGCTACGGCCGCGCGCATGCACTCCCAGTCGCCAGCCGGTGCCAGCAGCTCTACATCAGATCTTGTTAATTGTTCGGTCATCTCTATTGTCAATCCCTCTCATTATATAAGCCTAATGTTACTAGTTTATCAAACAGCCGTCCGCTAATCCACCATACAATAATGGCAAAGCGTTCATTACTCCATTTTGCTATCTTTTCTATGGGGAAAACTGTTTGTTTCACTGTTCGCATGCTTGCAGCTAATGCTTGTTTTGTTTTGTTATTATGCTTTTTTGCTAAAACTATATTTCTGAGTAGGTAATGCATCAAGCTAGGTGATATAATATCCTCGAATATAAGAATGATGCTGTTTATTATGTTTCAGGAGGTATGGACCATATGAAATTAGGCGTATTTAGCGTGCTTTATTCTCAGAAGCCATTTGAAGAAACGTTGGACCATTTAGCTGCCAAAGGTCTTGGCGCGATTGAGATCGGCACAGGCGGCTACCCTGGCAATGCACATTGCGATTTGGACGGATTACTGGCCGACAGCGGCAAGCTTAAAGCTTATAAGCAAGCTGTTGAATCTCGCGGTCTTATCATCAGCGCGCTGAGCTGCCACAGCAATCCGCTTCACCCGCAAAAGCAATTATCCGGTCCAGACGACGAATTAATACGCAAAACAATCGAGCTGGCTAACCGTCTTGAAGTATCTGTTGTCAATACGTTCTCAGGCTGTCCCGGCGACCACGAGGATGCGAAGCATCCGAACTGGCCGGTAGCGCCATGGCCAAATGACTTTCAAGATATTCTAACTTGGCAGTGGGAGAAGAAGGTTATACCTTACTGGTCCGAGATTGGCAAGCTGGCTACCGAAAGCGGGATCAAAATAGGCCTGGAGCTGCACGGAGGATTTTCCGTACACAGCCCTGGCACAATGTTACGCTTGCGCGAAGCAACCTGTGATGCAATCGGCGCTAACCTTGATCCAAGCCATATGTGGTGGCAAGGTATTGATCCTGTACAAGCAGTGCAAATACTTGGTCGCGCAGGAGCCATTCACCACTTCCATGCTAAGGACACATCGATCGATCCAATTAATGTTAACCGTCACGGCGTTACAGATATGCAATCCTATTCCCTAATGCTGGATCGCGCTTGGCAATTCCGTACAGTCGGTTATGGCCATGACATGAAGGTATGGGCTGACATTATAAGCGCGCTTCGCCTCGTCGGCTACGATTATGTTGTCAGCATTGAGCATGAAGACGGACTAATGTCAGTCGAAGAAGGCTTCTCCAAGGCTGTGCAAAATCTGCAGCAAATTCTCATCAACGAGCCGCTCGGCGAGATGTGGTGGGTATAGTATAGAAAAGCCAGCTTGCTGTTATCGGCAAGCTGGCTTTCATTTTTCGAGAAACTAACTAACCTTTAAATAGCGTTATGGAAATTCATTAGGAACTGGAACTAACCTATTTCGCATTCCATCTGTGCAGAGCTTTAATCAATAAGAAAGGTCTGACGGAATTCCGTCAGACCTTTCTTATCCATACCTTAAGCCATCCATACTTTAAAGATCATTATGTAGTCGATCAGTAAGAATAAACCAAGGGAAACGGCTGTGAATCCGATTGCAAACAAATTCTTCTTATCCTTTGTAGTCAAAAGACGAACAAATCCAATCGCTATGATGATTGTAAATGCGAGCATAAACCAGTCAAAGGTATGGATCGCTGATGCTGCTGCTTCTTCTGCTAAAAACATGAGGAACCTCCTTATTCGCACGTAGCCTAATCTTACTCTATATGTTATCGTTAAGTGTATCCCAAATCAAGTCAAATTTTCGTCACAACATAAGTTTGTCACATTTACCTCTGCCGTGAACTTCCCCTTTAATGGATAAGCCATTACCCCTATACTTTTAACATGTCCAGACATCCTATTATTATCAATAGTATTTTAGTTTAGCCGGGCTTACCTAAACACTTAAAAGCAGTACAGGACCTTCGTTCTGTACTGCTTTACACTTAATGGCTATTCTCTAGACCATACTCCAATTACTATTACTTTGCCGCAGCCGGCTCTTGCTCTTGATGCTGCTTCGCAATAGTACGCTTCACATCGCGCTCCAAAATTGGCTTCAAATACTTGCCTGTATAGGACTGCTCCACATTTACAACCTGTTCCGGAGTTCCAGAAGCGACAATGGTGCCGCCTCCGCTTCCGCCTTCCGGACCTAGATCGATTAAATAATCAGCCGTCTTTATCACATCAAGATTATGCTCAATTACGAGTACAGATTCACCCGAATCCACTAACCGATGCAGCACGGTCAGCAAGCGATCGATGTCATCCACATGCAGCCCTGTAGTCGGTTCATCCAAAATATATAAAGTCTTTCCTGTGCTTCTGCGGTACAGCTCAGCTGCAAGCTTAACGCGCTGCGCTTCTCCGCCTGACAACGTCGTTCCCGGCTGTCCAAGCTTCATATAGCCTAATCCGACGTCCAGCAGCGTCTTGATCTTCCGATGTATGCGAGGAAGATTCTCAAAAAAGGCGCAGCCATCCTCTATCGTCATTTCTAATATATCGGAGATGCTCTTGCCTTTGTATTTTACTTCAAGCGTCTCTCGATTGTATCGCTTTCCTTTGCAAATCTCACAAGGTACATAAACGTCCGGCAAAAAATTCATCTCAATTTTGATGATGCCGTCTCCTCGGCAAGCTTCACAGCGCCCGCCCTTTACATTAAAGCTAAAGCGTCCCTTCTTATAGCCTCGTACCTTGGACTCATTGGTCGATGCGTATAAATCGCGAACATCATCAAATACTCCTGTATAGGTTGCAGGATTAGAACGCGGCGTACGTCCGATTGGCGATTGATCAATATCGATTACCTTCTCCAAATGCTCCACACCGCGCATCTCCTTATACTGACCAGGCCGTGTCTTTGCTTTATTCAGATCGCGGGCCAGAGTCTTATACACAATCTCATTAACAAAAGTAGATTTGCCTGAGCCGGATACGCCTGTAACAGCTGTAAATACGCCTAAAGGAATTTTTACATTTACGCCGCGCAGGTTATTTTCCTTCGCGCCGCGCACCTCCAGCCACTTATCGCTTGTAGCGCGACGCTTCAATGGCACTTCAATAAACTTGCGGCCGCTTAAATACTGCCCTGTTAGCGAGTGCTCATTATTCATAATCTCAGCAGGCGTTCCTTCAGCGATAACATTGCCGCCGTGAATGCCCGCTCCCGGTCCAATATCGATAATATAATCTGCCGCCATCATCGTATCCTCATCATGTTCAACGACAATTAACGTGTTACCGAGGTTACGCATATGCTGCAGCGTCTCAATAAGACGATCGTTATCGCGTTGATGCAATCCGATGCTTGGCTCGTCCAATATATACAAAACGCCCATCAAACTGGAGCCTATCTGTGTAGCAAGTCGAATACGCTGCGCTTCGCCCCCGGACAACGTTCCCGCTGCACGGCTCAGAGACAAGTATTCCAGACCAACATTGACCAAGAAGCCCAATCGGCTGTTGATCTCCTTCATAATAAGATGAGCAATCGTACGTTCCTTCTCGCTAAGCACTAGACCATTGAAATATCCTTGCGCTTCACCGATCGTGAGGGATGTAACATACGCTATATTGTGAGAGCAGACCGTCACCGCCAAGGTCTCTTTGCGCAAGCGTTGACCTTTGCAAGAAGAGCAAGGCTTCGCGCTCATATATCCTTCAATATGTTCACGCATCATATCGGATGCAGTACCCCGATAACGACGCTCTAAATTATTAACAATGCCCTCGAATGGCACATATGCTTCCTTTCGATGGCCAAAGTCATTCTCATATAAAAAGCGGACCCGCTCTCCCCCCGTTCCGTAGAGGAGTTTTTTCATCTGCTCAGCGGTTAATTCCGATATCGGTACATCCATAGGGATGCCGTAATGCTCACAAACCGAAGCTAAAAACTGTGGATAATAGTTAGATGTGCTTCCCGCCCATGCCAAAAAAGCTCCATCTTCAATTGTCTTGCCGCTGTCAGGAACAAGCAGCTCAGGATCGACGATCATCTTCGCGCCAAGACCGTCGCATTCCGGACAAGCCCCGTATGGGCTGTTAAAAGAGAACATCCGCGGTTCTAGTTCCTCCACGCTAAAGCCACATTCTGGACAAGCCAGATTAGAACTAAACAGCAGCTCCTCTTGGTCAATTATATCGATAAGCACGCGTCCTTCAGACAGTCGTAACGCTGTCTCAATCGAATCGGCCAGTCTGCTGTGTATATCTTCCTTCACCACAATCCGGTCGACAACGACTTCGATGTTATGCTTTTTGTTTTTCTCCAGCTCGATATTTTCACTGAGCTCTCGAAGCTCGCCGTTAATGCGGACACGGACATAGCCCTGTTTCTGAATATCAGCAAGCAGCTTAACATGCTCGCCCTTCCGGCCGGAAACTAACGGCGCCAATATTTGCAGCTTCGTCCTTTCCGGGTATTCCATAATGCGGTCTACCATTTGTTCAACGGTTTGAGACGTAATCTCAATGCCGTGCTCTGGACAATGCGGCTTGCCGATTCTCGCGAACAGAAGCCGGAGATAATCATAGATCTCCGTTACGGTTCCGACTGTCGACCGCGGGTTGCGGCTAGTCGTTTTTTGATCAATCGAGATCGCAGGAGACAGCCCCTCAATCGAATCAACATCGGGTTTCTCCATTTGACCTAAAAATTGTCTGGCATAAGCTGACAAGGACTCTACGTAACGTCTTTGACCTTCCGCATATATCGTATCGAAAGCAAGCGATGACTTGCCAGAACCGCTGAGACCTGTAAGAACGACGAACTTGTCGCGCGGAATGGTAACATCAATATTTTTTAAGTTGTGGGCGCGCGCACCCTTTATAATTATTTTGTCTATAGCCACACTGTTATCCTCCTACAATCCCATTTCGGCACGAAGCTCAAGCAACGCGTCGCGCAGCTCTGCCGCACGTTCAAACTGCATGTTTTTCGCTGCATCCTTCATCTCGGCTTCCAGCTTCTGCAGCAGCGCTTGCCGATCCTTCTTGTTCATTGTCGTCACGCCAGCCTCGGTCAAGTAATCGGATTTTTCCTCCGCGACCTTTGTCGCCTCAATGACATCATGCACCTTCTTCCGAATCGTCTGCGGCGTAATGCCGTTTGCTTCATTGTGAGCTATTTGGATTGTCCGTCTGCGCTGTGTTTCTTTTATGGCGCGATCCATCGAGTCGGTCACTTTATCCGCATACATAATAACCCGTCCGTCACTGTTACGAGCTGCACGGCCAATCGTCTGGATCAACGAGCGGTCTGAACGAAGAAATCCCTCTTTATCCGCGTCAAGAATAGCGACCAGCGACACCTCCGGCAAGTCGAGCCCTTCTCGCAACAGATTAATGCCAATCAACACATGGAACACGCCAAGCCTCAGCTCACGAAGAATCGCCAAGCGCTCCAGCGTTTTAATATCCGAATGAAGATAGCGCACCTTAATGCCTACCTCCTTCATATAATCCGTCAGGTCCTCCGACATTTTTTTCGTAAGGGTCGTTACCAGCACACGTTCATCCTTAGCGATTCTTTCACGGATTTCATACAGCAAATCATCAATTTGCCCTTTGGACGGCCTTACATCAATAATAGGGTCAAGCAGGCCTGTCGGTCGGATAATTTGTTCCGTCATCGTGCTGCAATGCTCCATCTCATAAGGTCCCGGTGTTGCCGAAACATAAATAAGCTGGCTTGTCTTCCCCTCGAACTCCTCAAAGCGAAGCGGACGATTGTCCATAGCCGACGGAAGCCGGAAGCCGTGATTAACAAGCATTTCCTTACGGGCTTTGTCTCCATTGAACATCGCGCGAATTTGAGGAAGCGATACATGGGATTCATCTATGACGACAAGCATATCATCCGGAAAATAGTCCATCAGCGTATAGGGAGTAGCTCCCCTTTCTCTAAATGTCAGCGGACCAGAGTAGTTCTCGATACCCGAGCAAAAGCCCATCTCGGTCATCATTTCCATATCATAACGCGTCCTTTGCTCCAGACGCTGCGCCTCCAGCAGCTTCCCTGCCTCACGCAGCTCGGCAAGCCGGTCCTCCAGCTCGCGTTCAATGTTAACAAGCGCAAGCTTCATCGTTTCCTCCTGCGTTACAAAGTGGGACGCAGGGAAGATCGCGACATGCTCACGCTCACCCGTTATTTCTCCAGTCAATACATCTATTTCTGTTATTCGTTCGATCTCATCGCCGAACAACTCAATCCGAATAGCCCGTTCATTGTTCGCTATCGGAAATATTTCTACAATATCGCCGCGCACACGAAAGGTTCCGCGGGTAAAGCTAATATCATTGCGCTGATACTGAATGTCGACCAGCTTACGAAGAATGACGTCACGCGGCTTCTCCATACCGACACGAAGCGAAAGCACTAGGTTCTTGTACTCGATAGGCGAACCTAAGCCGTAGATGCACGATACACTGGCGACAATAATAACATCACGTCTATCGAATAAAGCACTTGTTGCGGAGTGCCGAAGCTTATCTATCTCGTCGTTAATGCTGGAATCTTTCTCAATAAAAGTATCGGTCGACGGTATATAAGCCTCCGGCTGATAGTAATCATAGTAGCTGACGAAGTACTCAACCGCATTGTCCGGAAAAAATTCTTTGAACTCACTGCAAAGCTGCGCCGCCAATGTTTTATTATGAGCGATGACAAGTGTTGGCCGGTTAAGGCGCGCTATAGTGTTCGCGATTGTGTAGGTTTTGCCTGTGCCTGTCGCTCCGAGCAGCGTTTGATGCCTCTTGCCTGCCTTCACGCCTTTAACAAGCTCTTCAATCGCTTTAGGCTGATCCCCTTGCGGCGTATAGTCTGACTTCAGATGAAAAATCCGTGCTTCCTCTTGTCCTTCCATCCAACCGGTCCCCCTATCACACAATTTCTCCTGCTATCAGTATAGTCAACAAAAACTTCAATAAATCATATAAGTTTACGAGAATGTTTGTTCCCCTTTTAACTATACCGAAATGCTGCTTCTTAAGCAACTGTGATTTTTGAGCATTAGTAATCCAGCTTAACGACATATCGCTAAAGTTGTTGTCTATCATTGCTCGACAGCCTGCTCGCATATGTCAACCGCTAAGCTTTTTCCACTCTTTTCTCCCACTCCTGGTACCATTTCACCATATTACGCGGCAATTCAACATTCAATTCCTCTGCAAATGTATCCGAAAGCTGTTTATAATACGCCTTAACCTCCAAAATCTTACCTGCCCGGTCATACAACTGAAGGAGGGTAAAAGAAATCTCTTCATTATAGCAGTCGCGAGCTGCTAGCTTTTCATATAACTCTATCGCTTCCAGCAACTGATTTCCCGCATTCGCATAATATTCAGCCAACAAATAGGCATGACGCAGCCAAAGCTTATACAAACGCTCACGCTCTGATTCGGCCCATACATAATCATTGTCTGCTAAGTAGTCGCCCTCATAGCGAACGAGCAAGCTGTTTAATGTCTCATGTATTTCTTCTACCGGTCCATCAAGCTCGGATAGCTCGCGCTCCCATTGCTCTGTTTCTATTGTTATTTTGGTCGCATCCAGAACATAACCTTCTTGAATGCCAAGATTTTTGATCTCAATATCCATATTCATCTTACTCAAGCACTGCCTTACTAAATAGACCGTCGTGTACATCTGTGTCATCGCACGTTTCTTATCAAGATCTGGCCAGATCAATTCCAACAAAGTCGACTTTCTTACAATGTCCCCATTATGATGAAGCAAGTATGCGAACAACTCCTGAGCTTTTGAAGTCCGCCAAGGAGGAACTTCTGCAGTATTATTGACATACTGGAAACGAAGTGAGTGAAAACATGTGATTCCGACTGCTTTGTTTTGCCGCTCATCTTGTACGTCGTCTTCCGTGTTCTTCTTGCGCTTATTCCCTAGCAAACGTTCCATCGTATTATCCAGCCTCGTTCTAGATATGGGCTTCAATAAATAATCAAGAGCATTCAGCTCAAAGGCCTGTATCGCGTACTGGTTATAAGCAGTTACAAAAATGATGTCCGTATCCGGCCGCAGCTCTTGAATTCTAAGCGCAGCTTCAATTCCGTTAATCTCCGGCATGTGTATATCAAGAAATATAACATCCGGCTCCAAGCTGTTTAGTTCATTCAATGCCTGCTTCGCATTAATGAAGGAGCCTACAAGCTCCAACCCCTCATATACGCTTAAAAACCTTTCAAGCTGTGTCAACGCCAATCGCTCATCGTCCAGCAACATGACTCTCATCACACTTCACCTCAATCGATCCTTTATCTATCATTCACCTGTCTTACTCTATGTACCCATTGTTACACATCAAAAATCCCCATTCAACGTAGAAACTATTCTACTACCTATAATATCGACATATGCCGACTAAATTTCAGAAAATGTTTAGTTTTATGTGATATTCTGTAAGATGAGAAACTATGAAAACGAGAAAAGTTGGAGGGAAATAATATGAAAAAGAAAGCTTTAGCTATTGCATTGGCTTTCATGCTAGTGTTTCAGCTATCAGGCTATGCCGGTTTTGTTAATCAAGCCGACGCAGCGCTCATTGGATCTGATATTTTGACGGGAGTAGAGCTTTACCAAAAAGATCCTTCGGATGACAAGACAGTTATCGCATCCGTTTATCGTAATTTTCAACCGTATATCGATGAGGGTTACCAAATCGAGTTGGGAACTACATTGTATTTAGATTATTCATGGGAGCTTCCTGAAGGGCATGATTATAAATCTGGAGATACATTCACATTCACACTGCCTCCCGAATTTGATATGCATAGCGGTATTCCTAGAGAAAGTCTGCTTAATGATGATGGTGATGAAATTGGGCATTTCCAGCTTACAAAAGGAGCAATAGGAAGCCCAAGCGAAGTCACAATGACATTTAATGATAAAATCGAAAATGATGTTGTTGGCGGAAAATTACAGTTATGGGTTTTTCTTTCCAAATCATCTGTAAACAATAAAACGACTGTGCCGATTACATTCGAAGTAGCCGGAAGATCGGAAGTACTTCCTGTATCGATTAAGCCAAATACGAATATAGCTGCAAGCAAAAACGGCGTAGCTACGCCGCCAACAAACCCGCAGAACATTAAATGGACCATCGATGTCAACTTAAACTTAAAAAAAGTTAATAATGCAAAAGTGGCTGACATCATTCCAGCCGGACTTAGCTATAACAATGATTTAAAGGTGTACAATCTTGTTGTTGATACGGATGGAAAAGCAACTCAAGGCTCAGAGTTAACGTCATTTTCAGGAGCAACGTACAGTGATCAAAATTTAAATGTTAATTTCGGAAATATTTCTACTGCCTACCGAATTGAATACTCAACAAAAATTGATAGTTACAGCACGACAGACTTTACGAATACAGCCGAGTTTACAGGAGATAACATTCCAACGGTCCCTTTATCGAAAAAGGTTGAAAATACTCGTGGTGAATTGTTGAAGAAAAAGGAATCACCTAGTTACGATGCTGCTACGCAAAGAATTAAATGGCGCATCCAATACAACTTTGGCGAAGAAGAAATAGCAAATGCAAAAATAGTTGATTTAATGACAGACAAGCATAGACTTGTTCCAGAAACTTTAAAAATATATCCTATTGGCGATGTGAATAATGCTAATAATTCAATTGGCGCTGAACTTGCATCAGGCTATTCTGTTTCGACTGCTGTTACTTCAACTGATTTCACGAATGCTGGACTGAATCCCGCAGATTACAACACAGCCGATAAAAACGGATTCATTCTTACAATTAATAATACGAACCAAACGGCTTATTATATCGAGTATGAAACTGAGCCGACTGAACAGCTCTATGATACAGTAACGATCTATAATGAAACATGGTCCGACGGGAAGCATGTTGATGCAAACCGCAGGATTGATCAAAAATTTTACAGCAAGTCAGCATATGGTGCAAACTTTGCAGATCGAACCGTTAACTGGGAAATCAAAGTAAATGAGATAAAGAATAATGTAACAAACTTATCCTTTACCGATGAATTTGTAAGTGATCTACAGATGGTTCCTGGAACGCTTGTAATCAAACAAAACGGAACAGTGACCAACTCTGTCTATACGATAACCTACAATCCGGTAGGCGAAACAGATATTACTAAGATTAAAGGGTTCACAATTGATTTTCCTAATGGAGACGACTCATACACAATCAACTATAAAACGAAGTATGATTTTACAGACGGGAAGTACAATGGACAAAACTACGGAAATAAAGGAACTTGGGGAGCTACAGATCCTGTAAATGGCTCAATAGTAAAATCAAATACTGCAAACTTTGACGCAAAAAGCTTTACAGCAAACAACGGATACAAAGAAGGCGCCTATAATCGTCTTGATAAAGTAATCACTTGGGACTTATATATCAACTACAATAGCAAGACAATGAGCAACGTCACAATAACTGATCCTTTAGCTGGTGTAGAGAAATATGTAGGTACCTCATTAGAAGTGTATGAAATGGATGTGCTTTCGAACGGCAATCCATCCATTGGCGCGCTTGTTCCAGCTACCGAGTATACTTTTACAGAACCTAGCGCTGCGAATAATAATACTTTAACAGTAAAATTCAACCAAACCATTGACTCCCCCTATTACATCACTTTCAAGACAGATCTTGAGGGCGAGCTGCTAAATAATCTGAATATCGTTAATAGGGCTACTCTTAGCGCTGATGGATACGGTAGCAAAGTGCTTGAGAAAACCGTGAACATCCCGCATGCTGGTGAGTATATTGCAAAAGAAGGCAGCCAAAATGCAACTGATCCATATTTACTTAATTGGACCATCTACATTAACCGTGGTCAATCAACTGTCGCCAACGCTCAAGTTTACGACATCCCAAGCAAAGGACAAATTCTTGATAAAGCTTCCTTTGTACTATATGACACAAAACTAGTAAGTAATAACGTCGTGATCAATAATGAAGTTGATCCTGACCTATATACTATTGATTTCAAGGAAATTAACGACTCTTCAGTAGACAGTAACGAAACATTCACATTAACGTTTAAAGATGTGATCTCTACGCCGTATATTTTGAAGTACAACTCGGCTGTTGACGCAAAGCACGGCGATAAAGTAACAAACAAAGCTGCTTTTTCAGCTTTAGGTGTAAGCGAGAAATGGCAGGACAATCCATCTTCTGTAACCCTTGCACTTTCAGGCGGTTCAGGAACAGGCAGCGGACTGCGCGGCGACCTGAAAGTAGTAAAGTCGGACGTGGACACTGGCGAATTGTTAAGTGGAGCCAAATTTACGCTTACGAAAATTTCTAACAATGAAGCCATAACTCCTGAGACGACTGAGACAAACACTGATGGCGAAATTGAGTTTAAGAACCTACGTTACGGAACATATACCTTACAAGAAACTCAAGCTCCAACGGGCTATCAAATCAGCAACGCAACTGGATATCAGATTACGATTAATCAAAAATCTGAATTGATATTTGATGTAACCAATAAAGCGATTGAAGGCAGCCTGAAAGTCGTCAAACAGGACGAAGCTACTGCCGAGAAGCTTGCTGGTGCAGAATTTACATTGAAGAATGCTGCAGGCGATGTTGTTGATACTAAAACAACCGACGCTAACGGCGAGCTGCTATTTACAGGACTGCGCTATGGGAACTACACGTTGATAGAGACGAATGCGCCTTTCGGCTACTCCATTAATGGTACGGGTGATACTCCTATCACGATAAACTCAGAAGTTGTACAAACCAAAACGATTGATAACAAAGCGAAAACGGGCAGCCTGAAAATCGTCAAAACCGATTCGGATGACGCTTCACCTTTGGCTGGTGTGCAATTCACTTTAACGAGCAATACCGACAGCACGAAGGTCTATACAAAAACGACTAACGCCAGCGGCGAGCTTGTATTCGATCAATTGCGCTATGGCACATACACTTTGAAAGAGACAGCAGCTCCATATGGCTATGCAATTATCGGTAATGGCGAGTATCAAGTAACGATCAATGCCGAAAATGAACAACTGATGCCAATCCAAAACCAACCGCTTTACGGCGAACTAAAAGTGGTTAAAACAGATGAGGATACAGGCAAGCTGCTAGCTGGAGCAGAATTTACATTGACCAACAACAGCGACCAGCAACTGATCGCCACGGAGACGACCGATGCAAATGGTGAAATCGTATTTAGCAATCTGCGTTATGGCAGCTATACGCTAAAAGAAACGAAAGCGCCAAACGGTTATGACCTTATTGGCAGCGGAGCGTATCAAGTAACGATTAACTCTGAGACTGTAGTTACGCAAGACGTTACCAACAAGCCGCTATATGGCAGTCTGCTCATCGTAAAAACGGACAAGGCTGACGGCAAGCCGCTAGAAGGCGCTGAGTTCAGCTTAACAAGAGATTCCGACAATGCGCTGATTGGCAGCGTAACTACAGATATTAACGGTGCAGCATCATTCACTGGATTAAATTACGGCACCTATACATTAAAAGAAACGAAAGCGCCAAATGGTTATTATGTGAGCGGCAACGGCGAGTATCCAGTTACAATAAGCTCAGAGTCAGCACAAACAGTAACGGTGGAAAACACAGTCGTACCGCCGGCAACACCGGAGCCGACACCAACGCCGACACCGACACCGACAACACCGGTTACAACGCCAACACCTGCGCCGACTACAGAGGCAACTCCGGCTCCAACGCCAGTTGCACCTACGGCAACGCCTGCTCCTACTTCAACGCCTACCAAAATAGTGACGAAAGAGAACACTCCGTTCAAAGGCGAAATTGAAGTACCTGAAGGCAGCACGACAAAGGAAGGTACGACACCGACAAATGGCAAAGTTACCGTATCACCTGATGGCAAATGGACGTATACGCCAAACCCAGGGTATATCGGTCCTGACCGTTTCTCCATCATCCTTGTTGATGAGTTCGGAGATGAAGAGGAAATTTGGATCGAGATCGAAGTAGAAGAAATTCCATTTGGTACGATCACAGTTCCAGTCGATAAGCTGCCGAAGACTGGCGAAACTGCAACATGGCCGTTCCAACTGCTTGGTCTAATTATGCTGATTTCCGGCATGACTATGGTCATCGCTCGTCGTCGCAGACAGACTAAGGCATAGTAAGCGGCCGACACAAGGCGAAACGGCTGTCGCCAACCTTTAGCGGCGCAACCCGTTTCGTTTTGAGAAACTAACAAAGAGACGATCTCTATGCAGTTGCGTAGAAATCGTCTCTTTTCATTGGAATGATTTACTTCATTTCATAGTGTTCTTTACCGGACTAACTGTCTCACCCTTAATAAGGGTGACATAGATCCGCTCGTTGTCAACCGGTACCCCTGAAAGCATTTTAAGAAGCTGCTCAGAAGCAAGCACTCCCCATTTCCTCATCGAATAATCTATCGTTGCTAATCTCGGCTGAATAAACTGAGCCAGTTCAATATTATCAAATCCAATGAGATGAATATTCTCTCCTATAATAAGGTCTGTATGATTACGAATATAACCATAAAGACCGATGGCCATTTCATCATTGAGACAGAAAACCGCAACGGGCCTAGTATACTCTGCGACGATGCGTTTTGCGGCCGCCTCCCCTGCTGCTTTGCTGAAATCCCCTATTATTTCAATGAATTCTACGTTCAGGTTACGTTCGATCACTTGATGTACAGCACGCAGCCTTTGATTGGCATCGTATGATCCACTGGGTCCAGTTACCGCATATATTTTGTCATGTCCTTGCGCAATTAAATATTCCATTGCTAGCGATGCGCCCGCTTTATTGTCAAGCAGCACTTCATTAATATGAATGTCTTGCAATTCGCGATCCAGCACAACAGCCTTGTGGCCTTGTTTTGAATTGTGGAGCAACTCTTCAGTAGAAAAGGTTTCGTCCAAAATAATAGCTCCGTCAATCATTCGCTCGGCTATTAACCTTCGGGATTGCGGTCCGCTGCAGACGAGCAGATCATAGCCTTTAGGACTAAGATAATCCTTTACTCCTTGCAGCAAATCACCATAGAAGCTGCCGCTGAAATCGGTAAGAAAAATACCGATCATATTTGATTTTTTAGTCTTTAATAATCGCGCAGCGGCATGGGGCACATAATTTAATTCCTCAGCTATCGCTATTATTTTCTCTGCGGTTTCCTTCGTTACTTTGTCATTGCCATTAAGCGCGTAAGAAACTGTGGAAATAGAAACGCCTGCCCGCTTCGCAATATCTTTAATGCTTACCAAAGTTCTCGCTCCTCTACCGAAATCGGTGAAACGTTTAGATTTTAACTATAACCTATCTAACAGAAGCATTCAAGCTTAATAAAAGTCATATATTCCATCTCAAATTCGTATTTGACAAGGATGGAATCCCAGAATTATAATGCGAGTGAGAACAATCGAAACGTTTCGATAACAATCGCAGATTATATTCAGAGAGGTTGTGCAGGCATGTCGAACCAGCACCAGCATCAGCAGTCCCCCTCCCTAACTGGGAACAAAGTTAATATTAACGACCTACTTGAACAAATGACGCTTGACGAAAAGATTGCGCAGCTCATTCAACTTGCCGTTCCTTTCTATGAAGGAGCTGTTGGTGAAGGGCAAATTACAGGGCCAATTGATTCTCTTGGCATTTCAAAAGAAACCGTTCATCATTCAGGCTCCGTTCTCGGAATGGCAGGTGCAGAAGACGTCATTAATGTGCAGCGCACTCATCTAAGCCATAATCGTCATGGCATTCCGTTGCTTATGATGGCGGATATCGTACATGGATTCAAGACGATATTTCCAGTGCCGCTGGCCATTGGATGCTCTTGGGATATGGAGCTTGCAGAGAAAAGTGCGGAGATAGCCGCTAAAGAAGCGTCCGTATCCGGCGTTCATGTAACTTACGCCCCAATGGTAGATCTCGTGCGAGATCCAAGATGGGGACGTGTTGTAGAATCAACCGGCGAGGACCCTTATTTGAACGCTCAGTTTTCTAGAGCTTTCGTCAGAGGCTTCCAAGGCAAGGATCTTACGAACGACTTGGACCGCGTTGCTGCATGTGTCAAGCATTTCGCGGCATACGGCGCGGCGGAAGCCGGACGCGATTATAACACGGTTGATCTGTCGGACCGGCAAATGCGTGAATTCTATTTGCCGGCATATAAAGCTGCGCTTGACGAGGGATGTGAAATGGTCATGACCTCCTTTAACACGGTAGACGGTATTCCCGCAACCGGCAACTCGAAGCTGATGCGTAAGCTGCTAAGAGAGGAATGGGGATTTAACGGTATCCTTATCTCCGATTGGGGAGCCGTCAGAGAATTAATCGCTCACGGTATTGCCGCCGATGAATCAGAGGCTGCGCTTAAAGCGATTAAAGCCGGTGTCGATATCGAGATGATGACCGCTTGTTACGTCAAGCATTTAGAAGAGCTTGTTGAACGTCAGGAAGTAGACGAAGCGTTGATCGACGAAGCCGTCCTTCGTATTTTACAGCTTAAAGAAAAGCTAGGTTTGTTCGAGAATCCATATCGGGCAGCTGACCCGGAACGCGAAAAGGAAATTGTGTTTTGCAAAGCTCATCAAGAGGTTGCCCGTGAATTAGCGGTTAAGTCCTGTGTCCTATTAAAAAACGAAGGTATCTTACCGCTGCAAAGAGAACAGAAGATTGCCCTCATCGGACCTTTCGCCAATAATGGCGATGTGCTCGGGCCTTGGTCATGGACAGGCTCCAAAGAGGATGCAATCACTCTTGCGGAGGGCATTCAATCGAAAATGAAGGGCCACGGGAAGCTATTCATCACGGAAGGCTGTGGAATCGAGACAGGGACGGAAGAACAGCTTCAGGCTGCGCTTTCAGCAGCTAAGGATGCCGACATAATCGTAATGGCTTTAGGCGAGCATAGCGATATGAACGGCGAGGCCGCGTGCAGGGCGAATATCCAGCTGCCGCAAGCTCAGCTTGGATTGATCAGCAAGCTCAATGCTTTAAATAAGCCGATTGTTATTGTCCTGTTTAATGGACGTCCGCTAGATTTGCACGGTGTCCTCGATAAAGCTGACGCTGTTCTGGAAGCATGGTACCCAGGCTCGCAGGGAGGACATGCCGTTGCCGATTTATTGTTTGGAGACAGAAATCCTAGCGGAAGATTAACGATGTCTTTCCCATATAGCGTAGGTCAGGTTCCTGTTTACTACAATGCCTATAATACCGGCCGTCCACAAGGAGCACCAGACGCTCAGGTTCGTTATGTATCGCAGTATTTGGACATACCGAATGAGCCTTTGCTCCCCTTCGGTTTCGGACTAAGCTATTCTGAATTTCAATACAGCTCGGCAAAGCTTAACACTGACGTCATGACTATTAATGAATCTCTCACACTAACAGTGCAAGTAAAAAACATCGGAAGTACAGCTGCAGAAGAAACCGTTCAGCTTTACGTGAGAGACCTATCGGGTGAAGTTGTGCGCCCCGTCAAGGAATTGAAGGATTATCGCAAGGTCGAGCTTCAGCCTGGAGAAAGCAGTGAAATCACGTTCATGCTTACCGAACAGCAGCTTAGATACTACCATTCCGATCTTACCCATGACAGCGATGCAGGGAATTTCATCGCATTCGTAGGCTCTAATAGCAGAGATAATATCCAGTTGCCTTTCAAATTAAAGAAATAATAAAACAGGCTGTCCCTCATTACCGAGGGACAGCCAAATGATACAGCATCTATTAGTTCATAAGCTTATTCCTTTACAGCGCCAATGACGATACCTTTAACGAAGAAACGCTGCAAGAATGGATATACGATCAGTATTGGCAAGGCTCCTATAAATATTTGTGATGCTCGCAAGGTACGCTGAGATATATTAGCAATAACATCAGGATCGAATCCCGTTGTATTACCTTGTACGATAAGAGTTTGCATAAAGCTGGCCAGCGGGAGATTTTCAACCCCCTTCATGTAGATCAAGCCGTCGAAATAGGCGTTCCAATGTCCTACCATCGTAAACAAAGAAATCGTCGCTAAGGCCGGCAAAGAGATTGGAAGATAGATCGATATGAAGCTGCGGAAATGGCCGGCACCGTCAATAAAGGTAGCCTCCTCCAGTTCTTTAGGTACTGTGCGAAAAAAATTCAAGAGCAGAATTACATTGTAAACTGCAACAAGACCCGGCAGTATCAAAGCGAGCAGATTGTTTAACAAGCCAAGCCGCAGAATAAGAATATAGCTTGGAACGAGACCAGCATTAAACAGCATCGTGATAATAAAATACCACAGATATACGTTCCTTCCGCGAAATACGCGGTTGTTTTTAGATAATGCATAAGCCGCAGCCGAGTTTACTGCTAGAGCTAATGCCGTACCAATAACGGTTCGTTTAATCGATACCCATAGCGAAGTAATGAAGTTCGTATTATCGAAGGTTTTGATATAAGCCTCAACTGTAAAGCCAATGGGCCAGAACGTAACAAGACCGGCGTTAGCGGCTGATGTGTTACTAAAGGAAACCATTAGCAAGTGATACAGCGGCAATAAACAAGCAATAGAAACAAGTGCAAGAAATAAATAATTAAATACGCTAAATATGCGATAAGGCAGCGTTTTATGATACAAAGGTACTCACCCTTTCAAGTAAGCTGATCCGACGAATGATAATTAAAAAATGCGATACCCTGCAAATCTATAGGCAAGACGATATGACACGATAATCAGAATTAAGCTAATGACAGATTTAAACAAGCTAACAGCCGTCGCGAAGCTGAATTGTCCGCTTAATAAGCCTTCTCTATAGACGAATGTGTCTATAATATCACCTTGCTGATAGATCATCGGACTATAAAGGTTAAATATTTGATCAAAGTTAGCATTCAATACATTGCCAAGAGCCAATGTAGCTACTACGATCAGGATCGGTATAAGCGAAGGAATGGTTATGTACAACGTTTGTTTAAGGCGGCTAGCGCCATCAACCTCTGCAGCTTCATACAATGCCGGACTAATTCCAGCCAACGCTGCAAGAAAAATAATGGTGTTAAATCCGAATTCCTTCCAAACATCACTAAAAATGATCGTCAATCGGAACCAAGTGCCGTCGCCCAAGAAAAATATTGGTTTTATTCCGAAGACATACGTTAAAAATTGATTAATAATGCCCGTTTGAGCCAGCAAGTCAATCAATATGCCTCCAAGTGTGACCCATGAAAGAAAATGCGGCAAGTACACCAGCGTCTGGATGGATCTCTTGAACCCCATATTTCGGACTTCATTTAGCAATAAAGCGAAGCTGAACGGAATAATTAAATTCAAAATAATTTTGGAGCACGCGAAAAGAACCGTATTCCAAGTAATTTTCATAAAATATTCGTTTTCAAACATGTATCTAAAATGCTTTAAACCGACGAATGGAGAACCGGTTATTCCAAGCGAGGCTTTATAATCCTGAAAAGCCATGGCAATACCCGACATAGGTATGTAGGAAAAAACGAAAACGAACAGTACAGCCGGCAGCACCATAGCATGCAGTACCCAAGGCACTCTGTATCCCTTTCGCATATCGGCTTTTCGAGCAGCCTTGATGCTGAGATCCGATGTTGAGTTTTGGTCCATAATGTTCTCCCTTTCACTAAAATTTCATTGTATAAGCAATGTCCTGTTATATATAATAGCAACACGCCAGATAAACAAACTATAAGACATTATTAGGATTGATAGGGTTTTGTCATGGAACTTGTCGGAGGGATACTATATGAGGGCTGTCAAGGGCATAAACAGTTTCAAAGAAAAAATACGCTCAAAAATGAGCTTGTTCGCAAAAACAAACGGGCTGATCATTATTTTGTTCATACCTGTCATCATTTTCTTTACCTATTCCAACGGTGTCTCTTCGAAGGTAATTGATAAAGAGCTTAAAGCTTCAAATATTAAGCAGCTCTCCTTCCTCTCCAGCCAGATTGATTCAAGAATTAATCAGACGATGGATTTTGTAGTAACATTTTCGCGCGACCCGAATGTACGTAAATTCAACGGCTTAAACATCTGGGATGACCTCTATGACCGGATGCAGACGAGATATATTATTCAAGAAAAGATGATGCTGCAGTCTGGTGTTATGAACATTTGGCCTGTGGAATTTACTGTCTATTCACAACAGAACAAAGATGCCATATCGAATGCCGACAACATTGTCAGCTACGATGAAGACTATTTGAAAGGAATAGTAACGGGCAAATGGATTTATGGCGACGAGCAGGAAAGCGACAGTCTGACCCCTAAAGCATTTCATTGGTTTTATAGTGATTCATTTGGGCAACAGGATGCTTTTAGAGGCAGCAATTTGGTCGTAAAATCTAGCTTTTACCAAGAAAACATTCAGAATATGCTGGACACTTATAAAGCTGGCGGTCAAGGCGAGCCGATGTTGTATCAAAAGGGAGAATCTCCTATTCTGAATCGCACCGCTAATGCCGAAATTACGAATAAGATTGCCCAGATTCTTAATGAAAAAGAACTAGAAAACACGATGCAACAGGTTGTCCGCATCGATCAGAAGCGTTACTTGATCAGCGCTGTGCAATCGCTGTCATTGGGCTGGTATCTTGTCGACATCGTGCCGCTTGATCGAATATTAGGACCGATATCTTTTAGTCGCAATTTATTTTATTTGGCGATGGCACTGCTGTTGGTGGTAGGTATTTCTTCTTCCGTACTGCTTTATCGCAATGTACAAATTCCAATACGCAAGCTAATTCACGGCCTTCAAAGCGTACAGCGCGGGGACTTCTCTGTTCGAATCAGCTCTAGCATAAATAATGAATTCGCGTTTTTGTTCTACCGGTTCAATGATATGTCCCAACAAATACAAAGCCTAATTGAAAATGTACTTAATGAGAAGCTTCGGGCGAGGGAAGCCACTTTAAAACAATTGCAAGCTCAAATAAATCCGCATTTTTTATACAACTGCATTGGATACATGATCAACATGGCGCAAATGAAGGATGAAGAAGCCGTCGTTTCCATGGGTCATAACTTAAGCGCTTATTACCGGTACATGACGAGATTAGAGCGACCGACTGCATCCCTGAATGACGAGGTTCAACTCATTATTAACTATTTAGATATTCAGAAGCTTCGCAACGGCAGGATTCACTATCAAATTGATATTCCTGAGGAAATGCTGAAGCAGCAGGTACCACGATTATTGCTGCAGCCAATTGTAGAGAATGCCGTTATTCACGGAGTAGGGAAGACTTATTCCTCAGGTGAAATACGGATTAAAGGCTTCATAACCGACGGTTTCTTCAGACTTTATATAGATGACGACGGACCAGGAATGACTGAAGAAGGTTATCTTGCGCTTAATCATAAAATGCAGCAGCCATTGCAGGATGATACTGGATATGGCTTCTGGAATACGAATCAGCGGCTTATCCATCAGTTCGGTGATAAATCTCGACTCACCTTCTCAGCATCAGATATTGGCGGATTTCGAACAGAGATAATATGGGAACTGGCGCCGGTCCCTAATTCGGAACAACATTCCTCTCAAGAAGGAGAACAATCACATGCAAATGATCATCGTTGACGACGAAGCTCACTGGGTAGACAACCTAGCTTCTAAACCGTGGCAAACTTTAGGTATTGATATCATTCATAAGGCTTATTCAGCAAAAGAGACATTACAACTGATTGATGCCTATCCCATTGACATCGTCATCTCCGATGTCCTTATGCCTGAGATGACAGGAATCGAGCTGATCGAAAAAATTCGCAAGCGTGACAAAAACATTAAATGCATAATCCTTTCTGGCTACTCTGATTTTGATTTCGCAAAGGAAGCGCTGCGGAATCATGCTGTAGATTATCTGCTTAAACCGCCGACTGACAACGAATTACTAGGTGCAGTTCAGTCATCCATTGACCAATTGAAGGAGGAATGGGACAGCATTAATTCCTATGAGCGTATAGGAAAAATACTGCGTGAGAATCTTCCGTTATTGCGCGGACAGCTGCTGCAAAGCTTGTTGCGGGGTGAGCATCACGCTCTTGAAGAATGGAATCAAAAGCTTGAAAACTATAACTTGCCCTTCCATTTCGGATATTGCACCCTGATGCTTGTCCGAATGGAAGAAGAGTTCGAACAGTATCGCAATAATGGACAGCATCTCCTCGAGTACGCCATCATTAATATAGCTGAAGAGATTTTCGGTGAATTCGCCTATGTTTGGGGGGTTAAGGATGACCATGGATATCTAGTATTATTGCTGCAATTTAAGGACGAGCTGCTTAGAGCCGATGAAGATATGAATATAGAGAAGCCTGCTATGCAGTTGCAAGCGAAAGTTAAGCAGTACTTAAAGGGCTCCATATCCATTGTCATCACGGAAGCCTTACGCTTTCCTGATGGGCTCAGCGACCGTTATCAACACGCTATTGCTTACTTCAGGCAAATTGTCGGAGACGAACGAGAATTTGTTATGCTGGCAGGCAACCTGGACAAACATGCTTCCTTCGGGGTTTTAGACACTCTGCATGCTCCTCCTAATTTAAAAAATTTGCTTGAGACTGGACGATGGGAGTCGGTAGAAGAAAAGCTGGGGCAGGTTTTCGCAGAGCTTGATGCAAAGTGGTCCGATTCCTGGGAGCACTGTCTGGAAGCAGGATATACGATTGCATCCTCCTTTACACATTATTGCCATCGCAATGGTCATACGCTAGAGGGATTGCTGAGACAAGACTTCCAGCTATTGCAAACTGGAGAGGCTTTCTCATCCATTAGCAAGTTAAAGAGCTGGTCTTTCGGAGCGCTTAGCAAGCTGTCGGATCACGCTAAGGAAGAAGTAAAAGATATTCGTTCCGTATACGTTAAGAAAATTCAAAAATTTGTAGAATCAAATCTGCATCTTGACGTTTCATTACGAGCGCTTGCCGATCATGTGAATCTTCATCCAACCCATCTTTCCAAGCTATATAAGTATGAAACAGGTGAAGGCGTGAGTGATTTCGTATTCCGTCTTCGAATGGAAACAGCCTGCCACAAGCTAAAGTCCAGCGACAAGAAAGTGTATGAGATCAGCGCAGAGATTGGCTATTTAGATCCGGCATACTTCATTAAAGTATTTAAGAGGCAGTTCGGAACGACTCCGCAAGAATATAGGGAACAACATTAACAACATGACAGAGTCCTATCGAAACTGAAAAAATCATATAGATGACCTCCTTGTCGAATTGATACAGTAACACTAGAAATCATCTTACATAGCAGGAGGATAATCAGAATGAGTAAAATGAAGAAAATATGGCTGCCGCTCATTGCTTTCATGCTTGTTTTTACAGCATGCAGCAAAACTAACGATGCAGGAAACACAACCGGCACAAGCACAGATAAACCTGCCGCAACCGCAACGGAGTCGACAACAAAATCTGAAGCCGAGCTTGCATTTGAAAAAGGGAAGTATGATCCGCCGATTGAGATTAGTACAGTCATTATGCCTAGAGATTATACCCAAGGCGAAACGAAGGAAAACAATGTTCATGACCGTTGGATGTTGGAAACGCTTGGTCTTAAGCACAAAGACACTTGGTATCCCGCTGGAGGCGACCAATATAAGCAGCAGCTCCAGCTTGCGCTTACTTCAGGCGAGAAGCTGCCTGACTTCGTCATGGTACCTACTGATTCCGTATTGACGAACCAGCTTATAGATTCCGGACAATTCCTTCCTATCGATGAGCTATTCGAGAAATACGCAAATAAAATTTGGAAGGACCATGCTGAACAGAATCCAGAGCTTTGGTATCCGTTCACTAAGGACGGGAAGAAGTGGAACCTCCCTATCATGGAATATACAGATAATGATGATACGCTGCTATGGCTGCGCGAGGATTGGATGACGAAGCTGAAGCTTGAGGCTCCACAAACAATAGCTGACCTTGAGATCATTATGGACAAATTCAAGAATGAGAATCCTGACGGACTCGCACCTAAGGATGTCTACCCGCTTGCCATTTCATTGAAAAATAATACAAACACTTGGATGGGCGGTCTGGATTGGCTGTTCGGCGCATACGGCTCTGTTCAAGAGCAATGGAATAAGGACGCAAACGGCAACTTGGAATATGGCTCTGTAAATCCTGGAGCAAAACAAGCATTAGCTAAGCTGCAAGAATGGATGGAGAAAGGCTACATCCATCCCGATTCCGCACTATGGGACGAAGGAAAATCCGCGGAAATATGGACTAAAGGAAATGCAGGCGTCTTGCCAGGCGCGAACTGGGTTCCTGACTGGCCTGCTCCAGACCTATTAAATAATGTGCCAGGCTCACAATATAAAGCCTATCCGGTACCTGCTGGACCGGACGGCCTGATCGGAACGAAATGGCAAAACTCAGGTGTTAACAGCAGCTTTATGATCAACAAAGATGCGAAGCATCCGGAAGCGATCATTCTTTATTACAACTATCTTCTTGATAATTTGGCTAATCCGGCGGTTGGCAGCAAGTACGAGTATGGCTTCGCGCAGGGCTTTGACTGGGATATCATAGATGGCCAACCAACGAGCGATAAAGATAAAATTAAAGACTTCTTTGATAAATTCCCGTACATTACAGGTCCTGCCCGCATCCCTAATCTTTACATGTCTTCACTGGTTAAGCTGGCGAACGGCGAGGAAGCAGCAACTCCTTACGAGAAGCAACAAGCTCAATTCCGTAAACCGGAAAACTGGTATGCCGCCAAAGTCGTTATGTCTCAAATTGATATTCGCAAGCAAAACTACTTCACAGGTGCCGCGACACCTACCATGATTGCAAAATGGAATCTGCTGCGTCAATCTGAACTGGAAACGTTCAATAAGATTATTTACGGCAAATTGCCTGTAGATGCATTCGATGAATTCGTAGCCAGCTGGATGAAAAACGGCGGCGAGCAAGTAACTAAGGAAGTCAACGAGTGGTTCCAATCTGTGTCACAATAAGCATCAAATAAGAAATAATGGCTGTCCAGGATGAGAAGTCCTGGACAGCCATTATTATTTACTCATGCCCTGCGATTAGCTGTACGCGTGCTGCGGAGCAGCTCCAGCAGCGATGTCGGGCCTTCGCCGGCATAGTAGTTGGCTTGCTCATCCGGCGCTAATATAACACCCAACTGATGATGCTCGCCTGCATATCGCGCGCGCTGGGCGAACTTGACCTCGCCTTGCAAATTAAGCACCTCTAGCTTGCAAAAGGCCGGATTCTGATAGAGCGCCTCATACAGCTCTTCCTTAGAGTGAACCGGTCGGCCGTTAACCTTATAAATAATTTCACCCGTTAATAACCCCATCGTCTCAGCCGGCGTTCCAGGCACAATGCCCAAGATGCGCAAGCCTCGCGCGTCATGAACGTAAATCGGCGTACGCGCCGATTCTACAATACGGCTGCGCCAAATAATAACCTCGTGCAGCAGCACGGATACAAGCGCTGCAATAGGCAGCAAAGCAGGCACCCACCATGCCGCGAGCGCCGCGCCGGCCAGACATACGCTGTAAAGCAGCAGACCTTTAGCTGCATGCTTAGACTTTTCTTGCGGCAGCATCGAGCGAGTCAGCTCCGTGAAGCCGATAATCATCGGCATCGCGACAATACTCCATCCTTGGGACCAATCAGCCCCAAATAGCGGAGTCCATGGCAGCGTCAGACCTGATGCTCCGCCTGCTGCAGACGGTACGAGCAGCAGCAGCGGCACCGGCCAAAAGCCCTGCAGCGCATAGCCGCCAACCAGCTTTCCACGCTTGCCCTCAAGAAACAATGGGGTAGCAAGCCGGTCTCCTTGTCTCCATACTAGCAGCGCCTCTGCTAAATGCAGCAGTGCAACAAGCAATAGCAAGCCCGCGCTATCTATAGCAGCAAGCGACCTCCCTGCTTGCGCGAGCCAGCCCGTCCCTTCAGCAAGCGGCGTCCATCCGAGCACCCATTGCAGCAGCACAATAATTCCTGCGCTGTAGGCAAAGCATAAATATCGAATTCTTATGAGCATCAGCAGTACGGCTATACACCATAACCACAGCACCGCATTCGGCGTTAAGGCTGTACCGATAAATGCCCCTGCAACTGATAGGCCGAGTCCAATAAGCAGTCCCCAGCATACCGATCTCAGCACCAAACGCGGCCAGCCATGCAGCTTTACGGCAAACAATCGCCGTTCGATTTGAATCTGCTTTATGTATTGAAAAATAATGAAAAGAATCGCTATATAATAAAAAGGCTGGACAAATAAAGAAATAATTGCTGCTTTCAGCATAGTCAGCAGCTCAACAGCTATATCCAATAACTTTGCTCCTCTCCGGCAGACCAGCTTATCAATATGAAAATAAGAGGCTAACCCCGCTGAGCGAGGTCAACCTCTTATTGGTTTCGACGTTTAACTTCTATTTCCTGCCTACCGCCTTTATAGCTTCATGGAGCTGGATATCATTACTTTCATCCTGTACCCATTTAACTACCGCTGACTCGAGCATTTGCGCCGTCTCGGAATCAATGACGCCAGTAGCATCCAAGCCGTTATCCGTTTGAAAGCTTTTAACAGCAGCTTCAGTCGCTTCATCAAAATAGCCGTCCTCACGTTTAGGCTCATACCCTATTCCATGCAGCATGATCTGTACGCTGCGAACTCTTTCACCCAGCATATCAAGCTTGAGTTCATCCGTCAGCGCAAGTCGCGCTACCCGATACAGATCTGGCGGCTCTACCGCAATATCAGGCTCTATCCCCTTCTCATGAATCCAATTGCCGTTAGGCGTCAGCCACTTAGCGATAGTCATCTTGACGAGGCTTCCGTCTCCAAGCATTTGATTATAGCTTACCTGCACTGTGCCTTTACCAAAGGTAGGCTCGCCAATCAATGTTGCGCCAGCACCTTCCTTAAGCGCGCCAGCTAATATTTCCGATGCGCTTGCACTGCCATTATTCATCAATACAGCAATCGGATAAGTCTTGGACATGCCTTTCGACACCGTCTTTTCCCGATTCCCGTTGCGGTCCTCTACTTGAACGATCGCTTTCCCCTTGGCAAGAAAATGCTGAGCTATATCTACAACAACAGGGAGAACGCCGCCTGGATTGTTGCGCACATCGATAACAAGACCCTTCATGCCCTTCTTCTCCAGACTGTCCAGTTCTTCCTTAAAACGCTCCGCCGTATGCATAGAAAACTGTCGAATTTCAAGAATGCCTGTGCCATCCTCCAACAGCTCACTGTAGACCGTTTCGACGTCTATATCATCGCGGATTAGGACTAGCTGAATAGGCTCTGTTACGCCTGCCCGCATAATCTGGAGCTTAGCCTTCGTGCCTTTCGGACCACGGATTTTGGCTACAGCCTCTTGAAGATTCAATCCATCAAGACTTTCACCGTTCACTGACAGCAGGACATCCTTTGCCAGCAATCCGGCACGCTCAGCAGGCGAGCCTTTAATAGGCGATACGACAACGATTTTACTGCTTTCCATCGTCACCTCTGCGCCAATGCCAGTAAACGAGCCTTCAATCGACTCCGAAAAATTTTGCGCTACCTCTTCCTCCATATATACGGAATATGGATCGTCCAAAGAGGAAAGCATGCCGCTTATCGCGCCGTCCATAAGCTCCTTGCGTTCAACCTTCTGATAATACTTCGTCTCAATCAGCTCCAGCACTGCGTTGAGCTTGGAAAGCTCCTCCTCTGTTAAGCTGTTTCCTTTAGCAGAGCTGCTTGCTTCGTCACTGCCAGGAGCAGCAACGGCAATCGCCGGCATTACCGTTTTCCCTGGTGCAATGAGCTGATCAGCCAGGGTCAGCGTAACAAGTACAGACGCTATCATCGTCAAAATAATAAATGTTAGGACAGATCGGCCTCTGAACAGCACCTTCATACCTCCTTCTCAATTCCATTCATACAGAGCCAACTTAGTATATGACAAGCGTTTTACAATTATTTACTCCATTCCAATCAAATATAACAATCTGCATGAGTAGAACAAGGCAGCCTGCGCAGGCTGCCTCTTTAAGTTTATGGGAAATATTCCATTATTTCAAGTAACTTCCTGGGTTAACTGCAACTTCATTCTTACGTACTTCAAAATGCAGATGCGGTCCCGTAGAGTTGCCTGTACTGCCTACCTCGGCAATCTTCTCTCCTACTTTGACCTCATCGCCCTTCTCGACCAGAATGCCCCCATTGCGAATATGACCGTACAGAGTCCACAAGCCATTACCATGGTCGATAACAACTGTATTGCCATAGCCGCTCCAGGTTTGAGCTACGATGACAATGCCGCTTGCCGCTGCATAAATCGCTGTACCCTGCGGAGCCGCCATATCTAACCCAGTGTGCGTATGCTTCTTGCCCGTTATAGGATGTGTGCGGGTACCAAATTCGGAGCTTATCCGATATTTATCCTTAATCGGTACAGCAAGCTTGCCGCCGGAATATGGATTCTGAATACGCTTCTGCTCTGCAACTAGCTTAGCCTCTTTCGCAGCGAGCTCTATAAACAGCTTCTCCTGCTCCTCACTAATAACCTCGAGCTCTTCGATCTCCGCGTTGAAGCTCAGAATCATTCTTTCCTTTTCCGCCTCGGCTTGAATGAGGTAAATCTTCTTCTCCTCAAGCTCCGCATACAAAGCCTTAACTTCCTTCAAAGACTTTTCGATCTCCTGCTTTTTTTGCACAACTAGTTCTTTGTCTTTCTTATGCTGCTCCAAAATATCGCGATCCTGACCTAAAATCGATTGCAGCGCGTCGAAACGGTCCAGAAAATCGCTAAAGCTGGTTGAGCTGAGCAGAACCTCCATATAGGTTACAGCCCCGTTCGTATACATGAGTCTCATACGTGATTGCAGCAGTTCGTCCCGCTCCACGATTCGCGCCTCTGCATCCTCAAGGTCTTGTCCGGCTTGCAGCAGCTGCTGCTCCGTCTCGTCAACCTTCGCTTGCGTGTTGGTCATGCTTACTACAACGTTATCGAGATCGCTCATAAGCTGTTTAATTTCTTTTTCGGTCGATTTAATCTTATTGCTTACATTTTTCTTCTGACTTTCAGCATTTGCAGCTCGTTTCTCAGCTGCCGCTTTTTCTCTTTTAACCGCATCCAAGTCCTTTTTAATCTGACTCAACGAGGCAGCCTCCGCCTCGCCACCGCCAATTGCCGGCTGCAGCAGAACAACCGCTAACGTCAGCACGAGCGTGAAGCCCAGCCATTTTTTCATATGCTTTCTCATCTTCATCTAGTCCTCCACCTACACTTTCAAATACTTACGTACTGAAATGGTGCTTCCCCATATACCAATCAAGGTGCCAAGTCCGACTAGAAGAATGAATACTTGCTTGCTGGCTTCTTCCATTGGTATGAGCGTGACCATCATGAGCGATAAATCAATCTGAGTCATAACAATAAGCTTGGAGTAAGAGAATAATACGACTGCTGCAGTGAATATGGAGCTAATAAAGCCTATCAATGCCCCCTCAATAAAGAAAGGCCAGCGAATAAAAGCATTGGTAGCGCCAACTAGCTTCATAATGCCAATCTCGCGTCTTCTAGCAATAATCGTCATTTTGATAGTTGTTGAAATTAACAGCATCGCCGTAATAGACAATCCGATGACTATAACAAGTCCGATGTTGCGTATAGCGTTTGTCATTTTGAACAGCGTCTCGACCGTACCCTGTCCATATTTAATGCGATCAACTGGCAGCGTACTGTCTAGTTTGTTAATCGTCTCGATCTGAGCAGCGACATCAGCAACAGCCTGCGGGTTATATACTTCTATCGTAAAAGAATCCGGCAGCGGATTATTTTCATTTTCATAGCCGTCTAAAATATCTTTATTCTCATCGCCCAAGCTTTCCCGAAGAATATTAAGTCCTTCTTCCTTGGAGACGAATTGCAGCTTCTTTACGTCTGAGATATTGCCGATTTTATTTTGCAGCTCTGTAATCTTCGCTTCATCGGTTCCCAGCTTAAGAAAGACCCGAATTTGCACTTGATTCTCAATCTTGTCTGTAAATTGATTCAGGTTCAGCGCTAAAATTAGAAAAATACCGAGTATAAAGAGTGAAATTACCATCGAGCTTATCGATGCAAAAGACATCCAGCCGTTTCGGATAATGCTTTTAAAGCCCTCGCGAATGTGGCGGATAAACGTGCTAAACTTCATAGCCGTACTCCCCTCTTGCTTCATCGCGGACAATATTGCCATTCTCAATAGCGATTACTCGCTTGCGCATAGAGTTAACGATGTCCCTGTTATGAGTTGCCATTATAATCGTGGAGCCGCGAAAATTAATTTCCTCCAGCAAATGCATGATCTCCATGGAGGTCTCCGGGTCCAAATTGCCTGTAGGCTCGTCCGCGACAATAACTGCGGGATTGTTCACGATCGCGCGCGCGATCGATACGCGCTGCTGCTCGCCGCCGGACAGCTGTGAAGGCAGGCTCGCATGCTTGTGCTTTAGCCCGACAAGCTCCAGCACCTCCAGCGTTCTTTTCCTAATGACACGGCGCGGCGCTTCAATGGCCTCCATCGCGAAAGCGACATTTTCATACACGGTTAATTTCGGAAGAAGCCTGAAGTCTTGGAAGATTACGCCGATATTGCGTCGTACATAGGGAATCTTCCTTGGTCTAAGCTTGCCTATATTAAAGCCGTTTACCGATATTTGCCCCTTTGTCGGAACTTCTTCTCGGTAGATTAGCTTCATAAACGTTGATTTCCCTGCACCTGACGGTCCAACAAGGTAAACAAACTCATTTCGATCTATTCGAACGGTGATGCCTTGCAGTGCATGAGTGCCGTCTGCATAGGTCTTCCAAATATCTTGCATATCTATCACTGTATCACATCCTGTTTATAGTCAATTCTATTATTTCGACAGTTTGCGCTGAATTCCTTCACAACTGCGTGCCTTTCTGCAATTTTCACTTTTCTCATAAATGGAAAGTTTGTCGAAAAATATTGATGCTGCTTGAGGCAACTGTAGCGATAATACGTGAATATACAATATCCGAGTTTATCTTTTATGCTTTCGTATAGTAGAATATAAAACAAATCAGCTCTAAAAATCTATTTATAATTGGAGTGAACCTACGTGTTGTGCATCGCTGGAAAAAATGATATCGCAGTGAATTCATTAAACTATATTCTTGAAAACGACCTGGTTGATAAAAGCAATATTTGTGTTCTAGTGAATAAAACAGACCATGGAGAAGACACGTGGCAAAAATCATTGCTTAAGTACGCTCAGGAACATGAGATTATGGTTTCTACCTTAGAGCAGATCTACACAATCGAGGATTTAATTTTTATTTCGCTCGAATACGATACAATTATTAAGCCAACATATTTCAAAACAGATCAGCTGTACAATATTCATTTTTCAAAACTACCGAGCTACAAAGGGATGTATACTTCGGTGATGCCTCTTTTAAATGGGGAGAATACCTCAGGCGTCACTTTACATAAGATAGACAGCGGTATTGATACTGGGGATATTATCGAACAAATTACATTCGACATTACGGTTGAGGATACGGCAAGAGATCTTTACTATAACTATTTACATTACGGATTTCAGCTGTTTAAAACGAAAATTTCAGACATTATTAATGGAAATATACTAGCTCACCCTCAGAATAAACTGCAGTCAACTTATTATTCGAAAGCAGCAATCAGTTTTTCCAGCATTTCAATTGATTTGAACAAGACCGGATATGAGATTCACAATCAACTAAGAGCATTTATTTTCCCAGAATATCAGCTGCCAATCTTTGAATCGAAAAAAATATGGCGAAGCGAGCTTACTGATTTGCGTAATCAAACCAAAAAAATAGTATGGAATGACAACTATGTATCAATTAAAGGAATTGATAATTACGTTGTAAAAGCGTACTTTGTCAAATAGACCCGCTTAGATCGTCACCCATACTAAAATCATTATTAAAAAAAGTAAAAACAGTCCATCAACACCTGCGTTTCGAGGAACATTTATAATGAAAATGTTCTCGGCAGACATGTTAATGGACTGTTGTACATTTATTAGCGGCTGCGGCTTACGTATTCATCGACCCAAGCGGCTGTCTCTGCGAGAGATTGCTCCGCGCGAGCAATAGCCGCCTCTACCTGAGGCTTCGCTGTACCGCCATATACGTTGCGAGCATTAACGACCTGCTCTGGCTGCAGCACTTCGTAAATGCGATCGTCGAACAGCTGCGAGAATTGTTTGAATTCTTCAAGCTTAAGATCAAGCAAATATTTCTTTTGCTCAATGCAGTAAAGCACTGTTTTGCCGATAACCTCATGCGCTTGGCGGAAAGGAAGTCCTTTGCCGACAAGGAAGTCGGCTATGTCTGTCGCATTCGAGAAGTCTTGATTAACAGCCTTGCGCATTTGCTCCTTGTTCACCTTCATTGTTGCAATCATAGGAGCAAACAGCTGAAGTGCGCCCTGCATCGTTGAAACCGTATCAAACATGCCTTCCTTATCTTCCTGCATATCTTTGTTATAAGCAAGCGGAAGAGATTTCAACACTGTCAACAAGCCCATTAGGTTGCCATATACTCGTCCCGTTTTCCCGCGCACCAGCTCCGGCACGTCTGGATTTTTCTTTTGCGGCATAATGCTGCTGCCAGTGCAGAAGGCGTCATCCAGCTCGACAAAATGGAATTCGTTGCTCGACCACATAACGAGCTCCTCGCTAAGACGAGAGAGATGCATCATAATGATCGACGCATGCGATAGAAACTCAAGAATAAAGTCGCGGTCGCTTACTGCGTCCAAGCTGTTCTCATAGACACGGTCGAACTTCAGCTCGCTTGCGACAAAATGACGATCAATCGGGAAGGTTGTGCCTGCGAGCGCGCCTGCTCCCAGCGGCAGTACATTGATACGCTTATAGCTGTCCTGCAAACGCTCAATATCGCGGCCGAACATCGATACGTACGCCATCAAATGGTGTGCGAACAGAATCGGCTGCGCGCGCTGCAAATGCGTATAGCCCGGCACAATCGTATCGACATTGTCTTTCGCTTGCTCTATTAGAGCAGTTTGCAGCTTATGCAGCAAGTCAACAAATTCCACCACACGCTTGCGAAGCCATAAATGCATGTCTGTCGCTACCTGGTCATTGCGGCTGCGTCCTGTATGCAGCTTGCCGCCGACAGGGCCGACGTCATCAATAAGAGTTTTCTCGATATTCATATGAATATCTTCATCTGAGATTGAGAACTCAAGGTCGCCGCGCTTCAACTGCTGCAGCACTCGATGCAAGCCGTCCTTAATTTTTTCTACATCATCGGCAGGAAGAATGCCTTGCTTGCCCAGCATCGTCACATGAGCCAGACTGCCTTGGATATCCTCCTCCGCCATCGCTTTATCGAACATAATGGAAGCTGTATACTCTTCAACCAATTGATCCGTTTTTTTCGTAAAACGACCGCCCCATAATTTACTCACCTTAACACTCCCGAATCATTTAGTTTTTGTTCGTTACCGCTGAAGATACTTTCAGACGCAATGCATTGAGGCGGATAAAGCCTGTTGCATCGCCTTGGTCATAAGCTTGGGAAGGATCCGCTTCCATCGTTGCGATGTCCGGATTGTACAGGCTGACTGGGCTTTGAACGCCAGCGCCGATGACATTGCCTTTGTACAGCTTCAAACGGACAACGCCTGTTACGTTCTTTTGCGATTCCTCTACTAATGCTTGCAGAGCAAGACGTTCAGGTGCGAACCAGAAGCCGTTATACACAAGCTGGCTATATTTAGCGATCAAAGAGTCGCGAAGATGCATAACCTCGCGGTCCATTGTAAGAGATTCCATTTTGCGGTGAGCCGTGAACAAAATCGTTCCGCCCGGCGTTTCGTACACTCCGCGGCTCTTCATGCCGACGAAGCGGTTCTCAACCATATCTACACGGCCGATGCCATGCTTGCCGCCAAGCTCATTCAGCTGCTCCATCACTTCAAGAGGGCTAAGCGAATTGCCGTTAATAGCTGTACAATTGCCTTGCTCAAAAGTCAGCTCTACATACTCTGCTTGGTCGGGAGCGCGTTCAGGAGATACGCTCAGCACGTACATGCTTTCATTTTCCTCAGAGCTTGGATCGAACCAAGGATCTTCCAGCATGCCGCTCTCAAAGCTGATATGCAACAGGTTACGGTCGGTCGAGTATGGCTTGGCAGCGGATGCTGTTACAGGAATGCCGTGCTTCTCTGCATAAGCGATCATTTCTGCTCGTCCTGGGAACTGCTCACGGAAAGCTTCCAGACGCCATGGTGCGATTACACCGATCTCCGGAGCCAGCGCAGCTGCTGTCAGCTCGAAGCGGACTTGGTCATTGCCTTTGCCAGTTGCGCCATGCGCAATAGCTGTAGCACCTTCAGCGCGAGCAATGTCCACCATACGCTTAGCGATAAGCGGACGCGCAATTGATGTGCCGAGCAAATATTGCCCTTCATACATCGTGCCTGCTTGGAACATAGGATAGATGAAGTCTTTTGCGAACTCTTCGCGCAGATCGTCAATGTACACCTTGGATGCGCCTGTTGCGAGAGCCTTTTCTTCTAATCCGTCGAGCTCATCCTTCTGGCCGATATCGGCTGTAAAAGCGATAATTTCAGCATCATAAGTTTCCTTTAGCCATTTTAAAATAACAGATGTATCCAGACCGCCTGAATACGCTAGAACAATTTTTTCCTTTGCCATCGTTATCACTTGCTCCTCTACTGTATAAATATAAGTCCTCTTAAGACATGATCGCAGCCATAATCGCTTTCTGTGCGTGCAGACGGTTCTCTGCTTGATCAAAAATAATAGAATGCTCGCCGTCAATAACGCTCTCGCTTACTTCCTCGCCGCGATGCGCTGGCAGGCAGTGCATGAACAAGTAGTCCTTCTTCGCATACTTTGCCAAGTCTTCATTCACCTGATAAGCCGCAAATGCTTGCTCGCGTTCCTTCTGTTCAGCCTCCTGGCCCATGCTTGCCCATACATCCGTATAGACGATGTCCGCATTAGCAATCGCTTCCTTCGGATCGCGGCAAATATGGATGTTGGAGCCCGTCTGCGAAGCCACTTTATTCGTCTGGTACATAATGTCCTCATCCGGTTCATAGCCCTCTGGCGTCGCGACCGACATATGCATGCCAAGCTTAGCCGCGCCCATCAGCAAGGAATGAACGACATTGTTGCCGTCTCCCACATAAGCAACCTTAAGTCCTTCAAGACGCCCTTTATGCTCCAGTACCGTCTGATAGTCAGCAAGCGCCTGGCATGGATGCGACAGATCCGTTAGGCCGTTAATGACCGGAATGGTCGCTCCGCGCGCGAGCTCAACAACCTTGCGATGCTCATACGTACGAATCATAATGCCGTCGAGATAACGTGACAATACTTGCGCTGTATCCCAGATCGGCTCGCCGCGGCCAATTTGCAGATCGCTGCTGCTGAGGAATAGTCCCTGTCCGCCCAGCTGGTAGATGCCTACCTCGAATGAAACCCGCGTGCGCGTGGATGATTTCTCAAAAATCATGCCCAACGTTTTATTTTTTAGAAATTGGTGCGACTCCCCAGCCTTCTGCTTCTTCTTCAAATCGATCGCTAGGTCGATTAAGTAGCGCAGCTCATCTGGTGTGTAGTCAACCAGCATTAGAAAATCGCGGCCTTTTAAGCTTTGCGCGATATCTTCACTTAACGTTTTCTGCATGTTCTTCCTCCTTTTAATTCGGTCCATTGCCGATCCTCGACGTGCAGCTGCTCCTCTTGTGCATAAGCACCAAGCTCACTCTCTGCACTAAGCTCACTGCGCCAATCTCTCTGCACTAAGCTCTCTGCGTCATGCTCATTGCAACATCCTCAGCTCTGATTCCAACGGTAAAACCTACCCTTAGAGTAATCAGTTTGGCCCAGTCTCCAGCATTAGCGGTAAAAGTTACGTCTAAAACTGCTCAGATCATCTTAAAACAGCCAACATGCCCACTGCTAAGGTAGTAACTTCCGTTATACTTACTTGGTTCGGACGTTTTGAATAATTAACGGTAGAAATTTCCTCTAATTAGTCTCAGCAACCGCCGAATACACTTATAGACTCTATAAGAACCTATATTCGCCAAGAGCAACTGGGAACGCACGAAGCACCCATAGCCGCTCAAACAACAACAGTAATCTATTCAGCAACAGCAGCCTTTTCGTCCAAAATCCCCTTCAAAATAGCAACTGCTTGGTCGATCTCATTTTTTGATACAAGTAAATTAGGAAGCAGTCGAATCACATTCGGTCCTGCAGAAATAACTAAAAGCCCGCGCTTTTGCGCCTCTACTACAATATCGGCAATCGGCTCCTTGCATACAATCCCAACGATTAAGCCGAGACCGCGAACATCGCTGACAAAAGCATTGCCGGCAAGCTTCGCGCGAAGCTCAGCCATTAAATACTCGCCCGCTGCAGCCGCTTTTCCAGGCGCATCCTCACCAAGTATCGTCTCCAATGTTGCTTTCACCGCTGCCGTCGCAATTGGCGTGCCGCCGAAGGTAGAGCCATGACTGCCCGCTGTAAAGCCTTCGCGCAGCTGCTCCTTAGCAGCCATCGCACCTACCGGAAAGCCGCTGCCGAGACCTTTTGCCATTGTGAAAATATCCGGCTCAATACCGAAGTGCTCGAATGCGAACAGCTTGCCTGTACGTCCCATACCGGTCTGAATCTCATCAACAATAAGCAGAACGCCCTGCTCCTTGCAATATTCAGCAGCTTCTTGGATAAAGCTCTTGTCAACAGAATGAATACCGCCCTCTGCTTGCACCATCTCCAGCATGACTGCGGCAGTGCGTTCATTAATCGCACCCTTCAATGCAGCCATATCGTTCAACGGGATCGTTACAAAGCCTTCAGGAAGCGGACCGAAGCCCTCCTTCACCTTAGCTTGGCCAGTCGCCGTCAGCGTAGCGAGCGTGCGCCCGTGAAAGGATTGCTCGAACGTAATAATTTCATAGCGTCCGCTGTTCAGCACCTTCTGCTGGTAACGTCTTGCCAGCTTAATCGCAGCTTCATTCGCTTCCGCTCCTGAATTGCAGAAGAAGACAGCGTCTGCGCAGCTATTGTCGGTAATCAGCTTCCCTGCTGCCGCCTGATTTGGAATTTCGAACAGATTCGAAATATGCCACAGTTCATCCAACTGCTTGATCAAAGCTTCCTTAACCGCTTTCGGCGCATGACCCAGGTTCGTAACCGCAATGCCGCTCATAAAATCTAAATAACGATTGCCGTCATCATCCCATAGCCAGCTGCCTTCTCCCTTAACTATCGCCAGCGGATACCTCGCATAGGTAGGAAATAAAGCCTGATCAGCCGCCGCAAAATCCTTCGTCTCGCTCATAATTCCGTCACTCTCCTTCCTTCTCTATCAAAAGAATACTGCTATCTAATCCCTCTATTTCACAATTCGGGTGCCGACGCCGCCCTCACGAACCGCTTTCGTCAGAACCCCTTGCTCTTCGCCGCTCACGATAACAACTTCCTGCACTTTGCCTTGGATACACTGGATCGCTGCTCGCACCTTCGGAATCATGCCGCCATAAATCTCGCCGCTCGCAATCATCTCTTCAATATCCATAACCGTAACAACTGGAAGCACCTGCTTCACGCCGTCCACCGACTTCATAATGCCCGGAACATCGGTTACAACAATCATTTGCTCCACGCCAAGACGGGAAGCGACCGCTCCTGCCGCTGTATCGGCATTAATATTGTAACGCTGTCCCGCAGCATCAATGCCGATCGGCGCGATGACAGGTATGTAGCCCATAGTCATAATTCCTTCAATAATTGCAGCATTAACACTCGTCACATCGCCTACAAAACCGATCTCAGCCGCATTCGCAACCGGCTTAGCCATAATAAGCTTGCCGTCTACACCGGAGAGTCCGAGCGCATTCGCACCATTCATCTCAATCTTGCGAACAATCTCCTTATTGATGCGTCCAGCAAGCACCATCTCGACAACATCAAGCGTCTCGTCGTTCGTCTTACGCAGTCCGTTCACGAACTCGGACTCGATCCCAAGCTTAGTCAGTGTTTCCGATATGGCCGGTCCGCCGCCGTGCACGATCACCGGGCGCACTCCGTCCGCCTGAAGCTCTCGCAGCTCATCGAAAAAGCTATTTGGCAGTGCAGCAAGCGTGCTGCCGCCGCATTTCATCACAAATCTTTGTTGACTCACGCTTCAACCCTCCAGCCTTCACCTTAAATCGTAAGAATCGCTTATGTCCGATATGCTGCGTTAATCCGCACATAATCATAGGTTAAATCGCAGCCCCATGCTGTCGCTTGACCGCCCTTCATATGCAAATCAACGATCAATTCGATTGTATCGCCTTTCAAATATGCAAGCGCATCCTCCTCATCAAACCTAACAGGACGAGACTGCTCCAGCGTCAAAATGTGCCCTAAACGGATATCAACCGTTTCCACATTTACCGGCTGACCCGCTCTGCCGATCGCCGCAATAATTCGGCCCCAATTCGCATCAGCGCCGAACATAGCCGACTTCACCAGTGAAGAGCCGATGACCGTCTTCGCAATTGCTTGCGCTGCCTCGTCGCTTTCCGCTCCACGCACCTGCACCTCAACTAGCTTTGTCGCGCCTTCACCGTCGCGCGCAATCGCCTTCGCAAGCACCTCGCACACATAGCGGAGCGCTGCTGCAAAAGCATCCCAGCCCTCATGCTTCGGCGTTAGCTCTCTATTCCCAGCAAGACCGCTCGCCATCGCCACAAGCATATCATTCGTGCTTGTATCACCATCAACTGTAATCATATTAAAAGTTAAATCCGTAGCTTGTCGCAGCAATTCTTGCAGCTGCTCGCCCTCAATAGCGGCATCCGTTGTCACGAAGCCAAGCATCGTACCCATATTCGGATGAATCATGCCCGAGCCCTTTGCAGCGCCTGCCACACTAACCAGCTTGCCGTCCAGCTCCAGCTCCACGCATACCATCTTTTGCACGAGATCCGTTGTCAATATCGCCTGGCAAAAACCTTCAGCTCCAGCCAACTCTCCGTCCAACTTGCTCGGGAGCGCATCGATGCCGCTGCGCACCTTATCCATCTTCAGCAGCTCGCCAATTACACCTGTCGATGCCACAGCCACATGCTCGGCAGCAGCCCCGATGGACTCAGCGAATCTAGCGCGCATCTCATAAGCATCCGCTTCGCCCTGCTTGCCTGTACATGCATTCGCGTTGCCGCTGTTTACAAGCACCGCTCGCAGCTTGCCGCTTGCTTCAATACTCTCGCGAGCTACCTTGATCGGCGCCGCTTGAAATAAATTCAGCGTATATACACCAGCCGCCGAAGCTGGAACCTCGCATACAATGGCGCCAAGATCGTGGCGCGTTGATTTTTTCAGACCGCAATGCATGCCGCCTGCTTTGAAGCCCTTTGGAGTCGTAATTGAGCCGTCAGCTACAACCCGGAACGGAGCTGCGTTATTTTCCAGTCCCATAATGACATCGAATCTCCTTTATCTTTGCAAAATGAATATATAATTTCTGGATTAATATCTTGATTAGAATTACATATCTAGTTACAGTCACACAGTTACGGATAAACAGGGGCAAAATTCAGTCCAAGCGTCTCGTCCCAGCCCATCATCAAATTCAAGTTTTGAATCGCTTGACCGGCAGCACCCTTCACTAAATTATCAATAACCGAAATAATCGTCACACGGCCTGTGCGTTTGTCTACCGAAAAGCCGATATCGCAATAATTGGAGCCGTAAACTTCCTTCGTAGCCGGCCACTGTCCTTCCGGACGAATACGCACGAAACGTCTTCCTTCATAATAGCTGCGATACAGCTCAATAAAATCACTATCACTGCGGCTGCCTTGAACCGTTGCATACATCGTCGACATAATGCCGCGAGTCATCGGTACGAGATGCGTTGTGAACGTCGTAACGACCGGCTTGCCCGCTATATCCGAAAGCACCATCTCAATCTCAGGAACATGCTGATGCTGATTCACCTTATAAGCCTTAAAATTCTCATTAAGCTCCGAGTAATGCGTACCCAGTGATGCGCCGCGCCCTCCTCCGGACACCCCAGATTTAGCATCAATAATAATAGAAGCAGGATCAATCCAGCCCGCTTTCAAAGCTGGCACAAGACCGAGCAGTGTAGCCGTCGGATAACAGCCTGGATTAGAAAGCAGCTCAGCTCCCTTTACATTGTCGCCATACACCTCGCAGAGACCGAAAACTGCCTTATGCAAATATTCCTCATCCGCTGCAGGCTTTTTATACCATTGCTCATATAGAGCCGCATCCTTCAATCTGTAATCACCGGACAAATCTATGACCTTAAGCCCCTCGGCAAGCAATCCGGGCGCTGTCTTGGAAGCTACTCCAGCGGGGGTTGCCAAGAAAACAACATCAGCCTTGGACTTGATCAATGCCGGGTCAACATCATCGAGCAGTTCCTCGCGTATGCCTTGCAAATGCGGATAGCCTTCCGTAAATTTTGTACCCGCGCTGGAAGACGAAATAACAGATGTAATCTCCGCCATCGGATGCGCCTCCAGCAGCCTCGCCAATTCAACACCGCCATAGCCCGTAGAGCCAATAATTGCTATCCTCACCTTATTCCCCATTAAGCTTCTCTCCCTTTTATTCCACTATAATTGTACATCATTTCATTATTTGTTGGAAACTCCGTTCTCGAACACTATTGCATTATTATACATCCCTATTAATATTAATACAACAGATCTCTGGCTCCATTTTAGCTGTAAAAACAGGTTATTTCTCAAGCTTAAAGCCGGGACCGAGCACCTCAGCTGTATTGCTAATAATGACAAAAGCATTGGGATCTATCGCTTTGACCAGCTGCTTTAGCTTCGCCGCTTCATTTTGCGATACAACAGCCATGAGTACCGTCCGTCCTTCGCCTGTGTAGCCGCCTTTCCCGTCAAGCTTTGTCAACCCGCGATCCAGATCGTTCAGAATTCCTTCAGCGACCGCCTCAGAGTTTTCGCTTATAATAAAAGCTACCTTGGACAGCTGCAGCCCGCTCTGCACAAAATCGATCGTTTTGCTCGTCACGAACAGACCAATCAGCGCATAAAGCGCAACCTCAGGCGAAATCATCAAACCTGCTGCAATAACGACGCATCCGTCGAAGCAAACGAGCGATAAGCCAAGCGGCAAGCCCGTATAGCGATGAAGAATTTGCGCCGCTAAATCCAATCCGCCTGTCGAACCGCCGGCACGAAACACAAGTCCAATGCCAAAGCCGACACCAATGCCTCCATAAATCGATGCGAGCAACAGATTAGCGGTAGGCGGCTGCCAGCCGGAGGTCACCAATACTAACAATGGGAGCACAACCGTTCCCAGCGCTGTTTTTAAACCGAATTTCTTGCCTAGCAAAAAGATACCCGCTATAAATAGCGGAATATTAATCGCCCATTGCGTATAAGCCGGCGTAAAGCCCCAAGCTCGCTGCACAAGTATCGAGATGCCTGACACGCCCCCTGTTGCGATCCCGTTCGGCACCATGAATAAATTGAAGCTGATTGCCACTATGAACGATCCCGCCAGCACAAGAAACATTTCCCAGACCGCCTGTGCCTGCGGGCCAAGGGTAAAGCCTCCCTTTCGGCGTTTGCTTACTATTGGCTTAGGGCTGCTTATCCCCATATGCGCTCATCTCCTTATTTGACGCAAAAGAAGAGCTCTCCACCAGTATTCGGCTAGCGGAAGCTCTTCTTCTTCTATAAAACACCTTAAGCCGTTATTCTTGGCGAATTTGACCGCGCAGGTAGCCATCAATAAAAGCATCCAGATCTCCGTCCATAACAGCACCGACATTGCCTGTCTCTACCGATGTGCGATGATCCTTGACCATGCTGTAAGGATGGAACACATAGGAGCGTATTTGGCTGCCCCATGCAATGTCCGACTGCTCACCTCGAATATCAGCCAAATGGCGCATTTGCTCTTCAATCTTTCGCTCATACAGCTTGGATTTCAGCATATTCATCGCTCGTTCACGGTTCTGGATCTGTGATCGCTCCTGCTGACAAGCAACGACTATACCAGACGGGATATGCGTAATTCGAATAGCAGATTCCGTCTTATTGACGTGCTGACCTCCCGCTCCGCTCGCCCGGTACGTATCCACCTTCAAATCCTCACTGCGCACTTCGATCTCGATATTTTCATCGATCTCAGGAACAACGTCGCAAGAGACGAACGAGGTGTGGCGGCGCCCCGCGGAATCAAACGGCGAGATGCGAACCAGTCGGTGCACGCCCTTTTCCGCCTTCAAATATCCATAAGCGTTATAGCCCTTCACTAGGATGGTCACGCTTTTGATACCCGCCTCATCGCCAGGCAAATAGTCAAGCAGCTCCACCTTGAAGCCGCGCTTCTCAGCCCATCGCGTATACATTCGGTACAGCATCATGCCCCAATCCTGTGATTCCGTACCGCCGGCTCCAGGATGCAGCTCCACAATCGCGTTCAAGCGATCATACGGCTGATTAAGCAGCAGCTGCAGCTCAAAATCGCTAAGCTTTCCCGACAGTGCTTGCACGCCCTCTGCCAAATCAGCCTCCAGCGATTCATCGCCTTCTTCCTCCGCCAGCTCCAGCATAAGTCCTAGATCCTCTTGCTCCGCGCTCATTCGCTCATATTGCTCAACAACCGACTTAACCGCATTTAGCTCCGAGATCAGCGCTTGCGCTTTGTCATTATCATCCCAAAAATCGGGGGCTGTCATCTTTTCTTCGTAATTGGCGATCATCTCTTGCTTCAGATCTAAGTCAAAGAGACCCCCTAAGCTCTTGGAGACGCTTCGCCATGTCACGCAGTTCCTGTTTTACCGTAATATCTATCATCGCTTACGCTTCACCTCAAAATAGTTGTTTGCTTACTTGCCGTGGCACATCTTATATTTCTTGCCGCTGCCGCATGGGCATGGATCGTTACGGCCAATGGTATCCTTGCGCTTAACAGGACGCTTCTCCTGCGTCTCACCGCCGCCGCTCGTCGTTGTCGTCTGCCCCTGCGCGACCTCTTGGCGCTCAAGATTGCTCTCAACGCGAGCCTTCATCATATACTTAGCAACTTCCTCTTGAATATGCTCGACCATTTCCTTGAACATCTCGAAGCCTTCGAATTGGTATTCGCGAAGCGGATCCGTACCGCCATAAGCACGCAGGTGAATACCTTGGCGAAGCTGATCCATCGCATCAATATGGTCCATCCATTTGCTGTCTACTGCGCGAAGCACGACAACCTTCTCAAATTCACGCATCGTCTCGTCGCCAAGCTCAGCCTCACGCTGATCATAAAGCGCAACGACCTTCTCCGTAATATAGGAAGTAATATCGTCCTTCTCCTTGCCCCAAAGCGCATCTTTCGTAAGCGTGCCTTCCTCTAACAGATTCGCGTGAACGAAATCGATGACTGCTTCGAAATCCCATTCTTCTGGAATATCGCCCGAGCAGTGTGCATCGACGATGCGGCCAACAACAGCATCGATCATCTCCATAACCTCAGCACGTATGTTAGCCGATTCCAAAATATCGCGGCGCTGCTTGTAAATAACTTCACGCTGCTGATTCATAACATCGTCGTACTGAAGGACAACCTTCCGCGTATCAAAGTTATTGCCTTCCACCCGCTTCTGGGCGGACTCAATAGCTCGTGAAATCATTTTGCTCTCGATCGGCTGATCCTCTTCCAGGCCAAGCTTATCCATCATATTCATAATATTCTCGGCGCCAAAGCGGCGCATCAGCTCATCCTCCAGCGATAGATAGAACTGCGATGACCCTGGATCGCCTTGACGGCCTGCGCGACCGCGCAGCTGATTGTCGATCCGACGGCTTTCATGACGTTCTGTACCAATAATATGCAGACCGCCGATGTCGGCTACTCCGTCTCCAAGCAAAATATCCGTACCGCGACCAGCCATATTCGTTGCGATTGTAACAGCTCCGGCTTGTCCTGCGCGTGAAATGATTTCTGCTTCCTCTGCGTGGAACTTCGCGTTCAACACCTTATGTGCAACGCCTCTGCGCTTTAACATGTCGGCCAGCTTCTCCGAATTCTCGATCGAAATTGTGCCGACCAGAACCGGCTGATTATGGCTGTGGCGGCTTACAATTTCCTCCACAACCGCTTTGAACTTGCCGTTCTCTGATTTATATACAACATCCGGCATATCCTTACGGATCATCGACCGATTCGTCGGCACTTGAATAACTTCAAGCCCATAAATCCGCTTGAACTCTTCTTCCTCTGTCTTAGCCGTACCTGTCATGCCGGACAGCTTCCGGTACATACGGAAGTAGTTCTGGAACGTAATCGTCGCGAGCGTCATGCTCTCATTCTGAACCTTCAGCTGCTCCTTCGCTTCAATCGCTTGATGCAGGCCGTCACTGTAACGGCGTCCAGACATAAGACGTCCCGTAAATTCGTCTACAATTACGACTTCCTCTTCCTCAACCACATAATCAACATCACGCTTCATAATGAAATTCGCTTTCAACGCCTGTTGAATATGATGATTCAGAAGCACATTGGCATGATCGAACAGATTCTCAATACTGAATGCCCGCTCAGCCTTCTCCACACCTGACTCCGTCAGCATAATGCTGCGGAGCTTCACATCAATCGTAAAGTCCTTCTCAGGATCCAGCTTGCTGATGAAACGATCAGCGGCAAAATAAAGCTCCGTAGACTTTGCAGCCTGACCCGAAATAATAAGCGGAGTCCGCGCTTCATCGACGAGAATCGAATCCACTTCGTCAATGATTGAGTAATAGAGCGGACGTTGAACCATCTGCTCTTTGTAAAGGACCATATTGTCACGCAAATAATCAAAGCCGAATTCATTATTCGTGCCATAGGTAATATCACAAGCATAAGCTTCTTGCTTCTCCGCATGTGATAATCCATGTAAATTACAGCCAACTGTCATACCAAGGAAGTTATAGAGCTGAGCCATCATTTCACTGTCACGCTGCGCCAAGTAATTATTCACCGTAACGACGTGAACGCCCTTGCCAAGCAGCGCATTCAAATAAGTAGGAAGCGTGGCAACGAGCGTCTTACCTTCACCTGTACGCATCTCTGCAATTTTACCTTCATGCAGCACCATGCCGCCTAGCAGCTGTACATCGAAATGACGCATACCAAGTGTCCGTTTGGATGCTTCACGCACCGTTGCAAAAGCTTCAGGAAGCAGCTTGTCCAGCTCCTCGCCTTTCTCAAGCCGCCCCTTAAACTCATCTGTCTTCGCACGCAGCTGTTCATCTGACAGTGCAGTAAATTGGGATTCCATTGCATTTATTTCTTCGACGGTACGCAGAATTCGCTTTACTTCTTTCTCATTCTGATCACCGAATAACTTCTTCACTAGTCCTAGCATGTTATTCCCCTTTCAAGTATCTCTCTTGCCTTAAATTGTAACAGTTTGTAGACAACGCCGCAATGAGTCAAGTGAAATCGAAAAAGCCTCCTCCCTTAGGAGAAGGCTTGTTGTTATACCCTATTTGATAAGGCTTATTATTCACTTATCCTTGCTCTATTAATCCATACTTGCCGTCACTGCGTTTATAAACGACATTCACTTCTTTATTATCCATATTTGAGAAGACGAAGAAGTTATGGCCGATCAGGTTCATTTGAAGAATGGCTTCCTCAACGTCCATGGGCTTCAGCGTAAAGCGCTTCGTCCTTACGAGCTCCAGATCATCCTCTTCATCCATAACGGTTACAGCGCCGCCATCTTCTTTAAATAGTGTTTTTACCCCGCTATCCTGACGGAATTTACGATTTACTTTTGTTTTATGTTTGCGAATTTGTCTCTCGAGCTTATCGACCACAGTATCTATCGAAGCATACATATCATCGCTCTTTTCCTCTGCTCTAAGCATGACCCCAACTAGCGGGATTGTCACCTCAACAATATGCTGTCCTTTGGTGACCGAGAGCGTTACATTAATTTCGGAGGCAACCGGAGTTTCAAAATACTTGTCCAGTCGACTGAGCTTCTTCTCAACGTAATCTCTCAGAGCATCTGTTACTTGAAAGCGTTGACCTCGAATGTTATATACCATGGGGAACTCCTCCTTTACTTGTTCTTATTATACCATATGATTGGGCGGAGTTCAAAATAGTTTTTAGTTTAATTAGAATATTCTGATAATTTGTGAATGTTTGGCGAAAATTATTGCATATTGATTAGGCGGGTGATTGATGGGGCATAATCGTAAGCGGCCGCTTGCTTGTAACACTCTTTCGCTTTAACAATATTGCCTGTGACCTCGTAAAACACACCTAGGTTGTGGTAAGCTGAGTAGCTTCCGGTGCCTTGAACGTTGTCATATTTATCAGTCTCGCCGATCTGCAAGCAGGTCAAATACGCTTCCTCGATTCGAGGCATAAGATTCATATATTTAGCCGGGTCACTCATGATAAGGTCTAAATAAAACTGGCCCAGCACAAATTGATAATCTGCAAAATCGTTTAAATGTTCCGATTCATTCTGCACAACTGTCAGTCCATCCATTATATTTCCGGTGGCCACAACTGAATACATGTAATCTACGATAACATTGGGATAATACAGTTCTTTTCTGGTTAAGAGCCGGTATGCATTATTCAGATGTTCATATGCTAAACTGTGCTCTTTGATCCCTTTATATTCTTTCGCTAATTGGTAGTGATAGTATGGACTGGTTGGATGGTCTGATATTTCCTTTTTCAGAATAGGTATGTTGCGATCTGACTTGGAAACCCCAAAGTAACCATCGTGCTGTACCTCTACTCCAATCTTTATCCTTGGGAGAACAGAGTCTAGTTGCTCATGAATATTTCCTGAGAATCGAATCCCCTTAGGAAATACTCTTGATATGTACGAATTCGCATAGGAAACACCATTTGTATCTTCGAACTTATTTACGATCTTCACTCTGCCAATGGCTGGAGTCCCTCTAAGGAATCCCAAGATGTTATCCTTGCAATCATTTGATATATATTCATCTGCATCTAGGACTAAATTCCATTCACTGGTGGCTTGCTGCAATGCATAATTCCTTGCATCCGAGAAGCTGTTATTCCACTTATAATCAAACACCTTAGCCCTATAACCTAAAGCGATTTCCTTCGTTCGGTCTATAGAGCCTGTGTCTACAATAATTATTTCATCTACAAGTTCTTTAACACTTTCCAGACATCTTGCTAATACCTCTTCCTCATTCTTTACAATCATTGTGAGCGATAACGTTGACATTATATTCTCCTATTCCTTAGTATAATGATAAAGAAAAGATAACATATAAGGTTGATTGTATCACTAAAGAGAAACAATAAAAAAGCCCCGGTTTCCCGGAGCCTTTTGCTTATGTGGCAGTTGTCAATCAAAGCATCTATTCGGTGGCTAAATTAGCCGAATGATTACAGTTTGATTACGTTCGCAGCTTGTGGACCACGTGCGCCTTCAACGATGTCGAATTCAACCGATTGGCCTTCTTCAAGAGTTTTGAAGCCTTCGGATTGGATTGCGGAAAAATGAACAAATACGTCGCCGCCTTGCTCAGTTTCGATGAATCCATAACCCTTCTCTGCATTAAACCATTTAACTTTACCTTGCATGTGCAAACATTCCCTTCATCTTCAAATACTGTGAGGCATTCCATACGTCTGGCCCACAAATTGACTATAACACCGCATGGTTGGAATTGTCAATTGATTTTTTGAAAGCGGATACAGACATTGTAAACATTGATCTTTCTATAGTTTCGTTTGCTAATATAAACAGTTCAATTATTATTTCTTTTTCTTTGCAACCGCAAATAGATTGGCACAATATTGAGGCGCATCTTCCCCTAGTAAATAAAATGCCTTAACTGCATCCATACCTAAATTGATCATTTGAGACTCAGCGAGTGGCTTTAAATAAATGCCCCTCATTTCATCTAATACGAGATTTGCTTCTTCAATATGTTCTGCCAACATTTCTACGGTATAAAGGCGTCTATGCCCAACCAGAATGTCTTTTGGCGCAAACTTATCATAGCTTTCTAGCAATCCCATCTCATAACCAGCTCTTCTGTTTAAGCTCATACAGTTTGGAACACAAATAAATACTTGCCCGTCATCTGATAATAAGCTTTCAATTTTCATCAAAGCTCCAACAGGATCCACTACGTGCTCTAATACATTTAGAAAAATAATATTATCAAACTTTTCATCAGTATGAAAATCTTCAAGCAGCGCATTGCATGTTTCTATTTCTTTTCCTATTCTGTTCTGCATTAACTCTATATTTTTTTTAGACGGCTCTATTACCAATAAATTATCAAACACCTTGACCAGACGTTCTGTAGAGTAGCCATTACCGCAACCTATTTCAATTGCTCGAGACTTATTACTAACCATTCTTGATATTAAAGAGACTTCTCTATCTACTAATAACTCATCCATAATATCGCCATTTTGATAAAACTCAGCACTGATTGATTCCAACAGTTCAATTTCATTGTTCATGTTAATTCTCGCCATCCTCGTTTGTTTAATTACAAAGTTTTTTTGCGCCAGTTCTAAGGCAACCGTAATAATAACCATTGAACCCTGCAGCATCCATTAAAGTACCTACTAAATCAAAATCATAGCTAACTCTGTGAAGAGCGAAGGCTTGTCCATCCCAAGTTGCAAACGCAGCTCTAGGATCACCGTCTCTAGGCTGTCCAACAGACCCAGGATTACAATACAATTTAGTTCCGAAATAATTAACAGATTGAATATGACTATGGCCCGAAGCAAAGATTCTTCCTTCCACTCTATTAAAATAGTCTTCTGACGCTTCTAAGTATTCATCTATGGGATTACTCCAACCGCCATGAACCATACGGATTTCCCCGACATCTCGATAAAAAGGAAATGTTGAAAGCCAAGTCATATTTTCCTCAGTAATAACGCCTCTTTGATAGTTTAAGCAATCATTCACACTTTGGGATCGAGTACAAAAGCTCTTTGCAACCATATACCAGTCATGATTACCCATTATGCATGGAATATTTCTTGAACGAAGTTCATCGCAACACTCATTGACTTGCGAATAATAACCAACGACGTCTCCTAGACAATAAATCTCCTTAACATTCATAGTATCTAACATCTTCAACACCTCCTGAAGCGCTACATAATTTCCATGAATATCAGAAATTATCCCGATCATATACAACAAACTCCTCTATATATCTAGTAGCAAAACCGGTTTTTATCTGGGGTTGTTTCGGCGCGATTCCTTCAAGATAGTACTTAGCACTCATTAGAGATTCATTATAGCCAAAAGCCGTTCGGATTGAAGTAGAAGAGGACACTCTTGGATTGATCTCAAGCAGCTTCAATTGTCCATCATGATTTCTGAATTGAAAATTTGTCGGACCGACGGGCTTAAATATTGAAGCAAGTTTCAATATTGCTTCTTTAGCACCTTCGATCTCTACAACATGTGCTTTTTCTGTGTAGCCATCCTTAGATAACTTCCTTCTCAGACCCATATATGCACACAAGTTGCTATCGTTATCAAAAAATGCGGAATAGGTATATTCCTGCTCGTCATCCCCTACTATCGGCTGAACCAGTAGATTTCCTATATCGTTAGCATGCTCCATAAACACCTCTTCTGAAGTCACCTTAACAATTCCTTTTGAAGCATATCCCCGGCGCGGCTTAAGCAAGAAAGGCAGCCCAAATTTTAGTTTGAGCTCCTCAAAGCTTCCTCCTATCTCCGTAGGAATTGCTAAACTCGAATCATTTAAAATAAGATGTTTGTAAAAAGCCCATTTGTCACCGCACAAACGAATAAGATCAATATTATTTAGAACAATTTTCACATTGCTTTGGATTAACAGAGGCAATTCGTCAACCCATTTAAACATGTCTGCCTCAATGCCCGGGATAACAATATCCACTTTATGTTTCTTTATCACATGCAGTAGCCATGTTAGATAATTGGATTCATTTGTTTTTGGGGATTTCTCAAAAATATCACAAAAAGCTGGAGCCACTGAATCTTCATAAATAGTAGTGCCTACAAGTTTATAATTTTCTCCACTGGCACGTAAAGAACGTAATATACCATAACCTACTATCCCACTAGCTCCCGAAACTAAGATAGTTTTCATATCCCATTCTTCTTTCTAAAATTAAATATCTTTTTCATACCTTTATGTATATCAACTTGAGGAAAGTAATTAATTTTTTCGTATAAATCGAACTCATACGTAAAGATATTATCCTTAATATCATTTTTTTGATGATCAAATACAATTTTCCCTCCATTATTAAAAGTCGTAAAAGCTGCACGAGATATTTCTGACAGTTTCAGATCTTCAGGATAAATACAGTTAAAGACACCTAAACATTTTATATGGACCACCCGAAATATTGCTTCCACAAGATCTTCCACATGTATATAATTTCTTAAGGCATCGTTTGAGCCATAGATCGTAATGTCACTCCCACTTTCAGCCTGGTCTGCCATTGTATACAAAAGAGGTTGACTTAATCGAAAGTAACCCTTCGAATCATAGATTTGAGAAGGCCTAATAATTGATAATGGAATATTCTTTGTTTTGCAATAAAGAATTGCCAGTTCTTCTGAGTGCTTTTTGGATATGCTGTATACACTATAATACGGTGAATCCTTCTCTATCGTGGCAGACATAGATGAAATAATAATTACATGCTTTACATTTGCTTTATATGCAGCCATACAAACCTTTAATGTTCCAATCGCATTTACTGCCTCAGTCTCAATCATCTCTTCATCTGTGGTGCAACTTAATTGAGCAGCGACATGTATGACAACATCCGCATTTTCCGGAATATGAATGGATTCTGGATTATCTTTTAAGTCACAATATACATCACAATTTTGTCTCCCTAAGGAAATAACTCGATAATAGTCTGACAGCCTGGGAATTAAATATTTTGACAAAGATGAGGTGCCGCCTACTACTGCTATCTGCTTCATATTATTCCCCTTCCACGAGTTACTAAAGTAGAGTATGTGCAAGTAAAAGCTTCACTATATCTTCCTTCGAATTGAACATTAAAACATCAATAATTGATAAATACGAAACAAAACTATTGTCGAATTGCTTATAGCTAATATTTTCAGTTTGTAAGAAGCTTAATGTTATTCCAGCCTTTTGGAAATGGTCTTTAGAATATAGCCCTTGTCCACCTATAGCATTAATATATTGATCGGCTCTAAGTCTTCTGCATATTTCAACAATACGTTCTTTACCCTTCAGTTCACTCGCCATATCAATCTCTGAGGAAAATCGAAACTTTGTATCCATCCCCAAGTAATTTGCAATAATTTTTAGTTGTCGACCATTAAAACCTGCAACATTCATATCAACTGAATGGAAGACATTCCTTAACAACTTGATTGTGTTATCGTAAAAAGGCGCTCTTTTATAAGAGTGCTCCAAGGTAATAAAAAACTTAGCTACTTCTGCGGGCATCTGGGGCGAATATTTTCTTTGATTAATGTTAGTTTGTTGTGAATCTTGATTTACACTAAATGAAAATAGATGAGCATTATTATTTAAAAGTATATTATTCCTATTAATCCAGCCTCTTTTTATATATTGAACATCATCATAGATAACAAAGCAGTCTACAGAGTTCATTAGCTGAAAATACCCGATATAAGGAAATAAATAAGGCTGCATAATAGCAATCTTCATCATATTGCCTCTTTCACTAATCGAATAATTCGTTCTTGTTCTTCATTTTTTAATGAGTCGTATAAAGGTAAACATAGTATTCTGCTTGATATAGATCTAGACACTTCCATCGGCTCAGACTTAACATAGGATAAGCTGTCAAGTGAAGGATAAAAATATCTGCGCGGATATATGTCATCGTTACCTAAAAGCTCTTTAACCCGCATCAACACTTCTTCATCTTTTAATATGATTGGAAAGTAGCTGTAATTATAGGTGCAGTTTTCATTATGTGCTTGAAGCTGCAGGTTTTTTTCCAGCTTGAACGCTTCCTTATATCTCTCATGAACATCTTTACGCTTATCAATAATTTTCTCCATATCATCTAATACACATAACCCCATAGCCGCTTGAAACTCATTCATTTTTGCATTAATACCTAAGGTCTCAATAATATCCGGTCCATTAATTCCAAAATCAATCATTTTTTTTGCTTTAAGGAATAAATCTTTATCCTTTATAATTAGAGCTCCGCCTTCTATAGTGTGAAAAATCTTCGTAGCATGAAAACTTAGTGTAGATATATCACCATAATTTAAAATGCTTTGTCCTTTGTATTGAACTCCAAATGCATGTGCAGCATCATAAATAACCTTTAAATTATTTTTGCTTGCAATACGCTCAATCTCTTCGACATCACATCCATTGCCAAATACATGGACAGGCACAATGCCCGAAGTTGTTTCTGTTATGTGTTGCTCAATAGCCTTTGAATTAATATTCAGTGTATGCGAATCAATATCCGCATACACTGGATTTAAGCCATCCCACACCAGACTGCTTGTTGTTGCAGCAAAAGAGAATGGTGTTGTTATTACGCTGCCCTTAAGCTCTAACAATTTATAAGCCACGTTTAATGCAAGTGTCCCATTGGATACTAGTAAGATATTTTCTATTCCTAAAAACTTCGCAAGTCTTCTTTCTAATTCTAGTACTAGTTCACCATGATTAGTAAGCCTTCCATTACGAAATATTTGCGAGACATAATCTTTATACTTCTCTTCATTTGGAAGGTATGATTTAGTTACGTTAATCATGCTCGGCTTATCCTTTCGGTTTGGTTGGCCCAATGGAAATTAGATGCAATTGCATCAAACACGGGGCTGTATCTTGTTGATATACTCAAAAGAAGCTCAAGCGCGTACTGTTTGTTAGTTAACCACATGACATCCAATCTCCACATAATATATGAAAGAACTCTAGTTTGAAGCCACCGAATCATTTCATCATGTTCTAAACCAAGCATTACCGCAAGAGAGTATAAACTTTCAAACTCACTAATGGTTGATTGGTCTTTATCTAGAGGGAAATTATGAGTCAAACTATTATTATGAACCCGATACACGCCTACATAATCGTTAACGAATGCTACATCACCTAATAACATTAACTTTAAATACAAAAAAGTATCTTGACTATATACATCTTCTAACAGGCATCCAATTCGAATTGCATCAGCCCGACGATAGATTGATGTAAGCGTGCTAGGAATAGGGGGATAACCGCTGCTTTGATAGTTTAGAAAATATTCTTTTCCGTTCGTTATGCTTTTCAATGCAATGTTTGACCCTGCATACATTCTACCTGTATCTTGCTCTAATATTCTGCAATTTGCAAAGACTAAAGATACATTTGAATTATTCTCCAATATTGATACAGCATTATTTATATAGTTATTCTGTATTAGATAATCATCATGATTTAAGCCTAGGATATACTCACCCTTAGCATGCTCATATAGCAACTTCATTGAGTTTTTGCTAGAGCCCAAATTATTCTCATTTCTTATATAATGAACCTTAGGATTGTCTTTGTATGCCCGCATCATTTCATCAGTATCATCAGTTGAGCAATCATCACCAACTACAATTTCAATATCATCATAGTTTTGCAATAGAACACTATCAATCGCCTCTTTTAAAAAAGTCTTCATATTATAGGTTGGAATAATTACACTAACCTTCGGTCTATTCGTACTCTTTAATTTATTTTCACCTTGACCTTCAAAAGTCTCAGGAAGCAATTTGGCGATAATAGTCTCGATTTGAGCGCCTAATTCTTTATCCCCATTTAATTTTGCAATCTGATAATAACTTATAGCTTCTTCTATTCTACCTTTTTTCTCACACAAGAAACCATAATTAAACATGAGGTCTGCATTATTCCCATTAACTAAAAGTCCCATTTTCAATGCTTGCTCAGCGCTTATGTAATTCTCCTTAAGAAGTGCTATAACAGCTTCAATAGAGAAGAGTTCCCAGTTATTCGGCATAGCCAGTCGGCAATCTCTTAGCAAAGACTGAGCTTCCTCAAGTTTTCCGTCATTCACCATACTGCTTATACCATCATTAGTCTTTCGTATTAATTCATTAGTATATGTCGACTTATTCATTAGCGAATACTCCCTTTCATTCACGACCAATAATAAAGGCTTTACCGCTTAAGTATCCTAATTGTATATCGTCATTTATTAGTTTTTTAAACAGTAATTATTATTACCATTAATTTATTTAACGGAGTCAATTAGATTCAAGTTAATTAATGTGACTACAATGCCGATAAAATAAACAAGTCAAATCATTCGTGAGGTGCTTCTACATGGTCAGTCCTGATGCTATAAGAGATCAAATTAAAGAGCTTATTTTCGAAAAAAATCTTGATTATGCTCTCGATCTAACTCTAAATAATTTGAGTGTTCTGGGAATAAATGCAGACACATATTCAACTATCGGAATAATATATTTTCAAAAAGGTGATATCCCTGCAGCAAGATATATGTTTAAACTAGGAATTCTAATTAATCCTCAACATCTTGATGCTCTTTATAATCTTGCAGTATTAGAATATACGCAGGAAAACTTGTTAGATTCGTTGGAGTTTCTGAAGTTGTTCAAAAAGTATTGTATTACAGCAGAGGATAATCAGGCTGGTAATCAGTTAATCCTAGATAATGTTGAAAGGCTTCATAAAGGAACTCCACAATATTCAATTAAACAAAAAACCTTTTTAGATATGCTTGTTTATGAAATGATTCTTAATGTTGATAACCAATATTATGATAATCTAGACTATGATGTATTAAATATCTCTTCACCAGATGCAATAACACATAATCAAATCAGCAACACTACCCAAATTCATAAAAACATAGAAGGTCTTACTTATTTATTTAATCTTCTGAGCGACGTACCTTCAAAAGAATTGCTAGTGAAAGTACTCGCCTATAAATTGATGGGACATCATAAAATCAAGCTTCCATTAAACAATCCTAACTATTGGAGTGAACGGGAGTCTCTTAAAGCGTTACAAGACGAAAATGATTCCATTCGAATTAATTTCAAAGACTGGGTCTTCAATATGTTTAATCTTGAACGTATTGGTTATCCAGTCAGAATGTATAACAGTACAATGGGAATCCAGATTACTTTTATGCAAAAACAATACGAGCATCCTTACGTCAAAGCAGAGCAAGGTGACTACGTTATTGATGCAGGAGGATGTTACGGGGATACTGCTTTATATTTTGCACATCATGTGGGGGAAGCTGGAAAAGTTTTTACTTTTGAATTTATTGATTCTAATTTGGAAATTATGCAGAAAAACCTTATCTTAAATGAAACTCTCCAGAATCGAATTACCGTTGTTAATCGTCCACTTTGGGAAGAGTCAGACCATGAAATGTATTATTTGGATTTTGGTCCAGCTAGTAGAATTTCCTCCGTTCCGTTCAATAATTACAATAAAACAGTAACCATTTCTATCGATGATTATGTTAAGACTCATCATGTCCCTAAAGTAGACTTCATTAAAATGGATATTGAAGGAGCAGAACTTAGTGCTTTAAAAGGTGCAAGAGAAACAATTACTAAGTATCACCCAAAACTAGCCATCTGTCTGTATCATAACATTGAAGATTTCTCTACCGTTATCGAGTACATCTCCAGCCTTAATATTCCGTATCAATATTATCTTGGCCACTATACCATTTTTGATGAAGAGACCCTCCTATATGCAGTTCCTGTGGAATGCTAGGCATTATGTTTTACAATAACTGGGAATGAGGTTTTGGAAATTGAAGAATCTACTTTCTGTATGTATGATCGTTAAAGATGAGGAAGAAGTTATAGGGCGTTGTCTAAGCAGCATAAGAGAACTTGCGGATGAAATCATCATTATAGATACCGGATCAACTGATTCTACTAAAGATATTGCTCGTGAATATACGAGCAATATCTTTGATTTTAACTGGTCTAATGATTTTTCCGCAGCACGTAATGAAAGTCTCAAACATGCTACATGTAAATGGATTTTGATACTCGATGCAGATGAGTACTTAAACATTGAGAAAATAAAAGATTATAGGAAATTTATAAACAATGCGCCTGTAAGTGAAGCTATCTTATATAATATATCTGTTGTCAATTTTGTAGGGAAGGATATCCGCAGCTCTCAGTTATCAGAAGCATCGGTGGTTAGACTTTTCCCTAACTTCAAAGGGATTCATTTTCAACGCCCAATACATGAGCAATTAGTTGATGCAAATAACAAACCAATGCGCGTTGCCGATTCACCAATCACTATTTACCACACTGGATATCTTGATGATATAGTTACTAAAAAACAAAAAGTAAATCGCAATGAGTTACTATTTCGACAACTAGAGCAAAAACAGGAATTCACTCCTTACGACCACTTTGCATATGGAAATGAATGCTTAGTAAACAACAACAACAAAAAAGCGCTCTATCATTTCGAAAGAGCATATAAAAGAGCTAACTCAACCAATCCATGGAGATATAATTGTGCTTATGAAATCTTTAAAATACATTTTAATGAACAGCGTTTATTAGAGGCTTGGACTATTAATGAGAATTTTTTCGGACAATTTCCAAACTATCCTGAATATGCTTTCTTTCGAGGTTCACTTTTAAAAAATATGGGATATATGGAAGAAGCAAAACAAAATTTTCTTAAGGCCTTCCGTATTGCAGAACGCCTCTCAAATAACAATAATCGATTTTACCTAGTCAACCCGCTATTTGGATCTATGTTCCCATTGTCTAATATAGCTCAGATTGAATTAGAGCAGGGTAATGTTAAGAATGTTATATATTATTTAACAAAGCTAATTCAGACAGATCCCGCAGATTATTTAAGTGTCTTGCATCTTGTTCAACTAATTTGCCAAATAGAAAGTGAAGAGCAGATCTATAAATTCCTTATACAACTTTATCCTGATCAATCACAAAAACACATTGCAGTACTAACAAATATAGCCGCTACCTTAGGATTACAATCATTAGCGAAACGTTTCTATTCCTTAATGCATACAGTAAATGATTTAAGTGTTGACACAAAAATTAAGTATGCGATTATTCAACAAGATGAACAACGATTATATGCAGCCTTGAATGAAGCCAAGCAGTTTCCTCTTTCAAATGAAATACTAAGAATGATCGTAATAGCTGACTCTTTATATCCTATGAATGGAATATTAAGAAGTTTTGAACCTTCGAAAAATTATATCAACTACAGCTCATACGAATTATATAATAAGCTAGTTACAACAGAGCTATCCATGACCGAACTTGAGTTGAATTGCGACGAGCTTTTTGAGTTTTTGGCGTCCCTATTTATGCTGAAGCAGTATGAACTGTTTGATCATTATGTAAAAAAGCTTCAACATCCTCATATAATTAACACATTAGCAAATTTCTTTTACTCACGTAATTTATATGATCTAGCTATACAATACTATCAAACATTATTGCAAGATGATAGATTGGAAATAAAGAGCTTAGTTAACTTAGCACACTTACATTTGAACAATGGTATGATTGAGGATGGTCTACAGTTTCTGGAAGAAGCTATAGAGTTGGACGATACGAAATTACATTTATACGTACTATTAATACAACACGTGAAGGATCTTTCTAAAAAAGAATATTATACCGAGTTGCTTTATAGACAATTCCCTTATATGCGCAAGCTTATTACCAAATATAACCTTTAGTATAGATAGGCACATATGGATTTATAAATCTGTCATGAATTACGTCCCATATGTGCCTATTTTATTATTTAACCGTTCTTGATCAATAATGAGAGATGACCAATTGTATTGTACTGTTTCTTATTTAATTCCTCTCTCACACTTACAATGAAATCATTATTATGTTCGTAATTTTTGGAGTATGATTGAATCAGCTTAACAACGATGTCATCATTCAATCCCTTGTGATAAGACGACATTCCAATCAAATGTAATTTTATTATCGAATAGTTTATCGCAATCTTAGTGAATTGCTCAAAGATCGTACTATTAGATTCAAAGGGAAATAGGGTATAAAAAATATGATTAACTAAATAGTTCTCTAATATGTACTCATGTGTATCCATATAAGGTTGATAATAGTCACGATATGACTGATTATACAGTTCAATTATCTTTTCATTGTTGCCCTCTGCAGCAGCCAAGCCCTTAATATATTCACCTAAACATTCCTTATAACGACCATTCCATGTTCCTTTCTCAGCACGTACCATGACCAGGCGATTCAGAAATGATAATTGAAATCCTTCATTTTGTGGAAAAGACTGATAATCCCTTAATTCGTTATTCGTTTCTAATTGTTCTTTGAAGTAGCTGATTTCATTCTTTATACGATAAGGGGCATCTTTATTTTTCACCTTTGTTATATAGTCACAAAACCAGCCCAGTATTAGCAACCTATGAGCCAATGAAAATTCTCGATTTTGCAATATCTCAATAGATGTAATTCTGATATCCCAAAAGTATTGAAATTGCTCATCATTTATAGTGTCTAGCGTAATATTATAATGTAAATTACTTTGAAGGAGCGGATCGGCTTGAACAAATTCTATCCCCTCAGGATTTAAAAGAATTAATCGCGCTGCTTCTGGACACGATGGGGTAGCCGAAATCTCTTGTGTTTCAGCTAATCGGTTAGCATTTCTCGGGTATGTAGCGCATGTATTACATAAAAAGTTTTCTCCTAAACTTGCTTGTATTGAACACAAGCCATCCTCTAGCATGTTACAATCCCCGGTTTCTGGATTCAAATTCATTAATGCATAGTTTCGTTCATTAGTGTCTTTTTTAGTTTTTGTTATATTTGCTTTAAATTTATCTCTCCATGCTCGATTCTTAATACTCACATATTGATCGTAGCTCTTCTTATCTATGGAAATGTGCCAAAGTGAACAACATGTATCCTCACAGCTTGAACCTATACATTTGAAATTTTTCATATATTTCGGAATAAGAGCATATTGGTCTGGCATATTATCCCCCCTATGTACGATTGTCGTAAAAGCAATAGCATTAATTGTTCTATTCTTCTTATATCGTCACTAACTTTGCAATACTGAAGCTGTTATATTTACCATTTCCGAAAAATATCGCTCATTAACGAAACAACCAGTCTCCGTAATATCGGTTACTGGTTGTTTTGTTACGTCGTTTATTTTTTATAATCTACAAACATACTTTCATATTCGAAATCTGCATTATAAGCCTGCTTCCCGCTTTTTATTTGCTGATTTCGAAATAACCACTCACTCGCATCACTTTTAAGAGATTCCATGCGTTCTATTATTACATGGTCCTGCGATAAAATGGTTCTTAACTCTGCCTTTTGTTCCTCATTCAATGCACCATTTAGACTACTTTCATGAACTAGAGCAGCACATATTTCTCCGCGTTCCTCAATAAAAGAATCGAGCTCCTCATAAGTTGTGCACTCTATATTTTTTAATGTCTGCATTGTTAAATCTTGAAGTCTGCTTATTAGCAGATTCATATTAAGCACGGTTTTGGCCTGAGAAAGCAGTAGCATCGGTTGAGCGGCTGATAATAATCCAAGCCTCTTTCAACTCAGTAAGCATAGCAACAACTTCCTCAGCCTCAGGCTTACTTTTTTTTATGTTGGATTGTATTAATAAATGAAGCATATAGTCATATAGCTGAGCTAATTGTTTAGATATCTCGTAATCAAAGTTCAAGGTTGCAACAAGCTCATTGATAATCGCCTGGGCTTTTATTAAATTATTATTGGCTTGCTCTATATTTTTGTTTTCAATACCCTCAATTCCTGCTTTGACAAAGCGAATAGCCCCTTCATATAACATCACTACCAGTTTCGACCCATTCGTTGTTTGTGCTTGAGCTTGACGATATTTATCATAAGGTGTTGTTATCAACCTTGACTCTCCTTTCTTACATGAGCAAATTCGTAATACTGCTGCTTTGACTATTTAATTTATTAATTGCAGTTTCCATAGCGGTAAACTGCTTGTAGTAATTGGTCTCCCAAATTGCTAGTTTACGGTTCATTTCCGAAATACGATTATCAATTTGATGAACTTCATTACCGATTAAACTTGAAGCAAGAAAAGTCGAATTAAGATCAGAGCTTATACGAGAAGTACCAGCTTTATTATATAATTCATCCAAGCTTTGCTTCGCTATATCAGTAATGCGATTCAACATACCTTTAGAAGCAGACTCTGTGCCATATTGGTTAGCTCCAAAGAAAGCACTAACTTTCTCAGGATCCTGCTCAATCATCGCACGAAGCTTTGCTTCATCTTCCAATACCAATTGACCTCTAGTCCCATAAGAGCCTGTTACAATGCCTAAATCCATAATGGACATTGAACCATAGTCTGTCTCCACACTTGTAACCATAGAAGTACGCATCAAATTGGTAATGTTATTTAGAATGCTATCATTCTTTAAAAGGCCGCTCTTTGCTTTTTCTTCCCATTTTTTTATTTCGTCTTCATTCATTTCATCTTTTTGATCTTCGGTTAAAGGCTTATATGTCCGAAAACGTTCTTCATTCGTTTTTCCATTTACTAACGACAACAAGGAATTATACTCTTCAATGAAAGATTTGACCGCTGACACCATTTTATCGGTGTCGGCAGTAGTTTGAACGGTTGCTTCACCAGTTTCCTTTAGTGTAATGGATAAGCCATCATAGGTAATAGTGTTAGACTGACTTGATTTTACAGCTGTATCATTGATCGAATAGATAGCATTTTCCCCAGCTTTTGAGACGATCTCGGTTGGGGCGAGCTTCTCAAAAAGTTTACCAGATACACTAATGTCCCCTGCATCTGTACCAGTCGTTTTATTTTGAATAACTAATTTACCTGATGCACTGTCAAATGAGGCCGTAATTTGTTCTCCAAGTTGACTATTAATTTTCTTGACTAATGATTGCATCGTATCCGTAGCTTCAAATTCTACATTCTCAGTAGTACCATTCAGCGTAATACTAATAGATTGTTTATTGGTGTCCCCTGATAAAATAGAGCCTCCCGAAGCATCTGAAACTAAAGTTTCTCTTGTTACATCAGTGAAAGTAGCTGTGACAGAAGAAGCTTTTGCAAGTTCCGTAACCTTTATATTAACCGGTAGTTTTGTAGCATCATTTCCTGCTACTACACTAACAGCAGTAGGGTTAGTACCTGTTACAGTTGCCTTCATTGCTTGATTGTTAAATGTGCTGCGCAAGTTGCTAAACTTGTCATTCATCAAACTAACTAGCTTTGTACTTACTTCACGATAAGATTCCCGCTGCCATTGAAGTGTTTGCTTCTGCTGCTCAAGCCTATTCAATGGCGTCTTTCTTGTCATCATTAATTGCTTCACCATTGAGTCAATATCCATACCGGAAGCTAGTCCTGTTAAACGCATCTATTTACCTCCCTTAAACTTTTTTATCTACAATAATACCCGCAATTTCCATAAGATTAGCCACATAGTCTAATGTTTTCTCAGGAGGAATTTCTCGAATTATTTCTCCTGTATCTTGATTAACAACTTTAATTAATAATTGTTTTGAGCTTTCGTGTACTGAAATATTGAGTGAAGTATTTGGGCCTTGCAAATCTTTCATAGCATTCCCAACTATTTTAGTCCATTGTTCTTCACCAATTGTTTTTTTTACACCTTGCGATTGATGATTGGATGCTCTTGTTGTATGGTTAGGTGCAATCGGTTCAGAGATTTTTTGTTTCTGTGCGCTTTCTTTTGCAACAGACTTAGCCTCTGCTTGGTTGCTACTCGAATAGTTGCTACCGGATATCCCAGTAATCATGCACTTTCCTCCCGATTAACATCATATAATATATATCGACAAATTAAGATTAATTAATTAGTCTTTAAAAAGAAAATAGGACACCGATAGCAATCGGCATCCTATTCTGGTTCTGTAAATTAACGTAGCAAGGATAGAACGCCTTGCGGCTGTTGGTTCGCTTGTGCAAGCATAGCTTGAGAAGCTTGAAGAAGGATGTTGTTCTTAGTAAGTTCAACCATTTCCTTCGCCATATCTGTGTCACGAATACGCGACTCGGATGCAGAGATATTTTCTACAGTAGTACCAAGGTTGTTGGATGTGTACTCTAGACGGTTTTGAAGCGCACCCAAAGCACCGCGAGCAGTAGTGACAGTGCTAATCGCAGTATTTACTGTAGCTTCAGTTGTGTCTGCAAGCGTTACAGTTGTTGCAGCGATTGTGATTTTCGTTCCGACTACATCACTTGTTCTGATATCAACTGCATCAGCCAACTTCTTGCCGTTGAAGTTAGTAGTAGTAGTGATTTGTCCAATTTGAGAATTTAGAGCTGTCAATTCAGCATCAATATTGGTCTTATCAGCAGTACTGTAAGTTCCGTTGTCTTTCTGAACATTAAGCTCTTTCATACGAACAAGCATAGCACTTACTTCATTTAGAGCGCCTTCCATCGTTTGTACGAAGGAGATACCATCTTGAACGTTCTTTTGGGATTGCTCAAGACCACGGATTTGTGCACGCATAGTTTCGGAAATCGCTAGACCAGCAGCGTCATCGCCTGCACGGTTAATACGAAGACCGGAAGATAGCTTCTCCATGGATTTACCAGCCCTAACATCGTTCAAGCCCATGTTACGGTGGTTGTTCAGTGCTGTAATGTTGTGATTAATACGCATTGATAATTCCTCCCTGAAATTGTGTTATTCCACATCCTTGTGGTTCACCGTCATTTAACGGCTATATTTATATTATCGGACGTACTTCAAAAAAGTTTATAGTCTTTTCTCGATTTATTAAACTTTTTTAATATTTTTATATTGATCCTGAAGATCCTCAAAGCTTATAAACGATTGCTCGGCGTCACGATTTGTATTTTCAATCGATATGTATAATTCCTTTCGAAGTATAGACACTTCTTTCGGTGCACGAATGCCTAACTTAATTTGTTCGTTTGTAACCTCAAGAACACTAATTTCTATATTTTCGCCTATTAGAATACTCTCACCCTTTTTCCTTGATAAGACTAGCATCAAATCCCTCCTTATTTATCATTATTATTAGAAAAGAGCTGTTGATTTACACGATATGTACCATCAGGTAATATCAATTGTGTACCTGTCCGATTGATATTATTAATAATAACAGGAGCAGCTAAATTAATGGTTGCATCCGCAAGCTTATTGCGAATGGTCACAATATTAACAATCTTTAACTGCGATTGATCATTAATTTCCATTTCCTCTAACAAGTATTCGGGAATATCAAATTCGTAATGCATAAAAAAATCAAATGGTGAAACTACGATAAACGATAAGTCTCCACTATCCAGAGATTGCAAGTACAAAAAAGGACTTTCAGCTACTTCAATTAGTTTATATTTTTTAAGCTCTTTAAACCCAGGAAGACCGTGTTTGAATAAAATGATATCTTCATCTTCATATGATACTTCTCCCAGTCTTGACGTTTGAATAAACATTAAACAACACCTCATTTAATTTTGTTGAATATACCGTGAACACTACATAAATTCAAAAATCCGTATAAGTATTGTAACTTGTACGGATTTTTCATACATTAATCAGCTTCTCATATCTATTTGGGGCACAGATATATGAAGTGATGGATATCTCTCCATATAAATCCGCAAGCGACCGCGTTCAAATGAAACCTCAACAGGACGGGTTATTACATTAACATCAACTGAACCGCGTTTAAATTCAATTTCCGGTTTTGATACTTGAGGATCAAAACTAACATTATGATAGGATGCGGGACCATACACTTGAATTGGAGTCGGTTTTTCTGAAAGTCTCGACCATGCAAGCTGACCTACCTGATCACGTCCTGCCAGCGGATCTCCAATTCGATTATAATCATTAACCGTACTGCTTATTGCACTAATAACAAATTGACCGCTTTGATCATAAATCCGATTCATAAATCCAAGATGACCCCCGCCATTCAATGCATCCCACATAGCAGATAAATCAACGATTACGACAGGCTGCTCCGAATGCACTTCAATAACTGGACGCTCTGTATGAACATTTAATTGTGCCTTAGGCTGAGATATATTAAACTGCCCTGGATCACTATCCATACCGATTTTTGCGGATGTTGATTGAATTTGAATTTGAGGTATTCTCATAAGATTAGCTTAAAAAGTCTACTAATGATTTACTTACGATTTTGGCACCAACTGATAAAGATGCTTGATAAATATTTTCATTAATCTGCGCATCAATAAGCAGTTTCTCATAATCTGCATCTTCCGTTTTTGACTGCATATCCGTCAGGTTTATTTTAAAATCGGCTAGCCGATTTTGCAGCAATTCTACCCGATTGGTTCGAGCCCCAACCTCTGCTCTAACATTCAAGATTCGATTGATATTCGTATCAATATGAGTGAATTCAGCTTCTACATCATCATGAACTCCATCTTCAAGCGCTTTAATAACACGATCCAGCACGGAAAACATATTGTCAGTCGTTCCTTCAGGATCTTCAGGACCAAATACTTTATTCCCAGTAAAATTGATGTCCATCGTCATATTAACACCAACAGAATAATTTATGATGCCTGTATCTGTTTCTGAACTTCTCGGATTTGTCTTATCATATGGGACTTGATCGTAGTTTTCTCCATTAAAAACATACTTACCGTTAAACTTACTATTCGCAATGTCCACAAGTTGATTTTTGAGCTGAATCATTTCATTTTTGATACTGTCGAGAGATACCTGCGAGTTCGTTCCATTTGCCCCCTGAACCGCCAGTTCCTTCACTCGCTTTAATACCTCACCGGCTTGTCCAAGAACAGTATCATTATAGTCAAGCCAGGACAAAGCCATATCTACATTTTTAGTATATTGCTCATTAGCAGCCAACTCTGAGCGATATCGAACCGAGTACGTAATTCCAACTGGATCATCTGAAGGCTTATTTATTTTTCGGCCTGTCGCCGTTTGATTTTGAAGCTCCGACATTTGGTTCATATTGCGATTTAAATTCCGCATAAGCTGCATATGCATCATGCCTTGAGTAACGCGAAGTGTCATTGCGATGTTCCTCCCTTATGGTAAACAATTAGTGACGCACTATTCAAACTCTGTCAAACTATTTACCGTCCTACAACACCAGTACCATTAATAAGCTTGTTGATCATTTCATCAAAGGTCGTCATGAAACGAGCAGAGGCGCTATATGCATATTGGTATTTAATGAGATCAGACATTTCTTCATCCAGCGATACGCCGCTGACTGATTTACGGTTGCTGTCTACTTGATCTAATTGAACTTGCGTATTTTTGTACAAACGACTTGCTTCTTGGCTTTGAACACCCAATGCTCCAATGGTAGCCCCGTAAAAGTCAGATACGATCGCTTTCGTCACGCCGCCGCCAGCTAAAGTGTCATCGAATGAAAATTTCGTGTTCTGAAGCTGCGACATTAGAAGAGCTAGGCCATTATTGCCTTTTACAACCTCAGTAACTCCATCAACTTGAGAAGTGCGAAGCGAGGTCGCTATTTGATTGGAATCCGCTTTAATGGTTGGGTTCAACTGAATACTTGCAGCCGTAATCGATGTATTGCCTGCCGAGAACGTGAAGAAATCGGCTCCCGCCGTTGCAGGGCTTCCCAACGTATAGCCTAACTGATGCAACCCGTTAATACCTTTAACCGTAACAACCTCGTCGGCTGCAATCGGTACAGTAGTGCCTGGCTTTACTGTTCCTGCAGGCAGTGTAACCTCAAATTCGCCATTAGCAATTGTATTGGCAAGCAGGTCTAATTCCTTCATAAAACCATCTACATACTTATCACGAGATGTAATCATGCCATGAACCTCGCCGGCAGTTAATGTACCAGCTAGATAAGCATTTTCCAAGCTTTGCGATGTTACAGGAGTAACTGCAGCACCTTGAACCAAGTTAGTTCCGCCCATGGATATGGAGTAGCCTTGGTCTGTTTCCGTCACGTTTATATTTACGATTTTGGACAGCTTATCCGTCATTAAATCACGTTGATCGCGCAGATCATTCGCGTCATCACCCAAAGATTCAATGCGGCGAATTTCCGTATTTAAGGATGCAACTATGTTCAGCAATGAATTTGCTTCACTAGCTTTTGTCTCTATGCTTGATGTGAGATCTAAACTTAAATCATTCAGCTGACGCGACAATTCGTTGAAAGTATTCGTTAAGGCGATCGCATTCTCAACTAATATTTCGCGACCAGTTACATTTTCAGGATCTTTACTTAAATCAGACCAAGCACCCCAAAATTTCTCTAAAACTGTACGGATACCTGTGTCAGATGGCTCATTGACATAGCCCTCAATCTTTTTCAATGAATCTGTTTGAATTTCTAGACTTCCAAGGCTTTGATTCTGCTGACGATACTGATCGTCTAGAAATGCATTCCGAATACGTGTTATTGAAGTAAACTCCACACCAGTACCTAGCTGTCCCGGCGCATTCGAGCGGTTCATACCATAAGCCTCGATAGGACGTGAAGCAACAGAATCTACCTTTTGTCTGGAATACCCCTCCGTATTCGCATTTGAAATATTGTGACCAACCGTATTAATGTGAGCCTGCTGTGTAAACAAGCTTCTTTTGGCTGTTTCCAGCGAGTGAAAGGTTGAGCGCATGGTGTCATCTCCTCTTTATTTCTTTGAATCGTAAAAACTGCCGCGCTTATTGCCCAATTGATTCATTGGATGCTGGTACGTAACATCCTCATTCGGGTCATCTATCATTAAATTTATCGAGAAATTAATAAAGTCCAGTGATTGCTGAATCAGTTTCTGATTCAGTTCATTTACTTTCTTCAGCTCGTTAAGCGTACTCGTCAAATCATGGTGAAGTGCTGAGAGCTGCTCCTTATCCTCTGGATTGCTCACGGATTTAATCAGATCCGACAATATTCCGCTCCGATATCGAAATCCAATTTCTTTGAAGTAGCGGGAAGTAAGCAAATTTCTAACCTGCTCAAGCTTATCGGCTTGTTCTAGAAGCAGCTTCTCTTTCTGAGTAAGCACATTGAGTCCAATAATATCATTTGATTTAATCAAAGGGGTTTTGTCATTTTCTAAAGTAAGCAGCTTATTATACATGCTAAGCTGCTGCTGCAGCGTCTCAACGATTTGCGCGATTGACATATAAGTCGTCCATCCTTAATCCAGAGATTTATTGTTCATATAAGGCAGCAGCTTCTCTGCGATCTTGCCCGCTTCCACATGATATGTTCCGGAAGCGACGGACTGCTTGAGAGACTCAATATGCTGCTTGCGCTCCGCATTGTTAAGCTGACTTGTGGTCAGCATTTCTTTAGCGGCAGCCGAGATTTGAACCTCGTCCTTCTTATGAGCCTTCGCGTTTTCAACTCGCGATCCCGTATGCTTGTGATATGAATTAATAGCGCTTATTCGATTGCTTTCATTTATCTTCATTTTCTACCACCTCATCGATAGCTTCCAAATAAAAAAGCCGATCTTCTTTAGAAGTATTATCGGCCTTAGTCAAGTGAAATTTTATAGTCAGTATAGCATTACCACTAATTCCTGCTAATTATCCTTGTATTTCTGAATTCCTTTATACGCATTATTGCTTTCTGCTTCCTCTTCTTCCCGCTTCCGCTGTTCAGCCGTTCTCTGGTTAAGCGCCTGCGCATCCTTGCTCAACCGATTCCTGCAACGATCACATAACTGATGCTCGCGAATAAGCGTACCGCATGACTCGCAAGGGTACGACATATTAGGTGCATTCATCATCGAGATTCGCCCTTCGCGCACAAATTTCGTAATCTGCCTGATGGATACGCCCGTCTCCTCAGACAGCTCTTGAATGTTAGCTCCTTTATTCTCGCGCAAATAATCTGAACACATCTCATATTCCTTATCAATGTCACGCCTGCACTGGTTACAGACATCGCTTAATCCTTTGGCATAAAGTCTCCCGCAGCGAGGACAGTTATCTAAGTTCATTTAAACTCACCCCTCAAGTTCTATATATCTATTTTAACGGCATGAATGAACCTTTTCATTAATTTTTATTGACAATTTATATACAAAAAAAAGACTAACCTTAAAGCCATCGCTATGACTTTGTCGTTAGTCTCTATTATTCGCATGATTTTGTTTGTTTCACACGGCAATAAGCCTTCATCGAATGAATAGGAATTCGGTAGAGAAGCATATCTCCTTGCCCTGTTTCACAAGTAGCACTCTGCAGCTGACCAAGCCTAGCGAAAAGTCTTGCTCCCGGATGATTAGACGAAATCCAGAATTGAATTTCCTCTGTCTCAGCATTTCCGTTCTCAATTATTTTTAACAGCTCTCGCATGCATACTAGCAGCAGCGGTGTGCGCTGATATTGTTCCTTAAGGAAGGCGATGGCGATCTGACATATGCGCCGATCCTCATATTGATGCTCACCAGTTCCATACACAAAGCCGAATGCACCAACGGCTTCATATGGATCCTCGCGATAGACAAGCACAGCTTGTCCAAGAACCATGGGGCTTGCCATAAAGCTAAGCGACATAGAAAACGGATAAGGCATATTTAGCTCATCGTAATTACTCAGCAGAAATCTAGTAAATATGCCATAGTCCATTTCCAACCGACAAATTCGACGCTCGAATGACATTATTTAGCAGCCACTCTTAAGGACTCGTTAAGCGCAACGATTTTCTGAATTTTCGATCCAACGCTGCCTTTATTCATTGATGGTTTTGCAGGAACCATGGAAGACACCTCCTTATAAAAATATGGCTGCAATCGATTACCTGGAATATTCTACATTATATATTATTATACCTGTTTAGAATAGTCGTTAAATACTGAAATGTGACGTAGAACACAGTCTCTGGGCCTAGTGAACCTTCACGGCTAGTGCTAGACGTTGTAAATTTCCGATACAATCGACATAAATAGCTGTTGTCGGAATGAGCAACGAAGCGCAGTTCTTGAATAGGGTGTGGCTCTTGCTGCAAGACCTCGGCGAGAATGGTCAGTCCTCTGACGAATAGTCTTGTTCCTCGATAGGCTTCATCCGTCAGCGCCAGGTCAACAAAGGCAATGTCTCTATCTGTGAACCGCTCCTCCGGCGTGCCTATATAATAAGCCGCAACCGCGATGATCCGCTCCTCTGGATCCGTCAGCATAAGAATACGACCTTCTGTTGCATAGGAATAGAGCAAATCGACCATATCCAACGTTGAAAACCCAGCGTGCAGGTCCCATTTATTTTCCATTATAAACAGACTTGCTTTTGCGAAATCGCTGTCGTTTTGACATAACTTATATTGCGGTTTCATAGGTTAAGCAGCCTCCCCTTATGCTTACGTTTAAGTACGCTTCTCCAGTGTCTGTTCCAGCAGCGTACGTATTTGCGGATACTCATCTGTCAAGCTTTGAAATGCCGCTCGGCTCATCGAAAGAATGATGGCTGGACCACATGCTTGTACCGTAGCGGTTCGCGGAATATTTTTGAGCAATGCAATCTCGCCAAAATGATCCCCGTCAAGCAATACAGCTACTCTGGCATTTCCTTCATCGCCATTCACCTTTAGCACTTCACACTGACCCCTTGCAATAATATAGAACTTATCGCCTGCCTCGCCTTCTTTCACAATCACATCGCCAGCTCTGAACGACTCAGCAGTAAACTGTCTTGCAAGCTCTTCTAGAAGGACAGGCTCGATACCTTTGAAGAACGAAAGCTGAGCAAGACGATAACCCTCAACAGACGCGGAATGAAGCTCACTAGATAAGCGGAACCCTTGCTGCTTCACCCATAGACTCTTATACAGCCCATCCTGCTGCAAAAGCTGGTCATGCTTGCCTGACTCCGCGACCCCGCCTTCATGAAATACATAAATTTTATCGGCGTTTACAATAGATGAGAGGCGGTGGGTGACGGATACAATGGTATGCTGACCCCTCAGTTGCTCCAGAAGTGCGTTAATATCAGCTTCAGCGGACGGGTCAAGCGCTGCTGTCACTTCATCAAGCATTAACAGCTTAGGCGAACGAAGCAGCGCTCTTGCTATGGACAGCCTTTGACGCTCGCCTCCGGACAGTGTCCCGCCCTCTTGCTTCACCTCTGTGTCATATCCATCCGGCCAACTCTCTATTACATGATGAATGTTTGCTTGACGCGCTGCAGCGAGCATCGCCTCTTCCGGCAGCTCCGGCTGATCAAGCAGCAAATTATCGCGAATCGTCGTGTTGAAGAGAAAGGTATCCTGTGTTACGAGCGTTGCATATCGGCGAAGAGAGCTTTCGCTAATAACGCCTAGATCCTTATTATCAAAGAGAATCGCACCTTCCTTAGGGTAATAGAAGCGAGCAAGCAGCTGAAGCGCTGTGCTTTTCCCTGAACCGCTTGAGCCTACCAAGGCTATGTATTGGCCTGCACCTATCTCAAGACTAATATCGTTTAGCTGATTCTTTTTATGATCGTAGCCAAAGGACACATTTTGAAACTTAATAGACTCTACACCTTCAGGCAGCTCCTGAGTCTGTAATCCAGATTGAACAGCCGCTGGTTCTAATAGAACCTCCTCTAGTCTGCGGAAGCTTATATGAGACTCTATTAAGCCTGGAATATAATAAGTCAGATTAGCAGCGGATTGTCCAATACTCATAAATAAGGTGAAAAAGGCCATGAATCCGCCAATCGTCAATTCATCCTGTAAAATTAAGTACCCGCCAAAGCCAATCATTGTGCCGTTGAGCAGCAATAATGCAGTCATTGGCAGACGTTCCATCAAAGCGTTCGTCATATGCAGCCTCAACCCGAAGCTGAATAGCTGCTTGATATGCCGCTTCCCACTAGCGAGCACTCGTTGCTGTTGGTTTAGACTTTGAATCGTTTTATGCCCTTTAAGCATTTCATCAACAGCATTAACGAATTGCTCCTGCGTTTGCCTATAATTTGAATTGTCGCGCTCGGCTCGCTTTTGAAGAAGCTTAGGACCTGCAAACATAAGGACTGAACCCGCAATAACTGCCAGCGTCAGTCTCCATTCCAATAAGAACAGCGCGGACAGCCCCAGAAGAACACTAAGCAGCTCCTTAATGGAAGAAGGAATCGTGACTCTAATTACACCCTCAATGGAGGACATATCTGATGAAAATCTAGTCATAAGATCGCCAATACGGTAACGCTGAAAAAAAGACGGTGACTGCTTCTGCACATGCACGAGCAGCTCGCTTCTCATCGCTTGTACAGAGCTCCCGCTGATCCTGCCTATAGCATAATCTCCGCACAGATTTGCAATCACACTTATGCCCCCCGCTCCTAGCAAAAGACAAACAATCCATACAAACATCTGCATATTTTTAGGTTCAAAAGCTTCATCTACTAAAAATTTCAGACTGTATGGAGCAGCTACTGCATAAGCAACTTCTATGAGAAGAGTAAGCAAAAACAACGCTGTTAACGTTTTGCTATTTTTAAAATGACGCGCGATAGTAATCATAAACTTCAACAATAGCTCCGCCCTTCACATTTACGTCTGCCAAGGCTAGCAACAGCAACGGCAGAGCGCTTCAGATGGATCTGTTTTACATTTCTATTTTAATGATAAATACTATTTATTTCATTAAATATTTTTCCCCTTTACGATCTCGCCCATGTTAGAACGAAAACATCTATTTTTACTTGCGCATGCTGATGAATCTTGTTCGCGCAGGCTGTCACCGTGCTTCCTGTCGTGTAGATATCGTCTACTAACAGGATGCGAAGAGCATCATTTCTGTTGGAATGAACCTCTTGCATGCGGTCCATCTCCTCTTGATTAATAGTAAAAATCGCTTGAGTCCCCTTGATTCGCTCGGCTCTAGACTTAAAGCTCTGCTTCTCGGTGTGCATGCTGCGCTCCAATAAACGGAAGAGCGGCAATCCATAGCGCTCTGCTACAAAGCATGCCAGCTGCTCCGCTTGATTAAAGCCCCGCTCCTCGGCTCTTTCTTTACTTATTGGCACGTAGACAACTCCATCCCAAAAGCTAGCAGCCTTCGCTGCAGATTTGTTCGGACATACAGTATCCGTTAATCTTTCAAAAGCGGGAATTAGCATCGTGCCGAGCACCTCGCTTAACTGCTCATCACCGCGATACTTATAGCGGGCCAGCCAGCTTTTCATTCGTTCATCGTATTGGACGGCACTGCGATTATATTGAAAGCTGCGCGTCGGAGAACGGAGACAATCTTCACAGCTTATTCCTCGTCCGCATACCGCACAATATATACGTTGAAGCCACGGAATATGTGAAAGACAATCGTAGCAAAGCGTCTGCTCCAGCAGTCCTAGGTCGAACATCCGCAGTATCGAATGCTGGGTCTTGCGTCCGTCTCTCGGCTTCGCACATACGAGGCAGTCACGGCTGCTCGGCGACAGCCAGCCCAAGGTGCCACTCAGCAGCTTGCTTGCTTGTTCTACTAAACTCACTCTTGTCATCAATTCTCCTCCTGTGCTATTTAAATAGCATTCATTCCAGCCATCAGCGCTCACTGTGTCTATCCGCGTTACCTTGCTCTTTCCACTGAAAGCCCGCAATATATTCTACCGCCCCTGTATAACAGGGCTTACTAGGTAGCCCTCTTTACGGGCGACTCTATTCATCATTTTAATTTGCTTTACAGCGGCAAGCTGAGCTCGTGTGCGTTCCTTGCTGCACAAGTATACCGAACCAAAAGGATCATCTCCTGATCTGCCTGCTCTTCCCGCCATTTGGACAAGCGACGCTTCATCAAACAATCCGCCATCTGCATCCATAATGTACACATCACTTCTTGGTATCGTAACACCGCGTTCCAAAATCGTAGTAGTCACAAGCACACGTACTGCACAGCTCCGAAAACGTTGAACCTTAACCGCGCGGTCGTCGTCCTTCGAGGAAGTTGCCATTATGGCAGCTGTATATTGAGGAAACACCGAACGAAGCAGAGCAGCCATCGGCTCTGTCTGTACGATGCGCTGAACGAATACAAACAGCTGCGCGCCACGTTGAAGCGATTGCTCCATCGCTGCTCTTAATATGGATGGCAATTTGCCTGCACGCAGCATTTGAGCAACTGTCATCGTTCGCATCAAGTTCGGTACTGGTAAAGGGTTACGATGGTAGCGAACGGGAACCTTGGCATGCGGCAGCCTTCCACGTCTAGCCTCTCGCTGAAGCTTCGTAGGCGGAGTCGCGGATAGCAGTACTCTCACTGCCCCTGGAGCACAGCATTTATCAGCGGCATAGTGCAGCAGCTTGTCATTTACAAAAGGAAAAGCATCCAGCTCATCGATGATAACTAGATCGAAGGCTTCATAAAATCGAAACAGCTGATGCGTCGTAGACAGCGTAATATCTCCACGCTCCCAGCGCTGCTCACTGCCGCCATAAAGGGTGACAACCGTTGCCTCTGGAAAAGCTTTGCGTATACGCGGGTCCAGCTCGATCACGACATCACGCCGCGGCGTTGCCAGCAGCGCTTTGCCGCCGCGCATCAGCACTGACTCCAGCAATGGGAAGATCATCTCCGTCTTACCAGCCCCAGTAACCGCCCATAACAGGAAGCTGGCTGCAGGTTGCTCTGCAATTTCTCCGTACTTTCTTGGGCGGACCGTCTCCCCATCTTGTCTTTGCATTGTTGTCAATCTATTTAGCCATTGAATTCTCTTTACCGACATCCACACTCGCAGAGCCGCTTTCCCTTTCTTTGGATTGTTCAGTCTGCAAGCTGACGCCTGATCCGGCATAGACTCAACAAACCTCAGCGCCTGCTCCGCAGCCGCCGTTTGCGCAGGACTGAGTCCCCAGCGCTTCAACCGTCCCGCTATCGCCGGCAATGCCGAGCTTCGCGTCCCAGCCAACCCCCATGCTCGCTGCCCTAGGACCAGCAGCTCGCATTCACGGCTGCGCCCCAGCGCGATACAGCTCGCGCAGTAGGCGCAAACCCTTCCGCACGCGTCACATCGCGTGCGAACCAGCTGCGCCTCGCCGCAGCGCAGGCAACGCAGGCTTACGCGGCTGCTGTTGCCGCCGCCCTGCCTGCGCCATCGGCGCCATAGCGCTCCCCGCCGCTCCTGTGAAGCGGCGACGGCTCCGCGCAGGCGCACGCGCCCGAGCAGCATCGCAAGCTGGAGCCAATGGCTCCAGTCCGCTGCTGCCTCCGGGCCCATAGCGCCAAGCAGCGCTTGCGCTTCGCTGCGCAGAAGCGCTCGTCCCTCAAGCAGCTGGGCGGCATACATCGCCCGTCCGGCCAGCTCTCCGCTTCGCCACTCATGCAGCAGCCGCTCCTGCTCATGCTTTTGCATTTGCTTTTGCATTTGCTTTTGCATTTGCTTTTGCATTTGCTTTTGCATTTGCTCTTGCTCCTGCTTTTGCTCTTGCACCCACTCTTGCACCCGCTCTTGCTTTTGCTCTTGCTCTTGCTTTTGCTCTTGCTCCTGCTCATGCTTTTGCTCTTGCTTTTGCTCTTGCTTTTGCATTTGCTTTTGCATTTGCTTTTGCATTTGCTTTTGCATTTGCTTTTGCATTTGCTCTTGCTCCTGCTTTTGCTCCTGCTTTTGCTCTTGATCATACTCTTGCTCTTGCCCTTGCTCTTGCTTTTGCTCCTTTATCCGCTCCCATTCCCATTTCTGTCCCCACCCCTGCTTTTGCTCCGATTTCCATATGTGTTCCCGCTCCTGCTCCCTAGCCCATATATCCTCTCTCTCCCAGCGTACCGCAACCGCGCCATTGTCGTTTCCCGTTGAGGGTTGCCCATCATTAACACTCCTCACGATATCCCGTAACTGTCCAACTACACTTTCAGCGCCATACTTGTTCTTTTCGAACGCAATATTTAACAGCTCCACCGCTCTGACCGCTTCTCCTAAAGGCAGCGGAATCTCCCATATCCACATAAGCTCACCAAGTGAACGGTTGTCCTGTGCAGCTGTCTTCCCTTCTCCCGACTCCGACAACCAATACAGCCTGTCCACTATCGGCGATATCGTCAAGCAAGCCTGCCATTGCCCTTGTACCCGTACAACGTACACATATGCCTTCAATCGCTCTTCCCCCCTCTTTCTTCGCTATTCCTCACATCAACACAAAAAAGCACACTCCCAAAACGCCGCAGCGTTCTAGAGTGTGCTTCACCCATTAATGATTTAATAATAGCATTTTTGCAATTATTTACAACCATTCTTCGTCCAGCATCCCCCAATCCGCCCACTACCCGCACGCTAAAAAGGAAGCTTAGACAAATCCTCTGAGCTCTGCAAATCTACCAATACTGCATGCTCCTTTTCCGTTACAATTCCCTGAATCTGCAGTTGCCACAACAGGCCGTCACCCAGTTCCTCATCGCTCTTAAGTACAATAGGCGGTTCACCGTCATTCAACCTGCTTGCAATAGTCGCAGCCTCGCTTGAAGCTCCCCGATCAACAATCGTGAGGCGCACATCCTTGCCCATCCATCTAGAAAAAGCGTTCAACGAACGCATATACCATTCTAAATGCTGCTCATCTGAATCAGCCACTAATACATAATGCTTCCTTGTCCGCATTCTGCCTTGAGCTAACCAATGCACGATGTGCACCATCGCCGCTGCAAGCGCATACACCCCTATTACAATCAACAAAATGTGAAGCATCTCGGCCACCTCCTCTATACGACACTATATGCCGAGATGGGCGCGCTGGTTACGTACATTTGACGAAGGAATAACGAGATAAAAAACGAAAGTTAACGCGGTTGATGCTTCACTACCCCGTTTGTTCATAACCCCTTTCCATCTGCTGTTTGCATGCCCTTGTACATCACTGAATCGCTTGTTCCTCTATCGTTTTCCGAAAGGCAGCCTAAGGACTTTTTATCCTTGCTCAACTCGCCCAGAACTATTTTGTATAACGACTCTCCGAGACTTGTTCTTGAGCGGTAATTTCTTACCTTATATTAAGTGCGAATCGGATTACAAAGGGTGCAAGGGAAATCCCTGCCGTTAAAATGGAGTCATCTAGCTGCTGAACTAAAATTGCAGAATATAGGGGAAGGTTTTTCTCTTAAACGGTCATTCCAGCCATCACCAGCATTTTTAGAGGAGGTTTTTACCGCTAGCCCATCATGGGTCTAGGAGCGGATCGGGAGCGGACTCAGATAACCAAATTTAGTTAAAAACGGGTGTTTCCTCGTGGCCAACGGACCCAGAATACGTTATTATGTGCCGAACCCGCCATCTTGACCGAAAATATAGCGAATAAAAGCTCCGGAGTCCGCAAGTTTCTGAATACATATATTTTAGCAAAATAACGCCTCCTCGGTCCGTTACGGCCGCACGTCCCACAGTTGCTGTTTCGAATTCTCCTTCATCCTCACCCACACGCTCCCCAACCCCCACTCTCCCAGTTCCTTCAATACCACAGCCCTACAGCCGCCACTCTCCCGCTCCTTCAATACCGCACGCTCCCCAACCGCCACTCTCCCGCTCCTTCAATACCGCAGCCCCACAGCCGCCAATAGCCTCCCGCTCTTTAAATACCGCGCGTCCACAATCACGCAGCGCATGCACCACTCTCGTGCCAACAAAAAAATCGCCCCCAGAGCTAAGCTTGCGCAGCGGCAAGCTTAGCTCTAGGGGCGATGCTATTCCAATCATTTTACAGCGTCACCCAGCCATACTTAATGGACTGAATAACTGCCTGTGTGCGGTCGTCTACCTCCATCTTCTGCAAAATGCTGCTCACATGGTTTTTGACCGTTTTCTCACTAATAAACAAATATTCACCGATTAGCTTGTTGCTTCTGCCCTCGGCCATCAGTCTAAGTACCTCGGCTTCTCGGCGTGTCAGCGGGCTTTCGTCGCCTGCATTGTATTTTACGCCAATCTCCTTCGCCGCTGCCGCACCTGATACAACTCCCATTTCATCCAGATAAGTCATACGGCGAAGCTGATTAATCAGCTTTCCTGTTACTTTTGGATGTATGTAAGCGTGTCCTTGGACAACTGAACGAATTGCATTAATGAGCGACTCCGCCTCCATATCTTTCAGCAGGTAGCCGGTCGCCCCTTTACGCAGCGTTTCGAATACATAGCTTTCATCATCATGAATGGATAATATAATGACCTTTACATCCGGAAACATCGCTTTCAGACGTTCTGTCGTAGCCACGCCGTTCTCAACTGGCATATTGATGTCCATTAGAACAATCTCAGGAAGCGTATGATTGCAGAACTCCATAACCTGAATACCGTCACCGCATTCGCCAATTACCTCCAGGTCGTTCTCCATATTCAAAATACGCTTCAAGCCCTCGCGAAAAAGCTGATGATCGTCAGCTAGCAAAATTTTTATTTTACCATTTCCGGTTGTCTGATTGTGCATTAATTATTACTCCTTTCTACCTTCAGCAGTTATAGGTATGAATATTATAATTTTCGTACCTTCGCCTGGTTTTGAGTCTATTTCCATCCGCCCTTCTATTAGTTCTACTCGCTCATTCATCCCAATAAGTCCAAAATGCGCATTATTCTTCGAGCCCAGCCCCAGCAGCTCATGCTGGAACCCAATTCCATTATCAACAATGCTCAGCTGAATCTGCTCAGCCTCATACATGATTTCAAGAGAAACGGTCGTCGCCTCTGCATGTTTCATTACATTCGTCAACGCTTCCTGCGCAAGACGGAAAATCGCCGCCTCCATCGCAGACGGAAGTCTCATTTCCTTGCCGATAATATCAAAGGCAGTGCTGATTTTTGTCTTCTCCTCGAAATCCTGCGTAAACTTGCGCAGCGTAGGAACAAGCCCCAAATCATCAAGCGCCATAGGCCGAAGATTAAAGATCACCTTACGAATCTCCTCAAGCCCTAATCGAACCTGACTCTTCAAGTCTATTAATTCTTCATGGACCATCTCAAATTCCTTCTTTATGAGCATTCGTTCTGCAATTTCGGTTCGCAGTACAATATTCGCGAGCGACTGAGCCGGACCGTCGTGAATTTCACGAGCAACCCGTTTACGCTCCTCTTCCTGTGCTAATATAATTTTCAATCCGATTAATTGCCGATTTTTAGCCGATTCCATGATGCGGGTAACTTGATTTAGATCACCCGATAAATATTCCAATACAACATTAATCTGAGAACTGACCATCTCTGCTCGTTCCATGGACAACTCAACACTGCGGGCACGCTGCTGCAAATCGTCGCGACGCGCTTTCAGATAGGTCTCCTTCTCGCGATATACCATCAGCTCCAGCTGGATACCGGTCGCTTTCTCATAGGCGGCCTTTATATCCTTTTCACTATAACGAATAAAATCGCGGCTAACCTCCGTCAGACGAATGCGGGCAAGCTTATAATCCTTCTCGAGCTTATCAACCTTGTCAATCGTCTTCAACGTTTCATCCAGCACGATCTGAAGCTCGTTCTCGACGGTCTCAAGATCCTTCCTCGCACTATCGTAAATTTCAAATATTTGATATTTACTGTTCTCCATCGCATCAATGGCATTTTTGATGACACGATTAATATCAATTGTATGATGGTCCACTAAAAATCGGCAACCTTTCCTCCAGCATGAATACATTTTATCATAGATTACAGAGAACTTGCAGAATTAGTCAATGGTAATCTTTTTCGTTTTTGCCTCATAGCCTACTGTAAACCCGAGCTTCTCTGAAAATAGACGAATCGGAACCATCGTTCTGCCATTTCGCAATATTGGCGTAACCTCTGCCTGCTCCTTAACGCCATTCACCAGTAAATCCTGCTTTCCTATAAACATTTCAACAAGATCATGCTCGCGAAGCACCGTTACGCGTCTTGTTGCGTGATCATACAGCACTTGGGAGCCCAGCGCCTCGGAAACAAATCGTACCGGAACATAGGTTGTACCATTAATAACGAATGGATCAGCGTCAAGCTTGATCGACTTATCATTCACCTTCGCTGTCTTGCTGCCGACATTCATCACAACGGACACATCTGGAAGTGGCTCTATGGTTGGAGCATAGTGAAGCTTCAGGTTATCGATGACAATCTCGCCTTCCAGCGCGCGTTGATCAGCGCCTTCTTCAATCGTAACGACATAGATACGCTTCAGCTTAGCCGGATAGGCCATTCCTGTCGCCGCAAGATTAATCGAAATATTTTTCCAGCCTGTAAAATCCAAAGATTTCGCAATGTCTACCAAATGAACCTTATTACCCGCGTCAACGAACTCTGCCCGCAGCCAGTTGCTGCTGCTATCTCCATATACATCAAGCGACATAGCATTTGGCGAGCCGCTCATCGTTCTTCCATTCGTATCGAACATGGCATAAGCCGCTTTCGTCCCTGTTCCTTCTGTAAAATCATATCCGATCTTGAGGCCGCGCGACTTCTGATCTGGGAAGTCCGACACTAGCTGCACAGAGGCCCGTGTTGTTTCAGGCGATGCCTGCGCTGTAATGCTGTATCGGGATACCTCGAATGTCTCGAATTCCTTAAGCGTATCACCAAGAGCGAACGGAATAGATACCGGATAGCCGTCATAGCGTCCAACCGCATAACCTCTCGTCACACCGTTTTCTACCGAAGTAACGTTAATAGCGTTGCCAGCGACTTCCGCTTCAAAACCTGCGAACTCCCAATCCAGTTGATCAGCGTTGACCTTATGCGTTTTGCCGTTCTTCAGCTTAATCGTAATAACTGGTGAGGTCGATGCGCCTGCCGACATCGCTCCTGTCGTTGTGGAGGTCATCGATGCGATTTGATTTTGGCCGATTACTTCTACGTTATAATTAACGCTGACACCGCCATAGGACGCAGTCAGCTTCGTTGTACCTACTGCAGTTGCTGTTAACATATTCCCTTGGATACTGCCAATACTTTCTGAGGAACTGAACACGACTGAGCTGTTATCGATTTCTACAGGATTGAAGTAGCTGTCATAGCCTTTAAGTGAATAGCTGGCCGATTGTCCTTTCAGCAATGTAGCTGAGCCGCTGACGATGAGCCCCTTCAATTCACCGGCTGGAGCGCTTGTAAATACACCAATCCCATTGGACACACTGCGCTGCGTCGTACCGCTTTGCGTAGAATGACCTAGTTGCAGAGAGAAGCTTCCCAGCGGACGCTCAACCATTGTCGTTGATCCGCCGCCATCCAGATTGACACCCTTGTATACGCCCAGCTTAACCATAATTTGCTGCAGCTCTTTTAGGCTAACGCCTGTATTGCTGCCGTACTTCTCGCTTGTAATTAGGTATACCTTTTTGCCGTCCTTCGAGTAGCCAACAGCAGAACGGGAAGTATAGGAAGAACCGCTCACTCCCGCAATATCTCTAGTAAATACAGATGCCGCTCCTTGATCTACTAGAAGCGTATGACCGCCTATAAGCATCTCCATAGATGCAGCATCTATCTTAGCGCCCGTAGTAGAAGACACCAGGGAATAATCGGCTGTGACAGCCTGCCCGACAAATAAATTCGCTTCAACAAATTTGGCGCCCGTTCCATGCGTCCGCAAAATATAACCATCTTCTTGGACCTTGCCTTCGATCGGTACTCCTGCTGAGATCTGCTCGATTATGCCTCCGCGCACCAGCACCTCAGTCGGCGCCGTGTACGAGTTTTTCGGACGCTCCGCCCCGCCCCATGCACTTGTATAAATATACATTGAGTCCACATGGCTGTACTTGCTTGTTCCGCCCTCTGGGGAATACGCGGACTCATTAATCCCCGTTAGCGGGAAACTGACTCCGCTGTCTGTCATCAAGGTGCCTTGAAATGTATAATGATCAATGGACGGCGTTCGATCCTTGCTTACTGCGAAAGCATACATCCCTTTAAGCTTAGCGGGCGAAGACAGCAGATTGCCGCTAATAATTTGCGCCCCTAGCGGTGCTCCTTCATTCGACATCACATATACATCGCCGTTGATGGCAGCGACAGCATTATTTTCCTTAGACATATTAAGGATTGAGTTCACTTGACCGACTGAATTGTTTTTACCGCTCATCGTATTTAAAGAAACATAGGGATTAGTCAAATCTACTTCAATAACATGTACTTCTGTAGATACTTGCTTCGAGCTTCTAGTTGTCGTCCATACATAATCGAGACGTTTTGCCCCTGAGGTTAGAATGGATTCTTGCTTTAATTTGAGCGTTGCCTCTGCTTGTGCCTGTGCTGCTGATACTGTGACTGTGTATGGAGCAATGATCGAACTCCATCCGAATGGCGCTAACGTGGAAAGCGGCTGAACCAACAATGCACTGCCTAGTACAACAACGATAACCTTCTTGGTGATATTTTTCGACGACTTGCTCTTTCTTGCTTTTCTATTCTGCATTACGGTGCAACTCTCCTATCTATCTTTCAATCTACTTAATATAGACTACAATTTTTCATAAAAGTTACGTCCCATAAAATACTGCTATCACCTTCAGAATTTCGACAAAAAAAATCTCTCCCTCTATCGTTAAGATAGAAGAAGAGATTTCATCGATAGCTTATTCGGATAAGAAGTTTAAATAAACGAGCAATCGATTCAACATCACTGTCCCCTCAGCACGAGTTGCGTTAGTTGCTGGGCTGATCGTCGTTGGTGTCTTTCCGTTAATTACGCCGATATAGATAGCCTTGGCTACATCCGTCTGCGCCCAGCTTCCTACTTTGCTTCGATCGGTATAAGACTGCAAATAGGATGCAGCGCTTGATGGCAAGTAAATGTCCTTCCCAGCCGATGTTGCAGCTCGAATCATCATTGCAGCCATTTCTTGTCTTGTAATTAAGTTATTGGGCTTAAAAGTACCGTCCGGATTGCCAAGTACGATACCAGCCGTTGAGGCTGCTCCGATATAGGCGCCCATTACCGTATTCGAATTCACGTCTTTAAATTTCGCTCCAGCGGTTTTATCGCCGCTCAGCCCTAAGCCTTTAGCGATGTAGGTTGCGAATTCACCGCGAGTGATCGACTGATCCGGCATAAACTGCGCGCCGCTGCGCGCTTCCACAATAAACTTGCGGCCCATCGTATTGATAATGCTTGCGGCCCAATGGTTTGATACGTCCGTGAAGCTCTTCGTGCTGCTCACTAACGCGTATGCACTGTTGCCTTTGCGATGGAAGGTTGCCGTTGTTGTACCATTCGACGCGCTGAAGGTCGTCGGTACATATGAGAGCGTACCTGTAATCGGATCAAGCCATACGACTGCTGAATTCGCATAAGTCACCGCTTTATTCGTCTGGATCGTACGTGACACATAACCTTTAAACTCAGTCAGCTTGCGTTCGATGGTGCCATTCGTTACAGACACCTGCATATGCGCCGGGCCAGCAATAATGGAAGCATTTGCACTGCCTACGGCTGAGCTTAATGCCGATGTCAGCCCTATATTGCCTTGATCAATTTCTACGAGAACATATCCATTAGCAGTGATGCCGTTCAACAAATAAGTCATAGCTGTAAAATCCAATTGCCCCAGCGGCAAATTGTACGTTATATCTCCGTGCTGAACGCCAAACACTCCATCTCCGCCTGTTCGATAAGCAGTGTCCAACGCCGAGAGCGGAATAGCGACAATAGCCGCTTTCTCATAATCCGGCACCTTAAAGGATACACGAGGATTCGTCATGCCGGCCTGGCGTGCAGCCTGATAAGCCTGAGTGACACTGTTGCTCAGCAACGTATACCGATAGGCGGATACACCCGCTGGAGAATTGTCCTGCGTTGTAACAGCTGTACTAGTCTTTAGACCAAGACCGCCGCCAAGCGCTGTCTCATAATCGCCAATGACTCCATCCAGCGCAGAGGTCTGATTGCCCACGGCAATATCCGTGAAGCCGTCAACTGTTTGACCGCCAGTCGTTCTCAAGCCCGATTGTGAAGCATAATAAGTGACTGTTACCGTTTCGTTGGAGGATACTGGTGTTTCCAACATTAGTTCAACCGTTGAGCTGGACTTCATAGTCACCATGCTAACCGCTCTTGCTTTCCCATTTACCTTCACCTGGAATTGCAAGCTGGAAGGACGATAGGACGTATTCAGCAACTGCAAGAACGAAAGCGTCAAAGTCGAGCTCTTCACGACAGCTCCTGACAAATAAGCTGTTGATCCGCCCGTTCCGCCAGATCCGCCTCCTCCTGTACTGCTTCCATTTGCCAGCACATGACTGAAGGAGGAAGCAGCATTGCCGTTCGTATCCATTAGCAGATTGCCGGACGCTGAATAGGAAACATATACAGTCTGCCCCGATGTAATGCCTGAAGACAAAGTCAACTGCACATAGTCGCCGGATAAAGCAACGCTATTAACAGCTCTCGACACATTGTCAACGATGACCGAATATTGAGAAGCTACTGGAATACTTAAAGTGCTTAAGCTATTGTTGTACTTCAATGTAACGATTGAACCGCTTGCTGAAGCGGATTGCAGCGTCAAAGCTTGCGAGCTTGTATTCGAGACATAATAATTCGAAAAGGACGCTAAATAATTACCGGCCAGGTCACGAATCGGAAATTGACCTTGCGTATATTGGACAATTACAGAATCATACGATCGAATTGTTCCGTTAATCGTCAACATGATGATACGGCCGTTGCTTCCGATTGAAGTCGGCGCATATGCTGTCCCGTTAACGGTTACGACAAACTGCAAGTAAGCATAGCTGTCCGCTTTGGCAATATCCTCACTCAAAGTTAGTGTTACCGTGCTGCCTGATGCCGTACTGCTCATGACGGTCGGCGGCGTTGCGTCGGAGGCGTTTTTCACAGCGAAGTTCGAGAAGCTTGGCGCTTCATTGCCCGACAAGTCTTGAATTAATCCCGTAGTCGCTTTCGTATAGGAAACTTTAATCTCTTGTCCATTCACTACCGGACTTGAGAGTGTCAAATAAACAGAGTCTCCACGTACAGACACAGATGATACCGTACGATTAGCGCCATTAACCGACACATAAAAGCTGCCTGGCGATGGAGCGATATAACCATTCAGTTGCTCATTGTAGCTCAACGTAATAACAGAGCCGACGGATTCAGCTTTGCTAAGCGATGGAGGCGTCACATCAGAACCGACAGTTTTGAATGTCCACTCGTATTCATTCAAAATTCCTACAAATGGATTGCCCACAATGTCAGTGACTGCATTCGCATCTATCGTAATATAATAGGAGGATGCACGATCTAAATAGATTCGATTGCCCGAGCTATCAATAGGTACGATTATTAGCTGATAATTATTGCTAGGATCCACATAAGAGCTGGTCTGAATTGCCGTTACCGTTGTTCCGCTTACTTTATTAATCGTAATATGACCTGAGCTTTTCATGATTGGCTCGCTGAACACAGCTGAGAACACCGAGCTTTCAGGCACTGTTGCCGTTTGATTCAAAGGACTAAGTATATTCAGCGTTGGACGAGTCGCGTCTTTTGTCACGGTAAAGGCCCACTCAGTAGTAGAGGAAATGCCTTCATAAAACTTGCCTGCTTCGTTTCTGAAAGCCCGATTTCCGATAGTCACATAATATTTGGCATTATTCGTGAACTGCTTATTCGTATTCGTTGACTCATCTCTATTAGGATCAATAACAATCTTCGTGCTGCCTCCGCCAGTTACATTCGTTGAAGTAACAGGAATAGAACGAAATAGCGCGCCTGACGCAGCTTCTCTGACCTCGATAACACCGCTGCTTGGAAATACCTTCTCATTAAATTCGATTTCCAGCTTTCGAGTCAATTCGCCAATTGCGCTGCCATTGTCTGGTGTCAGCTTCGTTCTGCGAGGCAAGCCAGTGTCCGTCCGATAGGAGGTTGCGAAATTCCAAACGCCTGCGCCTGAAATGCCATGGTACCATTCGCCGCCATTTGGATCCGGCTTCGTAAAAGCGCCAGCATCTACAAGCACATAATAACTTGTATTAGGGTCCAGTGTTCGAGTAGGCGTAATCTCTACACTGTTATTTACAATTCTTATATAGCCGGACTGTACCGCAATACGATCGAAGGTCGAGTTATCACTTACTCTTCGAATTTCTATATACTTATTAGGACGTGCTGCAACGTTATGATCGAACGTCATTTGAAGCTTGGAGTTCACTTCTATTAACGTTTTATTATCTGCTGGCACTTTTGCAACCAGATTTACTGGGGCAGCCGCCGTATCAAAAAACCAACTTACTCTGTTCATCTTATTGCCAGCTGCATCTTCAAACGCTCCATGAGGGACAACGACCGTATATCTTTGCAGCGGCTGCAACGCTGCAGGCAAGGTTAGCGTAATCGTGTCTGAACCGCTTCCTTGAATAGAGCCTGACGTTACTGATACGCTCCTAGCATCATCATTGTTTTGCAGCTCAATCATTCCGCTTGCCGCGAATACGGGCTCCGTAAATTTCATAACAATCTGAGTTGTAATTACAGCTGACGTACTATTGTCAGGAGACTTTGCGCTAATAGCCGGAGGTGTATAATCGACTACACTTGATCTGAAATTCCATACTGTAGCATCAACAATACCAGCAAAGCCTGCACCGTTTGATGCATTAAGAAATGTGTCCGAATCTACCTGCACATAATAGTCGGTATTTTCCGCAAAATTCTCATAGAAAGGAATGACAGCCGTTCTGCTCCCAGCAGACAGCTGAACATCACTTACAGCAATCGTTTTAAACAGCTCATTATTGGAGCTCTTGTATATTGAAATTTTCTTATCATTCGTTCCCTTAACTACCGCTTCGTCAAAGTTCATTTCCAGCTTCGCTGTTATAGGTACATTAGTCATATTGTCCGCTGGGCTAAGGCTGATCGTTTGCGGTCCCGATGTTGCTGCTGCAGCTGGCTCCGACCGCATCCATCCTGTCAGGCTTATCTGCAGTACCAAAGCGATACATAGCAACAAAGACAGCTTCCCCGTACTTTTCATCATTCATTTTCACTCCTCAAATATAAACAGTCGTACATTATTTGTCGGCAAATTACGGCAGAAAATGTAGGGAAAAATAGAAAAAGAGCCTTTCGCAGGATGACAGCATCCTGGAAAGACTCTTTATACGAGCTATAGAAATGGGATTACTTGCTTGCTTGTTCCTTAAGCTGTTCGGATTTATCAACACGTTCCCAAGGAAGATCAATATCTGTACGGCCAAAATGTCCGTACGCAGCTGTCTTAGCATAAATCGGACGACGAAGGTCGAGCATCTTTATAATGCCAGCTGGACGAAGATCAAAGTTGTTCTTGATCAGCTCTACAAGCTTCTCGTCTGCAACCTTTCCTGTGCCGTATGTATCGACATTTATCGATACCGGGCTAGCAACGCCGATCGCGTAAGCCAATTGAATTTCACATTTGTCAGCAAGACCTGCAGCAACAATGTTCTTAGCAACATAACGCGCTGCATAAGCGGCCGAACGGTCAACTTTTGTCGGATCCTTGCCGGAGAATGCGCCGCCGCCATGACGAGCGTAGCCGCCATACGTATCAACGATGATTTTACGGCCAGTAAGACCAGCATCGCCTTGCGGTCCGCCAATGACGAAACGGCCAGTAGGGTTGATGAAATATTTTGTCTGCTCGTCCAGCCATTCGACAGGAACAACAGGTTTAATAACATGTTCAAGAATGTCCGCTTGGATTTGCTCTAAAGTAATCTCTTCAGCATGCTGAGTCGATACAACAATCGTGTCAACACGAACCGGCTTGCCATCCACATACTCGATAGTAACTTGCGTCTTACCGTCTGGACGGAGATATGCTAATGTATCGTTCTTACGAACTTCAGACAAACGGCGGGCGATACGGTGCGACAATGCGATCGGTAAAGGCATGTATTCAGGAGTCTCATTTGTTGCGAAACCGAACATCAGACCTTGGTCACCTGCGCCTATATCCTCGTTCTCCTGAGCCATATCTTTACCGTCACGTGTTTCCAATGCTGCGTTAACACCTTGTGCGATGTCTGCAGACTGTTCATTAAGCGATGTCAACACTGCGCAAGTACTGGAGTCAAATCCGTATTTTGCACGTGTATAACCAATTTCCTTAATTGTACGACGGGCAATTGCAGAAATATCTACATAATCTGCACGGCTAGTAATTTCTCCTATAACAAGCACCAGACCGGTTGCAACAGACACCTCACATGCTACACGAGCATAAGGATCTGCTTCTAGAAAAGCATCAAGCACTGCGTCAGAAATCTGATCGCAAATTTTATCCGGATGGCCTTCTGTAACTGACTCTGAAGTAAACAAGTGGCGACCTTTCACCGACATCCGTATCAACCTCCTATAAACCATAGTATGAAGTAAGTCATTACATTTTCAATTTTTAGAATTCAAAAAATGAACCTTTTCCCGAAGGAAAAGGTTGTTAGACAACTCTTCTAAAACAGTATGATACAGAAAACAACAGTTTGTGTCAATGAAAACTCATCGGCATACTTGTCTGTTAAATGGCGAAAGTGCCTATAGTCCTCGCAGTACTTGCTCCGCTTGCGCGACGAGTCGCTTCGTAATATTTCCCCCAACCGAACCCGCTTGACGTGTCGAAATGCCTGACCAGTTCACATGACCTGGTACTCCTGCACTCCCTGCAGCTCCAAGCTCGTCCGCAAACTCTGAGTCGAAGCTGCTGCCTGTTCCGCCGCTCATCAAACCAAGCTCAGCTGCGATCTCATACTTCATTTGATTAAGCGCTGCTTTGCTATTCGGTACTACAATCTGGTTACTGCGTGCCATATGTCACACCTCCGTGGAATTATGAAGACAACCGTAGTATATGTCTCCATAACTCCTGCGAAGCGTATGAACTATTGTCAATTAGGGAAAAATGTAGCTGACAGCAAAAATGTAACTGTTAAAGGAGATGGTCACTCTTATTCGATGGTGTACCCTCCACGAACAAGTACAGTAAGGTTTGATACAGCTGTTATACCGCGACCCACTCTTGGAAAAATGATTAAGTGATTTGTTGGGACGACAGTTCCCTTCTGTAAATCGGCGCCTGCCGTTAGATCGGATATGCCATTCGTATCTGAACTATATGCTTCCGCATTACCGACGCGAACGATAACTTCTGCGCCAGCGTCAGCCATTAGTCTTTTACCGGCAAGCATTTCAACAACTTCAATTGTTTCTGCTGCGCCCGTATTCGAACCAATCCCTGGTGTTGTTCCTGGCGTTGTTGTCCCAGTTCCTCCGGGCAGCGTACCTGTAAGCTTTGCAATCTGTTCATCAACATAGCTTTTCGTCACAACCGGATCATTAACCGAACCAGGCGTCAGTGAGCTCGACTCTGCTTCAATCGGAGCAACGAACCTCACTCCAACCCATATACCTGCGCCTAATAATGTAACAGCGATAAAAGAACGTAAAATCTTTTGTTTCACAAGACAATCTCCTCTCCATCTAGTACCTTCTATAAAGATACTAGATTTGGAGTTTTGGGGCTAGCGTTTATTTTGTTTCGGCCATCCAGTTGATGTATGGTGACCATTTGATTTCTTTGGATGCTAATAATCGTTTATGATCAGCTAATGGCTCGTAAAGCTTTAATGTGTAGTCATCCCAAACTGTCATTGTTGACAAATCTTCTCTAATTTCTTTATAGTTTTCTCCTACTTTTAGAAGCAAATCAGCAGAGTTATTCGTTTCTAAATCAATAGTACTTGAGAAAATAATTTGTCCTGTTGTTTCTTTCTCTAGTTCCATAATAATCCTATTCTGAGTATAACCATCATAGGAGCGGTCTTTTTCAACAGATACCCCTAGATCCATATCGAGTAGTGATCCATCCATAATAACATTCAAATAGTTCATATTAATTGTATAAGGCCCAACTTTAATTTCATTGAACTTTGCATCAGCTTGTTTTTCTGTTGGGAGTTCAAACAATATTGGTCTTATATATCCTTCTGCTACCTCATTACCAGTTATAATACCTTGTTCATTGAATGCTTCTCCTAGATATAACGTGATTCCGCCTTTATCGTAACCGCCAGGTAACTCAGTAAATACAATTAACTGCTCTTTATTCGATGGCTTTATTTGATTCATTGATTTTACAGCTTTAGCTTCAAAATAATCTCCTTCAGCCGTTTTAAAGTAACCGGTCCATGACGAAAGTTTTGTTCTTCTATTTTGATTATTGGTAACATCAATATATACAGCAAACAAATCACTATTATCATTCTTGTAAGTTCTTACATCTGTGATTTTCGCTGATAATTGAGATTGCAGTGTATCCAGCGTGTACGTTTCATCCACTTTAATCGTTTTAACTGAAGCTAGCTTTGAATTGAAAAGCTGAACTGATGTGATCTCTCCCTCTTCATCTGTTTCCTCTAGCTCGAGCATTAGTTTCTTCCAAGAATAGTTGAAAGGTATTTGACCAACATAATGAGCTGTTTTTGTTTCTCCAGGAGCAATCCCTATATCATCTGTATTTACAACAAGCTTTGACTCTAGTTTAATGTTATCATCTATAATCAATTGACCCTTTAAATTTGGTATAGGTAAAAAAACTGATTCTTTGTTTGTCAAACTAACTTCTGTTATAACTTCATCTTTAGTTGTCCACGGTAGTCTTTGTACTTGTGTAAGCTTCAGCTCATAAGTGCCATAATCGCTAGAAAAAATTGCAGTGTCTGAATTCGTAACTGGTGTATCATTACCTATTTTAAAAGGTATATCAAAAATAACAACTGGAAGTTCAACAGTATTTCCTTCTGCTCCGGCATTATTTGTGATAATGAGTTTCCAGTTTTTTATGTCTACATTCTTAGGAATACTACCGCTTAAACGGATTGCATTCAGTACAGTCGGTTCAAGTAAAAGATTCGCATCCTCTGCTTTCTTTAAGCTTAATTTAAATAAACCAGCTGAAGTTTGAACATAATAGTTATATTGCGGAATTGCTACACCAAATTTACTTGTATTACGAGCCACGTAAGTTAAATTAAATGAGTAATAATCATCTTTCTTTATTACATTTATTTGATCAACGCGCATATTAACAAAATTATTGTTTATTTGTATTGCTTTAAATCCATCTGCTTTTACTTCATTAGTATATCCCTTTGGAAAAGCAAACTGAGCTACTGTTCTCTCGTACCCTGAAACGGAGAAATCAAATTTCACGATACTGACTATAAGTTTATCAAGACTAATATTACTTCCTACTTGACTATAAAATGTTAATTGAAGTGAAGAGTTAGGAGCAATCTTCTTAGCTGCCTGAGTAGTTTGTGACAGGCTTAGCTTTGCGCCACTAGTTGTTTTTAATCTCGCCCAATAATCATTCAAGATAATATCAGTATTATCACCATTGTAGAAGTTAAATGTAAAACTAGCTGTTGCACCATTTGAACTGGGTATTAAATTAGCATCAATTAATTGAATGTATGAAGCATTTGTTATGTAAACCTTTTTATTTACTGCTGTCGTTGCTGTAGTTGTTGCACTTCCAGTAGGAAGAACACTGAAGAATACAACAAGAGATAACAACAACGAGAATAATGCCTTTTCTAGTTTAAATTTAGATCGCATGTAAGATATCACTCCTAAGTTTTAGTTCTATATGTAAGACGAGAGAAACACGATTAAAGTTTCGCTATTCTAAATATTTCTCTTCACAAAAAATAGCCGTCGCAATTGCGACGGCTATTCGTTACTAGATTGAAGTATTCAATTTAATTATTAAAACTTAGTTAAAAGTCTTAACAATAACAACTGCTGCTTCTTTGTATACTCCACCGATAACATTAAGAGTAGGTTCTACAGTGATACTGAAGCCCTTGCTGCTTGTTGTGTTATTGATGTCTCCACCAACAACAGCGTTGATTGCACCGAATGTATCGATAGCAACATTGTTGTCTTTATCAACTGAATAAACAACAGTGTTTGGAGTTACAATAAATTGACCAGCATCTGTTGTAAATGTGCTGTTAGTAGAATTAACAGCTGTAAGTGATGTTGCTGCTGTGAACGCAATAGTAGCTGTGTCATACTTACCAGCAACCAAGTCAGTCAACTTAACTAGAGTATACTTGTTAAGTGTTCCAGCCAGATCAGCGTAAGCATCAGCAGTAATTGCGATTGGTTCGCTAGCACCCTTAACATTCAATGTTACATAGTAGCTAACTGTGTTGCCAGAAGCTACGGAGTACTTGGATACATAAGTACCATATACTGTAGTGTCTGTGTTTGTAGCATCAGAATCTTCAACAAGAACAACTAGCTCAGCGTTTACAAGGTTAGTACCAAGTACAACTGCGATTTTGTCGTTTTTGTTTACTTGATCAGCATTAGCGATAGAGATTGTGTTGTCAGCACGCTTAGTAGCATCCAGATAAACAGTGTTGCTGTTTACATAGTAAGTGGAGTTCGAAACTGTTGTAATTACACCAGTAGAAACTTCCTTAACTTGTACGCCGTTAGCAGCGTTTTCTGGGCTGATAGCCACAGCTTTAGTTACTTTACCATCAGCATTGTAAGTCAATTTAACGATTGAGTTATCAACGATTGTACCATTGATATCAGCAGCTTTAAGGTACACTACTACATTTTTGTTATCTTTAACAGAGAACAGTTCTAGTTTAGTGTATTCTGCTGGTGTTACTTCACCGTTATCAATGATTGATACAGGACCTGTTGGAGCCTTAACAGCTACTGCAAAATTACTTGTAGTATTTGCTGCTACAGCTGTCGAACCTGCAACTTTACCATCTTTGTTCAGCAACAAAGTATATTCGTTATTCAGAGTAAGCGCTGCATTACCGCTAACATCCTCATAAGACTTACCTGCTACTGTGTAGAAAGTTTTAGTACCTTCTGATTTAACTTGCTCAATTTTGCCAGTTACAACATCACGTGTAGCTTCAACAATAACTGCTGCTGAAGAACCAGATTGTACAAAGCGAATAACATCATTTTCTTTTAGATCAGAAGCAGAAGCAACTACACCATTAAGCTTAACAACAGTGCCGTCATTTACAGTCACACTACCATTAGGTTGGTAGTTGATGCGAGCATCACGGAAAGATGTTTTTGCATCATAAGTAGTAACAATTTTGTTTTCAGTATAAGTTACAACTGATACAAATTGTACTTGACCTTTGTCGTTCAAGAACAATGTAGCGTTAGCGCCACCAGCAAGAGATCCAGAACCGATTACTTGGCTAGCAAAGTTGTTTTGGAAACCAAGATATTTAGTGTTATCAACAGTTGGATACTCTTTACCTTTGTCATCCTTGATATAAACGCTGTATCCTACTGTTTTTGCAGTGCTTTCATGCTTGATGCTTACAATCTTATCAGCAGGTTGAGCATCAGTAATTGCGATTACTTTAGAAGCGTCTTTAGTTTTAACAACTGTTACAGAGTGACCAACTAGATCAGCAAGTGCTTTTCCACCAGTAACAATAAAGTTGTCAGCTGTTTTAACTAGTACGCCGTTCAAAGAAATTTCTTTGTCTTTATTAAGAGCAGATGCAGACAGAACTGCAGACTCAGTAGCACCAATTTTAGTTACAAGTTTAGGACCTACTGTGTCGATAAGAACATCACCATTTAGACCTGTGTATTGAACAAGGTTAGAGTTAACAGCATTGGATACCAATTGAGCAACGATACCACGGCTAGCGTTTACTCCAGGAGTGATGTCAAGACCTTCATAAAGGCTGCTTGGTTTAATGTCTTGTGCAGCAAGAAGGTAGTTATAAGGCCATGCGCCAGACAATTGGTTTTCTTTGTAGCCAAGTGAACGAACCAACATTGCTACAACTTCTTCGAATTTAACGTTGTCTTGTGGACGGAACTTGCCATTGCCATCGCCTTGGATGAAACCTTTAGCAAGAGCAGCATTGATGTAGCCGTTAGCCCAGTTCGTTGTTTTAACGTCTGAGAAAGACGACTTAACGCTTGCCATCAAGTTAGCAGCGGATTCGTTGCCAGAAGCAACAACGATCAATTTTGCCATTTCAGCGCGAGTGATGTCGTTCTCTGGTTTAAATGTACCATCTTCATAACCATTAATAACGCCCAGAGCGATAAGCTCTTCAACTGCAGTTTGGGATGCAGTTCCCTTTACATCAGATGGAGTTGCTGCAAATGCAGGAACAGCCACGGAAAGTACTAGCGAGAAAGCCAGTACGAATGCTAATAAACTTTTCTTCATAACCTTTTTTTCTCCTCCTCTAAATTGCTTCGGTTGTTGAGAGTTTTGCTTGGATAATGAATTGCTCGTTTCCCTCATAGCCGATTCACCCCCTTTCCAGAGTTGAGCAGTAATTTCATATAAATGATGTCTGACGTCATGTAAACCCTATGTAGACATGGCGCAGAAACTTGTAAACATAACTATAAAGAGTGCTAGAGTAAGTGCACCACTATAACATTATACAATGGGCTACCCTTACCGTAAAGAGGTAGATGAGAATTCATTCCAAATCTTTTCTCATTTTCCTAGGTCAAGTGAACCAAATTCGTCATTGTTCGAAGGTTCATGTATTTAAACGCAACAGGGTTTGAAAAGTTGCGCTTAAACCGAAAAAGTTTTTTTCTCTTGCCCTTTCTTTACTCTGTCCCTGACTCGCAATAACAGTATATCGCTTTTTGATAGAATTAGTCGATACAAAACATTTTCCATATTCAAAGACAAGTATACAGTGTTTTACATAGATGAATAATGGATCGCAGCGTTACCTGCGACCCATTCCTTCATTATATATGAGTTGCCCTAGAATATATCCGGCAGCTTCTTCAAATCAGCTAGAATACGTGAAACGATAATGGCTGCATCTGAGCGAAGCAATCTTGATTCAGGTTCAAATACATAACCAGCTTTCGGATTTGCTGCATCTACAGGCGAGCCTTTAATGTAATCTTTCTTAGCGATTGCAGCTACAGAAGCCTTTGCATAGTATTCTACCTTGCCGGCATCCTTGAACTGCTTCTCAAGATCCTTTGTCACCTTGCTTATATCAGTGCCAAGCTTCAAGTCAAGAGCTCTTGCAATAATAACGGCTGCATCTTGGCGAGATAGATCTGAACCAGGAGAGAACGTTCTTGGACCCGTACCACGAATGATACCCTCTCTCGCTGCAGTCTCTACATAACGATAATCCCATAGCGCATCCGGATTAATGATTGCCGGCACATCGTCAAAGTGCGGTGTGCTCAGTTCATAATTAAGCGGAATATCGAGAGCCTTAACCATCATACGCGCGAACTCACCGCGAGATACGTACAAGTTAGAGCCGTAATCGTCATAGCCCGCTGGATTCATAATGCCTTTGGAGAATATAGCTTCCAGATGATTGCGCGCATACGGATGAGATATCATATCTGTGTATCCATAAACCATCTTTCCTACAACATAGTAGCCAAACTTGCTGAACGGTACAGTAATCGTATTTTTCTTCGTATCGACTACACCGCCAAGGTTTTCCCAATACTTCGCTTTTACATCATAACGGAACACTGTAATGATTGTGCCTATGCTGTCACGCATATTTGGATCAAAAGCAAGTGTCAAAGTTCCTTCCTTAGATGTTATTAACTCGCGATTGTCTGGACGTTCATCATAGGTTGGCAGACTTGTGTTATGCGTACCCTTCGCATTACTGAACTGATACGGATCTACACCCATCGTTTGCGGATCATAGAGACCTGTACCGGGATCATCCGCTAAACCGGCGTCAATCCAATATACGGGACTAGCTTTTGTGAATCTTGTTGGGTAGGAAAGTCTAAACCTAGTTCCGAAGCTCTCCAAAATAATATCGAAGCCAGCAGGAAGGTCTTCGTGCTCTCTGCGATTTACGACGCCATCCTCACCGTTTGCAATTCCAAACAGTAAATCATGACCGGTAAATACTTGGTTCTTTAAATTTTGAGGCACATTATAATCTGTACGGATCAAGGTTGTGCCTTTGTCAAATTTCAAATTCAACGCACCGTCAAATATTTTGTGGTTATTCGACATGGTCTGCAAATACTGTGCCCCAGGAATATTGGTTGGCGCATAGGTTACGGTGAAGGTGCCCTTCACTTCATCATTCGCACTCTTTATCGTAAAATCAATTTTATTGGATCCAACTTTCAAATTACGAACAAATACTCGGAATGCCCGATTATATTTATCTTCTGTTGTACTTGGATCATTGTCGGAGTCAAATTCAATAAGCTCTGCAGTCTGTTTATTAATGACAACGGAATCGGCGCCTTCAGCGTTAATAATGACTTCAACAAAGTTTTGATTCACAATGCTTTGCGCTGGCAAGAATGGACGCAAAATCGAATATGGCATAGATGTCGGGTCAACCTCTAGACGATAAGTGGCTTTCGGACCCGTCGTACCGCTGTTATAGACCGTAAAGGTGTATACACTGGAGCTGCCGTCAATGTTAAGGCGCTGATCCTTCACAATAAAGGAGAACGTCTTCGTCGTCATATCATAACGAACTACTAGCTTATGCAGGTTAGAAGCTGGATCAATAGATGTAGCTGGATTAACTGTGCCAAGTTCTCTTTCATCGTTTATAATTACGAGCTCATTGGTTAAGTTCCAAGAAATAATGTCTCCCGAAGTAGACTTAATTTCAAGGATATATCCCTGTTTTTCGGCAGCAGTCATTGCATTAAGCTGAGACTGCACTTGCGCTACTGCATTCGTCTCGCTTGTTGCACTATTAAAATCCAGAAAATCGAATGTGCCAAAAACATTCATATACTCTTCGTTAGTGGTATATACGCCTCCGCTAAAAGTGAATCTAGAGTCATTCGGTATCGGCTTGTATGCATCCGTACCAGTACTAGTAGCATATGGGTAGACAGTTGTTCCGTTCACAGGAATAATTGGAACGTTGGTTGGAATCTTGAATACCTTAATTATTTTTTCATATTTATTTTTGGAGCCTTGATACACAAATTTAATTTCATTCTCACCATTGAACAACGCATCAAACGCTCTATTCACGTTATCCGCTGAAGGCTCAATAGTGAAATCAGTTACTTTTGTTCCCTTTTTAACAAGTTTGATAGGAGTGTTGTTAATATAAAAGAATACCGTCTGATTCTTGCCAGCATCAATTTCAGCCTGGCTTCCGTAACTTATTTCTGAAATATCATTCATGTTATTAAAGGATCCATCAATATTGCTTAGTTCACCTTTAATAATATGGTCAACTCTTTGAGCATAAGTTCGTAATGAATCGTCATAAACAATCATGGTGTCATACATGCTTGTATAATTGACAAATGGTCCGAATAGCATCGTGAATTTAACCGTGCTCTCCACGCCGTCTACATCAAGCGTTACCGTCTGAGTACCTTCAAACGGCAACGTTTTGAATACAATGATTTCACGTTTGTACAGCTTTCCGTCTATCGTTACAAACTTATTGACAAGGCTGCTCGAAACATTCTCAATGTTCTTAACATCGGTTAGAAATGCATTGGCAGCTTCTTTTCCCGATATGTTCTCGATCTTTGTAACTTCAACGAGTCCATCAGCATCTCCATAATTTGCATTCCCAACAAGCACTTCCATCGCAAATGGCGCCCCATACAGGTTAACACCCTCCAATGGAGATCCCGTTAAGGCTTCACCTGTGCTTGTAGGGATACCGGCATCGTTGCCGCGGTTGATGTATCCAGGCAAATAGTTGATAGCATTAATGAAATGTTTATTAGAATCACTAAGAGAAAAACCTAGACTCCCCGTACCTTCGAGCACAGTTCCACTCGTGAGAGCAGATTTCTTATAGTTTTCCGCAAGAAACTCAATTACATAGTTTTTAAAACCAAGAGTAATAGCACTTGAAAGATCTACTTGAAACTCATAAATAAAAAATGCTTCTTTTCCCGTATAGTTGCTGCCTGCGATCGGCCTAGCATAGGTAGTGCCTGTATACGAAGTACCATTCACTTCCTTAATCGAATAGGACACTTGGTATCCGTTAGGATCACTTGGGTCTGGATTCGGTCTTTGAACATTTGGTGTTACGCTTGTGTCAGTCACAATGTGATTAGGAACGATAATCGTACCAACTACAGATGCATTACCAGCTGTTGGCAGTGTAAAGTTTGGATTAAATTCTAAAGGCTCCGAGACCGTAACCTTAGTTGCATTCGCAGGGTCAGTGCGATCATATAGATTCAAATCATAGAATGTAACATCACCATTATAAAATGCAATTTCACGATTGGTAACAATCGTTTGTGTAGCATTTTTCACCTTAATGGTCACAAGATTTTTGCCTTTTTGCAGGCGTATTGGCGACGCCGCAAACTGATAATTATTCGAGCTGCTAACGTTATATGTTTTACTATTTCCGCCATTAACCTCAATAGTTACTTGCTGCGCGTTCGGGGCACTGCCTGTAATACTAATATCTGCAGCAGTCTTGCCGGCTGAAGCCGCTGAGCTTACTACCGTAGTAGAAGCCTCTTCGACAGGGAACTTATTTCCGTCCAATTGGGCAATAAGGTCTGAAAATACCGGACCATCATGGTATTCGATATAAATAGATCCTGTAACTTCTCCGCCGCCTTGCATGCCTTTGAATACAATCTGGTTAAGGCCCGTGAATAGTTCTACGTTATAGACCTGAAGCGTAAAGCCATTGACATAAATGTTGGTTGTCAAATTTTCACGCTTTGATCCAATCAGATCATCGCTTGGATTGTCCGTATTTTTATCATTCACTATTTGATAAATGCTGTAGGAAATGGTGCTTGGATCCACACCAGTGATAGCACCGGTTAATGTTATTCTCGGATCAGTAATTGTTCTGGCCGAAGTTGACTTTGTACTCTCCTGAGGGAAAACAAAGCTGCCAGTATTGGCATGAACTTTTTGCGTTGAGCCGAGTTGCGGCATCATTGTAATCAATAGCGCCAAGCTTAAAATTAAGGGCAATATTTTTCTCAAAACGATGTTCCTCCTTTATGTATGCACCATGTCATGGTATTGGGTATGCGGTGGTCAGCTGTAAATGTCGTACGCAGTATATCCTTCCTCCCCTACCCTAATCTGCCAAGCTCTTTCTAATTAAACGCACTTGGCCCGTAAAAGTTGTGTATCATTCTTATCGGTACTTCAGGTATGTTTTTTTAGCGGTTGTCGGAATAAAGACAAAATTATGATGAGGAATTTCTGCCCAGTGGCACTAGTGAAGTAGTCTGGTGGCGGAAGGTGCTGTACTTTTACGTTACATTGGGTGCGCAACATGGCGTTTCGGGGTCATGTACTGTACTTTTACAGTACTTTGGGTGTGTAACACATCATTTCGGTCTCATGTACTGCACTTTTACATTACTTTGGGAGAGGAGAGGGTTGCTTGTGGGGCATGTGATGTACTTTTACATTACTTTGGGCACGAAGCGGTAGGTTGGGGATACATCTACTGCGTTTTTTCATTACATTTTGAACAAGAGGGTAAGCCGGCCCGGTTGGGCTCAAAATAAAAAGCCCCTCAGCATTCAAAGAATGTCTGGGAGGCTTATTAATCTTAACTTATTTAGAGCGTGAATGAAGATTGAATCTAAAACCGAGACGCTGCAGCAGCGTAATTAGCGGCTTGCGCGTTTTGTCCACTATGCCGATCAGCTCAGCACCGATTTGCAGGAAGAACAGCAGCACACATATAACCGCGAAGGTAATCCAATTCGCTGCGCTCGATTGCACAACAGCAGATTGTATAATAGCAATGATTCCAAATAATGCGGCCACGCCCCAAATGATAAGTACCGTACGGCGATGGCTGAAGCCTATATCCTGTAGTCTGTGATGAAGATGTCCTTTATCCGGTGCGAATATCGGTTTCTTATTTACCCAACGGCGAATGATAGCGAAGAACGTATCGGACAGCGGCACGCCAATAATAAGCAAAGGAGTGACGAAGGATACGATCGTTACCTGCTTGAAGCCAAGCATGGACAGCGTCGCCAAGCTAAAGCCCAGAAACAGCGAACCCGAGTCGCCCATAAAAATTTTGGCCGGATGAAAGTTAAACACAAGAAATCCAATAATGCCGCCAAGCAGCAGCGTGCTTAACAGTATAACCGGCTGGAAGCCCATCAATGTAGCCATCACGGCTATCGTTGCAATCGCAATACCGGATACACCGGCAGCTAGCCCGTCCAAACCATCAATCAAATTAATTGCATTCGTTACGCCAACAATCCACAAAATCGTGAGCGGGATACCGATCCACTCCGCGATTGGCTGCATCGTTTCGCCAAACGGAATATTGACGAGATCAATATGAACATCGAAGCCGAATACAACAACGCAAGCGGCAATAATTTGTCCGAGAAGCTTTACCTTCGCTGACAATTCAAAGCGGTCATCGAGAGCACCGATTAGAATAATGATCGTACCGCCGACAAGCAGCGCGTTGATCATATTAACGTCACGCGGACGAAGCAACCCGTCAGGAATGAAAGGCGAGAGCAGCAAGAACGCTCCCACGAACGCGATATATATGGCCAAACCGCCGAGACGCGGCATAATCCGCGTATGTACTTTCCGGTGGTTTGGTTTATCGATAGCGCCAATCTTGAAAGCGAATTTTTTAACTAGCGGTGTCATAATTAGTGCTAATATAAGCGCGATAACAAATCCAAGTGTATACAACAAGCCAGTCGGCATGAGATGCAACTCCCCTTTTCTTTCTACCGAAGTGAATTATACTCCGATCGACAAAGAAAATCCAACATTACTTTTTCATGATCCTTTACATTAGAAAGATCTAATCGTCCCTCTAACGGTAATCTCTGCCCTAAACAAGACGAATATTGATTTAAATATTTAAGGGGAATCTCGACCTTTAAAACCAAAGTCATTCGGATACTTAACTCCAATTGCTGATTTTAGAGGAAGGTCTTCCGCTTCAACGGTCTATCCACTTAACACCAACGTTTTTAAAGGCAGCTTTTATCGTTAACCAACCAATTAGACCATTCAGGGTGCGGAATCACTTTCTAATTGCCTTCTCTTTATCTCGGAGCACCTTCACTACAAACTTCGGAAGCACAAGCATTCTTCTAAAGCGCTTCGGCTCCTGAAGCAAGCGGTAAAACCATTCCAGCTTCAGCTTCTGAAAAAGGACAGGCGCTCGCTTAAGCCTTCCGGAAATAATATCGAAGCTTCCGCCGACACCCATCAAAAGAGGCACGCCAAGCTGCTCGCGATGTGCAACAATCCAAGGCTCCTGCGTTTCCGCGCCTCTCGCGACGAACAATAGATCAGGACCCGCAGCCCTTATCTGTTCCACAACCTCGGCATCCTGATCAGCGCCGAAAAATCCGTCATGCCAGCCGACAATTCGCACCTGCGGATATTGAAGCTGCAGCTTATCTGCAGCCGCTTCAATGATCTCTGGCGTCGTCCCAAGCAAATAAGCTTTCCATCTGCGCTTCTCGCCCTGCTCCATTAGCCGATGCAGCAGCTCGAAGCCAGTTACTCGTTCCGTTACAGGACTGCCTGCGTAATTGGCAGCCCACACAACGCCTGCACCGTCAGGAACGATCAGGTCTGCTTTCTTCATCATCCGGGCATAGTCCGCGTTTTCAAGCGCCGTCATAACCATAATTGGATTAGCAGTGATGACATGCGTCTGGCGATTGTCCTCAATCGCTGCTGTTAAATATTGTACCGTCTCTTCCATGCTCATGGTCGAGAATGGTATGCCGTAAAGCGGCACCGTTCGTAGTTTATTCGACATGAGGAAATCACCTCGATAATGTTTGACGCAATAACTGAACAATTTGTTGCGCAGGTTTTTGCGATTGTTGTTTTAATTGACGAATTCGGTCCTCATGCGCGGCTGTCCATTCCGCTCGGTGCTGCAGCATGTAACAAGCCTCATCGGCGAATCGCTCCGCGTCCAGCGCTTCTGTCGTGCCGATTGGTTTTTGCCCTAATTGAGCCATAAACTGATCAATCTTCGGGTCGTATGACAAGCCAAGCATCGGAACGGCTTGGTTGGCTGCGTAGATTAGCGCGTGCAGGCGCATGCCCAGCAGCGCATCACAGCGACTGACCTCCAGCAGCATTTGCTGGGGGTCGTCGCTGGCGGCGGCAAGCTCGGCGGAGCTCCCCTCGCCGAGCCGGCCGCGCAGCCGTTCCATCACCCATTCCGACGCCTCGATGTCGGATGGGGTGTGGAACGGCAGGAAGCGCAAGCGCACAGCGCAGCGCTTCGACAGCGCGGCCAGCGCCTCGGCGGCGAGCGCCAAGTCGCCGCCGTCCGCGCGCCAGCGCCGCACCGAAACGCCGAATACCTTCGGCGTTTCATCCGCATCCGCGACAGCGGGCGCATCAGCCGCCCGCTCCGCACCAGCTTCAGATGCCGCAGCCAAGCCAGCGGCATCAACGCTCGCAGCCGGTACAAACCGGCCTGCGACATCTTCCGCTGCCCCATCCGGCAGCGGCAGCCCCATCACCGGATCGGGTACAACCTCGATCCGGTCGCGAGCGACGCCGATCCGCCCCAAGTAAGCGGCGGACTCGCTGTCGCGCACAGACACATACGCGCTCCGCAGCATAACGCTGCGGATCAGCGTGTCCATCCAGCGCCGGTTAACCGGACCAATCCCTTGCGAATAAATAAAAGTCGGCTTACCAAGCATCTGCGCCAACTTGATAACACCCGTATAATAAGGAATCGTCTTCGCGCTGGTTGCATCCTGCAACAGGCTTCCTCCTCCGCTTATTAGAGCGTCACAGCTTTTCAATACCTGGATCAGTACTCCTGGCGACATCCTAGGCACTGCCTCCACGCTGTACATGGAGGCTGTCCAAGCCGGATCGGCGGAGAGCACGACCGGTATGATCTTCACATCCTGCGCAGCTCCTTGCGCCTCCAGTGCGAGCAATATCGAACGAAGCACCGCTTCATCTCCGCTGTTCTGAAAACCATAGTAGCCGGATATCGCTACCCGATATACTTGCGCGCCGCCGGCACCCATTTACGCAAAGCCCCTTCCACAAGCTGCCATGCCAAAATGAGCAGACAACCGAAAATGATGCCTGTTCCTAAGCCAAGCAGTACTCGAATGATCGAAATATAAAGCGGCGTATGCAAGTGCGCGAAAGTATCGACCATTGACAGCTGACCAATTGAGCCCACGATAATAAGCACCCAAGCCGCGCGATAGCGAAGCGATAAAAACAGACCAAGCAGCAACAGCGGATGAGCCAGCAGAAATTCCTTAAAGCGCGGTCGTACGCCAAAGGTTGATTCCAGCACATTGCGAATCACTAGCTCAATGGACGATACTGAACCGCCGTTGCCAGTGCGCGATAAATAATAAAATCCTATGCCGCCAATTACAGCAGCAACAATTACCCAAGTAAGCGTGATCGGACGGGACAGCAGTTGACGTACAGTGTGTAATGTCGATTGACCGTTATACAGCAGCACATAGACAGCAACCAGTCCAATTGGCGCTAGATGAAGCATGCTTACTCCGCGGAATTGCTCCAGCACTAAGTTATACGTAATATTGTGCAACAGCCCGAATACTAACGGTACGGCTGTAAGCGAAATGAGCGTTGCAGCAATAAACCAGTTAATAGCGGTTCCGAATCGTTTGCCTAATGCATGGCCATGGAACAACCATTTCGTTCCTTCGGCTGCTATAGGCGTTCCATCGGCAGAGCGTTCCGTCGTTTTCCACTCTTCTCCGCCAACGACTCGGCGATTGCCGACCGTCCGCGAGCGGATACGATTCATCACCCAAATCAAACCGAGTGTCGGCGCGCTGATTGCGGCGCCCAATGCTAATGCTTGCTCCATTACAGAGCTGTTAAGCACATATAGACCGGCGCTGCCGACTAGGCCTATTCCAAATACAGGAATTAACACGCCTGGTACAAATGCGCCGATAAGCAGCGCGATAATAGCAATAGCGCCAATTGCAACAACGCCCCGCAGCGGCTTCATCCAAGAAGTCCGCTCGTACTGAAACGGCTCTACATCGCCAGAAGGGAAGCCAGCCTCCGTTAATGCAGCTACAACGCCGCCTGGGCCTTTAAGCGTCTCCGCCAGCTTCTCAATGGAATGCGTGAGTATCCCTTGCTCTGAATTGCCCGCCACAGATGTGTTCAAAAAGAACATCCGAATATTGCGATCCTTCGCAGCTAACTGGAAGCGATCTGAAATCGCTTTAGGATCCATTTGCGCTGCGTCTTGAGGCGATAAAGAGTAAAGCCGCACAACATTATAATTCGTTAAAAACGCTAATTTATTTATACCTTGCTGAGGTTTTTTTAAATTTTCAATTGTAGCAATGCCTATATTGTATTTATTCAACAATTCACCGAAGCTGTCTAAGCTTTTGAGCGCTGCTTGATCGCTCGCGCCTTTAGCTTTCTCTCCATCAAACAACAGCCGATCGACGTTATAGTTCTCACTCAAGTTCGCAAGAGCTTCATCCAGCTTTATAGAGTCGTAAGCGACTCTATCCGAGTAGCGCGGCAGCAGCTTGAAGCCTGCTTCGTGAATCGCATCCAGCGACATGGGATCGAAATCCAGCGTTAACAACGCAATGCCGCTTGTAGAGATTTCAGCCACCAGCCCGTTTCTGCCGTCAAAGGACCATGGTCGGTACGTAACGCCAGCTCTTTCCAAGCCCTCGATCACGATAGGTGCAATCTTCTGCTCCTCTTCCTCGCCTGCAAATAAAATATAAGTGAAATTTTGACCTGGCTCATCAACCTTGCTTTGCAGCAAAGCCGCATCACGCGAATTATAATAGTTTAATCTGCCTGCCTGCAAAAGCTCCTTCATCGAGCTTTCATATACAGCCATTGTCGTTACGCCAGCTTCCTTCAGCAGCGCCAATTGCTCGTCTATAAATGTCTTAGCACGAGGCTGCACATCGGCAACCTCAACAATATCGCGATAATCATACACATATTCAATAGTATTGGAGCCTTTCTCCATCTCCATGCGCGTAAAACCAAGCGGCAGCGCGGCCACTACGCCAATCAGCGTAATAACCCAAAGCCATTTCTTGGCTTGCTTATTCCATTGCAGCCAACGTGATAACACGTAAATCCTCCGTTCTTAACAACCCTTTATTTGAGCCCATCTACTCTGTCCATGACGGCAGTGCGCAGCATTCCCAGAGATTGCTCGGCAGAAGCCAGCGATTCCCCTTTTACAGCGAAATAAACCTTTATCTTCGGCTCTGTACCTGATGGCCGCAAGCAAAACCATGAGCTGTCGGCCAGCTTGTATTTCAGCACATTTTCCTGTCGCAGGCCGTCAAGCCCTTTGCCGTAATCAAGCACCTGCTCGACTTTGATGCCAGCAATGTCCGAAGGCGGAGCATTGCGCCAATCCTCCATTATAGCTCTAATCTGAGCTACACCTTCAAGTCCCTTCAGCGTGCGTGATTCCAGTCCCTCCAAATAGTACCCATGCTGCTCGTACAGCTCCAGCAGCACATCATATAAGGTTTGGCCCTTGCTGCTGTAATAGGCGGCAGCCTCGCAGATCAGCATCGCAGCTACAATAGCATCCTTATCACGTGCGTAAGATCCAGTCAAGTAACCATAGCTTTCTTCATAGCCGAACAAGAAGGAACGCTCGCCGGTATGCTCGTAGCGAGTCATTTTCTCACCGATATATTTAAAGCCTGTCAGCGTATTCTCCGTTTCAACTCCGAAGGAACGTGCAACCTCAGCCCCTAACTCGCTTGTCACAATTGTCTTAATCACAACAGCATTATCCGGTAATTGGCCTCGCTCGTTTAATTGGCTCAATAAATAATGCGCCATTAACGCTCCCGACTGATTGCCGGTCAGTACAACATAATTTCCCTCAGTGTTTTTGACGACAGCACCTACGCGATCCGCATCCGGATCTGTGCCGATAATAATATCCGCGTTCTTCGCCTTCGCCAGCTCAATGGCCAGCGTGAAAGCTTCACGCTCCTCTGGATTCGGAGATTTTACGGTACTAAAATAACCGTCAGGCATCTCTTGCTCCTTTACGATATGTACCTCATTAATGCCAATACGTTTGAGCGCCTCACGCACAGGAATATTGCCTGTTCCATGCAGCGGGGTGAACACTACGCTAAAATCCGGCATTGCGCCGCTTTTCAACAGCTCCGAATTCAAGCTTTGCTCAGCAACTACAGTCCAATAGGCCTCATCGTCTGCTTCATCAAGCCACACAAGCAGCCCTTGCGCCTCCGCTTCCTCTTTGGAGAGTCTCTTTATCTCATTAAACGATTGGATTTGCGCAATTGCGGCGATAACTTGCTCGGCTTGCTCAGGAATAAGCTGGCCTCCGTCTGCTCCGTAAGCTTTATAACCGTTATACTCCGGCGGGTTATGGCTAGCAGTAATAACAACGCCGCTCGATGCTTTCAATTGACGCACAGCAAAAGAAAGCTGCGGCGTCGGCCGCAAGCCGCGAAACAAATAGGCGGTAATGCCGTTGCCGGCAAGCACCAAAGCTGAATCAAGGGCAAACTCCGGCGAGTTGTTTCTGGAGTCATGAGCAATGACAACGGATGGTCTTGCATCGCCGTTATTCGTCCCGTTAGCTAACAGCCAGTTGGCAAGACCTTGTGTCGCTTTGCCTACTGTATAAGCATTCAAGCGATTCGTTCCTGCACCCATTACGCCGCGCAGTCCGCCAGTGCCGAATTCCAGCTCTCGATAGAAACGATCGGTAATTTCTTTCTCATTGCCGGCTATGCCAGCCAACTCATTCTTAGTTGCAGCGTCAATATGCGGATCGTTCACCCAACTGTCATAGACTGCTTTTGCCGCTATATAAACTTCATTCATCATACACAGGCTCCTCCTTGCTTGTATTTATTTCGGGTCGCTGAGCGCGAACATAAGCTCACCCTCGGCAACTACATTATCGCCAACCTTGGCGACTGCCTTTCCTTTCCCGATAGGCCCTTTTAATCTCGTAATCTCAACCTCAAGCGTCAAGGTATCGCCAGGCTTAACCTGTCCGCGGAATCGGAAGCCGTCAATACCGGCGAAGAAGCCCAGCTTGCCGCGATTCGCTTCCACCATCAGCATAGCGACGCTGCCGACTTGGGCAAGCGCTTCAACAATCAACACGCCCGGCATAACCGGATAGCCCGGAAAATGGCCTACAAAATGCGGTTCATTCATCGTAACATTTTTGATTCCAACAGCACGAACGCCGGGTTCAACTTCCAAAATACGATCGATCAATAAAAATGGCGGTCTATGTGGAATGACCTCTTGAATTTGATTAATATCGAGCATCCTATTTTTTCCTCCTAAATGGTGTATAATTTCAGCAATTTTGAGTGACACTAGTAGTACCCTTCTAGAAACTGCAGTTCATGAAGGTTAAGATAAGGGGCTTGGTGATGACCTGAAGTGTCGTCATTCAAGCCTCTTTGTTTGTTATCACCCATTATACAACTACCGCCCGACTTTTGAAAACTTCTGTCCCTTCTTTTCATCCATAACAGACGGTCCAAATCCCCAATTGTTGCTTATTTGTTTCCAAAACCTTCATTTTACAAGCGCATTTGCCGTTAAAGTTATAGAGCTTAACAATTTTCAAGAAGGAAAGGACAGATTACATGAACTGGAGCTTCAATCTAACTAGAAAATGGAGGAATACTAGCAGATCGGTATCGATTGTTCTAACCTTCGCATTATTGTTGTCCATTATGCCTAACTTTGCGTACGCAAACGAGAGTGACACTACAGGCATCGAATTCGATTATTTGGATTCAGACTACAACTACAGCACTTCATCCCTCGATGTATATGTTGAAGGCGACAAAGTGAACTTATCCGTTCTGGCATCTATATCGGGCTCGTCGTCGACAAAGGATGTCACGTCGCAAGTGACTTGGAAATCTTCGAATACCAATTATGTAAAAGTAGACAAAGGCGTTCTTACAGGCGTCGGCAAAGGAACCGCAACGATAACGGCAACCTACAATAAATACTCGATCACGATTAAAGCAACCTCTGACTATTACTACGATAAAGTGACGCTGTTGCACAATGGCGTTGAGGCACCGGCCTCTGTTGATATCGAGATTGGACAACCGCTTCGTTACACTCTAAGCGGCACCAAAGACAGCAGCTCCGAGGACATTACAACAGACGCAATCTGGACAACCTCCAGCTCATCAGTAGCGACTGTTGACGACGGCACGATTACACTCATTGGAGTGGGCGCTGCAACGATTACTGCTAAATATAAGGGAAGAACGGATTCTATTAAGCTGAATGTCACTTCCCCTTACAAAGCTATTACGCTTTCAGAAGACGACTTTCTTGAACTCGAAATTGGCGGTGACAGCAAAAGCTTGACCGCAGCAGTATCTCCGAAGACAGGCGGTACATTAGATGTAACGCAAACAGCTGATTGGACAAGCGGCAACAACTCAATCGCGAAAGTAGACAAAGGCGTAATTACTGCTGTTGGTGCTGGAAAAACAACCATTACTGCCTCCATAAAGGGAGTTACGACATCTATTGAAGTCATCGTTCGCGCTCCCTACCAATCTATTCGATTAACGCCGGATAAAGAGCTCCATCTGCAGCTGCAGGATTCTCCTGTGCAGATTACAGCCGAGGTGCTGAGCAATTCAAACATCGTATCCGACATTACATCGGCGGCAGAATGGTCATCCTCCAATCTGTATGCAGCTACTGTAGACAGCGGTTTGATCACTCCGAAGGCAGTCGGCACGACTAAAATAACTGCTTCCCATAAAGGTGTTAGCCGCTCCATTAACGTCATCGTTTATCCGAGTGTTAACAAGCTGACCGCTGAGGTTGAAAAAGTGGATGCCCTGACGGGCGGCAGCGACGACCTTCCAGTCGTAAGCGGCATCGCATTTGACGGTTCGAAGATTGATATCTCCAAGCTGGTTAACTGGAGCTCTGATGATGAGAGCGTCGCGGTTATCGAGGATGGAAAGTGGAAGGCTAAAGCTGTCGGCGAAACTATTCTTACCGCCGAGATTGATCAGCTTAAAGTAGAAGTGAAGCTGATCGTACACATTAAGCCAGTCAAGCTGCAGATCGAAGAAGCGAAAGTAATCAGCCTAGTATTAGGCAAAGAATTGGATCTGCCTGCTGTTACTGTTATTAATGAAGATGGCGAGGAAGAAGATGTATCCGATTCCGTGACTTGGAAGGCAAGCTCTGACAGCATTCTGCTCGTTAATAATAAGATGAGAGGACTGGATGCTGGTTCCGTTACTCTTACAGCAGCTTATTTGAACAAAACAGCAACTGTTAAGATTGCTATCGAAGAAGAGATTGTTAGGCTGGTTGTTGAACCAACAAGTATTGAGCTCAATCCTGGAAGATCCAAAACTATTAAAGTAACCGGTTATTACAAAAACGGCGATAAAAAATCACTAGGCTCCAAAATGAATTGGTCCGTGTCTCCTGCGACGCTAGCTTCCGTAAACGGAGCTTCGATTAAAGCATTGACTACCGGCAGCGGTAAAGTAACAGGCTCGTATCAAGGCAAGAAGGTTGAACTGTCTATCGTCGTTTCGCCTAAGCTGAAGTCGCTCGTGCTCTCTGAGAAATCCATTCAACTAGCGCCTGGCGCTACGTTTACTCTAAAGCTGACTGCTAATTATACGACAGGCTCTCCTGTGGTCGCAACAGAGAAAGCGGTATGGACATCATCCAAGCCTTCGGTCGCTACCGTTGAAAATGGTAAAATCAAGGCAATCAGCAAAGGCTCAGCGACAATAAAAGCGACCTTTGAAGGGAAGAGCGTGTCATTCCGAGTGAAGGTTAAATAAGCCGGAATGACTACTCGCTGTAAATAACTAGACTATCTCAAAAAAGAACCTTCTTCTCCACTGCCTAGCAGATAAGAAGGTTCTTTTTTTATCATATCTTCATAACTATAGCCGGCCCAACTTACCTCGTACACCAGCATCTGCTCATTATAACGAAGAAAATTTACCTTAATAGCTGATCAATCACCCTTTTTTAAAATCTAACGAAGAATATCAAAGCTATTTTGCATACTCAAGCACTCTTATGCCTAGTTTTTGCTCATTAAGCTATCTAATCTTCGTTAGAATTCAGTATTCAGTGAAATACGCAATATAACGTGATAAATCTTCATTACGGTGAGATACAAAAAGACAGTCCAGGGATAATACCCTGAACTGTCTTTGACTATTTTAGCCCAAAGCAAGCTTTGTATTTAGCGAGCTCACTGTTCTTGAGTCAGCTTACTGTTCTCGAAGCCAGCCCCACCTGCGTATCGCCACAGCGCGGCTATTCTGCAAAAACAAGATCATAAAGATGCTTCCAGGTTGACCACTCGAAAACATCTTGTTCAGGCGATTTGCCTATTACAACATATCCAATATACAGTCCTGCTGCAAGCATAATGACCATAATGAGTGGTACGATGCTTTTGCGTAATATCCAGAGCAGCACCCTGACACCAGCAGAAGCAGGAGTCTTCTCCTTAGCTTTCTTCTTGGCGCCTCCGCCCTTAGCTTTGCGTTGCGTCTGCTTGGGGGTCGCATCCTCAGGTTCAGTCTGTACTCTTATCGGGCTACGCTCCATTTTATCATCGGCCGTACTCATTGGCATCTCCTATCCTATGCGCGCAAGTTGTTAGTCATCCCCATCATGGATTCGCTGGATGTTAGTGCTCTTGCTGCTAATTGATATGCGCGCTGTACATTAATTAACTCGGTCATCTCCTGTGTAAGATCCACATTCGATTGCTCCAAGCTTCCTTGGCGAACGGCAAAGCCTTCCTCGCCCTGCGGCACCTGACGCAGCACTTCTTCAGCATTGACGCCGGCAGATACCGCAAACAAATTATCCGCCACCGCACTAAGCGCATCAGGACGCATAATCTCAACAAGCTTCAAGCTGCCGAGCACCGTCGTTTCTTGGGCGGATACAGCACTTAGAGTGCCGTCCTCTCCAACTTGAAGAGAAGAGCCTTCAGGCAGCACAACGCGGCCTTCCGTCACATTGCCATCCACATCCAGTATATTAGCAACAACGGGCATACCATTCTCTGTAGTCAGTATGGTAACACCGTTCTCATCCAGCGTCAATTGGAAAGCGCCGTTACGTGTATAAGCGCGATTGCCTGCTGCATCGGCCATAACCTCGAACAAGGCATTTCCTTCTATAGCCAAATCCGTTGAAACGCCCGTTTCTTTCATAGCGCCTGGCGTAAAATCAGTGACAATTTCCGTCATTTTGGCGCCCCAGCTTTGGTTGTAGCCAAGAGGTGTTAATCGGCCCGGCAGACGAAACTCCTCTGGCTGCTGCTTCATATTTGTCAGCAGATCCTCGAAGGAGGATTCCTTCCGCTTATAGCCTGCTGTATTCATGTTAGCAATATTATCAGCGAATACATCCAATCTCTGCTGCAAGGCATTCATCGAGGACATCGCAGTAATCATAGAAGCGTTCATGACGCACCTCTTTCATCTAGTATGAACCTGTATACTATATATTATCGTTATACACGCCCTACTTCATTAACAGCTTTGTCAAGGCTTTTGTCATAGAACTGAATGACCTTCTGATTCGCTTCATAAGCACGAAGCGCCGACATCAAATCTACCGCTGCCTGAGAAACGTCCACATTGGAGCGTTCTACATAACCTTGACGAACCTCGACCCCTGGATTGTCTTCCACTGCTTGTACATCATTAGGGTTACCCTCATAACGATAGTTGCCGCCGCCGTCGCGAACGAGCAGATAAGGATTGTCCACTTGCGAAATGAGCAATTGCACACCTTGGTCGACGCCGTTCTCATTAACGAGACGTTGGTTAGCCGTTAAAGTTAGGTTATCAACCGATGTTTCAGGCTGAAGAACGATTGGCTGCCCATTTGTGCCCAGCACACGGGAGCCGTCGCTTGTAAGCAACTGGCCAGCCTCGTTAATCGTAAAGGAGCCTCCACGTGTATAACGAACAGCTCCGTCCGCATTTTGCACGGTAAAGAAGGCTTGCGGCTGGTAGCTGACCGTCCCATCCTCGGCAACGAACTTCCCAGCTTCATCAAAGGTCATCCCTGGAACGGCAATATCCGATAATATCGCAAAGTCCGAAGCTTTGTTCGTCTGTCTCATATCTCCTTGAAGATGAATGGCCAGACTTTCCTCTGCGAACACCCCTGCATTCAACTTACCAATCCTAGTGCCATGCTCCTCCTTCACTCCCGTTAAGGATAACAGCATTTCAGGAAATGAACGAGCAACTGAATTGGTCTGCTTGTAGCCCGGTGTATTGATATTAGCAATATTATTCGTTACAGCATCATGTCTGCGCTGCTGCGTCGTCAATCCTGACGCTGCCGTATACAAACCTCGTATCATTACTATGCCTCCCCAGCGTATATTACCGCTTCTTTACTTCTTGCCCAGCTTGTCCAAGTGATCAAGCAATATGCCTGTCCCTTTTACTACGCAATGCATAGGATTATCGGCAATTAACACCGGAACCTTTAGCTCTTCTGCCAAAAGCGCATCTAGTCCGTCCAGCAGCGCGCCTCCTCCGGTAAGAATAACCCCTCTATCGATAATATCAGCTGACAGCTCAGGAGGCGTCTTCTCTAGCACCGTCTTAGCGGCTGAAACAATTGACATAACCGGATCCCAAAGCGCTTCGCGAACTTCTCCGGAGCGGATCGTTACGGTCTGCGGCAATCCTGTCACCATATCGCGTCCGCGAATGTCAATTTCATCTTGACGTCCATTATCATACACTGTGCCGATTTTTATTTTCACGTCTTCGCTCGTTCTTTCGCCAATAAGGAGCTTGTACTTACTTTTAATATATTTCATGATCGCATCGTCGAACTTATCGCCCGCCACCTTAATAGAAGCAGCAGTGACGATATCTCCCATCGACAATACGGCAACATCCGTCGTGCCTCCGCCTATATCAACAACCATGTTGCCGCTAGGCTGGAATATGTCCATTCCAGCCCCTATTGCGGCAGCTTTTGGTTCATCCTCTAAAAAAACGTCTCTCGCGCCGCTGCGTTCAGCAGCTTCGCGGATCGCCTTCTGCTCAACGGACGTAATATTGGCAGGAGCGCATATTAGTATTCGAGGACGACTAAACCACTTCCGTCCGTCCACACGATCAATAAATGCTTTTAGCATAATTTCTGTTATTTCAAAATCAGCGATAACACCGTCTCGTAACGGTCTAATCGCGATTATGTTGCCCGGCGTTCGTCCAACCATGCGATGGGCTTCCTCGCCGACGGCCAACACCTTCTTTGTATCGCTTTCTATTGCGACAACTGATGGCTCGTCAAGCACGACGCCCTTTCCCTTGAGATGAATCGATACATTTGCCGTACCCAGATCAATACCAATGTCCTTGCTTAACATAAGGCTTAAGTCCTCCAACAAATAATGTAATAGCTAACGGTCGATTGGTTCCCATGGCATAGAAACCGCTAACATACATTATTCGCTAAAAACCACGAAAACCCTTCATTATTTATGAAAATTTTCTTATGATTTCGCTGCAGCTATTACTTCACGTTTTTTGGTGCTTGTTTTCTTGTATTTGATCTTCGTCGCTTCCCCCCCTCTTAAATGTCTGATCGACTTATGGTACTCGAGAATGTGCTTAACCTGATCAGCCAGGTCGGGGTTTATTTCCGGCAATCGTTCCGTTAAATCTTTATGGACCGTACTTTTGGATACGCCGAATTCTTTGGCGATCGTTCTCACCGTTTGCTTCGTTTCGACGATGCAGCGGCCTATCTTAATGGTTCGCTCCTTGATGTAATCATGCACGTTCCCGCCTCCCTACTCGAGATAGTTTGGTACAGTATATGAGGGGAGCGAGCATATATTCTTTATGTCCAAGCCTGACAAGCTTGATTGCACATTATTTTTCACAAAAAAGTAAACAGGCAGAAGCATGAGCTTCTGCCTATCCTACTAAAGAACTATTTTCATAAGCAATCTTTCTGATGGGTTACCCTTCAACCAGATCATTTGGATTGATCGACTTGCCATCCTTGCGCAATTCGAAATGCAGATGAACGCCTTGATCACGTTCCAGGTCATTTCGTCCTGCTTGCGCAATCTTCGTGCCTTGCAGCACGTGATCACCCTTCTCTACAAGTACATCGGTCAAGCTTTGGTACACGGATACTAAACCGTCCACATGCTCGATTTCAACCAACACACCATTCGTAGCATGCTGGAACACATTCGTTACTTCCCCTGAAAGTACGGCCAGCACATCGAAGCTCTTACCGCTCGGTTCGGCAAAATCAACCCCCATATGCGTACTGAAGGTATCGCCGATCTGAATGACAGCTGCTTCTCGCTCAGACTCTGTACCCTTCTCATCATAGAAAGGAGTAATGACCTCCATCGACGCTTTGTTTGTTACTGGCCACTGGAAGGTCTCATTGCCTGTGCTTACTTCAATAGCTTCTTCTTTGCCTTCTTCACCTGCAGCAATGCCGTCGTCCTGCGTCACTTCAGAAGGGTTATTCGTCGATGTCTCTTTTGCTTTATCCGGCCCCTGATAGATCCACATTAAGGTTACGATAATTGCTGCCGCGGCCATGAAGATTGCTGGCGAAACCCATCTTTTAGCAACTAGGCGTTTCCAGCCACTGCTAGATTGTGCGGCAGACGATACTCCTACTATTTTTTTAGGAGCATCTTCCTGCATTTGCTTCTTGTTATCCTGCTTTTGATCATTCATCTATATCACCTCACTAGCCATTCTTACCACTATTGCTAGCTTTATACGTGAGGTATATAGTTTTTTCAATAGATTGCTTGACCTAGGCGATTGCAGGACTTTCGATAGACAGCTTGGTCCGAGCAATTGTATAACATTCTATAGACAGCTTGGACCACTCTAAGTTTTGGATGGAAGCTTTGAAGCTTGCGAAACGCCGACCCCGCTATAGTAGTGTTCCAATATATCAGCAGCAAGCGCGCCTTCCTTCGCCATTCCATTGGCTCCCCATTGGCTCATGCCTACTCCATGACCATAACCGTAGGTCGTAATCGTAATTTCACTCTGTTTAATCTTCCAAGTGAATTGGGAGGAAGCCAGGGATAATCGCTCTCTGATGTCCCTTCCCGTGAACACCGCGCCATTGATCTCAATACTCTTAATTCGATTGCCTTCTGTTCTCTCTAAGACTTTTATACTAGGCTTGCCCTTCGCAGACTTCCCAGACAGATCAAGCTTCTCATAAAATTGCTTTAAGCTAAGCTTCTGCTGTTCCTCATAACGAGGTGACAGCTCTTCATCCCACGGACTGGTTACACTTCTTAAATACGGCAGCTCCTGCTGCCAGTAATCCTCTGAGTTTTCTGTAAACCCGTTACTGGTAGAGAAAAAAGCAGCTTGAATAGGTTCACCGTCAAACAGGATGACCAGCCCTTTCGTCTCCTCCGAAGCTTGCTTAAGCTTTGCGAGATTATCCTTCCTCTGCTTCCCTTTCCAGCGGCTTTTCAGCTTGTCCTGCGATAAATAGGCCTGATGCGTCACCGTATCCGTCACATCTCCCTTCTGTCCATCCATCCCGCTTCGGTCATTAAGAGATAATCTGCGTATAATATAGGTTCGCGCTGCAATCGCCTGCGCTTTCAGCGCTTCCAGCTCGAAATCAATCGGCATTTCCGCTGCAATTACGCCTTGCACATAAGTTTCGAGAGGCACCGTTTCAACACGCTGCTCCTTGGACAAATAGATGCTGACGACGATATTTTGCAATGGATCCTCTTCTTCCTTTGAGGTGCTTCCCGCAGATGCAGAGCGAGGCTTCTCGGAGCTCTCACTCCTGCCGCTTGCTTCAGTGCGAGAATGCTCTGTGTTGCCTGCAGCACTGCTCGCCGCTTGGCTGCGTTGGCTGGACATACCCTCAAGCTCTCTCTGCTTCGCTGAGGTTGTATTCTCGTTCACGTATTCCCGTGTAGTAGACTCGCTTAAAGCTTTGTTATTATTCATCTGCTGCACTTGCGATGCGCTTTCCCATGTATCCATTGATCTGCTCTTAGCAGCATGCAATTCGGCCGCCGTCAAGCGCAGCATAAACAATGTCGCTCCTAGCAACACGCCTATTCCGAATACTGTCCATACCCGGTTTCTCTGTCTCCTAAACCTTCGAGCTATCATCTGCTATACCCTGCCTTCTCTCATTTTGACTTGATAGTCCATTCTATGAGCTGAAGTAATAGGATAGAACAAAAAGGAGAATAACAGACTGGGTCGCAGTAGCAGTAACGGATCAGCGCGAGCGCGGCGAGACTCAGCGTGCGGGCTGGTGAGCTGGAGAAGGAATAGCTATATAAGGTACAGTGAGCTGCAACGGTAAACTCTTACCTTAGATCTATTACTGTGTGCTGTAACGGTAAACTCTTACCTTGGATCAAGTACTGTGTGCTGCAACGGTAAACTCTCGCCTTAGATCAAGTACTGTGTGCTGTAACGGTAAACTCTTACCTTGGATTCAGGTAATATGGATATTTTTAAACGGCAGCGGTATTTAGTACCCTTGCATTTCAAGTTCTCAACATTATCAATAGTTTTTAGAAATATAAGAGGAGTTTTTTCCGTTGCAGAATAATGCGGCGGATAGCGCTAATTTTAAGAGTAGAAATTATCGCTGGGCTGGCGGCCTTTACTATTAGAGGGTATTGCTATGGCGGTTGTGACTTCTACATTTAGAGGGTACTCCTATGGGGGTTTGTGACTTCTACATTTAGAGGTTACCGCTAAGGCGGTTTGTGACTGCTATATATAGAGGGTACTGCTATGGCCGTTTGTGACTTCTACATTTAGAGGATATTACTATGGCCGTTTGTGACTGCTACATTTAGAGGTTACCGCTAAGGCGGTTCGTGACTGCTATATATAGAGGATATTACTATGGCCGTTTGTGACCGCTACATTTAGAGAGTATGCGATGGCGGTCGTACGAGGATAGGCTGATAATAAAAAAGCTGTTTCTGAATAAGTCCAGCTAAGGCCCATTCAGAAACAGCTTTTGGTTACAAATGTATAACGTTATGCCCAGGTTGGTTGAACCTTTAGGACAGGTACTTCCTTCTCGCGTTTGCTGAATACTTGAGTGCTTTGTACAGCTGCGGTATCTTGAACAGCAGCAACAGCAGTATCCTGAACGACTGCAGCGTCGGGATCAGCCCGTCTAATGTCTGCACCGAGCGAAGCTAGCTTGCCTGTAATATCAACGTAGCCGCGATCGATATGTTGCAGACCGCTTACCTCCGTTTCGCCATCCGCGCGAAGGGCTGCGCATATAAGGGCTGCGCCTGCACGCAAATCGGTTGCGCATACTTTTGCTCCCGATAGCTTGTATCCCCCGCTGACGATTGCCGTACGTCCGTCGACTTTAATTTGTGCATTCATTTTACTAAATTCGTCCACATGCATAAATCGATTTTCAAAAACAGTCTCCGTAACGACACTAGTGCCTTCCGATACGAGCAGCAGCGCCATCATTTGAGATTGCATATCCGTTGGAAACCCTGGATAAGGCAATGTTTTGACATCAACTGATTTCAACTGCATGCTTGAACGAACCTGAAGTCCGTTCTCAACCTCTGTAATCGTTACACCCATCTCTTGAAGCTTAGAAATAACCGGCATTAGATGGTCAGCAATAGCTCCCTCTACGATGACGTCGCCACCTGTAATTGCTGCAGCTATCATGTAAGTGCCCGCTTCTATACGATCAGGAATGACGTTATGCTTCGCACCGTGCAATGTCCTGACGCCCTCGATTCGAATAACGCCTGTTCCGGCGCCGCGAACCTTTCCGCCCATTGCGTTGATGTAGTTGGCAAGATCTACAATCTCGGGCTCCTTAGCCGCATTTTCAATGAGTGTAGTTCCCTCTGCCAAGGCAGCAGCCATCATAATGTTTTCCGTCGCTCCGACGCTCGCAACGTCTAAATAAATTTTAGCGCCCTGCAGCTTAGTTGCCACACTTGCTTCAATATAACCCTGACCCAGCGTAATTTCTGCGCCCATCGCCTCGAAGCCTTTCAAATGCTGATCAATCGGACGAGTGCCGATCGCACAGCCGCCAGGCAAGGAAATGCGAACTCTTCCTATACGCGCAAGCAGCGGACCCATCACAAGAAAGGACGCGCGCATTTTGCGAATAAGCTCATACGGCGCTTCAAAGGATGAAATAATTGGAGCCGAAATTGTCATCGTTTCATTATTATAAGTGAGCTGCGCTCCCAAAGAGGAGAGCACCTCCTGGATCGTCATCACGTCATCTAGGAGGGGAACGTCACAGATGACGCTTTCTCCTTCCGTCGCCAATAACGAGGCCGCTAATATGGGAAGTACGGCGTTTTTCGCACCGCTGACACGGACTGTACCACTCAAACGCTGGCCTCCGCGGACGATAATTTTAGTCATCTTAGTTTCCCTCCGCGAACTGCATTTTCATTCCCTATTATAGTATGGAATGACAGCTTGTTCTGTAATCAACCTCAATCTTATCACTCAACCCCATATATCGACAAGCTTTATATTATTTCCATAATTTACTGCCGTTTTAGCTTGTGTTTGTCGACATATTTCGAGCCATCTCTTTCCACCTTATAGCTATTCGTACAGGTTCAGCATTTTGGGACCGTATATACTATCCATTGTTAACATGAATCGAAATACTTATTCGACAAAGCTTTTGAGCAGTGCTGTATAGCCCCAATAATCCAAAATAAACTGCGCGAATAAATGTCCGATCACGACGGCAAGCACTACCTGCAGCATTCGGGATTTAGTCCTGCGAGGATAGTTTAGAAGGGTGTCCCATTTCACCTCTTGCAACAGCATCCATGTAAACATAATGCTTGCCAATTCTATAATAATAGAGAATAAACCGGTGATGCCGGTCATTCTTGTTACTTCCTGCATATACGTATCAAGCTCACTCATTTATTTGCAAAACCTCCATCCGGCTATAAAACACGATAAAGTAAAACAGCATACTCAGCTCTTGACGCTTTTTCTTCCGGTCTGTAAAAACTGCCTCCAACTCCATTAATATATCCGCCTGATTTCATGGCAATGAGCATTGGAGCAGCCCAGTTTGTTGACTTCACATCGGCAAAAGGATTAACAGCTGCCAGCCTCGGCTTAATACCTTTTGCGTTACCGATCATAACGGCCATTTCCGCGCGAGTAACAGGCTGATCAGGCTTGAAGCTCCCGTCTGGAAACCCCCTAACCCAGCCCTGTTGAACTGCTCGGGCAATGGCATCATTCGCCCAGTGCTTGGCGGAAAGATCATTAAATGACACGGTTCTGCCAACAACGGCAGTCGGCTTATATGCCTTCACCAGCATCGTAACTGCTTCAGCTCTTGTAATGGCGCGATTTGGCTCGAAGCGATAGTTGCCAACACCGCCAACAATTCCTTTTTCGCTCATTGCACTAATTTCAGCCAACGCCCAATGCCCTTTAATGTCTCGATAGCCAGCTGCCAATTCCTCCACCTTTAATTGAAAATGATAATATTGCTTATCGAAAGCTTGATTACCCGTAAGCTTGGCATAATAAACATCCGGCTCCATCACATGCTCGACGGTTTGCAGCTTGCTGCTTGAGCCAGTCGAAGAGCTAAATTGCAGCTTTTGACGCTTTGTATAGCCTTCCAGCTTCACATTTGCATTAGTCGGAACATTCTCAACGGTCATGCTGACTAAGCTGGTGCTCCTGATACGATATTGGAACCAGTCCTCGTCAGTATCTGTACCAATAACGCCTACATAGTTCGTGCCTGGATTGATCATAAGCGCTTCATACATTTTATCATTCGGCTCATTCGGATCCTCGTACTTCGGAGTATATTCAATTGTTAAGCTGTATGTGCCTATTACTGGACTGGCATCTGCAGATATTGCGTTGTGAACACGAATATAATATTTGCCTGGCGACACGGTTATGTCTGGTGATTTCTCCGTTTCAGCCTGTCCGCGTTCATCATAGACTTGCAAATTTTGCCCAGCTGGCTGAACAGCAAGCCCTGGATCGATACGCGCCGTATCGGTATTTAAAGTTAAGTTAAGCTTGCCGTTCTGTGTAAAATGAATAACAAACCAGTCTCGATCCGACTGTTGATGAAAATTGCCTGTAATCGTCTGAGTTACAGGGGACAAGCTTGTTGCTTCATAGGACCGGTCATTTTGTTCAAAGGCATCAGCCTTCATTATAAAAGATGTAGACAACAAATACGGCAGGTCGACGTCTGAAGCCAAGTTGCTTTGCTCCAGCATAATATAGCTGATCCCTTTCGTAACCGCAAGGTCGAAGGATTTGCTAGCCAGCTTCGTATCTGTATTGCTCAGGAGCTTGTCCCCTGAATAATTAGAGAACCGAACAGGAGCTGCCGTATCTAAATTGGCCGGCAAGCTCTCATAGTGCACAGTAATCGTCCCGTCAAATGGCGCGTTTATGCGATACCAGTCTTGATCGCCGCTTCCCGTTAAACTTGCTAGTATTTGCCCGCCAAGAGGCAGCACAGCTGCCGTTGCTCTGCTGTTATTAGGCTCATAGCTGCCAAGATTCAGCTTCGCTTGTACAGCATGGTCAATCTGCAGCAATCCGTAGCCTGTGCTATTGTCAAATCCCGCTTCGCCAATATCCTTCGCTGTGTGGCGCAGCAGCGCCCGAATCTCATACGGCTTTAGCTGCGGTTGCAGCGCCCAGACGAGCGCAGCTGCGGCCGCTGCTTGCGGGGCTGCCATCGATGTACCCTCTTCACGGTGATAGCTGCCGCCCAGCGCCGTCGTATAAACATTCCAGGCTGCTACTAAATCAATCTCCGGTCCTGGGTTCGAACGTGAGTCCGCAATATGATTTTCGTTTACGCCTCCTACAGCTAAAACGGTCGAATAGGCCGCTGGATATTTTACAGCTGCTTTCTGTCCATGTTTAATACCATCATTGCCGACAGCGGCGACAAGCAGCACGCCCTCCGACTCAGCGTAATTCATAATATCCAGCATATAGGGAGAATAACGGTGCAGCCCAACGGATAGCACAACTATTTTTGCTTTATTTTTGATCGCATACAGGATAGCTTCTCCGAGCATCTGCTCCGTACCGTCACCATTCTCATCAAGCGCTTTAATCGGCATAATTCGCGCATTCCACAATATGCCGGCTATTCCTATCTCATTCCCCCCAGTCGCCGCAAGCACACCCGCAACACTTGTACCATGACCGTTATCATCCTGAGGAAGCTCTCCGGGCTTAACAAGATTTGCTCCTTCAATTAAATTCAATTTTAAGTCTGGATGCTCAAGGTCCACACCAGTATCGACAATAGCAATTGTTATATCTTTCTGCTCTCTCACCGTTTCCCATGCCTTGATAGCGCCTATCTGATTCAAATATGCTTGCTTCGACAGCTCTGGATCATTGGCTTTGAAAGCATCAACTGTTTGTTGCAACGTTGGGCTATCATACGCAAGCTTTTCCTTGGCAGATTGCATACTCGTCGCTGGGCTGGCGGGCTTTTCCACTGAAGTGAGCATGCTCGCCGATTGAGTAGTGGGCTCTTCCACAGAGGCGAGGATGCTAGCCGGTTGAGCGGTGAGCTGTTCCATTGTGGAGGTCAGCATGCTCGCCGATTGAGTGATAGACTCTTCCACGGAGGTGAGGATGCTAGCCGGTTGAGCGGTGATCTGTCCCATTGTGGAGGTCAGCATGCTCGCCGATTGAGTGATAGACTCTTCCACGGAGGCGAGGATGCGCACCGAATAGTTCGGGTGCACGTATTCGACCCCCGGCGTGGTACGCAGCTCCGCAAGCCACGCCTCGATATCCGCGCCCGTATCAGCGGGCGCGACAAGATCTACCGCCGTCTCATGCTGACGGCGGATGATTCGCGTCCCGCGCAGCTCGTCTGCGAGCGCGGGATCGCGCCATTTGAGCAGCCAGCTTTGCGGCTGCTCTGCAGCGGCGCCGTCGGCGCCAGCAGGGGAGACCGGCGGCGATGGAACATCGCCGGTCTCCCCTGCGGCGGCTTGCGCCGAAGGCGGCGCCGCCAGCGGCAGCCCTGCGGGGGCTATGCCCCCTAGGGCTACGCATAACGCAGTTAGCGCGAGCATGAAGCGCCGCGCTAATGCTTGCCGCGGATGGCTGCCCAGCATCCGCGTTATATATAATAAGAGCTTCCCCATATTGATCATCAGACTCAGCCTTTGTCTTCACTTATTTGTCAGCTCTATCCACTGCTATTAACCTAACTTTGAACGCAAGATGCGCACTTAACTCCGTATAAAACCACATCCATCGCGCATAAGCTAACATTATTATTAATTATTCGAGTTTTTACGCGATTTCCCTTGTTAATATCAGATAAAGGGTCGAAAGACCTAAGTAAACAGCGTTTGACCCCACTAGCCACTAGCTTCCGTCTTACCACGTGACTCTGAACTATTTTGCACTCTCCAAACAACTATCGTCTCACCAACTATTCACCATTAGCTGCCTTAGCACATAAGTCTGCTTACACCAATAGTTACCTGAGCTCATTGGTCTGCCTACGCCTATCCTCCAACGGTAATCTCTTCCTTTAAACTAAATAATTATTAAGGCTTCATTGTTTTAAAGGAAATTCCTCCCCTTAAAACGTGAGTAACATGGCTACTTTGCTTCAATTGTAGATTTTAGAGTAAGGTTTTTCCTTTAGACGATCATTCTCTGCTGACTTCAGCTTTTTAAACAGTAGATTTTTCCGCTACGTCGCCATCAGGGCTGCTGATACACCACAAGCTGCTACCCGCCCATCTCACAACCGTTTATGCGCCATATCTTCCTTTCAACTACGTCGCCATCAGGGCTACTGATAAACCACAAGCTGCTACCCGCCCATCACACAACCGGTTATGCGCCATATCTTCCTTTCCGCTACGTCGCCATCAGGGGCTGCTGACAGACCACAAGCTGCTGACAGACCACAAGCTGCTACCCGCCTACCACAGCTGCCGCCAACTCTCCCCGAACAATCCCCCCGCCTTCAGCCGAATAAAAAAGCCGCGACTCATAAAGAGCCGCGGCCTAGTTATTTTACTGCACAAACATATCCATCTGCAAGGAGAAGACTGAATCTAGCAGCGTCATTAGCGGAGCAGGGAACAGCCCTAATGCGATGGTCGCTGAGGCGCACAGCCAGATGACGATGCCAGTCGTAATCGGCACCTTCATAGTCTGTTCATCGCCGTTGCTGCGCATGAACATTTGACGCACGATACGGAAATAGAAATAATATGAAATGACACTGCTGACGACCATAATAGCTATGAGCCAATAGGCCTTAGCGCTAGCCGCACCGAGCAGAATGAACAGCTTTCCGAAGAAACCTCCTGTCAGCGGCAGCCCCGCAAGCGACAAAATGAACACAAGCATGGCAATAGCTGTCCATGGCGCTCGATAATACATGCCCGAGAAGCCGCTAAGCTCATCATGTCCAGCAGCAGCATTCACAACTGTAAGTACCGCGAATGCCCCCACATTCATCAACAAATACGCCACTAAATAAAACCAAAATTCTGCAAAGTTATTGCTGTGCACCAACGTAATTGATATGCCGATCGGAACAAGCAGATAGCCTGCATTCGCAACACCCGAAAGCGCTAGCAGCCGCTTCACATTGCCTTGCTTCAGCGCAGCTGTCGTACCAACAAGCATCGCTGCAGCTCCGAGCGCAAGCAGAGCAAGAAATGTATCGTCAGCGACTCCTGAATCACCGTTTCCAGTCACCGAGTACAGCGCCACATTGAACATAATACGGAACAGCACCGCAAGCGCAGCACCTTTGGATACTACCGCAAGAAAAGCGGCGATCGGCGTCGGCGCGCCTTGGTACACATCAGGCGCCCACGCATGGAAAGGCGCTGCGGCGATTTTAATAGCAAAGCCTCCTATTAGAAAGAAGAAGCCGACATAGACTAAAGCTTTATAATCGCTTATGGCAGCAGGCATTGCCGAATATAGCTCACCCAGATCAACCGCACCCGTAACGCCGTACAAATACGACATGCCGAACAATATGAAAGCAGAAGCTATACCGCCGGTCACCACATATTTGAACGCCGCTTCAGCCGATTTCGCTGAACGCTTCCGCAAGCCGACCAATACATAGCTAGTTATGCTGAGCAGCTCAAGTCCGATATACATCGTAATTAGATTGCCGGAGGAAGCCATAATCATCGCACCGACAGCTGCCGGCAGCAGCAAATAATAGTATTCAGCATGGTCAGCCAGCTGCTGGTCCTTCTTGAGCGAGCCCAGACTCATCAATATAATGAGCGAAGTCCCGCTTAGAAACACCAGCTTCAGCAGTCCGCCGAAGCCATCGACTCGGTAGCTGTTTCCGAGCAAACTAATCGCTTGACCTGCAGAATTAGATTCGCTCAAGTCGAACAGCTGCCAAGCTGTTACAGCGATAGAAATTAGAAGACTGAGCAGCGAAAGCCAGCCGATCAAGCTTCTATCCATTCGTTTAGGCAAAAGCAGATCCATAATGACTAGCAGCAGAAATACGGCAGCCAATGACAACTCAGGCGCCATATGAAGCATATCCGACCAATTCAGCGGCATAAAAGCAGTCATCATCATCGTCCTCCACCTGCCTCTGCCAGAAGAAATTCATATAGACCCGCGAAGTCACGCCCAATCGTATCCGTCAAGACAGATGGGAAGCAGCCTATCAGCACGATAAATGCGAATAAAATGATGATTGGAATCGCCTCGATTAATCGGGCATCCCGTAATGCAGCAAAGCGTTCGTTCATCGGGCCGAATGTAATTTTCAGAACCGCCCGCAGCATATAAGCTGCCGCCAGAATAACACCCAGCAGCGCTGCGGCCGCAATCCACTTCATCGATTCGAATAAACCAAGCAGCGTGAGCAGTTCTCCAACAAATCCAGACAATCCAGGCAGACCTAAGGAAGCAAGACCTGCCGCAAGCAGCATGCCGCTCATGAATGGCATTGAACGCGCAAGTCCTCCAAGCTCCTCCAGCTCCGTCGTTCCCGTTCGTTCATGCAAGCTGCCGAGTATTAGGAACAGCAAAGCGGATATAAGCCCATGAGAGACTAGCTGTACCATTGCCCCTTGCAGTCCGAGCTCATTAAAGGCGGCAATGCCAAGCAGCACAAAGCCCATATGGCTGATCGATGAATAGGCCAGAACAAGCCGCAAATCAGTCTGCCGCAGCGCAAGTACAGCGCCGTATAATAGATTCACAAGTCCTAAAGCTGCTATGACTGCCGCCCATTGGTGAGCCTGCTGAGGGAACAGCAGCACCCCAAATTTCAGCAAGCCGTACGCCCCCATTTTCAGCATGACGCCGGAATGCAGCATAACGACAGATGGAGCAGCCTCCGCATGGACTCGCAGCATCCACGTGTGGAACGGAATAATCGGCAGCTTGATGCCGAAAGCGATGAGCAGCATAATAAACAGCGTCCACTGCATCGTGTCGGACATATAGAACGGATTAATCGTACCAGTTAGCTCTGGAGACAAGTTCACCCATGCCATGGGATCTATTATATTTTGCAAAATAACATCATAGCTTCCGCTATAAATATATTGAAGACCGCTGGCGGTCTGCTCAATCCGGAAGCCTGCAGTGCTCGCGAGAATAATAAAGGCAAGCAGCATAATTGCTGAGCCAATACCGTTGTATATTAAAAACTCATTCGCTGCTCTCTCCCGGTTATAGCTGCCCCAAATCCCTATCAAAAAATAGGTTGCAATGAGAGTTAACTCAAAACCGATAAAGAACATAAAAATATCTCGGGCCAAAAACACACCTAGCATCCCCGTCTCCAGCAGCAACAGCCAAGCATAGAACGCCTTATTGCGCTTCTTCACATGAACGGCAGCCAAAGCAGCCATTGCAGTTATAAGCGCTGTTAGCAGAATAAGCGGTAAAGAAAAGCCGTCAACAGCTAGCGAATAATCGAGCGTAAACAAATAGTCGGTTACGCCTTGCTGCGGTTCTTTGTTCAGCGGAATGCTTACCCAAGAATGCTCTTCTCCAAAACCCTCTCCTCCCTGCTGCTTATCAAATCCGCCATATAGCAAAATAGTCAAAATCAATGTGATAGAGGCAGCGGCAACTGCGGCAATTCGAATCCAATTGCTGCGCTGTTTAGGGAGAAGCAGTACAAGAAGCATGCCCACAAGCGGTATTATTAATAAAATCGTCAGAATCGGAATATCGTTAAGGATGCTCATGACCAGAACCTCCTTCCGACGATAGCTGCGAGCATAATAATTAAACCAATAAGAGCGGCAAGACTATATGTCTGCACCTGTCCGTTCTGAAACCTAAGCGCTAATCGGCCTGCCGAGCTTGCCGCACCGGCAACAAGCCGAACAGCCCCGCCAATGACGTATTCATCGAACAAAGCGAGCGCGCTTCCCATTCCTTTCAGCGGTCTAATAATTAACATATCATAAATTTCATCGATGTAATATTTTCTCTCCAGCACACGCATAAAGCCTGCTGCAGGTTTCGCTTCTCCGCTGACCTTAGTCCGATAGAGCCTCAGGCCTGCAAGAAAGCCTAGAATAGCAGCCGCACTAGACACTAGCATGACGAGGATGCCTCTGTGGTTGGCAGCAGGCTCCCCGCTCAGCCATGAACTGAAAGCGCCGTTCCAAGGCAACTCCACGAAGCCGACAACTGCGGCAAGCACCGCCAAGACGATTAATGGAACAGTCATTGCCACTGATGCTTCTTTGGCTTCGACCGAAGCACTCCCTGCTTTGCCCATAAAAACGTAAACAAACATTCTTGTCATATATAAAGCTGTTAAAAAAGCGACAACAACGCCAACTGCGAACAACAGCATATTGTTCTCATAAGCTGCTGTCAGAATAGCGTCCTTTGACCAAAAGCCTGAGAACGGCGGAATTCCCGCCAACGCTAGACCGCCAATAGCGAATGTCCATGCCGTAATGCGCATCTTTCGTCCAAGTCCGCCCATTTCCTTAATGTCTTGCGTATGTACAGCATGAATAATACATCCAGCTCCAAGGAATAGAAGCGCCTTGAAAAAAGCATGCGTCATTAAATGAAAAATACCGCTAGTCATTGAACTAAGCCCCAGCGCCATGAACATATAGCCCAGTTGGCTAATTGTAGAATAAGCCAATATACGCTTAATATCATTCTGCTTCAATGCTATCGTTGCTGCGAACAATGCAGTAAAACCGCCTGTATAAGCGACAACCTCCATCGCTGCTGCTGAATCCATAAATATTGGGTAGGTTCTAGCCAGCAGAAACACGCCTGCTGCTACCATTGTTGCGGCATGGATAAGCGCACTGATCGGCGTTGGTCCTTCCATTGCATCAGGCAACCAGACATGGAGCGGAAACTGCCCGCTTTTGCCCACAGCTCCTAGAAATATAAGCAATGCGATTACTGTCGTTATCGTCGTTGTAAACGCCCCTGATTGACCATTAAATACACTTTGAATCGTCGTAAAGTCCAGTGCGTGATCGGGCATATACCAGAACAGCAGCAGGATGGCCAGAAGCAAGCCGGCATCGCCTATTCTCGTTACTATGAAAGCCTTCTTGGCTGCCGCTCTAGCAGCGGGCTTAGTATACCAGAAGCCTATCAACAGAAACGAGCAGACGCCCATTAACTCCCAAAAGATATAAAAAGACAGCAAATTATCTGACAGCACCAAGCCTAGCATTGAAAACGTAAATAACGAGACGTAGCTGTAGAATACTGTCAATCGTTCATCATTTTTCATATATCCTGCTGAGTAAATGTTAACCATCAGGGCGACAAACGAGACGATAACGAGCATAATGGCAGTTAAATTCGTTACCTCAAAACCAATATATAAGGTGAAATCACCAGCCCGAATCCATTGAAAACCGTTGCTGTAATCAATCGCATTAGGCACAAGCCGCTCAATGAGCACCAGCAGCGAGTATACAAATGCGGATAAGGCGCCTAACGTGCCTAGCAGCATGCTTGCTCTTCGAAAGCTCCGACCTAGAGCAATCAATACTAAAAAAGCAACAAGGGGGAGCAGCGGAATCAGCCATGCTGATTGCGTGTAAATATCCATAGGCTGCACTACCTCCTCATTTCATTATATTCATCTACGTGTATCGTGCCGCGAGCGCGGAACAAAGCGATTAGGATCGCCACGCCAATTGCCGCTTCAGCTGCTGCCACCGCAATTGTGAACAGTGTAAAGATCTGTCCGGTGAGTGACGGCAAAGCTCCATATTTAGCAAAAGCAATCAAATTCAAGTTAACAGCTCCGAGCATAAGCTCAATGGATAATAGTACAACGATTGCATTGCGCTTCACAAGAGCGCCATACAATCCTAAACAAAATAAAATGGCGGCCATCGTTAAATAAGAGGGAAGCATGTGTTATTCAGCCTCCTTTTTGGCAATCACAATCGCCCCGATAAATGCCACAGTAAGTAGGATCGACAGCAGTTCGAAGGGGATAACATAGCCTGTATACAGCAGCTCGCCGATCGCCATCGTATTGTCCTCACCTGCCTGGAGCGGTCCTCGTTCCGGAAATTCAGTCTGCCGAATCGCAAAAAATAAAATGCCGAACAAGCAGAGCACTCCAACCGCAGCCAGCAGCTCATGACCTTTGCGCATAGGCTCGGGACTGTTGTGCTGATGTCTTGTCATCATTATACCGAATATCATCAAGATAGACACTGCTCCGGCATAAATAAGAACCTGAACCAGCGCCACGAACTCCGCTTCGAGCAGAATGAACATGCCGCCAAGCCCGAGAAATACAGACGCCATAGAAATGACCATATGAACAACCTTCTCCAGACTGATCATCAGCACTGCGCCGCATATCATCATAGCCGAAAAAATAAAGAACGCCGCAAACTCACCTGTCAGATCCATATTAAACAATTATTTGGCGCCTCCTTTGGCCGGCGCACCAATATTGTTATTGTCCTGGCGTACCAGCGTATTATTGTCTGTAAGCCACTGTGCGTCTTTGAAAAGCTCATCTCTGCTATAGGTGGACAGCTCGAAATGATTAGTCATGACAATCGCCTCGGTCGGACATACTTCCGTGCATAAATCGCAGAGAATACAAATCTCGAAGTTCAAGTCAAAGGTATCGATGACCTTGCCTTTTTTGTCCGGATCCGGATTCGGCTTTCCTGTCAATGAGATGCAGTCGGTCGGACATATACGCGCGCATTGGTTGCATACGATACACAGCTCAGGAATAAAGTGCTGAATTCCGCGAAAACGGTCCGGCATATCGAAGGGCACATCCGGATATGCCGTTGTCACCTTTGGTGAAGTGAGTGCTTTCAGCGTTACGCCTAGACCTTGCAGCAATCCATTCATAGGGCGAGCCTCCTTGTTGCTCTTTTATTTAATAAAGAGCTCAATATATATGGCAGTCAGGAACACATTCAGCAACGCTGCGGGCAGCAGCACCTTCCATCCGAGCCCCATCAGCTGGTCAATGCGTATACGCGGAAAAGTAGCTCGAATCCAGAACAAGAAAAATACGACGCAAATAAATTTTAATATAAACCAAATGAGCCCCGGAATAAAGTCCAAAAAAGGCGCAGGCGGATGCCAGCCTCCCAAGTAAAGCACTGTCGTCAGAGCTGCAATGGCATACACGTACACATACTCTGAAAGCATGAAAAAGGCGAATCGAAAGCCGCTGTATTCGACATGATAGCCAGCAACAAGCTCCGATTCCGCTTCAGGGAGATCAAATGGCGTACGGTTGAGCTCTGAGACAGCCGCAATAGCAAAAACACAGAACCCGATAATCTGCGGAAGCAGATTCCATTGCCAGAACCAGCCGCCAGCCTGCCCTTCTACAATTGTCCTCAAGTTAAGACTTCCGCTTAATAATATAACACCGACCATGGAGATGACGAGCGGAACCTCATAGCTGATCATTTGCGCTGCTGAGCGCATGCCTCCGAGCAGTGCGTATTTATTATTCGAAGCCCAGCCTCCTAATATAATGGCCAGTGCAGTAATGCCGGATAGCGCTACATAGTAGAGAAGTCCGATATTGAGGTCGGCAAAATAGAGCTTTTGTGAATAGGGTATGACAACTAATACAGCAAATGCCGGTATATAAGCAAGTGCAGGCGCCAATATAAATAAAGTTCTATCGGCCTTCCGCGGTATCGTATCCTCTTTAATAAGAAGCTTAAAAATATCAGCCACGGTCTGCAGCAAGCCTAACGGTCCGACTCTGCTTGGGCCTATACGCAATTGCATCCAGCCAATGACCTTCCGTTCAAAATAAATTGTGTAGGTAACGAACCCCAGCACTATGACGAGAAAGAGAAGCGCCCAAGCGAACATTAGCAGCACGCTGCCCCAAGTTAAAGGCTCATTTAACAACGCCTCCATCAGCAGTCAACCTCCCCGACTACAATATCTACTCCGCCCAATATCGTAATCAAATTCGTCATCGACTCTCCGACAAGCAGCTTAGGCAAGATTTGCAAATTAACGAAGGAAGGCCGACGGAACTTTAAGCGGTAAGGCTCGGCTTTGCCTTTTGATACGATGTGGCACCCAATTTCCCCTCGAGGTGATTCTATGCGGGCATACACCTCTCCCGCTGGCGGACGAATGACTCTCGGCACCTTGCCCATCGTCTCTCCGTCAGACGGAAACTGCTGCAGCGCTTGCTTTAATATGCGAAGACTTTGACGAATCTCCTCTAACCGTATGAGATAGCGGTCATAGCAGTCGCCGCGCTGGCCAATCGGCACATCAAATTCAAAACGGTCATATAAGCTGTATGGCTCTGCCTTGCGCAAATCCCACTTCACACCTGTGCAGCGGAGATTGGCGCCGGATAACCCATAATCTATTGCTGTGGCCGCATCGTACTGTCCAATTCCTTTTATGCGAGCAAGAAATATTTCATTCCCGCTAACCAGCTTGTCGTATTCAATTAGCTTTTTTTCCATATAAGGAATGAAATCCTTCACTTTATCCAGCCAGCCGGGAGGCGCATCCCACTTAACTCCGCCAACTCTCATATAGTTATAAGTAAGCCTTGCGCCGCATAGCTCATTGAATAGATTAATTATGGTCTCTCGGTCTCGAAAAGCATAGAGAAACGGGCTCATCGCACCGATATCGAGCAGATAGGTTCCCCACCAGACTAGATGGCTCGCTACTCGCTGGAGCTCCATAACGATAAGCCGCATAAATTCTGCCCGCAGCGGAATTTCGAGGCCCATCATTTTCTCCACCGCGTGTACTAGAACATAATTGTTCGTCATTGCTGACACATAGTCCATACGGTCGGTATAAGGAATGATTTGCGTGAAATTCAAATCCTCAGCCAGCTTTTCCGTTCCTCTATGTAAGTAACCCATTACGGGTGTCGCCTCTGTAATGATTTCCCCATCGAGCTTCACGATGATCCGAAATACGCCATGTGTGCTGGGATGCTGGGGACCTACATTCAATAGCAGCTCTTCCGTGCGAATCATCGCTCTCTACACCTCCGGGTCCAATGGTTCATAATCCTTGCGAAGGGGATGACCTTCCCAATGGTCAGGCATCATAATTCGTCTTAAATCGGGATGTCCCGGGAAATAAATACCGAGCAAATCGTATATTTCGCGCTCATTCCAGTTCGCTGTCGCCCAAATCGGCGTAACAGAGTCGATTGATGCCGCATCTCGCTCCGTACGCACCTTCACCGCGAGCTCGCGCAGATCATCTAAATTAATCATATGATAGACAACTTCCATATACGTCTCATAATCAACGCCGGAAAGATTCCTTAAGTAGTTAAAAGAAAAGGCTTCGTGCTCCCGTAACAGCTTTGCCGCGGCAAACCAGCTGGCAGACGAAACGACAATCGTTGGCATATCATCGCATAGCTCATTCAGATAAGCCTCTTTCACAGCTTCCGACGATATGAGCTCCTTCAGTAAAGCAACTGCAGCATCCAACTGCGGCTGCTTAGGCGATGGCGCCTTCGGCTCTGCTTGCTCATTCGCACCTCTTGCTGTCTCTGCCTCCTTCGCTGCCTTTGCCGCTGCTCTTGCGGCGCGTGCCTCCGCAGCCGCTTTTAGCTTTGCTTCCTTCTCTGCATCAACCGGCTTTTCCGCAATTTGCTTTGCTTCCTTCTCGACGTCTAACGGCTTGTCGGTAAGCGCTTTCTTTTGTTCGTCCTGCGATTCACTCATGGACCAGTCACCCTCTTTCCGGTCTTCGCTTCCGTCCGAATCTTCTCTTGCAGCCTGTTAATGCCATAAATTAATGCCACAGGATTAGGCGGACAACCAGGGATATAGACATCTACAGGAACAATTTGGTCAACGCCTTTAATTACCGCGTATGACTTCACATAAGGACCGCCTGCGGTTGCGCAAGAGCCCATCGCTATAACCCATTTCGGTTCAGGCATTTGATCATATAAGCGGCGCAGCAGCGGTCCCATCTTCTTCGTTACGGTTCCAGCGACAATCATCACGTCCGATTGCCTGGGCGATGTGCGAAACATAACGCCAAAGCGATCCAAATCGTAGTGTGAGGCGCCAGTGCCCATCATCTCTATTGCGCAGCAAGCAAGTCCAAAGGTTAGCGGCCAAAGGGAGTTACTTCTTGCCCATGCTTTCAATTGCTCTAAAGTTCCCATAAACACATTGCGTTCCAGCTCCCGACGTTCCTCCAGCGAAATCGATTCTAAACTGAATTCCATTTGAGCACCTTCTTCTTCCAAGCATATAGAAGTCCTATGAGCAGCATTCCAGTAAAAATCAACATCTCAATCAGCACAAATAGACCAAGCTTGTTATAAGCTACGGCCCAGGGATACAAAAATACTGTTTCAACATCAAATATAACGAACATTAACGCAAACAAATAATAACGGATGTTAAATTGAATCTGACCTTCACCTACTGGTTCATTACCGCTCTCATAGGTTGTTTCTTTGGGCTTAGTAGGCTTGCTTGGCCTAAGAAGCCTGCCAATCGTCAATGCTGCGACCGGCAACAAAATGCCTAACACGATAAAGATAGCTACGACGACATACTGATTCGCGTAGATTCCCACGCCATCGCCTCCGTCAATTGGTTAGTGCGGTCACATCCCGCCTGGTCAATTTTCTCCACAATTATAACAAATGCTTCCACTATAGTCTATGAGAGAGTTTGCCCGCCTAACACTGGTTAAGCTAATTCTTAATGAGCTACACCTAACTCTTACTGCGCGAGTACTAACCAGCACGATGCCGCTGCAAAGAGAGCCTATGGCGAGTAAAGGCTTTCGGCTGAACTGAGCGGGTAAACACGATTAATACATTCGCTTGATGATTATTAAGGACTTCTAAATGAAGTCCTTTTTTTGATGGATAAGTGCTACTTTAAAAAATTTGTTATGATATATAGTGAAGCAGTTGAACGAAAGAGGAGTACTTACGGAGCTGAATATCCGGCAGAGGTGCAGCGATTAATTGATCATTTGAAGGCTCAGGAGCTATATATTCATTTAGAAATGACTACTGGAGCCTATGCGGCGTAATGATAATGAAAAAAGGGATTGGTGTTATATTGAAAAATCTTAGATTGCGTTTATTGTTTGCACAGACAGAACAATAATTAACGAGTGCAGAGGAGTTCAGAAAGCGATGGCAACTTTATTTTTAATTATTATTTATTTGGCTTTTATTAGCTTGGGGCTGCCGGATTCATTGCTTGGTTCCGCATGGCCCGTCATGCGAACGGATTTTAATACATCATTAGGCACCGCAGGCATTCTTTCGATGACGGTTGCAGCCAGCACGATTGTGTCCAGCTTGGTGAGCGGTTTCGTGTTAAAACGATTCGGTACGGGCAAAGTGACGCTCATAAGCTGTATATTAACTGCTGCAGCGTTGCTTGGCTTCGCATGGTCGCCGTCACTCCTTTGGTTAATTGTATTCGCAGTACCGCTCGGTTTGGGCGGAGGATCTGTCGATGCAGGGCTCAACAGCTATGTTGCCGCCCATTATAAAGCTCATCATATGAGCTGGCTGCATTGCTTCTGGGGAGTAGGCGCTACGCTGGGGCCAATCATAATGGCTTCATTTATTTCGGGACAAAATCTATGGAGACAAGGCTATCTCGCTGTTGCAGTCATTCAAGCCATTCTGGTCATTATTCTTTTCGTGGCGCTTCCTTTTTGGAATAAAGAAGAGAAGAGGAACCAAGCCGGCATAGAAGCCGAGAGCAGACCGCAGCCTAAAGACACAGAACAGAAGCAAGGCTCGGACAATACGAAGCCGTGGCATATTAAAGGGGTCAAATTAGCGCTGATGACCTTCATTTTTTATAGCGGCGTCGAAGCGAGCGTGGCATTGTGGGGAAGCAGCTTTCTGGTCAATGTAAAGGACATAACTGCAGCAACTGCGGCGCAATGGGTATCGCTATTTTTCATAGGTATTACCGCTGGCCGAATGCTTACCGGATTTATTACTTTTAAAATGAGCAATCGAAAGCTTATCTTGTCCGGTCAGCTAGTAGCATTAACTGGTACATTGCTGCTCGTACTGCCTTTTCCAGCCATCATTTCACTTATTGGATTCATGATTATCGGCTTAGGCTTGGCGCCAATTTTCCCATGCATGCTGCATGAAACGCCTTCGCGATTCGGCAAAGAGCATTCTCAATCGATTATTGGTTTTCAAATGGCAGCAGCTTATACAGGCAGCACGCTTATCCCGCCCTTTCTCGGTTTGCTTGCGACCCATATGTCTATCGGTATCATGCCATCGTTTATCATTATTTTGTCAATCGGTATGCTGTTATGTACGGAAAAACTGAATCAATTGATGAAGCAGTTAAAGAAAACCAACCTTTCACATTAATACGCTTGTCCATATAAAAGAAGCTAGAGATCAGTCCATGATCATCTAGCTTCTTGTTGTTTTTTTTGAAGTATTTATTCTTTCGAGCTAAGCGTCAATTGATTCGCAACATGTTCACTTTGGGATGAGGTACGCAGCAACAAAAACGACCCTCAATAAATGAGGGCCGTCCTGTTTGATTAGCGCTGCTTTACGTTGATCCGGTTCATCGCACGCTGCATAGCAAGCTCTGCGCGGCGATAATCGATTTCATCGCGTTTAGCATGCAGACGCTGCTCAGCACGTTGCTTAGCTGCAGTAGCACGCTCGATGTTGATATCTTGCGGAAGCTCTGCGCTTTCAGCAAGAATAACAACCTTATCTTTACGAACTTCGATAAAACCGCCGTTTACAGCGATAATATCTTCTTTGCCGTCGTGTTTCACAGTGACAGGGGCAATACGGAGCGGCGAAACCATAGGAATGTGGTCGGCCATAATGCCGAGTCCGCCTTCTACGCCTACTACGTTAACCATGCTTGCCGTTGCTGTATATGCAACCCGCTCAGGCGTTACGATCTCTACTAAAAAGGTATTACTCATGTGGATTCCTCCCGCCCTTCGCTTACTTCAGCGTTTTGGCTTTCTCCACGGCTTCTTCAATAACGCCTACATAACGGAATGCTTCTTCCGGAAGGTCGTCATGCTTGCCCTCGAGAATTTCTTTAAAGCTGCGAACGGATTCTTTAACAGGAACGTAAACGCCTGGCGTGCCTGTGAATGGTTCAGCAACGTGGAACGGCTGCGACAAGAACAATTGGATCTTACGCGCGCGAGCAACAGTAACCTTATCTTCTTCGCTCAGCTCATCCATACCAAGGATTGCGATAATATCTTGAAGCTCTTTATAGCGCTGAAGAATCTTCTTAACGCCTTGAGCTACGTTATAATGCTCTTCACCCAAAATTTCAGGGTTTAGGATACGGGAAGACGATGCCAATGGGTCAACGGCTGGGAAAATACCCATCTCGGAAATTTTACGCTCCAAGTTAGTCGTTGCGTCCAAGTGAGCAAATGTCGTTGCAGGAGCCGGATCCGTATAGTCATCGGCAGGTACGTAGATCGCTTGGATCGACGTAACGGAGCCTTTTTTCGTTGACGTGATACGCTCTTGCAATTGACCCATTTCAGTTGCCAGCGTCGGCTGGTAGCCTACCGCGGATGGCATACGGCCTAGAAGGGCCGAAACCTCGGAGCCTGCTTGCGTGAAGCGGAAAATGTTGTCGACGAACAGAAGTACGTCCTTGCCTTCTTCATCACGGAAGTACTCAGCCATTGTAAGGCCCGTCAAAGCAACGCGTTGACGCGCGCCTGGAGGCTCGTTCATCTGACCGAATACCATCGCTGTTTTGCTAAGTACGCCGGAATCCTTCATTTCGTGGTACAGGTCATTACCCTCACGAGTACGTTCGCCTACACCTGCGAAAACGGAAATACCGCCATGCTCTTGTGCGATGTTGTTTATAAGCTCTTGAATCGTTACCGTTTTACCTACGCCCGCGCCGCCGAAAAGACCGATTTTGCCGCCTTTAGCGTACGGTGCAAGCAAGTCGATAACTTTGATGCCTGTTTCCAAAATTTCTGCTTGAGTCGACAATTCGTCAAAAGCAGGAGCTGGACGGTGAATCGGAAGGTTAATGTCCGATTTGGCATCGCCAGCTTGGTCGATTGGCTCGCCAAGTACGTTAAATACGCGGCCAAGCGTCGGAGCTCCAACCGGAATTGTAATTGGGGCACCTGTGTCCACAGCAGTCATGCCGCGAACAAGTCCGTCAGTCGTGCTCATCGCAACGGCACGAACCATATTGTCGCCAAGGTGAACGGCAACTTCAAGCGTTAGGTTAATATCAACACCGCCAGCTTGAGCCTTCTCCTCGATTTTGACTGCGTTCAAAATTTCCGGCAAGCTGCCGCGTTCGAACTCTAAGTCGACGACCGGTCCCATGACGGATACAACGCGTCCTTTATTCATGCTTTTCCCTCCTGGTTCCTTCTTATATGTCATTACGATTGTGCGTTAGCTCCGGCAACGATCTCGGAAATTTCCTGCGTAATCGCTGCTTGACGCGCTCTGTTATAAGTAAGCGTCAATTGGTTAATCATCTTCGTTGCATTCTTCGTCGCGCTGCCCATCGCTGTCATACGTGCGCCGAATTCACTAGCTTTGCCGTCGAGCAAAGCACTGTAAATAAGCGTCTCAGCATATTTAGGGAGCAAAACGGCAAGAACGCCTTCTGCGGAAGGCTCATACTCATAAGTTGCGACTGATGCACCTTCGCCTACTGCTTCAAGCGGCAGCAACCTTGTTTCAGTCGGTACTTGAGTGATGGCATTAACGAATTTATTGTAGTAAATGTACAGCTCATCATAAGCTCCATCGGCAAAATTTTGCACAGCAGTATGTGCGATGGACTTAATGTCGGAGAAGGTTGGCGAGTCAGACAAGCCTGTTACTTCCTCCAAGATCGGCATATTGCGGCGGCGGAAGTAATCCCGTCCTTTACGGCCGATTACGAATAGTACATACTCATCATTCGATTTATGCTTCTCGCGAATGGTTTGCGTAAGCTTGCGCAGAAGGTTCGAGTTATAGCCGCCGGCAAGACCGCGATCCGATGTGATGACAAGATAGCCAGTCTTCTTGATAGGACGAGTCTCCAGCATAGGATGCTTCACATCCTTAGTGCCCGCCGCAATGCTAGAAACAACTTCTTTCAGCTTTTCCGCGTATGGACGCGATGCTGTTGCCGCTTCCTGTGCACGTCTCAGCTTGGAGGCAGCTACCATTTCCATCGCTTTCGTAATCTGCTTCGTATTGCCTTTACTCTTAATTTCGCGCTTAATATCGCGCATGCCTTTTGCCACTTGGTTTCACCCGCCTTTGTTGCTTTGGAACGGCTCCAAAGCCTGGTGTTGTCAGGATTAAGGAGCCTAAGCCCGTACTTTAAGAGACGGGCTCAGGCAAATCTAATTAAGCCGATACGGCAAAACTTTTCTTAAATTTATTGATTGCATCAACAAGAGCCTTCTCATTGTCTGCAACCAAATCTTTCGTGTCACGAATCGATTGACCGATTTCTGGGTGGTTAGAGTCAAGGAATGCCAAGAACTCTCTCTCGAAACGTAAAATATCTTCTACTGGAATTTCATCCAAATGGCCTTTAACAGCGGAATAGATCGAGATGACTTGCTTCTCAACCGGCATCGGCTGGTTAACGCCTTGCTTCAGAATTTCCATTGTACGAGCACCGCGGTTCAAACGCGCAAGTGTCGATTTATCTAGATCGGAGCCGAACTGCGAGAACGCTTGAAGCTCACGGTAAGCCGCAAGGTCAAGACGGAGCGTACCAGCTACCTTCTTCATTGCTTTAATTTGAGCGGAACCGCCTACACGGGATACGGAAATACCAACGTTAACCGCTGGACGTTGACCGGAGTAGAACAAATCTGCTTCTAGGAAGATCTGGCCGTCAGTAATCGAAATTACGTTCGTAGGAATGTAAGCCGATACGTCGGAAGCTTGTGTCTCAATGAATGGCAATGCTGTCATTGAACCGCCGCCAAGCTCATCGCTAAGCTTCGCTGCACGTTCTAGCAAACGGGAATGCAGGTAGAATACGTCACCTGGATAAGCTTCGCGGCCCGGTGGACGACGAAGCAGCAAGGAAAGCTCACGATATGCAGCAGCTTGCTTAGTCAAGTCATCATAAATGATAAGGACATGCTCGCCTTTGTACATAAAGTACTCGCCCATTGCACAGCCCGCATATGGAGCTAAGAATAGCAACGGTGCAGGCTCAGAAGCGCCGGCAGTTACAATGATTGTGTAATCCAATGCGCCATGACGACGCAGCGTTTCCACAACGTTGGCAACAGTTGATTGCTTTTGGCCTACAGCAACGTAAATACATTTTACGCCATTACCCTTTTGGTTAATGATGGCATCAATTGCGATAGCTGTTTTACCCGTTTGACGGTCGCCGATGATCAATTCACGCTGACCGCGGCCGACAGGTACCATTGCGTCGATCGCTTTAATGCCAGTCTGCATAGGCTCATGAACGGATTTACGGTCAATAACGCCTGGAGCAGGGGATTCAACCGCGCGGAATTGTGTCGTATTAACCGGGCCTTTGCCGTCTAGCGGCTGACCAAGCGGGTTAACTACGCGTCCCAATAGCTCATCGCCTACTGGAACCTCCATAATGCGACCAGTACGTTTTACTTGGTCACCTTCGCGAATGTCTGTGTAAGGCCCGAGGATAACGACACCAACGTTGCTTTCCTCAAGGTTCAGGGCCATACCGACAACGCCGTTAGCGAATTCAAGCAATTCGCCTTGCATCGCATTTTCCAAACCGTGAACGCGGGCAATACCGTCACCGACATTAATAACGGTACCAACGTCGACAACTTGTACTTCGGATTTATATTGTTCGATCTGTTGTTTAATCAGCGTGCTGATTTCATCAGGTCTGATACTCAATTCGCTCACCCCTATCTACAGTGCTTGTAATTTCAACGATTTTTGTAAACGCTCAAGCTTGCCGGAAAGACTTCCGTCATAGAGACGATCGCCGATGCGTACTTGTACGCCGCCGAGCAAGGATGGCTCTACGATTTGTTCAGCGATGATCTTCTTGCCGACCAGCTGTCCGAAGGATGCTGTCACTTCAGCAAGCTCTGCTTCAGACAATGATTTCGCTGTATATACGGTTGCGTAGGCTTGGCCCAGCGCTTCGCCCGCAATTTTAATGTAAGCATCATACACAAAGGAAATAATATCTTGGCGCCCGCGAATGATAAGCAATTCAAGGGTGTGAAGCACAAGCTCCGACACCTTGTCGCCAAGCGCTGCTTTCAGCACTTCCGATTTCTTGCTTACTTCAACGCTAGGCAAGGACAAAAATTTCTCAATGTCTTGATCCTGCTTCATGGCTTCAACGATCAGCTTTAACTGCTTTTCAACCTGAGGCGCGATTTGCTGTGCGGCAGCCAGCTCGAACAAAGCTTTTGCATAACGCTTCGCTACGACTGTATCGCGGCTCATTTGCTTCCTACCTCTTTCAGGTACTGGTCAACAAGCTGCTCTTGCGATTTCTCGTCGATTTGTTTCTCGATAATTTTGGAAGCGATTTGTACGGAAATGCCGCCAACTTCTGTACGAAGTGCCGCAATCGCTTTGTTTTTCTCGCTCTCGATATCCTTAACCGCGTCTTCCTTCAGACGAGTCGCTTCGTTCTTAGCCGTAAGAACGATCTCCTCCGCCTGCTTGTTGCTAGTCGTTCTTGCTTGCTCGATGATTTGGTAAGCTTCTTTACGAGCTTCATCAAGAGCAGCTTTCTGAGCGGACATCGCTTCCTCCGCTTGTTTACGGCTGGCATCAGCCGTATTCATTTGCTCACGAATCATTTCTCTGCGTTTGTCCATAATGCCGAACAGTGGCTTGAAAGCCCATTTATTCAGACCCCAATATAAAATCAGGAATGCAAAAATTGTAATTAATGTCGATTCCCATACTATATCCATTGCCGTCACTCCTTTCCTAACCTGCGTGTTGACCTCTTAGTACAAAACAAAGGCGAAGAGGGCTTGGCCTTCCCCGCCATTTAATTATAGTTGTCTTACGCAGAGAAAAACGCCAAGAAGCCGATAACTACGCCGATGATAGGCACAACTTCGACGATACCCGCACCGATAAACATTGTTGTTTGAAGAGCGGACTTTTGCTCTGGTTGACGAGCGATACCTTCAACTGTCTTACTTACGATCATACCGTTACCAATACCTGCGCCGATCGCGCCCAAACCTACTGCAATAGCTGCTGCCAATACTTCCATTTTAATATTCCTCCTAATAATTAAGTAATTGAATGTTGATGTCATCTATTCGTTCTAACTCCTACAGACGATTGAACCGCTGATTCGGAGATAAAGCGTGTAACTAATGAGCTTCTTCCTCGTGAACAGCCGCTTGAGAAATGTACACCATCGTAAGAACTGTGAACAAGAACGCTTGAATTGCGCCGACGAATATACTGAAGCCTTGCCATACAGCCATAAACGGAATGCCTACCCAGCTTAGCATTAAAATGGTCGAGATCAGAACCTCACCTGCATAAATGTTTGCGTATAGACGCAAAGCAAGCGTCAGCGGTTTAGCTATGGTCTCAATCAGGTTAACTGGGAAGAAAATTGGATACGGTTCAAAATAGTGTTTGAGATAATGCTTTCTGTTCTGCTTAAGTCCAAGATAATGAACGAGCACGAACACGATAAGCGCTAGCCCAGCCGTAACAGCCAAGTCTGCAGTCGGCGATTTCCACCAAGCCAAATGCGCCTCTCCGCCATGGGAAGCCAAGTACTCATCGGTAATGCCGAGCCACGGAATCACATTATGCGTTTCCGTTACGACAAAGAACGGAAGTCCCAGGATATTGGAAATGAAAATGAACATAATCAATGTCATTCCAAGCGCAAGGAACGGTCTTACTTTTTTCTCGGGCATGGAGCTAGCGATCGTTGAGTGCATGAACTCGACTGCCCATTCCAGAAAATTCTGCATCTTGGACGGATTGTCCACCGACAGATTCCGAACGGCTAGACGCGCAACAACGAGCGTGATGATAACGGATACGAGAATCGCAATAATCGCAGCGAGATCGAAACGCAGGCCATTCCACTCCACGATGGGAAATAAATGCATATTACTGTTTCACCCCTTTCCGATACGGTTTTCCTTCACATTGTGAATGATTGCATTTACTAAAATAACAAAAGGCATGACCATGCTGCCGGAAAGCGCAGCAGGCATATTTAATGTTTCTGGATAGCGGTAAGCGAGCATCGCCACCAGCAATACCATGGCAATGCGATTTCCAAAGCCTAGACCGCGTTTCCTCGAGCCTTCTTCCAGTGCAGCCTGTGTAATCATACTAACTCTGCGCCGTAATAAAAACGCATTCAAAGCACTGGCTGCCAATCCCACAACAAGACCCATCATGACCGGCTTCCACTCTGGTATAACCGCCCATAAAATGAGACAAGCCGACATCATGTAAATCATCGTTATGGTGGCTGACCTCATTATTTTATCCATCGGTATCCTCCAGAACCTTCTTAACGATCAGAACGGCTGAAAGAATGCCAACAGCCAGACCAACGATCAAACCGCCTGCGATCCACCCATTCCCGCCGAAGCGGTTCGAGCACAGCGATCCAATCCAGTACCCGCCTAGAATACAAATGGCGACATCAATGCCGAGCGCGCCAACAAGCGCGGCAGCGACCAGCGGATTGTCTCTTTTGCTTTTTCCATTCATGGCATGTACCCCTGTCAATCCTAATATATTTTATCGAAGCTTTCGTAGGTTTGTCAATTAAATAACAAGAACCTTTTAGCAACAAAAAACGCTCAAAACCTTGATAAATATAGAGTTCAATGATTTAAAAACCGTACAGTTCCACTGTATACTGTATATTCATGCATACAAGATGTTTAAGTATGTAAACTATGAACTTTGTGTGAACGTGTCAGGTCTGTTTGGACTTTTCCCAAAATGATGCAAAATCGCCTGTACGATACGCTTTGAAGCGCGTCCATCACCATACGGATTAGCGGCTTGACTCATCTTACGGTACAGCTCAGCGTCTGTCAGAAGCGCTTTCGCTCTGCTGTAGACGGTCTCCTCATCCGTGCCGACAAGCTCCAGCGTTCCAGCCTGAATACCTTCCGGACGCTCAGTCGTATCACGCAGCACCAGTGTCGGAACACCAAAGGAAGGCGCTTCCTCCTGCAATCCGCCGGAATCTGTCATGATCATATAGGTATGAGGATAAAAGTTATGGAACTCGAATACATCAAGCGGTTCAATAAGCTGAATGCGTGGATGATCGCCTAAAATTTCCTTCGCCGGCTCTCTGACCGCCGGATTCGGGTGTACCGCATATACGATAGCGACATCTTCATGCTCGTCAGCAATTCGCTTAACCGCGCGGAAAATGTTGCGATGCGGCTCCCCAAGCGATTCACGGCGATGTGCGGTCATAACGATTAATCGCTTACCCTTCGCCCAATCAATGATCGGATGCATAAACGACTCGTCAACCGTGTACTCAAATACATCAGCCGCCGTGTTGCCTGTTACATAGATCATTTCCTCCGACTTATTCTCCTTGCGAAGATTGTCCGCCGACCACTCCGTCGGAGCAAAATGAACGTCTGACAGCACTCCAGCCAATTGGCGGTTCATCTCCTCTGGATAAGGAGACATCTTGTTCCAGGTGCGAAGTCCGGCCTCAACATGGCCAACTTTAATCTGCTTCAGAAATGCAGCATAGCTGGCCAGAAATGTCGTCTGCGTGTCGCCATGCACGAGCACGATATCCGGCTTGGCCTGTGTCAACACAGGATCAAGCCCTTCCAGGACGCGAACTGTTGTTTCGGTAAGCGTCTGGCGGTCCTTCATTACATTTAAATCATAATTCGGTCTTATTTCAAAAAAATCCAGCACCTGGTCCAAAATTTGACGGTGCTGTGCAGTGACACATACGATCGATTCAATTTGATCCTCATGTTTTTGTAATTCGAGCACAAGCGGTGCCATCTTAACCGCTTCTGGACGCGTGCCAAAAATAGTCATCACTTTAAGTCTTGACAATTCTATCCACTCCTATAATCGAGAACGTACTGCTCGTTAATTCGTTCCGAACATACGGTCGCCCGCATCTCCAAGACCTGGCACGATATAACCCTTCTCATCGAGACGGTCATCCAATGCCGATATATAAATATCCACGTCCGGATGAGCCTCCTGCACAGCTTTGACTCCTTCAGGCGCAGCAATAAGACACATCAGCTTGATTTGGTCGCAATTGCGCTGCTTCAAGGAATTAATCGCAGCAATAGCCGATCCCCCAGTCGCCAGCATTGGATCGATAACGATCAGCAGGCGATTCGGCGCATCGGTCGGAAGATTAATATAATATTCTTTGGGCTGAAGCGTCTCGTGATCTCTGGCTAGTCCGATATGGCCAACCTTTGCTGATGGAATAAGCTTCAATATGCCATCAACCATACCAAGCCCAGCTCTCAATATAGGAACCAGTCCAAGCATTCTGCCGGATACAACCTTGGCATCCGTCTCAGCTACCGGTGTCTGCACCTTTATCGTCGCCAGCGGAACATCTCTTGTAATTTCATAGGCCATCAAGGTAGCCACTTCGTCAACCAATTCCCTAAAATCCTTCGTATTCGTTTCTTTGTCTCGAATGAATGTCAGCTTATGCTGAATTAATGGATGGTCGCAAATAAATAATTTGCTCATGGGGCTTACGTCCTCCCGTATTTTGTTGAGTGCTCTTAAGTCATAATCCTATCTATTATAGCACTGTAGCCCTGTCGTTGCATCCCAGAATTGTTTGTTACAATAAATGACGAAAGAGCAATTCTTTATAAGCAAGGTTTACCCTGCAACAGAATTGCCCTTTCTTCATTTCGATGTTCGCTGATGTTTATTTCTTTTCTGCTAGCCACGCAGACAACGAAGCGATTTCCTCGTCTGTAAGCACCCCTTTATATTGAGGCATACCTCCGCCGCCGTTAGCAATTCTCGCTTGAATTTGTTCCTGGGACATCGAACCGCCGACCTTTTGCAGGTTAGGTCCCGTGCCTCCGGAGAAATCAACAGCATGGCAGGCGACACAATTCGCTTTATACAGCCCTTCTGCTTGAGCTGCATCTACCGTTGTTGCGCCGCCTTCTCCGCCGGCAGGCGCTTCAGTCGTTGTACCGCCGTTTCCTCCGGCGCCATTATTAGCATTGTTGCTATTATTGGCATTGTTGCCGCCGCATGCTGCTATGCTGACTGCAACGGCGGCTCCGACAAGCAGCATAAGCCATTTTTTACTTTTCATCTGCACATCCCCTAATCTTTAAATTTTTCCACAGTTACTTTCTCCAAATCGATGTTGTATTATTCTCGTTTCTGCTTGGATGAAAATATTTTTCAACAAAGTAGATTGGAAATGAATAGCGCCACTCGCAGGGGACAATCTAACTACAAGCACCAGTTCTGTAAAATGCTCGAAAATGTAAGACGGATAGGAGGTAATCACTTGGATATGCAAGATGATCTAGTCAATCATCTCAGTGAGCTGCGCAAGCGGCTGATCGTATCGGGAAGCTGTTTTGTTGTCGCTATGTGCGGCGGACTTTACCTAGCTCCCGCCATTTTGCGCTATATAAAGACAGGCAGGGCCGCTCAAGGAGTGGAATGGAATGTATTCTCATTCACTGACGGGCTGTTCATTTATTTGCGATGCGCCTTTCTATTCGCCATCCTTTGCACGCTGCCTGTTATTTTGTATCAAGCATGGGCTTTCGTTCGTCCAGGCCTCACAGCACAGGAAGCAAAAGGAACGCTCGCCTATGTGCCCGTGTCCTTTCTATTGTTTCTATCCGGCACTGCCTTCAGCTACTTCGTTGTCTTTCCGATGATGCTGGAGTTCATGATAACGATGAATCATAACGTTGGCGCTGTTGAGACCTACGGTATTGATAAGTACTTTACCTTTCTGTTTGGTGTCGTGTTCCCGCTAGGCATCGCTTTCGAAATGCCTCTGCTTATGCTGTTCTTAACAAGAATAGGGCTGCTGACGACTGAGCGCATAAAGGCAACACGCAAGTACGCTTATGTCGGCTTGGCTATAGTCGGGGGCTGCATCTCACCGCCTGATTTCGTGTCGCATCTGTCCGTTACTATCCCTCTGCTGCTGCTGTTTGAAATAAGCGTGCTCATCTCTCGCAAATACTCCAAACGCGCAGCACGCATCCCTGCACCCAGTGCTTAACAAATCTTAATGAATGAAGGAGTGTTTCATATGTTCAACAATATCGGTGTATCAGGGTTGATCATTATATTAATGATCGCACTAATTGTTTTCGGTCCCTCTAAGCTGCCAATGCTCGGCAGAGCTTTCGGAGACACGCTAAGAGAATTCCGCAGCTCGACGCGCGGAATTGTTGAGGATGAAAGCAGTACTGCACAACAGCAACAGCAATCACAGGCTTTACCCGCTGACCAGGATGATCATCTCAAACTGCTGTAAGCAAAGACGCCCCCCGAGGCTGCGATCAGCCGCGAGGGGCGTCTTTTTATTTGGGATTGAGGTTAGTTGCTCCGCTCACACTAATATTCCGCCCTTTTCCCTGTACTTCAAAATACCCTCAGCCGCTCGGTAAGCAAGCGCGCCGACTGTATTGGTCGGATTATAGCCTGCATTTTGCGGAAAGGAACTCGCCCCTACTACAAAGACGTTGTCAGCGTCCCACATTTGGCTGAAATTGTTAATTGCAGATGTGCCCGAGTCGGCTCCTATTATGACGCCGCCGGTATTATGCGTCGATTGATAGGAGGTAATCTCATAAGGGCCAAGCTCCCTCAAATAATCAACTTTATCCGCACCCATCTCCTTCAAAATCTCCGATGAGCGTTCCGCTAAAAACTTCGCCAGCTCCCGGTCTTGATCCTCAAAGTCAAACGTAATACGCATAAGCGGATCACCGAATGCATCCTTGAACGTTGGATCCAGATCCAAATAATGATGCTTATACGACATCGAAGAGCCTTGCCCGCCTACTGCCAGCATGCGGTTTGCGTAATGAATCGACTTCGCCTTGAATTCAGAGCCCCATGAGGCCGTTCCTGACGGTGTTGCATTGTTCTGTATCGGACGCGCCCCCGCTTGTGTAAGAGCTATAACTCCGCCATGTATAAAATTTAGATCTGAGTGATCGAAGTTATCGCCATTATAGTCGTCTACGACGACGCCAAGCGATCCCGCTCCAGCATAAGTATTAAACTCCTTGTCCTCAAAAAAGCCCGCCGCCGAGCCTTTTATAACTTGATAAGCATAGTTTTTGCCAATAACACCGTTCCCCGTCATCGGATCATACGGCTTTCCCAGATTAGATTGCAGCAGCAGCCTCACATTATTGAAGACATAGCTCGATAGAACGACAACATCAGCTGGCTGAATGATTTCCTCGCCAGATGTTACATCGATATACATAACACCTGTTGCCTTGCCTCCCGTATGCAGCACACGACGCACATTGGAATGAGTCCGAAGATCGAACTTCCCAGTCTTGTTCGCAATCGGAATAACGGTAACTACAGGATCTGCTTTAGCACCGTATTCACAGCCGAAGCGTTCGCAATACCCGCAATATTGACAGGCTGCACGCGCTATACCGTCCGGATTCGTATAGTTTTCCGAGAGATTGGCCGAGGGCATCATATAAGGATTCAGCTTTAAACGAGTCGCCGCTTCGGCGAAAAGCTGAAGGCCTGGCGACTTTTTCATCGGTACGGTTGGATAGGGATTACTTCGCTTACCGCCCAGCGGATTTTCCTCTCCTGAAATACCAGCCATTTTCTCGAACATGTCATAGTAGGGCTCAAGCTCTTCGTACGTTATGCCCCAATCCTGAATCGACATATTGGCAGGTATTTTATTTTTCCCGTATCGTTCAATCGTTTTGCTTCTAATCTCGAAATCATAGGGAAGAAACCGATAGGTTTGTCCATTCCAATGCACACCCGAACCGCCGAGCCCGTCACCGAGCAAAAATGAACCATATTGACGCATCGGCAGCGCGCGAACATTCTCATTACTGCGAAATGTAATGGTTTCCTTAGACAGATCCTGCATCATTTCATAGCGTATGGCATAACGCAGCTCATCATGTATCATAAAATAATCCTCAGTCTTACGATCCTTGCCTCGTTCCAGACCAACGACATTCAAGCCCTTCTTAGTCAGCTCAGCTGCAATGATTCCGCCTGCCCAGCCGACACCAACAATAACGACATCCGTTTTCGGTAACGTTTTCGCCATAAAGCCTCCTGATTCAGCTAGTGAGCTACAAGATGATCTTGCAAGCTGCTAGGCTCGATTTTTGTATACTCCTGATCAATTACAGTCAAATAACTCATTTGATTTCCCGGATAGCTGCGCATTTTCCATCCATTCATATCAAAGTTGCCGCCGTACAGCGGATCGCTGTACACACCCTCCAGCGTACTCGCACGCAGTGTTCTAAAAAAACCGCTGGCCGAAATGGTCGTCAGCTTCACTTCATCTGACTCAAAAGCTCTCAGCACCTCATCCTGCTTCTCACCGTCCAGCTCTACGAATTTAGCGTTATGCTTCGTAATGCTGTAGTTATCCATCTCCTTCAATCCAATCTCAAAAATTTCTCTGCGCTTTAAACGACCTTGGTAACCCTGTGTTTTCTCACCCATATAAAATGGCGGGGACATATAATCCCGGCCGTTAAAGCCCCATTCCCCCGCAAGCTGGTGATCGATAAAGAAGGCAACCCCAAGCGCCTTTGCTCCCGGGCCTAGTTCATCCTCCGGAAATATCCGCTCCGTTGCGCTCTCTGTCAACCGGAACTGCTCCTGCGTAAAAAACATTAACGCGCGGTTGAAGTTTCGCGGCTCGGCGGGCTTGTTGGTCTCTTCGGCAGCTTGATTCTGCGATGGTTTTTCCTCATCCTTCGCGCTGCAGCCGATCAGGCTTGCCAGCGCCCCGCTTACGACAATCCCTCCGATCGCATAGCCCGAGTTGATTAGAAATCGGCGTCGTGACTGGTTGTCCATTGCACCATCTTTGCGTTCATCCTCTTTATAGTCAGACTTATCCATATTTGCACCTCCTATATTAATTCTAAATCCCCTTTATTATTTTCCACTTTGCCATGAATATTCATCTTATGGAAATGGTCATCCTAACTGCGAAAAGCAACTTAATGGAGGATGATCATCATGAAAAAACGGAAGATGCACTTCATGGCCTTAGCCACTATAGCTTTACTGTCAGCTTTAGCGTTGTCCGCCTGCGGAGAACCGTCATCTAATCAGAATGAGGATTCGGTTCAGCCGCATTCGACCTATCAGAATGAGCAGCAGGCTAAAAACGTACATGATCCATCTCTTATTCCGAGCGAGAACGGCGCAAAGCACTACACGACTAATCGCTATGGCAGCACAACGAACGGTATGGGTACAAGCGTGTACAGCAGCATTGGAAGCTCTGGCTTATACGCAAACGGCTTTTCCGCTCATTTAGAATCCAGGCTGAGCGCTCTTGGTGTTCCTGATGTCCGCGTATTTGTGTTTGATGATACGGTCATTCTTGCTGCCGAAAAGCTGGAGCCGTCAGCCGCAGATTATGATTCTCTGCAACAAAGACTGCTTAGCCAAACAGAAGGTATGTCTGGCCGAGGCTACTCTAACCTGTCTGGGCTGGGAGGCTTTAAAGGCACAGATACGGACAAGCACGATAATTTATCGGTAGCGCGGGGGAAAATAAAGTCTCTCCTTGGAGGCGATGTCAGGGTGCTGACCGTTACCGGCGCTGATGCCGTTGCGGCCATCGACCAAATCCGCCAGAATGCAATGGCCGAGACGATATCACCGCGCAAAATCGCAAGAAGCATTGAATCGCTGCTTGAACTCGTTCAAGAAGGCCGCAAATAGCCGAATATCTTTTGATACACAAGGCGAAACGGCTGACGCCGTCCTTTGGCTGGGCTGCGCGTTTCGTTCCGAGAAATATAGAATTCGTATAAAAAAACATATGCTTTCCTATATTTGAGCAAAAAAAGGGCTGTCCCGTGATATGCTCCCCATACAGTAGACAGGTGAAATAATAAAACCTATTACTGTAAGGGGAGCATTTTTCATGTCCAAAAAAGAACATACGGCCTCAGAAAAATACGATATCATACGGGAAATCGA
>Ga0182739_1000112_pt1 | contig 158559 bp, 126 predicted proteins | sample eDN5th30CBELigBY_FD_128873 | JGI IMG/M metagenome (GOLD analysis project Ga0182739, IMG submission 128873) | Enriched backyard soil microbial communities from Emeryville, California, USA - eDNA 5th pass 30_C BE-Lig BY (version 2) (version 2) | ecosystem: Environmental > Terrestrial > Soil >...
ACATTTTTTGACGGGCCAAAAGGAACCAAAAGCCCTCTCGCCCGGCGTCCCCTGCGCTTCTCGGACGACGAGGCACGGCGCCCCAACTCGCTTCGCTCAGACACGGGGCGCCTCTGCGGCCTCGCCGACCTCCGATGCTCGGCTTGCTTTAGGGCGAAACATCAAAAACCGAAGGCAACGGCAACGGCAACGGCAACGGCAAGAGTGATAGGTGAGAGGGGCGCCAATCAACTCACGCAAATGGGCGAAGAACCAAAAAAAAGGCGGGCACCACCGTGCCCGCCACATCGGGAAGTCGGCGTCCGGCCCCGAGGCCGGACGCCGGGATGACGTCAGTAGCTGGCCCGCAAGGTCAGGCCCGAGAACGTCGTATAGGCATGCACCATGATGTGGTACGTGCCGGCCGCCGGTGCCGGGATCGTGCAGGTTTCCGCATTGCCGCTGGCCCACGAGCGGCAGGTGTAGGTCGAGGTGGTCGGCGCCGAGCCCAGCCGCACGTACAGGTCACCGTCGCCGCTGCCACCGCTGGTGGTGACGACGAGGCTCGACACGCCCGACGGCACGGTGATCGTGTAGCGCACGGCATTGCCCTGCGTCGCACCGAGGCCGGAGACCGGCACGCCGTTCTGCAGCACGTTGCCGCTGCTGCCGGGCGTGTAGCTGCCGACCAGCGTCACGCCGGAGAACGCCGTGTAGGCACGCAGCGTCACGTAGTAGGTGCCGGCCTGGACGTTGCTGATGGTGCAGGTCTCGTTGTTGCCGCTCAGGTACGGCCGGCAGTCGAACGTGCCGGTGGTAGTGCCGGGCGCGCTGCCGTAGCGGACGTACAGATCGGCATCACCGCTGCCACCGGAGATCTGGAAGCTCAGGGTGGTGGCTCCGGCGGGCACGACCAGCGTATAGGTCAGGGCCTGCCCGCTGGCGGCGGAGAGACCGGTCACCGGCACGCCGTTCTGCAGCACGCTACCGCCGCCGCTGCTGACGGTGACGGACTGCGTACGCGTGTGCGTGGCGCCGTCATCGTCGGTGACGGTCAGGCCGACGTTGTACGTGCCCGCTGCGGCATAGGTGCGACTGGGATTGGCCGCGGTCGAGGTGCCTCCATCACCGAAGGTCCACGAACGGCTGACGACGCTGCCGTCGCTGTCGGTGGAGGTATCGGTGAACTGCACGGTCAGGCCGTTGACGGTATAGGTGAAGTTGGCCACCGGTGGCACGTTGGAGCCGCCGCCCATGTCGTTGGCCACCGCCTGCAGCGTGGCCTGCGCGTCGATCAGGCCGAGACCGCAGCCGCCCGAACAGCTGCCGGGAATCGGCCGGACGTTGTTCTTGATGTAGTTCTCGGCCTGGGTGACGGTGAGCGCCGGGTTCTTCGAGAACACCAGTGCGCCCAGGCCGGCGACGTGCGGCGCCGCCATCGAGGTGCCCTGGTACCAGGCATAGGCCTCGCTGCCCTGCGTGGTGGTACCGGTGTTGAGCGTGGACAGGATGCCCGCGTTGGTGCCGCCCTGCCCGCCGGGCGCGGACAGCGTGATGCCGGCACCGTAGTTGGAGTACGAGGCGCGGCTGCCCTGCCGGTTCAGCGCGGCGACCGCGATCACGTTGGCGCAGTTGGCCGGCGAGGCGCTCGACACGTTGGTGTTGTCGTTGCCGGCCGCGACGACGACGATCGCGCCGTTGTTGCGCGCGGTGTTGACCGCCGCCTGGAACGAGCCGCAGGAGCCGCCGCCGCCGAGGCTCAGGTTCAGCACCTTGGCCGCATTGGCGTTGGCCGGCACACCGGAGACCGCACCACCCGAGGCCCAGACCATCGCGTCGACGATGTCGGAGGTGGAGCCGCCGCACTTGCCGAGCACGCGCACCGGCACGACCTTGGCGCCGAACGCAACGCCGGCCACGCCCTTGGCGTTGTTGGCGGCCGCGGCGACCGTGCCGGCGACGTGCGTGCCGTGCCAGCTCGAATTGGACGCCGGATAGCCGATGCCGCACTCGTTGTTGCCGTACCAGTCGCCCTCGTCGTTGGGATTGGCGTCGCGGCCGTTGCCGTCGCGCGCCGTCGTGGAGCTGGAGATGAAGTCGTAGCCGCCGACGGTCTGGCCGCTGAGGTCGCTGTGCGGCGTGATGCCGGTGTCGATGACCGCGACGCGCACGCCGGTGCCGGTGGCGATGTCCCATGCGCCCGGCGCGTTGATGCCGGCGGTGGCTTCCCACAGGTCCCACTGGCCGGACCAGTTGGTATCGTTGGGCGTCAGCGTCGCGCGCATCAGGCGGTCGGGTTCGACGTAGGCGACGGCCGGGTTGCGCGCGAAGGCGATCATCACCTCGCGGGCGAGGTCGTCGGCGCGCGTCAGGCGCGTGCGGCTGCCCTCGACCTGCACCAGTTGTGCACCGGTGGCGAGCGTACGCAGGTGCTTCACCTCGGCGCCGGTCAGCGCGGCGACGCGTGCGATGTCGGCCTGCACGGACAGGCTCGAACCGCTCTCGGCGGTGCCCTCGGCATAGGTGACGATGAAACGGCCTTCACTCCCCGGCGCGTCGGCGACACTGAAATTCGCCCGGTCCGCGTACAGCACCAGCTCCTCGCCGGTGATCTTGACGGCCGCCGCGGCCAGGCCGCTGCCGGCCGCCAGCATCATGCAGGCGACGGCGAGCGCGGTGCGGGTCATGTCACGGGTTGACTTCGACTTCCTCATCAGATGAATCCTCACGATGAAAGGACAGGATGAGCCGCTTGCGCGGCCCCGTCATGAGGCTCCGTCCCAACCGTAGTCGCATCCGCAGCGCAGCCGCGCCCCCTTTCCCCGTCGTGGCCTTGCCGATCTTGCTGCGACGGAAGCGGGCACCCCGAGCCGCTTCCCATCCCTAGTCTCCTGCTCTCCGTACGGTTGTGGATGGGGCGAAGGTAGCGCGGGGGTCCGCCCCCGGATGCGAACTGGTTCAAACTTGCCGACAGGCGCGAAGGCGCCTCCGGTGCGGCGGCCGGCCGGCTTTTTCTACGGTACGCGGCGAACGGCTTAGAGAAAGCGCGCCGGCGAGAACGGCGCCAGGTCGAGCGAGGGTGCGCGTCCGGCCAGCAACTCGCTGACCAGGAGTCCGGTCACGGCCGACAGCGTGACGCCGAGCATGCCGTGGCCGGTGGCCAGGGTCAGGTTGTCCAGGCCCGGCGCGCGGCCGAGGATCGGCTGGTCGTCGGGCGTCATCGGCCGCCAGCCGTACCATTCCTCGACGCGCTGCGGGCCTTCCGGCTCGACCAGGTACTCGGCCGCGCCGCGGCGCAGCGCATCGAGGCGGATGCGGTTGAGCCGCGTGTCGTAGCCGGCGAACTCCATCGTGCTGCCGAGACGGTAGCCGCTGTCCCAGGCCGTCACGCAGACGCTGCGCTCGCGCAGCACCAGTGGCAGCGCCGGGCAGCGCGCGGGCCGCGTGTAGGTGATCGAGTAGCCCTTGCCGGGCTGGATCGGCAGGCGCAGGCCGAGCTGGCGCGCCAGCAGCGGCGACCAGGCGCCGAGCGCGAGCACCACCTCGTCGCCGGTGTAGTCGCCACGCGTGGTGCGGACGCGGCCGAGGCGCGTGCCGTCGCGCTCGACCGCCTCGATGCGGGCCCCTTCCTCGATCGTCCCGCCGGCGCCGCGCACGATGCGCGCCAGCTCGGCGACGTAGGCATCCGGCCGCAGGTGCGCATCGACGGGATTGAAGTAGCCGCCGGCAACGCCGGTGCGCAAGGCCGGTTCGCGCCGTTCCACGGCGGCGCCGTCGAGCCGCTCGATCGGCACGCCCACCGCCGCGAGCGCTTCGGGCAGCCAGTCCGAGCCGGCGAACGCGGCGGCATCGCGATAGACGTACAGCGTGCCGGTGCGTCGGTACTCGCAATCCAGATGCTGGTCGCGCACCAGGCCGGCGATCAGTTCGCACGAGCGAAGCAGCAGCGGCGCCTTGAGGGTGGTCGCGCGACGGAAATCGTCCCAGGTGCAGCGTCCGGCGAAACCGGCCAGCCAGCGCAGCAGCGCCGGGTCCAGGCGCGGCCGGATCCTGAGCGGCGCGTCGGGCGTGAACAGCCATTTGAGCGCCTGGCCGATCACGCCCGGCATCGCCAGCGGCGGCGCATGGCTGGGAGTCAGCGTGCCACAGTTGCCGTGCGAGGCGCCGGCGCCGGGCCGTCCCTGTTCGAGCACGGTCACGCCGCGCCCTTCGCCGAGCAGGTACCAGGCGCAGGCCAGCCCGGCGACGCCGCCGCCGAGGATCAGCACGTCGGCCTTGCGCGCGGCCATGGCGGCGTCAGGCCAGTGCGAGCGGCGCCAGCAGCACGTTCCAGTGCACCAGGAAGACCACCATCGCGATCATCACCAGCACCACCACGACATGCCGCAGCTTGCGCCCGAAGGTCCAGCCGCGCGCGCGCAGTGCCTGCGGCAGCAGCAGCGCCGCCAGCACGCTCAAGGCGGCGGCGACATAGGCGATCACGACCGCGGTGCGGATCGCCGGCGTCGGGTAAGCGAGGATCGCCGCTTCGCCGAGCGCCTGCAGGGCGATCAGCGCGACACCGGCGGCGGCCAGGAACAGCAGCCAGGCGACGGCGCCGAGGTTCAGCACGACCGCGACGCCGCGGCCGTTGCGCGCCAGGCTGCGCTGCGGCCGGCCCCAGCGGCGCCAGCTGCCGAGCAGCACGGCGAGACTGGCCAGCGCGACCACGCCGGCGGCGCCGCCGAGCGCGGCGGGCGTCTCCAGGACACCGACACGCCGGGACACCGTATGCCCGTAGGCGTTGGCGTAGCCGGTCACGCGGCCCTCGGCGTCGCGCAGGAACGCGATGCGCTGGCCGTCCTCGGTCGAGCGGAAGATGTCGTCGCCGTCGGCGGCATAGCGCCGCGCACTCTCGCCGCTGCCGACGACCAGGTAGCCGTCGTCGGTGACCGCAACCTCGACCGCATTGGTCAGCAGCAGCTTCTCCAGCGTGGTGTGTGCGCGCCGCTCGTCGATGTAGCTGCCGGCGTAGCGGCCGGCGTTGGCGGCGAAGCCCTGCGGCGGCAGCGGCACCGGCGCGGGCCGCGCGTCCTCCAGGAAGTGCGCGAACACCAGTTGCGGCAGTTCGCGCACCAGGCGCCGGCCGGTATCGGTATTGGCGGCGACGAAGATGCCGACGCCGGCATCGGGCAGCAGCACCATCGAGGCATGGCCGAACAGCGTGGCGCCGTCGTGCTCCAGGCTCTCGTAGCGGCCGAACGGGCGGCGGAAGAAGCCGTGGGCGATGCCGCCGACCGCCTCCGCATTGCGCACGTCGACCGTGGTCAGCGTGGCGAAGGTCTGCGGCTTGAGGATCGTTGCCCCGTCCAGCGTGCCACCGCCGAGCAGCATGCGCATGTAGCGGCCCATCGCCTCGGCGCTGGCCGAGCCGGCGCCGTCCGCGCCGGACTGGCTGATGTACTCGAACGGCTTGGCGACGTAGCCGCCGCCGGACCGCTCGAAACCGGTGGTCCACGACGGCTTGAGCGCGTCGGCGACGGCACGCGGGTCGCCGGCCGGCAGCGGCTCGCGGAAGGTCGCCTGGCGCATGCCGAGCGGTTCGAGGATGCCGGTCTCGACCTGCCGCTCGAAGGTCTGGCCGGCGACGTTGGCCACCAGCGCACCGAGCAGGGCCACCGAGTAGTTGGAATAGACCGCGTACTGGTCGGGCGCGCGCACGCGGCGCGGGCGCCAGGTGCGCAGGTACTCGCGCACCGGCATGACCTGCTCGGGCGCCAGCGCGAACAGGTGGCCGAACACGCTGTCCTCGAAACCGGCGGTGTGCGTCATCAGGTGGCGCACGCGCACCGGCGCGTAGCCGTCGTCGGGCAGCTGCAGTTCCGGCGGCAGGTAGCGGTTGGCCTCGGCCTCCAGGTCCAGCCGCCCCTGCTCGACCAGTTGCATGGCGGCGATGTAGGCGAAGGTCTTGGAGATCGAGCCGAGGCGGAACAGCGTCATCGCCGGGTCCACCGCCCGCGGCGGATCGAGTGCGGCCTGCCCGTAGCCGCGCAGCAGCAGCACGCCGTTGCGGTCGACTACCGCGACCGCCGCACCGGCGATGCCGTCGCGCCGCAGATAGGCCGAGACGACGCCGTCCACGTACTCGCCCAGTGCCTCGGGCGGCAGCGCGGGCGGTGGCGGCACGGCTGGTGTCTCATCCACTGCCGGCGGCGGTGCCGCGGGATCGGCCGGGGGCGCCTGCTGCGCACCGGCCCCGATGCCCCAGGCGAGCAGCGCCCAGGCGGCGGCCAGCGGCCAGCGGCGCGACGGGCCCCGCGCGGGGCGTAGGGGATCGACAACGGAGCTGGCCCGCATGACTGCGCCTCGCAGCGAGGAAACCGCAAGCGTAGCGCAGATTCAGCTGCGGCTGCGTTTGGCACGGTGCGTGCTTGACTCACGACCGTTTCTCAGGAGGCCGACCGATGACCGTTCCCACCCACGAACTGCTGCTGGCGCTGCGCGCGCCGAACTCCGGCTGGCTCGCCGCCGTCGTCTGCGCGCTGGACGAGGCGATGCGCGACCCCGAATTTGGCCCGGCGCAACGCGCCCTGCTCGGCCGCCTGCTGGAAGCCGACGAGATCCCGGCGCCGGTGGCCGATGCCGCCACGGCTCGCCTGCACGCCTTCGAGAAGGCCGTCCAGTCGCTCTACGACTCGATGCTCGACGCGCTGCCGGCGGTCGAGGCAGAGACCACCGTCCGGCGTCCGAACCTGACAGTTTGTGGCGGCACGGCCGCGTGATTCCCGCGGGCCGCGCCAACGCATGCCGTAAGACCGTGAAACAGTTCACTTTCATCGCGCAGGCTGCCATCGGCGCCGCCAGCGATTGACAGGCGCGGCCTCGTTCGCGAGGGTGGGCCGGATGAACGAACCCTTGTGCGTGGTACACCGCGACGGCGACACCGGCCCGGTCGGGACGCCGATCCGGCCGCGAGGGCGGACCGGCCGGAAGACGATGGCATCGCCGCGCGGCGCACGCTGGCTGGCGCTGCTCGCCGTCCTGCTGCTGGCGGCCTGCTCGGCCGGCGGCCGCCGCGAAGCGCCACCGCCGCGCCCCGGCAGCGCCCAGGCCGATGCCGCCAATGCCGTGCTGTTCCGCGCGATCGCCCTGGTCGGCACGCCGTACCGCTACGGCGGCAACACGCCGCAGGGCGGCTTCGACTGCAGCGGCCTGGTCGGCTACGTGTTCCAGGATGCAGCAGGCCTGGCGCTGCCGCGCAACTCGGCGCGCATCGCCGAGGTGAAGGGCCGCAAGCTCGGCCGCAGCCACCTGCAGGCGGGCGACCTGGTGTTCTTCGCCGCCGGACGCGAGGTCAGCCACGTCGGCATCTATGTCGGCGAGCAGCGCTTCGTGCACGCGCCCAATCGCGGCGGCACGGTCCGCCTGGACAGCCTCGACGGCGCCTGGTGGCGTGAGCACTTCGTCTACGGCAAGCGCGTGCTCGACTGAGGCCGGTCGCACGGCGGAATGCGCCACGCCCGGCACGCCCGACGGGCGGAATGCGCCAGCGTGGGGACGGTCATGCCCTGGGCCGCCGCAGGTTCAGCCGCGCAACCGCAACGCCAGCGACTGCAGCGTCAGCAGCAGGTTGCCGAGCAGCGTGCGTGCGTTTTCATCGGTCAGACGGCCTTGCGCGTCGAACTTCGAGGCGGCATGGCCGAGCAGCACTTCGGGCCGGTTGGCGACCTGCACGTCGAGGCCGAGCGCCAGCTGGCGCAACTGCATCTGGGCCCGGGCGGTGCCGAGCACGCCGGTGCTGGCACCGATCACCGCCATCGCCTTGCCGGCCAGCGCGCTCTGGCCGGCCGGGCGCGAAGCCCAGTCGAGCGCGTTCTTGAGCAGGCCGGGAATGGCGTAGTTGTACTCGGGCGTGGCGATCAGCAGCGCATCGGCGGCGCGGATCTGCGCCTTGAAGCGCTGCACCGGTGCCGGCAGACCGGCAGCCTCGACGTCGCCGTCGTAGAACGGGATGTCGGCGATCTCGGCCAGCTCCAGCTGCATGCCGGGCGGCAGCGCTTCCTGCGCCGCCCGCATCAGCAGGCGGTTGTAGGAGCCCTGGCGCAGGCTGGCGACGACACCGACGACGCGGACCGGATCAGACATGGTGGCGCTCCTGCGGAACGGCTGGAAAACAGCCGTCTACGCTAGGTGCGCTGCCCGGCGCGATAAAGCCGCGCCGGACAGATGAACCATTCACACGGTGGGCACAATGCGGCGCCGGTCGCGGCGCCGCCGGTCAATGGGCGTGGCCGGGACCGTGCACGTGGCGATGCGCGATCTCTTCGGGCGTCGCGTCGCGGATCGCGGTGATCTCGATGTCGAAGTCCAGCGTGCGGCCGGCCAGCGGGTGGTTGACGTCGACGTCGATCACGGTGGTGCCGACCTTGACGACGGTGACCTGGCGGTGGCCGCCCTCGCGCAGTCCCAGCGCGGTGACCGAGCCGGGGCGCAGCTGCTGGACGTTCTGGAAGTACTTCTTCGGCACGCGCTGGATCGAGCCTTCCTGGCGCTCGCCGTAGGCTTCCGCCGGCGGCACGCTGACCTGGAAGCGGTCGCCGACGGCGCGGCCGGCCAGCGCGTTCTCCAGGCCCGGGATGATGCCGCCATGGCCGATCAACACCTCCAGCGGCTGGCCGCGGTCGCGCGAGGAATCGACGGGCTCGCCGTCGGCACCGACGCTGTAGTGGAACGACACGACCTTGTTCTTATCGACCTGCATGCTGTTCTCGACGCAATCCGGGGCGCGCGATTATAGCCGACCGCCGCCGCGGCTCAGGCCGGCGCGGCGGCGGGCCGGCGCATGCGCGCTTGCAGGCGCACGCGCTGGGCGGCCAGCCGGCGGGCGGCGTCGATCCGGTCGCCGGCATCGGCCAGCAGCAGGCGCCGTGCCGCGCAGAACCGGTCGTAGGCCGACAGCACGTGGCGCATGCGGCGCACCAGCAGCTCGAGCACGATCGCATCGTCGAGCAGGCCGATGATCTGGATGTCGTCGGCGATCAGGTCCTCGGGGTCGCTGAAGTACGCCAGCGTCGCCAGCACCTCCTCGCGCTCGGGCGCCGGCAGCGCCCAGGCCTCGTCCTCGAGCATGACGATCAGCCGCTGCACGTGCACCAGGCGCTTGCGGATGTAGCTCGGCACCGAGCCGGCGCACAGGCCGTCCAGCGCGTGCTTGGCGCCGTCGATGATGTCGACCTCGTCGCTGTGCGCGGCGGTCCGGCGCGACGCCTCGAGCGCCGTGGCCAGGAGGTCGAGGTCGGCCGGCTCCAGTTCGATCGTGATCCGCATCGGGCCAGCCTAGCCGGGCGGACACCGGGGCGTCAAAGGCGCCCGGTCACGGCTGCAGGCGGCGGTACAACGTGCTGCGGCTGACACCCAGCCGGCGTGCCGCCGCCGAGACGTTGCCGTCGCATTCGGCCAGGGCGCGGCGCATCGCCGACTCGGCGATCGCCTGCAGGCCCTCGTCGGCCGCCACCGGCGGCGGTGCGCCGACGCGGCGCAGTTCCGCCGGCAGGTGCTCGACGCCGATCACCGGTGCCGGCGCCAGCACGCACAGCGCGCGCAGCGTGCCGGCCAGCTGGCGGTAGTTGCCGGGCCAGGGCGCGGCGCAGAGCACGGCCATCGCCTCCGCACCGATCGCGAGGCCGGCAGCCTCGCCGCCGAGCGCGCGCCAGAGATGGCGGATCAGGCCGGCCCGGTCGTCGAGCGCGCGCACCGGCCGCAGCCGGACCACGTGCTGGGCGATGCGGAAGTAGAGGTCGGCGCGGAAACGGCCGGCCGCGACCTCCGCTTCCAGGTCGCGATGGGTCGCGCAGATGATCGAGAAATCGACCGGTACCGCCGGTCCGCCGCCGAGCGGTGCCACCGCGCGCTCCTGCAGCACGCGCAGGAAGCGGCTCTGCAACGTCAGCGGCATGTCGCCGATCTCGTCGAGGAACAGCACGCCGCCGTGCGCCTCGCGCAGCAGGCCGGCGGCGCCCTCGCGGCGCGCGCCGGTGAAGGCGCCGCCGACATAGCCGAACAGTTCCGCCTCGATCAGGCCTTCGGGAAAGGCGGCGCAATTGACCGCGACCAGCCGCCCGCTGCCGCGCCGGCTGCGCCGGTGGATCTCGCGCGCGAACACCTCCTTGCCGGTGCCGGTCTCGCCGATCAGCGCGAACGGCAGGTCAGCGTCGAGCAGGCGCACGGCGGTGTCGAGCGCGTGCCGCTGCTCGGCGTCGAAGACCGGCGCCGGCGCCGTGGCACCGCGGGCCGGACCGGGCGCCGCCACCGATGCCGGTGCGGACCGCGGCGGCGCCGCCACCCGGCCGCGCGCGTAGAGACTGGTGCCCAGGTGATTGCGCAGCTCGACCGCGTCCTCGCCGCGCGGCAGCGGCGAGGTGAACAGGTCCGCGTAGCGGCGCCGGCCGAGCTCGTCCCAGGACAGGCCGGTCAGCGCCAGCGCGTGCCGGTTGGCACCGACGATGCGGTCGCCCTCGAACGCCAGCAGGCCCTCGCGCGGCGTGCCGATCAGGCCGGGCTCGGCGTGCAGGCGCAGCACCGTGCCGGCGCCGAAGGTGTGCATGAACAGCCGGTGCTCGATCTGCTCGACCGCGAAACGCACCATGCCCAGCGCGTGGGTGTGGTGCACCGAGGCCTCGCCGGAGAGGTCGAGTACGCCGGCAAGCTGGCCGGTGGGATCGAAGATCGGTGCCGCCGCACAGCTCAGCATGCGGTGCGGCGGGAAGTAGTGCTCGCCGCCGCGCACCTCGACCGCGCGGCGTTCCACCACGGCGGTGCCGATCGCGTTGGTGCCGATCGAGGTCTCGCCCCACGGCGCGCCGGGACGCAGCGCGACGCGCGATGCCTTGTCGAGGAAGTCGGCGCTGCCGAGCGCGTCGAGGATCACGCCATCGGGCGCGGTCAGCACGACGATGCTGCCGGTGGCGCGCGCATCGGCGTAGAGCGACTCGATCTCCGGCCGGCACAGGCGCTGCAGCCGCTCGAAACGCTCCTTGAGCTCGCCGAGCGCCGAGCCGCTGGCCGGCTCGATGCGCAGGCGCTCGTCCACCGACAGGCCGTGCTCGCGGCAGCGCCGCCACGACTGCAGGATCAGCTCCGACACGAGGCCATGCGGCAGCGTGCCGGCGTCGAAGAAACGACGGCGTGCGGCATCGACGGAACCGGTGGTGGGCATGCGCTTCATCGGGTGTCGCATTTTGCGACAGGTGCTCGGGACGGTGTCCCGATAAACAGCACATCGCCGATGCCCGCGCAAGCGACCCGCGCCTCCGACACCTGCTGCAGCGCAACGCAGGCGATCGATGCATCGCATCGGCAGCGCATCCGGGTCGTTGACACAACGCAGCACGAACCGGTGCACGTGGCCGATGGCACGCTCCCTGCTCTGAAGGGAACGTCACCCCCGACCTCACGGAGAGCCTCCATGACCAAGCTCGAACTCCAGCAACTGGCCGAGCGTCCGCCGTTCAAGGCGCGCTACGGCAACTACATCGGCGGCCAGTGGCGCGCACCGATCAACGGCACCTACTTCGAGAACGTCACGCCGGTCACCGGCAAGCCCTGCGGCGAGATCCCGCGCTCGGACAAGGACGACATCGAGGCGGCGCTGGACGCCGCGCATGCCGCCAAGGACGCCTGGGGCCGCACCTCGCCGGCCGAGCGCGCGAACATCCTCAACAAGATCGCCGACCGCATCGAGCAGAACATCGCGCTGCTCGCGCACGCCGAGACCTGGGACAACGGCAAGCCGATCCGCGAGACCCTCAACGCCGACCTGCCGCTGGCGATCGACCATTTCCGCTACTTCGCCGGCGCGGTGCGCGCGCAGGAAGGCGGCATCAGCGAGATCGACCACGACACCATCGCCTACCACTTCCACGAGCCGCTTGGCGTGGTCGGCCAGATCATCCCGTGGAACTTCCCGCTGCTGATGGCGGTGTGGAAGCTGGCGCCGGCGCTGGCCGCCGGCAACTGCGTGGTACTCAAGCCGGCCGAACAGACACCGGCCAGCATCCTGGTCCTGGCCGAGGTCGTCGGCGACCTGCTGCCGCCCGGCGTGCTCAACATCGTCAACGGCTTCGGCGTCGAGGCCGGCAAGCCGCTGGCGTCGAGCCCGCGCATCGCCAAGATCGCCTTCACCGGCGAGACGACGACCGGCCGGCTGATCATGCAGTACGCCTCGCAGAACCTGATCCCGGTGACGCTGGAGCTCGGCGGAAAGTCGCCGAACATCTTCTTCGAGGACGTCATGGCCGAGGACGACGACTTCCTCGACAAGGCGATCGAAGGCTTCGTGCTGTTCGCGTTCAACCAGGGCGAGGTCTGCACCTGCCCGAGCCGCGCGCTGGTGCACGAGAAGATCTACGACCGCTTCATCGAGAAGGCGCTCAAGCGTGTGGCGGCGATCCAGCTCGGCTCGCCGCTGGACCCCGCGACGATGGTCGGTGCGCAGGCCTCCGGCGAGCAGCTCCAGAAGATCCTGTCCTACATCGACATCGGCCGGCAGGAAGGCGCCGAGGTGCTGATCGGCGGCGAGCAGAACGTCCAGGCGGGCGAGCTGGCCGGCGGCTACTACGTCAAGCCGACCGTCTTCAAGGGCCACAACCGCATGCGGATCTTCCAGGAGGAGATCTTCGGGCCGGTGCTGCCGGTGACGACGTTCAAGGACGATGCCGAGGCGCTGGCGATCGCCAACGACACGCTCTACGGCCTCGGTGCCGGCGTGTGGAGCCGCGACGGCAATCGCGCGTACCGGTTCGGCCGCGCGATCCAGGCCGGGCGCGTGTGGACCAACTGCTACCACGCCTATCCGGCGCATGCCGCGTTCGGCGGCTACAAGCAATCGGGCATCGGCCGCGAGAACCACAAGATGATGCTCGACCACTACCAGCAGACCAAGAACCTGCTGGTCAGCTACAGCCCGAAGAAGCTCGGCTTCTTCTGATCCGGCGGGCGCCACCGCCCGCCGCCCTCCCGGACGTACCCACTCCCGCCACGGCGGGAGCGGGTTCGGCCGGCCCGCACACCGGCTCCCGCCGCCTCGCTCCCAGGACGCTTCATGCAGAACACACCCCGCTCCCCGCGCACCGCGCTCGTCGCCCTGCTCCTCGCCGCGCTGGCCGGCCCCGTCCACGGCCACGGCGACGCCGTGCCCCAGGCGGTCGACACGCACACGCTGCCGGCGCTGGGCGACGCGCCGCAGGCGCGCAACCCGTACGCCGCCGGCGCGGCGCACGCGGAAGCCGTCCGCATCGGCAGCTCCGCCTACAACCAGAACTGCGCGCGCTGCCACGGGTTGGAGGCGGTGTCCGGCGGCATCGCGCCGGACCTGCGCAAGCTCAATGCCGACTGCGGCGCGTTCGAGTCGCCCGATGCCGAATGCCTCGCCGAAGTGGACCAGTACTTCTACGACACCGTCGCGAAGGGCCGTGTACGCGAAGGCCGCGTCTACATGCCGCCGTTCAAGGACATCTTCAGCCAGGAAGCGATCTGGGCGATCCGCAGCTACATCGACACGCGCCGGCCGGACTGACGGCACGCGCACCGCAGCACGCCATCCACGGCAACGAACACGACAAGAACGAACACGACAAGAAGGGGAAGCACCGCAATGAGAAAGCTCATCGTCCACGCGATCACCGCGACGCTGCTCGCAGGCGGCACGGCCGGCGCGCTCGCCGCCGGCACCGCCATCGCCTCATCGAAGGTGACCTGGGAGGACATCGCCAACGACGACAGCACGCCCGGCGACGTGCTCAGCTACGGCCTCGGTCTCAAGGCCCAGCGCTATTCGCCGTTGACCCGCATCGACCGCGGCAACGTCGGTGCGCTGCAGCCGGTCTGGAGCTTCTCGTTCGGCGGCGAAAAACAGCGTGGCCAGGAAGCGCAGGCGCTGGTGCACGAGGGCGTGATCTACGTGACCGCCTCCTATTCGCGCGTGTTCGCGCTGGACGCCAGGACCGGCCGCCAGCTGTGGAGCTACGAGCACCGCCTGCCCGACGACATCCGCCCGTGCTGCGACGTCATCAACCGCGGCGCGGCGATCTACGGCAACACGATCTACTTCGGCACGCTCGACGCGCGCATCGTCGCGCTCGACAAGAGCACCGGCAAGGTCGTCTGGAACAAGAAGTTCGGCGACCACAAGGTCGGCTACACGATGACCGGCGCACCGACCCTGGTGAAGGAAAAGGGCGGCCGCGTGCTGCTGATCCACGGCAGCTCCGGCGACGAGTTCGGCGTGGTCGGCTACCTGTTTGCACGCGACCCGGAGACCGGCGAGGAAGTCTGGGCGCGGCCGCTGGTCGAAGGCCACCAGGGCCGGCTGGCCGGCAAGCCCGGCACCTACACCGGCAACCGCAAGGCGCCCTCCTGGCCCGACGACAAGCGCTCACCCACCGGCAAGACCGAAGCCTGGAGCCAGGGCGGCGGCGCGCCGTGGCAGAGCGCCTCGTTCGATCCGGAGACCAACACGATCGTCATCGGCGCCGGCAATCCCGCGCCGTGGAACGGCAACCTGCGCACGCCGCCGGGCGGCGACCCGCACGCGTACGACAGCCTGTTCACCTCGGGCCAGGCCTATGTCGATGCCTCCACCGGCGAGCTCAAGGGCTTCTACCAGCACACGCCGAACGACACCTGGGACTTCTCCGGCAACAACGAGATCGTGCTGTTCGACTACAAGGACAAGAACGGCAAGACGATCAAGGCCGGCGCCCATGCCGACCGCAACGGCTTCTTCTTCGTCACCGACACCGCCAAGCTCGCGCGCGGCAGCGGCTACCCGAACAAGCCGACCGCGCTGCTGGCGGCCTACCCGTTCGTCGAGGGCATCACCTGGGCCAAGGGCTTCGACCTCAAGAGCGGCCGGCCGATCGAGAACACCGGCCAGCGCCCGCAGCAGCCGCCCGAGGGCACCGACAAGGGCGAATCGGTGTTCGTCTCGCCGCCGTTCCTCGGCGGCAAGAACTGGAACCCGATGAGCTACAGCCCGGCCACCGGCCTGTTCTATATCGCCGCCAACCACTGGGGCATGGACTACTGGGCCGAGCACCTGGCCTACAAGCCCGGCTCGGCATACCTGGGCATGGGTTTCCGCATCAAGCGCCTGTACGAGGATCACGTCGGCACGCTGCGCGCGCTCGATCCGCAGACCGGCAGGATCGCCTGGGAACACAAGGAAACCTTCCCACTGTGGGCCGGCACGCTGGCCACCGCCGGCGGCCTGGTCGTGACCGGCACGTCCAACGGCTACGTCAAGATCTTCGACGCGGCCACCGGCGAGGAGCTGTGGAAGTTCCAGACCGGCTCGGGCGTGGTCTCGATCCCGATCACCTGGGAGCAAGACGGCGAGCAGTACATCGGCATCGCCTCCGGCTACGGCGGTGCCGTACCGCTGTGGGGCGGCGACATGGCCGAGCTGACGCGCCAGGTCACGCAGGGCGGTTCGTACTGGGTGTTCAAGCTGCCGGCGCGCTGAGCCGGCTTCCGCGCCCGGCGCTCGCGCCGGGCGCACGATCCGAACACGGAAATCCATGCACGCCCTACGCCGCTGTTCCCTCGTTCTCGGTGCGACGCTCGGCCTGCTGCAGGCGCCGGCCGGCCGCGCCTACCTGCCGCCGGCCGACCAGCGCAGCACCGGCTGCACGCCCGCGCCGCGGGCCGATTGCGCCGGTGCGGATCTGCGCTTTGCCGACCTGGCCGGCAGGGACCTCGCCGGCGCGAACTTCCGCGGCGCGGACCTGCGCCGCGCCGACCTGCGCGGCGCCAATCTGGTCGGCGCCGACTTCACCGACGCGATCGCGATGGCCGCCGATTTCTCCAAGGCCTACCTCGGGCAGGCGCGGTTCGTGCGCGCCCGGCTGACCGGTGCCGATTTCGAGGCGGCGCGCATGAGCAAGTCGGACTTCTCGCAGGCCGACCTCGACGCCGCCAACCTGTCGGCGGCCTGGGCGGTCGGCACGCTGTTCGTCGGCGCACGGCTCGACGCGGCCGATGCGCAGGAGACCAAGTTCAGCGCGGCGAACTTCCAGGACGCCTCGATGCGCGGCACCAAGATCCGCTTCGCCGTATTCTCCGGCGCGAACTTCGAACGGTGCGAACAATGTCCGACCGACTGGTGACGCCGCCGCAGGTCCTGGCCACGCCGGCCGCGCTCGACCTGATCGAGCGCCTGCGCCGGCGCCACGGCCCGCTGCTGTTCCACCAGTCCGGCGGCTGCTGCGACGGCTCCTCGCCGATGTGCTACCCCGAGGGCGAGTTCTTGATCGGCGACGCCGACGTCAGGCTCGGCGAAATCGGCGGTGCGCCGTTCTACATCAGCGCACCGCAGTTCGCGTACTGGAAGCACACGCAGCTGATCATCGACGTCGTCGAAGGCCGGGGCGGCATGTTCTCGCTCGAGAACGGCGAAGGCGTGCGTTTCCTGGTGCGTTCGCGGCTGTTCGACGATGCCGAGTTCGCCGCGCTGCAGGCCGCCGGCCGCGTCTAGCGGCCTGACCGGGAAAACCTCCTGTTGCAATGCGGCACAAACAGCGGGCCATCGCCGGCCGGGCTCGGCACCACCGTCCGTTCCGCGAACACGCACGGCCACTGCCCGGAAACGCGACAGTCGCCCGCGACCACTGTGCAGGAATCCAACATCGGGCCGCCGCAGACCGATGACGCGCAGCAACACGCATTGCGCCAGGAACCCCTCCATCGCGTACCAAGTCCCCGGCAGGCGTTGACTCGCTGCAACACACCTGTCGATGGCACATCGCTTGCGTAGAGGACGACCGGGTTCAATCCGAGCCCTTGGGAGGGATAGTCCTATGCGTAGCCATATTCCAAGAAATGCCTCGCCGCCCCGTGTCCGCACGCTGCCCGTCCGCCGTGGTGCCGCAGTGCGCCATGCCCTGCTGTGCGCCCTGCCGGGGCTCGTGCTGGCGTCCGCCGCGCAGGCGGTCGAAATCGAGGCCGGCGACTGGACGATCGACGTCGGCGGCTTCATCAACGCCTACTACACCGCCACCGACTGCGGCAACGAGATGGTCGGCGGGCTGGCGCTGGCCGGCCAGGCGCTCGGCTGCGGCGGCGAGGACAAGCGCACCACGATCGGCAACGGCCTGCTGCCCAACGCGCTGGTCACGAAGTTCCGGACCTCGCAGGGCGGCTACGACATCGGCGGCACGATCGCGATCATGGCGCATACGGCGACGTCCAGCTCGATCGACGCCAACAGCGGCGTCGACGTGCGCCAGGCCTTCTTCACGATCGGCGACGAGAACATGGGCACGTTCAAGCTCGGCCGCGACTACGGCATCTTCGGCGCCAACGCGATCCTGACCGACATGACCCTGCTCGGCGTCGGCATGCCGATCCAGGCGACCCAGCGCGGCCGGGTGACGCTCGGCCACATCGGCGCCGGCTACAGCTGGCTCGGCAACTACGGCCAGATCAGCTGGACCTCCGGCTCCACCGGCGGCATGGTCTTCAGTGCCGGCCTGATGAGCCCGGTCGACAACGGCATCGACCACGTCTCCAAGTCCGAGCCGCAGCTGCAGGCCCAGCTCGCCTGGAGCAACGAGGCGTTCAAGGTCTGGGCCGGCGCCAAGACCCAGCGCTTCCACGCCGCCGAGGGTACCGATCCCACCGTCGAGGACTTCACGATGACCGGGGCCGAGATCGGCGCCTCGTTCACCGCCGGCCGCTTCGCCGCGCTGGCCAACGTGCAGAGCGGCAAGGGCCTGGGAATACTCGCCGACGGCGACCAGGAGAACACCAAGTCGACCAACTGGCTGGCCCAGGGCACGTTCGCGGCCACCGACAAGCTCAAGCTCGGCGTCAACTACGGTGTCAGCCGCAACCGCGACCAGGAGCCGGCCACCGGCGGCCTCAAGCAGAACTCCAACGTCACCGGCGGCGCCTACTACGCGCTCACGTCCAGCGTGACGTTCGCGTTCGAGCTCAGCCAGACCCGCTCGAAGGGATTCGACGGCGAGACCGTCAAGATGAACGGCGTTTCGTTCGGCGGCATCGTCTTCTTCTGAGCCGCCCCCGGTCCGCGACCGTTGCACGGCCGCGGACCGCTTCGCCCGGCGGCGTCAGGCCGGCGTGACGACGCTGCGGACCTTGAGCGTCGTGCCGCTGATGCCGATGACCTCGACGGCCGTCCCGACGGGAACGTCCGGCCCTTCGGCGAGCCAGACGGTGTCGCCGACCTTGACCTTGCCGCGGCCGTTGACGATCGCCTCGGCGACGATCAGCTGCCGGCCGAGCATCCGCTCGCCCTTGCGGTTGAGCAGCGGCTGGTCGTCGCGCCGCTCGGCCGCGGGCCGGATGAACTTCCAGTAGACCAGGCAGGTGGCCAGCGCCAGCAGCGCGAACGCGATCGCCTGCACCAGCGGTGCCAGGTTCGGGAACAGCAGCGTCAGCAGCCCCATCAGCGCCGCCGCCAGGCCGATCCAGAGCAGGAAGTAGCCGGGCGCGACGATCTCCGCGGCGATCAGCACGAGCGCCGCCAGCCACCAGCCGTAGTGCAACGCCAGACCCGCGGGAAGCCAGTTCATGCGGGCGCTCCTCAGCGGATCGGCGACGGCGGCACGCGCGGCGGCGGCGGCGGCGGAGCCGGCTTGTCGAACGCGCCGCGCGCGATCTCGGCGATGCCGGCCAGCGAGCCGAGCACGCCGGCGCTCTCCATCGGCAGGATCAGCGTCTTCTGGTTCGGCGCGCTGGCCAGCGCCTGCAGCGCCTCGACGTACTTGGTGGCGACGAAGTAGTTGATCGCGTTGATGTCGCCCTGGGCGATCGCGAGCGACACCATCTCGGTCGCCTTCGCCTCGGCCTGCGCCAGGCGCTCGCGCGCCTCGGCTTCGCGGAAGGCCGCTTCCTTCTTGCCTTCGGCTTCGAGAATGGCCGACTGCTTCTCGCCGTCGGCCTTGAGGATCGCCGCCTGGCGGAAGCCTTCCGCGTCGAGGATGTTCGCGCGCTTCTCGCGCTCGGCCTTCATCTGGCGCGCCATTGCGTCGACCAGGTCGCGCGGCGGCGAGATGTCCTTGATCTCGATGCGGTTGACCTTGACGCCCCAGGGATGGGTGGCCTCGTCGACCACGCCGAGCAGCTTGGCGTTGATCGCGTCACGCTGGCTCAACGACTCGTCCAGGTCCATCGAGCCGAGCACGGTGCGGATGTTGGTCATGATCAGGGCCAGCGCGGCCTGTTCGAGGTTGGACACCTCGTAGGCGGCCTTGGCCGCGTCCAGCACCTGGTAGAAGACCACGCCGTCGACGCGCACGACCGCGTTGTCCTTGGTGATGACGTCCTGCGAGGGCACGTCCAGCACCTGCTCCATCATGTTGATCTTGCGGCCGACGTTCTGGATGATCGGCACCAGCAGGTGGAAGCCCGGCGTCAGCGTATGGGTGTACTTGCCCCAGCGCTCGACCGTCCACTCGTAGCCTTGCGGCACGATGCGCACGAGCTTGTACAGAAAGATCACGGCGAGCACGCCGATCCCGATGATGACGCTGGTCATGAGGGTTTCCTCCGTTGAATGCACGTCACCATAGCAGGCGCGGGTTGCGCGAAAAAGCCGCGGACGGGGGATTGCCCGGCGATGCCGGGCGGGCGCTTCAGGCCGGCTGCGGCAGCAGCAGGCTCACTTCCAGGCCGCCGCCGGCGCGATTGGCCAGCTGGACACGGCCGCCGTGGGCCTCGGCGATCTCGCGCGCCAGCGAGAGCCCCAGTCCGGTGCCGCTGCGCTTGGTCGAGTAGAACGGCAGCAGGGCGTTGGCCAGCACGGTCTCGCTCATGCCCGGCCCGCGATCGCGCACGTCGATGCGCAGCTCGCGCCCGCTGCGCGCGACCTTCAGCTCGATGCCCTCGGGCGGCCCGCCGGCCTCGTGCGCGTTCTTGAGCAGGTTGATCAGCACCTGCTCGATCTGCGTGCGGTCGAACCAGCCCGGCTCCGCCGGCGGCGGCGCGGACAGCCCGAAGCCGTACTGGGCGACCAGCGCCTCCAGCAGCGGCCCCCACTCCACCGGCTGCGGCTGTGGCTGCGGCAGCCGCGCGAACCGCGCATAGCCCTGGATGAACGCCTCCAGGTGCCGCGCCCGGTCCTCGATCGTGCTGAACACCGTCTCCAGCCGCGCGCCGTCGCCACGCCGCGCCAGCTCGCGTCCGGAATGCGACAGCGAGCGGATCGGCGCCAGCGAGTTGTTGATCTCGTGGCTGATCACGCGGATCACCTTCTTCCAGGTGGCCACTTCCTGTCGCGACAGCTCGCGCGTCATCCGCCGCAGCATGACCATGCGATGCGGGCGTCCCTGCAGCTTGAAGTCGCGCTGGGACAGGTGGAAGGTCTCCTCCTCGCCGTCGATCTCGGCCGCGAACAACCGATCGTCGTGCTCGGCCAGCGCCAGCGCGAGCTGCGGCGGCGCCTCGGCGACGATCGCGTCGAAGCGCTCGCCGTTCATCGCGCGCCCGTGGTTGAGCAACGCCCGCGCCGCGAGGTTGGCGTGCACGACATGGCCGCCCGGCTCGACCAGCACCATCGCCGTCGGCGAGTTCTGCACCAGCGTGTCCAGCATCAGCTCGCGCTCGATCAGGCCGCGGCGCTGTTCGCGCAGCACCTGGCCGAGACGGTTGTGGGCGGCGACCAGGTCGCCCATCTCGTCGCGGCGACGCTCGGCGATCGAGAAGCTGAAGTCGCCGTCGCGGAACGCGACGACACTGCCCGACAGTGCGCGGATCAGCTCGATCACCGGCCGCGCCAGCGCGCGCGCGAGCACCAGCAGCAGCGGCAGCAGGATCGCCAGCGCGGCGAGCGCGCCGCTGACCGTCGTCCCGAGCCAGCCCGTCAGCGCGGCGGTCAGCGCCGCCGCGAGCGCCGCGGCGAGTCCCAGCGCGGCGCCGAGCTTGCCCTCAAGCGACAGCAGGCGCATGGCGCACCTGGCCGTCGCCGCGCACGATCGTCCGCTCGATCGTCAGGGCTTCCAGACCCATCGGCCCGTAGGCGTGCAGGCGCGTCGTCGAGATGCCGATCTCGGCGCCGAGCCCGAGTTCGCCACCGTCGCTGAAGCGCGAGGAGGCGTTGACCATGACCACCGCCGAGCGCAGCGCCTGCTCGAACCGCCGCGCCGCTGCGGCATCGGCCGTCGCGATCACCTCGGTATGGTCCGAGCCGTAGCGGCGGATATGGGCGATCGCCTGGTCGATGTCCTCGACGATGCGCACCGCCAGGATCAGGTCCAGGTACTCGGCCGCGTAGTCGTCCTCGGTGGCGACGGCGACGGTGGCGTCGATCGCCCGGGTGCGCTCGCAGCCGCGCACCGCGACGCCGTGCGCGCGCAAGGCGGCCAGCGCCTGCGGCACGAACACCGGCGCGATGGCGCGGTGGACCAGCAGCGTCTCCAGCGCATTGCAGGCGGACGGCCGCGAGGTCTTGCCGTCGACCAGCAGGCCCAGCGCCAGCGCCGGATCGGCGGCGGCGTCCACGTACAGGTGGCACACGCCCTTGTAGTGCTTGATGACCGGCACGCGCGCGTGCTCGGCGACGAATCGGATCAGGCCTTCGCCGCCGCGCGGGATCACCAGGTCGAGCAGGTCGTCGGCCTGCACGAGCTCGCGGATGCGGTCGCGGTCCGGGTCGTCGATGAAGGTGAGCGCGGCGCGCGGCATGCCGGCGGCGTCGAACGCGGCATGCAGGGCCTCGACGATCGCGAGGTTGGAGGCGCGCGCCTCGCTGCCGCCGCGCAGCACGACCGCATTGCCGGCCTTCAGGCACAGGCTGGCAGCGTCGGCGGTCACGTTGGGCCGCGCCTCGTAGATCATCGCGACGACGCCGAGCGGAATCCGCACGCGCTCGATGCGGATGCCGTTGGGCCGGGTCGCGGTGTGCGTGACCACGCCGACCGGGTCGGGCAGGCCGGCCACCTCGTCCACCGCATCGGCGATCGCCGCCAGCCGCTGCGGGTCGAGTCGCAGGCGGTCGATCATCGCCGCCGGCCGGCCCTGCGCCTGGGCAGCGGCGACGTCGTGCGCATTGGCGGCGAGGATCGCATCGCTGCGCGCGCGCAGCGCCTGTGCCATGCCGGCCAGCAGCGATGCGCGCCCGGCCGCGTCGAGCGCGGCGAGCGCGAGTCCGGCGTCACGGGCGGCGGCGAGCCGCTCGCGCAGGGTCTCGGAAGAGGACGGGGGCATCGGCGTGCTCATGCCAGGGCCAGGTCGTCGCGGTGGACGATCTCCGGACCGTAGGTGAAACCGAGCCGCGTGCCGATCTCCTCGCTGCGCGCGCCGATCAGCTTGCGGATCTCGCTGGCGCCGTACTGGGCGACACCGCGGGCGACGGCGCGCACGCCGCCGCGGCCGGTCACGCCGATCTCGACCACGTCGCCGCGCACGAACTCGCCGCTGACGTCCACCACGCCGCGCGGCAGCAGCGAGGCGCCGCGTTCGGCCAGCGCACGGGCGGCGCCGGCGTCCACGCAGACGCGTCCGGCGGCGAGCGGCGCGTTCTTGAGCCAGGTCTTGCGGGCACCGGGCCGGCTGCGCGAGCCGGCGACCAGGGTGCCGACCAGGCGATCGCGCGCGAACGCGTCGATCGAGCGTGCCGACGTGCCGTTGAGGATGGCGGTCGGGATGCCGGCATCGGCGGCGCGCGCGGCCGCGTCGAGCTTGGTCGCCATGCCGCCGGTACCGACGGCGCTGCCGGCCGCGCCGGCCATCGCGCGCACCGCCGGCGTGACGCGGGCGACGCGGTGCAGCGGGCGCGCCTTCGGGTTGCGGCGCGGGTCGGCGTCGTACAGCCCGTCGATGTCGGTCAGCAGCACCACCAGGTCCGCCCCGATCACCATCGCCACGTGCGCCGCCAGCGTGTCGTTGTCGCCGAGCTTCAGCTCGTCGACCGAAACGGTGTCGTTCTCGTTGATGATCGGCACGGCGCCGAGCGCGAGCAGCGCCCGCAGCGTGCTGCGGGCATTGAGGTAGCGCCTGCGGTTGCGCAGGTCGTCGTGGGTCAGCAGCACCTGCGCGACCGGCCGGTCGAAGAAGCGCTGCCAGAGGGCCACCACGCCGGTCTGGCCGACCGCCGCCAGCGCCTGGCGCGCCGGCAGCGCGCCGGCCTCGGGCATGCGTGCCTGCAGCAGCGCGCGCCCGGCGGCCACGGCGCCGGAAGAGACGATCAGCACCTCGCGGCCGCTGTCGATCAGGCCGGCCAGGGCGTGGCCGATGCGCAAGGCATGGCGCGTGCTGACGCCGCCGGGACCGGTCAGCAGGCTGCTGCCGATCTTGACGACGACGCGCTGCCAGGCCGGCAGCCGCTGTTCACGAAAGGTGGCGCGGGAAGTGCTGGTGGTCATCGACAAAGAACGAAGGGGCGTTCGCGCGGCAAGCCTACGCGAGGACGGCGCCCGACGATACCGCCCGGCCCGCGCTGCGGCGCCAAGTCGCCGCCGCACGGGTCGCGGCCGTGGCGTTCGCGGTCAGCCGCCGTAGCTGATCCGGTAGAGCGCGCCGGCCAGGTCGTCGGAGACCAGCAGCGAGCCGTCCGGCAGCACCTGGACGTCGACCGGCCGGCCCCGGGCCTGCTCGTTCTTCTGGAAGCCGTCGACCAGCGGCGTGTAGGCGGTGATGCGATCGCCGTCCAGCCGCGCGACCATGACCCGGTAGCCCGACTTCTTCGACCGGTTCCAGGAACCGTGCTCGGCGACGATCAGCGCGTTGCGGTACGCGGCCGGGAACTGGCTGCCGGTATAGAAGCGCAGGCCCAGCACCGCCACGTGGGCGTCGAGTACGCGCACCGGCGGCACGTAGTCCTTGCAGGCCTTGCCTTCGCCGAACTCGGGGTCCGGCAGGTCGCCCTGGTGGCAGTAGGGATAGCCGAAGTGCGCGCCGACCCGGTCCAGCCGGTTGATCTCGTCGCCGGGCACGTCGTCGCCGAGCATGTCGCGGCCGTTGTCGGTGAACCACAGCCGCCCCGTCGTGGGGTGCCAGGCCAGGCCGACGCTGTTACGCACGCCGAACGCGACATCCTCGATGCCGCTGCCGTCGGCATTCATGCGGACGATCTTGGCATAGTCCTTGCCGCGGTCGCAGATGTTGCACGGCGCACCGATCGGCACGTAGAGCTTGCCGTCGGGGCCGAAGGCGATGAATTTCCAGCCATGATGCTTGTCCTTCGGAAAGGCCGAAGTCACGACCTCCGGCTTCGGCGGCGCGGCCAGGTCGCGCTCCACGTCGCGCAGGACCACGATGCGGTCGATCGCCGACACGTACAGGTCGCCGTCACGGAACGCGACGCCGACGGGCTGCTCCAGGCCGCGCGCCACGACGTGCACGGTCCCGCCATGGCGGCCGTCGGCGGCGGGCTCCACCGCGTAGACCTTGCCGGCCTGGCGCGAGCCGACGAACACCGTGCCCTTGGCGCCGAGCGCGATCGCGCGCGCATCCGGCACCTGGTCCGACCATACCGCGATCTGGAAGCCGGCCGGCAGCACCAGCCCATCCAGCGACGGCGCCGCGGCGACGGCCGGTCCGGCCCCTGCCAGCGCGACCGCCAGGGCGGCGCGGCCGAGCCACGGAACGAGGAGGAAGCGAGGCATGGGAATTCTCCGCAAGGGTGACCGCCGGACTATCGCACGCCGGTCCTTTCCCGATCGCGAACGGAGCCTGCCCGCCACCGAAAGGACGGGGCGGCGCCGGCCGCCGCACCGCCCCGGCCAGACCGACCGCCGCGGCCTGGACCGCCGGTCCGCAGCGCGCGCCCGGCAACCGCCGCGGCCCGCGCCGCAGCCACGAAAACCGCCGGTGTCCAATGCTATAGTCCCGGCCATGTCGGGCTCCGAACCAGCCATCGCGCAACTGACCGAGATCACCGAACGGGTCGATCGCCTGGTCGAGCTGTGCCGGCGCCTGAGCGAGGAAAACCGTGTCCTGCGCCAGAGCCAGGAACACCTGGCCACCGAACGCGCGCAACTGCTCGCCCGCAACGAACAGGCCCGCAGCCGGGTCGAGGCGATGATCCTGCGCCTGAAGTCGCTGGAACAGTAAAGGTCCCGATGAGCGAGCCGGTCACCGTCAAGATCCTCGATCGCGAGTTCCTGATCGCCTGCACGCCGGAGGAACGGCCCGGCCTGATCGCGGCCGCCGGCTATCTCGACGGCAAGATGCGCGACATGCGCAACCGGGGCGCGTCCGGGCTGGATCGCATCGCCGTCCTGGCGGCGCTGAACATCGCCCACGAGCTGCTGACGCTGCAGCAGGCCCGCGCCAGCGACGCCAGCCAGTTGGCGCAACACTTGCTGTCGCTCAAATCCAGGCTTGATGCCGCTTTGCCGGCATCACTACAATAGAGCCCGGTGTCCTCTGCAGTGTGCGATCGCGCACCTTACATATTGCCTTGCTCCTATTGAACGACTCCGGGACGACCACGCAGACGCCGGTGTGCATGTCCGCCACGAGCGGAAAGCCTGAAGGCGCTGCCGACTCTTCCCACCTGATCCTCTGGATCAAGGTCGTTTGATGCGCACCGCCACAGCGCGGAGGACGCCACCTCTTTTCCCGCCTGCGACGCGATGAACACCCCCGACGATCGACAGGCCCTTCGCGCGCAGCTGCGCGCACGCCGCCGCGCGGTCGCCGCGCGCGAGCGCATCGCCGCCGCCGAGGCGGTCGGCCGCAGCCTCGGCGAACTCGCCGACTTCCTCACCGATACCCGCGTGGGCGGCTACTGGGCCGTGGACGGCGAGCTGTCCCTGCACGCGATCCTGCCGGGCCTGCGCGAACGCGGCCAGCGCTACCACCTGCCGGTCGTGCATGCGGACCGGCGCCTGCGTTTCGCCGAATGGACCGCCGGCACCGCGGTCGTCCCCAACCGCTACGGCATCCCCGAGCCGCAGGCCGGCGAAGCGGACCTGCTGGCACCGCACAAGCTCGACCTGGTGCTGGTGCCGCTGCTCGGCTTCGATCGCGCCGGCAACCGGCTCGGCTACGGCGGCGGCTGGTACGACCGCAGCTTCGCCTGGCTGCGCGAGCGCGACGAACCGGGCGACACGCTGCTGGTCGGCGTCGCGCACTCGGCGCAGGAGCTGGAACGCATCGAGCCGCAGCCCTGGGACGTCAGGCTCGACTATGTCGCCACCGAGCGCGAACTGATCGACTGCTGGCCGGAGAAAGCGCCATGAGCCGCCATTGGCTGATGAAGTCAGAGCCCGAGGAATTCTCCATCGACGACCTGGAGCGGGTCGGCACCGAGCCGTGGAGCGGCGTGCGCAACTACCAGGCGCGCAACTACATGCGCGACGGCATGCGCATCGGCGACGGCATTCTGTTTTACCACTCCAACTGCGCCGAGCCGGGCATCGTCGGCCTGGCCGAGGTCCGCAGCGAGGCATACCCGGACCCGAGCCAGTTCCAGCGCCGCAGCGACTACTACGACCCGGCCAGCACGCCGGAAGCGCCGCGCTGGCTGCTGGTCGACGTCGGCTTCCGGCGTAAGCTCGCGCGCACGATCACGCTGGCCGAGCTGAAGGACCGCGACGAGCTGGGCGACTTCGCGCTGACACGCCGCGGCAACCGCCTGTCGGTGCTGCCGGTGACGCGCACGCAATGGGACTTCATACTCGCGCTCGAAAAACCGCGGAGGGGACGCTGACATGGCACAGAACGAAGGCAAGCGCCTGGCCGGACGCGCGGCGCTGCGCTACGTCGAGGACGGCATGGTCGTGGGCGTCGGCACCGGCTCGACGGTCGCCTATTTCATCGAGGCCCTGGCCGAACGCCGCGACACGATCGAGGGCGCGGTGTCGAGTTCGGAGCAGTCCAGCCGGCTGCTGCGCGAGCGCGGCATCCCGGTGCTGGACCTCAACGCCACCGGCGAGCTGGCGCTGTACGTGGACGGCGCCGACGAGTGCGATCCGCACAAGCGCCTGATCAAGGGCGGCGGCGGCGCGCTGACGCGCGAGAAGATCATCGCGGCCGCCTCGCAGCGCTTCGTCTGCATCATCGATCCGGCCAAGCGGGTGGACGTGCTCGGCCGCTTCCCGCTGCCGGTCGAGGTGATCCCGATGGCACGCAGCCACGTCGCCCGCGCGATCGCCGCGCGCGGCGGCCAGCCGGTCTGGCGCGACGGCGTCGTCACCGACAACGGCAACTGGATCCTGGACGTGCACAACTGGTCGATCACCGATCCGGTCGCGCTGGAAAGCGAGCTCAACCAGATCGCCGGCGTGGTCTGCGTCGGCCTGTTCGCGCGCCGGCCGGCCGATGTCGTGCTGATCGGCGATCGCGAGATGGCCTAGCGCGGCCGCACCGGCCGCGCCGCCAGCCGCCGCGGTTCAGTCCTGGCCCGATCCCGCGGCTGCGCCGGTCGCGACCGCTCGCCCGCCGGCCGCCCAGCCCGGATAGTCGCCGTCGAGATAGACCACCTCGAAACCGGCGCCTTCCAGCGCCTCGCCGGCCAGCCGGGCGCGCCGCCCGCTGCGGCAATACAGGACGATCTCACGCGCCGGACCGAGCTCGGCCAGGCGTCCGGGCACCTGGTCGTGTGGGATCAGCACCGCGCCGGGCAGGTGCCCGGCGGCGTATTCGTCGGCGCCACGCACGTCGAGCACGGTCGGCGGCTGGGCGCCCTGCAGCCGCTCGGCCAGCGCCTCCGCGGTGATCGTCCGCTCCGCCGCGCCTGCCGCCGCCGTGCCGCCCAGGATCATCGTCATCGCCAGCATCCACCGTCGCATCGCCCGCCTCCCGCAGCCGGCCACGGCCGGATGCGTCACAATAGGGCCTCACACTATACGGCAGCCCGCCGCGACGAAACCGCGCCGCCCGCCGTCTCCGGCACCTCCATCGCCTCCGATCCGATGACCCGCACCGATCTCCACGACTCCATCCGCGCCGTGCTCTGGCAGGGCGACCACCTGCGCCTGCTCGACCAGCGCCGCCTGCCGTTCGAGGAAACCGCCATCGACTGCCGCAGCGCCGCCGAGGTAGCCGCCGCGATCACCGACCTGGTGGTGCGCGGGGCCCCGGCGATCGGCATTGCCGCGGCCTGGGGCGTGGTGCTCGCCGCCCGCGCGGATCCGGCGACGCTGCCGGCAGCGCTGGAGCAGCTGCGCGCGGCGCGGCCGACCGCGGTCAACCTGATGTGGGCACTGGACCGCATGAAGCACGCGATCGCCGCCGGGGCGGATGCCGCGGCGCTCGCCGCCGAAGCGCAGGCGATCCAGGACGAAGACCTCGCCGCCAACCGCCGCATGGGCGAATTGGGCGCCGCCCAGCTCGGCCCCGCGCCGGTCGGCGTGCTGACCCATTGCAATACCGGCTCGCTGGCCACCGCCGGCTTCGGCACCGCCCTGGGCGTGATCCGGGCCGGCTACGCCGCCGGCCGCATCGACCGCGTCTACGCCGGCGAGACGCGCCCGTGGCTGCAGGGCGCGCGGCTGACGATGTGGGAGCTGGCGCGCGACGGCATCCCGGCCACGCTGATCGCCGACTCGGCCGCCGCACACCTGATGAAGTCCGGCGCGGTGCAGTGGGTGATCGTCGGCGCCGACCGCATCGCCGCCAACGGCGACACCGCCAACAAGATCGGCACCTACCAGCTGGCGATCGCGGCACGCCACCACGGCGTGCGCTTCATGGTCGTGGCACCCTCCTCCACCGTCGACATGACGGCCGCCTCCGGCGCTGCGATCGAGATCGAGCTGCGCGCCGCCACCGAACTGCTCGGCTACGGCGGCCTGCGCACGGTCGTCGACGGCGCACAGGCCTGGAACCCGGTGTTCGACGTCACGCCGGCCGAGCTGATCGACGTCATCGTCACCGAACGCGGCGTGATCGAGCGACCGGCGCAGACCGGCCTGGCGCTCCAGTTCGGACCGCCCGCCCTGACCACCACACCCGCCCGATGAGCGCATACGCCGCAGCACTGCCCCAGGGAATGGCCGGCCATGGCATCGCCTGAGCCGTCACGCACACGCAGGGAGCGCAGTGCGGCGGCGCGCGTGCTGCTGCTGTTCGCCGTCGGTGGCGTGATCGGCTTCCTGATCGATGCGACGATCGTCCAGGTACTGGTCAAGTGGGCCGGCTGGAACCCCTACCTGACGCGCCTGCTGTCGTTCCTGGTCGCCGCCACCGGCACCTGGCTGTTCAACCGGACCTACACCTTCAGCGCGGACCGCCGCTACGGCGTGTTCGGCGAATGGGCGCGCTACCTGCTGGCGATGAGCGGCGGCTTCGCGGTCAACTACGGCCTGTATTCGCTGCTGGTGTTCCACTACGCCGGCATCCGCGCGCAGCCGGTGATCGCGGTTGCCGCCGGCTCGCTGGCCGGCATGGTCGTCAATTTCGTCTCGTCGCGGTTCTGGATCTTCCGCAAGCGCAGCGAAACGGCCGAGCAGTCGCCGCTCGACTAGCCGGTCGTCGAGCAGGGGGGCCTGTCCCTCCCACGCGGTCGCGGCAGCGTCATCGGTCGTGCCGATCAACGGCCCGGGCCATGCCCGGATCACGCCAGCAGGCTGTCACTCGACGTCGGCTTGAACCGCCCTCAGCGATCGGCCCAGCGCAGGCGTTCGATCGCGCAGGGCTTCATCAGTTCGCTGCGTGCCGCCGGATCGGCCGGCAGGTTCAACGGGAAGATCAGCCAGCTGAACACGCGGTCGCGGCCGCCGTTGTTGACGCTCGGCTCGAACTGCAGGTGGCTGGCGATGCTGACCGCGAGCTTGGCCAGGTCCGGTCCCTCCGGCACGATGCGCTGCAGCTTCACCGTGCTGGTGCGGCCGGTGCCCTCGACCACGAACGAGACCGCCGCACAGGTCGGCACGTCCAGGCCCTTGCCGAACATCGGCGCGTCGCCCTGCACCGACGCGTTGATCAACACCCAGTGCTTGGGCAGGTCGTCCGGCGCGACCACGCGCGGTTGCTTCTGCGCCAGCGCCACGGCCGGCGCGAGGGCAGCAGCCAGGACCAGCAGTCCGGCTGCGCGTGTCGCCGCCCGGCGCAGCGGGACGGATGCCAAGCGCGCCGCGGACGACGATGATGAATGACCTGCGCAGATCATGGGGCCTCCGGAGCTTCGCGACGGGCGGGCACGCCCGCCACGATTGTACTGCGCACCGCGGGCGCGGCCGTCGCCGCGCGCCGGCCGGTGCGCGGCGGTTCAGAGGTCGCCGAGCCCCTCGGCCAGGCCGGCCGGCCCGACCCGCAGCAACTTGAGCGTATTGGTCCCGCCGAGCTGGCCGGTGTGGTCGCCGGTGGTCAGGATCACCCGATCGCCCTCGGCCAGCAGGCCCAGGCCGAACAGGTGCTGCACCGCCGCGCGGGCCGCCTGCACCGGGCCGACGTCGTGCGGATCGAAGTCGATCGGGTGCACGTCGCGATAGAGCAGCATGCGCCGCCGCGCGGCGGCGTGGCGCGAGAGTGCGAAGATCGGCACGCTGGAACGGTGGCGCGACAGCCAGCGTGCGGTCTCGCCGGACTCGGTCAGCGCGACGATCGCGCGCGGTCCCACGCGACCGGCCAGGACCATCGCGGCCAGCGCGATCGCCTGGTCCGTACGCTCGATCAGTGCCGCGCGCGGCGCGAAATCCTCCTGCGGCTCGAACTGGCGCTCGGCGCCGAGGCATACGCGCCGCATCGCCGCCACTGCCTTGTCCGGATGCCGGCCGGCGGCGGTCTCCTGCGACAGCATCACCGTGTCGGTGCCGTCGATGACCGCATTGGCGACGTCCAGCACCTCGGCGCGCGTCGGGATCGGCGACTCGACCATCGACTGCATCATCTGCGTCGCGGTGATGACGATGCGGTTGCGCTCGAGCGTCTCGCGGATGATCTTCTTCTGGAGGCCGGGCAGTTCGGCGTCGCCGATCTCCACGCCCAGGTCGCCGCGCGCGACCATGACCACCTCGCTGGCCTCGATGATCTCGTCGAGCACGCCGATCGCCTCGGTGCGCTCGATCTTGGCGACCAGGGCGGCGGCGCCGCCGGCAGCGCGCAGCAGGTCGCGCGCCTGGACCATGTCGCTGGCGTTCTTGACGAACGAGACCGCCAGGAAATCGACCCCGATCGAAGCGGCCAGGCGGATGTCGGCGCGATCCTTGTCCGAGAGCGCGGCGACGCTGAGCCCACCGCCCATGCGGTTGATGCCCTTGCGGTCGGACAGGCGGCCGCCGACGGTCACCCGGCACTGGATCTGCTGGTCGGCGACGGCGGCCACCTCGAACGCGAGCAGGCCGTCGTCGAGCAGCAGGACGTCGCCGACGCGCACGTCGCGCCACAGGTCGTGATAGCCGACGCCGACGCGGTGGCGATCACCGGCGGGGGCATCGGGCCGGCAGTCCAGCGTGAACGAATCGCCCGGGTCGAGGTGGACGGCGCCGTCGGCGAAGCGCTCGACGCGGATCTTGGGGCCCTGCAGGTCGCCGAGGATCGCCACTTCGCGGCCCAGCGCGGCGGCGGCGGTGCGCACCGCATCGGCACGAAGACGATGGTCCTCGGGCTGGCCGTGCGAGAAGTTCAGGCGCACCACGTCCACGCCCTCGGCCAGGATGCGCTGCAGCATCTCCGGCGGGTCGGTCGCCGGCCCGAGCGTGGCGATGATCTTGGTGCGGCGCAGTTGCGGCGTCATCTGGGCGGCGTCCCTCTCGCGATCGGTGCGGTCAAACCTAGCACAGCGGCTTGACCGGAACCGGTCATGCGACAACGGATACCGGGGCACCGTCCGTACCCGCCATCGGTCCCGGCCGCCGGTCACGAGCTCGCCCTCCGGTCCGGGAAACGCCGTGGCGTGCGCGTCGCGCGAGGCCGGGTGGTGCGACCGAAGCGCCCCCGGCAAGCTCCGGTCCGCGACCGCAGCCGAGGCACACCGCCGCCCGCCGGGCGCGATCAGGTCGCCGCGACGGCGCCCCGCGCCGGGCGGCCGGGCAGCACCGACGGCCATCGCGACAATTTGCCCGGCTGGTTTTGAGCTGCACTGCAACAATATTCCGGAATCTTGCAGTTTCACCCCTTGCAAACACCGGCGAACAGGCAAAGACTGAAATGGTGCATAGCACCATTAACGTCAGGCCCTGGCAGCTCCGGGCGAAGACCGCCCGGCGCCGGCTGATCCTTCTTTACCCTCGAGGAGACGCACCATGCACTTCGCAAACCTGATCCTCGGCGCGTCGATCGGCCTGCTCGCGGCCAGCATCACGCACGCCGCGCCGCCGCAGACCGCTTCCGACGCCACCGCCACGGCACTGCGTGCGCAAGCACCGGCCCAGAGCCGCAAGGTCGTGCAGATCGGCAACGACATCGTCGTCGTCAGCCTGGTCCCGGCGGCGGGCACGGGCACGGCGGACAACATCGGCATCACGCGCTACGACGCGACCGGAACCCCGCTGGCCTGGGGCACCACCGGCGCCTGGAACCCGGATGGCGGCAGCGACATCCTGTTCCCGAACAGCCCGTGGCACTTCACGGCGATCCGCGACGTTCAGGTATTCAAGGACCATGTCTGGATCCTCGCCGACTCGACCGTTGCCGACAGCGGCGGCGAGACCCGGCGGACCACCGACATCCTCGCGTTCAGTACCCGTGGCGAGTTCAAGGGCGGTCATTTCAACGTCATCCGCGCCGAGCCTTCGCGCAACGTGATCGGCGCCGGCATGGCCTTCACGCCGGCCGCTGCGGGCGAGGCGGCCGATCGCCTGCTGGTGGTCGCCGCCTGCCCGGACGACGCCGCGTCCGACGATCGGCTGTGCCTGCGGCGCTTCGAGCTGGCCACGCGCGACGCGTGGTACCCGTCCTTCGCCGGCAGTGCCGAGAGCGAGAGCCGCTGGAACCTCGACGGACGCGGCGTCGCCTCGACGGCGCGTCCGTAGCCGCCAACCGGTAGCGCGGTGCATGCCGCGCTACCGGGCCGCGGCCCCGGGTCACATCGGGCCGCGGCCGTCCTCGCCGGTTGCGGGCGAGGCGTCCGCCGCACGCCAGGCCCGGCGCGCGACGATCCAGCCGAGCAGGGCCGCGGCGAGGAGGACCAGGGCGGCGATCAGGAACGCCGCGCCCGGCAGCGGCAACAGCGCGGCATCCCCGATCGATACCGCATAGACGGTGCCGAAGAACATCGGTGAGAGCACGCCGGCGACGCTGGCGACGCTCATGTTCGCGCCCTGCAGCTGCCCCTGCTCCGATTCGGAGACGCGCTGGGTCATCAACGACAACAGGGTGGGCATCGCCAGGCCCCACAGGGCGTTCGGCAGCAGCGCCAGCGCGAACAGCAGCCCGGTCGGCGCCAGCCCCATGCAGGCCAGGCCCACCGCACCGCCGAACAGGCCGAAGATCATCGTCGCCCGATCGCCGAAGCGCTTGACCGCGCGGCCGACCAGTACGCCCTGCACCAGCATGTCCAGCGCCCCGGCGAGGGCCAGCAGGACACCGACCGTCCACGGACTCCAGCCGTAGCGGTGGGCCGCGTACAGCACGAACACGGCCGAGAACACGTGATGGGCGAAGTACAGCAGGAAGTTGACGACGGCCAGGCCGGACAGCTCCGGATGCGAGCGCAGCAGCGTCAGCGCGCCGAACGGATTGGCACGCCGCCAGGTGAAGCGCATCCGCCGATCGGCCGGCAGCGACTCGGGCAGTACGAAGAGCCCGTAGAAGAAGGTGACGGCGCTGAGCGCCGCCGCCACCCAGAAGGGTGCGCGCGGCGACACCTCGCCCAGCACGCCGCCGAGCAGCGGGCCGGCGACGAAGCCGGCGCTGAACGCGGCGCCGACCAGGCCGTAGCCGCGCGCACGCCCTTCCGGCGGCGTGATGTCGGCCATGTAGGCGTACACCGTCGTGAAGCTGGCCGACGTCACGCCCGCGATCATGCGGCCCAGCGCCAGCCACCACAGGTTCGGCGCCACCGCCATCAGCAGGTAGTCGGCGGCCAGTCCCGCCGTCGAGATCAGGATGACCGGACGGCGGCCGACCTGGTCGGACAGGGTGCCGATCACCGGCGAGGCGATGAACTGCATCAGCGCCCACAGCGCGACGAACACGCCGTTGATCACGCCGGCCTGTGCGGCCGAGCCGGCGAACGCCTCGATCAGCGGCGGCAGCACCGGGATGACGATGCCCATCGCGACGATGTCGAGCATCGCCACGACGAGGATGAACGCGACCGCGGCCGTACGCCGGGACGAAGGAAGAATCGACATCGGAGACACCGCGGGGCGGCGTGGGAGGCGCGAAAGGGCGCCGATTGTAGAGCGTGCGGCGGACGTTGGGATGACGGCCGGAGGCGGTCGCACCGTGCCCGTCACGACACCGGCCGGGCGCCGGAACGGAATGCCCGCCCGGCAAGCGCACGCCGGACCAGAGCGCGCTGCCGCACGGCGCGGCCACGGCCGCGCCGGAACGTCTGCCGTCAGGCCAGGCCGGCTACCTGCCGCAGCGCCTGCTCGAACACCTCCGGCGGCTGTCCCCCGGAGACCAGGTGGCGCTCGTTGAGGATGACCGCCGGGACCGACCGGATGCCGTTGCGGTGGTAGAACGCTTCCTGCGCGCGCACCGCGTCGGCGTGGCGGTCCGATTGCAGGAGCGCATCGGCTTCGGCGACGTCGAGCCCGGCCTCCCCGGCCAGCGCGAGCAGCGTTCCATGCGAGGAAATGTCGGCGCCGTCGGTGAAGTAGGCCCGCAGCAGCGCGTGCTTGAGTGCGCGGTCCCGGCCCTGCCCTTCGAGCGCGGCCGCGTGCAGCAGCCGGTGCGCGTCGAAGGTGTTGTAGATGCGCGTCCGCGGACCGAACACGACGCCCACCGCCGCCCCGCGCTCGCGCAGGCGGGCCTGGTTTTCGGCGATCTGGTCCGGCGTGATGCCGTACTTGTGCGCCAGGTGCGCGTCGATCGCCTCGCCCTCCCGCGCCATGCCGGGATTGAGTTCGAACGGCTGGAAGTGCAGATCGACCGCGATCGCATCGCCGATGCGCGCGATCGCCTGTTCGAGCGAATACAGGCCGATCGCGCACCAGGGGCACACGACATCGGAAACGAAATCGATCCGGATACGGGCGGGACCGGCGGCGGCGGACATCGGACACTCCGGCAAAGCGAGGGAATGGCGGCGTGACCTGCCGCCGACCGGCGATATGGGGATCGCCCGCAGGCCGATCAACCGGCCCGGCGATCGCTCACGCGCTGTCCGTCGGCCAGCCGCTCCGCCCCTCGCACGACGACGCGATCGCCTGCATTCACGGCACCGGCCTCGACCCAGCCCGTCGCGGACCACGCCCGGCCGCACGAGCGCTCGGCGGTGCCGCCGGCACGGATGCGCGGACTCCCTTGGCGCACCGGCGCTCGGCAGCACGGGGCCGATGAGACGCCCGGCGCGCCCGGAATTTCACCGCCTGCGCCGAAGCGCCCGGGCCGCGCGCCGAGGCGTTGCGGCGCCGCGTCAGTGCAGCAGCGAGGCCTTGTCCTTGTAGCTGCGCGAGAGCTTGAGCGTCTGCCCGGTCTGGAGCGTCACGAAGTACTCGCCGTTGACGTGCGAACGCAGCTCGCGCACGCAATCGCGATTGACGATCGTCGAGCGGTGGATGCGCACGAAACGCCGCGGATCGAGGCGCTGCTCCATCTCGCGCATGGTCGCGCGCAGCACCAGCGTCTCGGTGGTGGCGTGGATGCACAGGTAGTCGCCCGCCGCATCGATCCAGCGGACGTCGGCGGGGTCCAGGCGCACGGTACGGTCGCCGTCGCGAAACGCCAGCTTGTCGCAGGGGGCGGCGACATCGCCGGAAAGCGCATCGACCAGGCTGAGCCCCGGTCGCCCGGAGACCTGCGCAAGCAGGCCGAGCAGCCGGTCGCGGTGCTGGCCGGCCGCGCGCGATGCCAGCGCCTCGCGTGCGCGTGCCAGCGCCTGGTCCAGGCGCGCGTCGTCGACCGGCTTGAGCAGGTAGTCGATCGCGCTCGCCGCGAAGGCATCGAGCGCGTACTGGTCGTAGGCGGTGACGAAGACCGTCATCGGCAGCTGTTCGGCCGGCAGCGCCCGCAGCAGCGCGAAGCCGTCCACTTCCGGCATCTGCACGTCGAGGAACAGCAGGTCCGGCCGCACGCGGGCGATCGCCAGGAACGCCTCGTGGCCGTTGCCGGCCTGGCCGACGATCGTGATGTCCGCATGGCGGGCCAGCCGCAGCTCCAGGCCCCGCCGGGCCAGCGGCTCGTCGTCGACGATGAGGACGCGCAGGTTCGGGTTCATCGTGGCGCGCCTCCTTCGGGGACCGGATCGAACGGCAGGTCGAGCAGGATCTCCAGCCCGCGCGGGGCGAGGTTGCGCGTGCCCATGTGCTGGCGCGCCCCGTAGAGCACGCGCAGCCGCTCGCGCGTGTTGGCCAGGCCCACGCCGGTGCAGGAAGTCTTGGGCGGCAGTCCCGGTCCGTCGTCGCGCACCAGGATGTGCAGGCGGTCGCCGCGCACCTGGGCGCCAATCTCGATCGTGCCGCCGTCGGCGCGCGGCGCGACCGCGTACTTGATGCTGTTCTCGATCAGCGGCTGCAGGACCAGGCTCGGCACGCGTCCGCGCCGCGCTTCGGCGCCGGCCTCGACCCGCACGCGCAGGCGCTCGCCGAAGCGCAGCTGCTCGATCCCGAGATAGCGCTCGAGCGCGACCAGTTCCTCGCCGAGCGCGACCAGCTGCACCGGGTCGGAATCGAGCGTGTGGCGCAGGAAGCCCGACAGCGCGCCGACCATGCGATTGGCGGTCACGTTCTGGTCGTCGAGGATCAGCGTCGAGATCGCGTTGAGCGTGTTGAACAGGAAATGCGGGTTCAGCTGGTAGCGCAGCATCTTCAGCTGCGCCTCGTGCGCCATCGCGGTGGCCTTGAGCGCCGTTTCGCGCTCGCGCGCCAGCTGGCGGCCGAAGCGAATCCCGAAGTAGAACCCGCTCCAGGACAGGATCACGTAGAGCGAGGTGCCGAAATGGGCGATGTAGCCGGCCGGGCTGGCGGGCCGGCAGGTCGCGCAGACCCCGAACAGGATCTCGGCACAGGCCTTGGCGTAGATCGCCGTCGCGGCGACGAGCAGGACGGTCGACGCGACGATCATGCGCCGTACCGGCCAGCCGCCGACCGCACGGTAGCCGAGCCGCAGCAGCGCGGTGACCACGAAGCCGGCGACCGCCGAGCCGGCCGATACCCACAGGTAGAACAGCGGCTTGCCGTAGCCCAGTGCGGCCAGCGCGTTCAACGTGAAGTAACCGAGCCAGCCGGCCGTCTGCAGGATCCAGAACAGGCGCGGCGTACCCGATACCAGGCTGCGGAAGACGGGAACGGTCGATTCGCTCATGACCGTCGCATGCTAGGGCCTCGCGAAGACACCGGAAAACGGCTCGTCGCGCCGGGCGCACGCTTTGGCGCAGGCGGCGGCTACGGCCGCCGCGGCCGCCTCAACCGCGCCGCAGCAGCGTACGCAATTCGATCAGCGCGGCATTGGCCCGCGAGACGTAGTTGGCGAGCACCAGCGAATGATTGGCGAAGAAGCCGTACGGCGAGCCGTTGAGGATCATCGGGCTCCAGATCGAATGCTGGGCTTCCTCCAGCTCGCGGATGACCTGCTCCAGGCTCGCCACGGCGTTCTTGTCGCGCAGCACCGGCCCGAAGTCGATCGCGATCGCCTCGAGCTGCTCGCGCAGCGCCCAGGTATAGCCGCGTGCCTCGTAGAAGTTGTCGTCGATCTTGAGCCAGGGCGTCTTGACCAGCAGCGGCCCGCTCGCGGACGTCGCGCCGTCGCCGGGGTCGCCCAGGCTGGTCTCCAGCCGCACCTGGCCGACGCTGGCCGAAAGCCGCTGCGAGAGCGAGCCGAGCCGCCCGGAAGCGACCTGCAGGTAGTCGGCGAGGTTGTCGGCGCGGGCGAAGAACTGGGCGCCGCCGCGGCCCGGGTCGGCCAGGCGCGCGGCATAACCCTCGACCCGGCGGATCGCCTTGCGGTACTGGCCTTCGGAGCTGGGCAGCAGCCAGCGGTCGCTGGGCGAGTTGAACAGCGGATCGGCCTCCTGCAGGTCCTTGTCCTCGGCGGACTGGCTCTGCGAGCGGCTGAAGTCGTTGCGCAGCGCGCGCGCCAGGTCGCGGGTGGCGGTCAGCACGCCGAATTCCCAGTTCGGCACGTTGTCCATCAGCACGCCGGGCGGCAGCTTGTCGTTGCTGAGATAGCCGCCGCGCTTGTCCAGCAGGACCTCGGCCGAGCCGATCAGCGTGGAAACGGTCACATAGCCGGTGGTCAGGGACTGGCCCGGCCCCAGGCGCGCCTGCGCCGCCTGCGCGACGTCGAAGCGCGGCGGCTCGTCGTCCCACCACCACATCAGCGCCACGACGACCAGGACATAGAGCCCGACCACGCCCAGGAGCGAACGCGCCAGCCAGGAGCGGCGCGGCGGTACGGTCTGCTGCATCGTTCGGACTCCCATGCGGGTCGAAGACAGGTCGACAGCCTAGCAGAGTGGCGCTGCCGCCGCGGACGATGCCGGCACCGTGCGCGTCGCGGCGCCGGCAGGCCCGCGACGCGCCACAGCGCACCGGCCGCGACTCCCCGGCGGTGCCGCCACCTGGGCGGCCCGCACAGCGGCACGCGGGGCGCCGTGCGCGCCCCGGGCCTAGGATGCGCGCGGGGCGCGCTTGGCCGGCTCGCCCTTCTTCCCGAGGTTTTCCAGCATCGTGCCGAGGTCCTCGGCGTGTTCTTCCTCCATCGCCAGGATCTCCTCCATCATGCGCCGCGTGGTGGGGTCGTCGTTGCCCAGGTACTGGATGATCTCGCGGTAGCTGTCGATGGCGATGCGCTCGGCCACCAGGTCCTCCTGGATCATCTCGACCAGATCGCCCCCCTCCACGTACTCGGAGTGGCTGCGCGTCAGCAGGCCTTCCGGCGAGAAATCGGGCTTTCCGTCGAGCTGGGTGATCCGCTCGGCAATGCGGTCGGCGTGCGCCTGTTCCTCGCGGGCGTGCTCCAGGAACTCGGCGGCGACGCTCTTGGCGTGGATGCCCGAGGCCATGTAGTAGTGGTACTTGTAGCGCAGCACGCAGACGATCTCGGTGGCCAGGGCCTCGTTCAGCAACCGGATGACGGTGGGTCGGTCGGCGGCATAGCCCGCCGTCACCGCACCCTGCTCGATGTGTTCGCGGGCGCGGCGGCGAAGCGTCTGGATGTCGGTGAGAAACGGCTTGGGTGTCGCGGGCTTGCTGCGTTGCGGCTGTGCGGCCATACCTGCCTCCTCGCTGGAGTGGGTGGGGATCGCCACGGCGTGCGCGGCGATCCGGGCACGCTAAGCCCCGGAGCGCGAAAGGAGGATGAACGGGCGTACGTCGCCGCCGGTGCCCGGAGCGCGATGCCCCGGACCGGATGCACGGCGCACCGGCGGAGCCACGCGGCCCCACCGGCACGACCAGCGGCCGGGCATCCGTCGACGGCGCGACGGAGCCCGGGACTGCGCCTTCGCCCGCGACGGATCAGTCGACGCCGAACGACTGCAGCTGCACCGGCGTGGCGACCCGGTTGGCGGCGCTGAACAGCACCGCCGTTTCGGATGCGCCCGGCGCCAGCGTGAACGTCCACTGCAGACCGATCGTGATGTCGCCGGGGCCGAACGGGAACCCGCCGTCGTCGAAGTTCGTCACCGACGCATCGCTGAGCAATGCGGCGATATCGGTCGCCGCAGCGAACGGCAGCGCCTTCACGGCGACCGCATTCGGACTGCGCGCTTCGGCGAAGCCGACGTCGTCCATGCGGATGTGGCCCTGGCCGACGAGCGTACCGACGTCGGTGCCGGCCGAACCGTTGACGTCCCAATCGGTCATCTGGAACAGGTGCAGGGTGATCGGCGCATTGCCACCGTTGGTCACCACCATGTTGGTGGTCACCTCGCCGTTGCCGGCACCGTCGACCAGGGTGTGGGTCTTGGTCGCCGAGAAGCCACGGCCGCCGACGTTGGTCCAGGCGATCGTCGCCGTGGCCCCGCTGTAGTTCTGCGTATCCGGCGTCGGAAACACCGTTTCGGAAGCATCCCCCTCGATGCGGAACCACCAGCCCGCCTCGAAGATCTGGTCGCCGGTGCCGACGCCGGTGAAGTTGGCCGCGGGCGAGGTGTCGAAATGCGAAGTGGCGATGACATACGACGCCGCGCCGCTGCTGATCGTCCCTTGCGCCAGGGCGTAGCCCGGCAGTGCCGCGAACGCGGCGAGAACCACGATTGAACGAATAGCCATGAGCGTAAACCCCCGAGTCTGCGTATGCGTTGGAAATCTTTTCCGATTGCACGCGCCCCCTGTCCACCGCTCCACCGAACCGCCCGCGCAGGCGGCTCGACGTCACCCGCATCCTCGTCCCAATTGCGGCATTGCGCAAGAACCACGCGGAGGAAACGTGACGCACGGCCCCCCGGCCGCCGCGCGCCGCGTTCCCGGCGGGCCCCGGCTACGCCTGCCGGTACAGCTCGCCCCCCTGTTCGCGGAACTCGCTGGCCTTCCCGGCCATCCCCTCGCCGAGCGCCTCGCGCTCGCCGACGCCATGCTCGCGGGCGTAGTCGCGCACGTCCTGGGTGATCTTCATCGAACAGAACTTGGGACCGCACATCGAGCAGAAGTGCGCGGTCTTGTGCGCGTCCTTGGGCAGGGTCTCGTCGTGGAACTCCTTGGCCTTCTCCGGATCGAGCCCGAGGTTGAACTGGTCCTGCCAGCGGAACTCGAAACGCGCCTTGCTGAGGGCGTTGTCGCGCGCCTGGGCGGCCGGATGGCCCTTGCCGAGGTCGGCCGCATGCGCGGCCAGCTTGTAGGTGATGATGCCGTCGCGCACGTCCTGCTTGTCCGGCAGGCCCAGGTGTTCCTTGGGCGTCACGTAGCAGAGCATCGCGGTGCCGTACCAGCCGATCATCGCCGCGCCGATGGCCGAGGTGATGTGGTCGTAGCCGGGGGCGATGTCGGTGGTCAGCGGCCCCAGCGTGTAGAACGGCGCCTCGTGGCACTTCTCGAGCTGGCGCTCCATGTTCTCCTTGATGAGGTGCATCGGCACGTGGCCGGGCCCCTCGATCATGACCTGCACGTCGTGCTTCCAGGCGACCTGGGTCAGTTCGCCGAGCGTGTCCAGCTCGGCGAACTGCGCCGCGTCGTTGGCGTCGGCGATCGAGCCCGGGCGCAGGCCGTCGCCGAGCGAGAAGGCGACGTCGTAGGCCTTCATGATCTCGCATATCTCCTCGAACCGCTCGTAGAGGAAGCTCTCGCGATGGTGGGCCAGGCACCACTTGGCCATGATCGACCCGCCGCGCGAGACGATGCCGGTCACGCGCGACGCGGTCAGCGGGATGAACGGCAGGCGCACGCCGGCGTGGATCGTGAAGTAGTCCACGCCCTGCTCGGCCTGTTCGATCAGCGTGTCGCGGAACAGCTCCCAGGTGAGGTCCTCGGCGACGCCGCCGACCTTCTCCAGCGCCTGGTAGATCGGCACCGTGCCGATCGGCACCGGCGCGTTGCGGATGATCCACTCGCGCGTCTCGTGGATGTGGCGGCCGGTCGACAGGTCCATGACCGTGTCCGCGCCCCAGCGGATCGCCCAGACCATCTTCTCCACTTCCTCGGCGATCGAGCTGGTCACCGCCGAATTGCCGATGTTGGCGTTGATCTTCACCAGGAAGTTGCGGCCGATGATCATCGGCTCGCTTTCCGGGTGGTTGACGTTGTTCGGGATGATCGCGCGGCCACGCGCGATCTCGGACCGGACGAACTCCGGCGTGATGATCTTCGGGATCGCCGCGCCGAAGCTCTGGCCGGGATGCTGCTTGAGCAGGTGCATCTCGCGGATCGCGTCGAGCTTCTGGTTCTCGCGGATCGCCACGTACTCCATCTCCGGCGTGACGATGCCGCGGCGTGCGTAGTGCATCTGGCTGACGTTGGCGCCGGCCTTGGCGACGCGCGGCTTGGGCACGTTCGGGAAACGCACGTGGTCGAGCTGCGCGGCGGTCGCGTGGCGGCGCGTGTACGGCGAGCTGAAGTCGGCCAGGTGCTCGGTGTCGCCCCGCTCGGCGATCCATGCCGCCCGCAGCGGCGGCAGCCCCGCGACCAGGTCCACCCGGTAGTCCGGGTCGGTATAGGGACCGGAGGTGTCGTAGACCGTGAACGGCGCGTTCTTCTCGGTGCCGAACAGGCTCGGCGTATCGTCGAGCACGATCTCGCGCATCGGCACGCGCAGGTCGGCGCGGGAGCCTTCGACATGGGTCTTGCGCGAGCCCGGTATCGGCCGGGTCACGGTCTCGGAAAGCGCCTGGGCCTGGCGCAGCAGCGGGGCGGGAACGGCATTCATCGGCTTGCGTCCTGTGTGATGGCGACACCGCGAGGCAATGCGGTGCACGGGGGTGGCACGACGGACGAAGCGAGGCACCGGCAGCCCGCAAGGCCGCTCGGCGAAGCTCCCTACACCGGTGCTAACCGGATCAGGTTCGAAGGGACTCTCTCAGCCGGCACGGACCGGCACCCCCGCTTCTCGACGTGCATTCAACCACGTCGCCCCGCCGGAAGGAACCGCCGCGAGCGGCGGCGCGGTGATTCATCCCTCCATCGCGAATAAGCGATATAATCGCGCCCCTCGTTGCCCACCGAGGGGCGCTGCGACCGTCGCTCCGTCGACGACCAGGCTCGGCGGGCCGTCCCCTTTCGAACCGCGCCTACCGAATTGCACCGGAGAATTCCGCGATGAATGCAGTCGCCAAGAACACCCCCGCCCAGGACTACAAGGTCGCCGACATCGCGCTCGCCGACTGGGGTCGCAAGGAGATCGACATCGCCGAGCACGAGATGCCGGGCCTGATGTCGATCCGCAAGAAGTACGCCGCCACCGCGCCGCTCAAGGGCGTGCGGGTGACCGGCTCGCTGCACATGACGATCCAGACGGCGGTGCTGATCGAGACGCTCAAGGACATCGGCGCCGACGTGCGCTGGGCCTCGTGCAACATCTTCTCGACCCAGGACCACGCCGCCGCGGCGATCGCCGCCAGCGGCACGCCGGTGTTCGCCTGGAAGGGCGAGACGCTGGAGGAATACTGGGACTGCACGCTCGACGCGCTGAGCTTCCCGGATGGCGCCGGCGGCTTCCTCGGCCCGGAGCTGGTCGTGGACGACGGCGGCGACGTCACCTTGTTGATCCACAAGGGCCATGAACTCGAGAACGGCGGCACCTGGGTCGACACCCCCTCGTCCAACCACGAGGAGCAGGTCATCAAGAACCTGCTCAAGCGCGTCGCCAAGGAGCGCCCCGGCTTCTGGGGCCGCGTGGTCAAGGACTGGAAGGGCGTCTCCGAGGAGACCACGACCGGCGTCCACCGCCTCTACCAGCTGGCCCAGGCCGGCAAGCTGCTGGTGCCGGCGATCAACGTCAACGACTCGGTCACCAAGAGCAAGTTCGACAACCTCTACGGCTGCCGCGAGTCGCTGGCCGACGGCCTCAAGCGCGCCATGGACGTGATGCTGGCCGGCAAGGTGGCCGTGGTCTGCGGCTACGGCGACGTCGGCAAGGGCTCGGCCCACAGCCTGCGCGCCTACGGTGCGCGCGTCGTGGTCACCGAGATCGACCCGATCAACGCCCTGCAGGCGGCGATGGAAGGCTTCGAGGTCAACACGGTCGAGAGCACGCTCGGCGTCGGCGACATCTACGTCACGACCACCGGCAACAAGGACGTGCTGACCCTGGCGCACATGCAGCAGATGAAGGACCAGGCCATCGTCTGCAACATCGGCCACTTCGACAACGAGATCCAGGTCGACGCGCTCGCCGCTTCCGGTGCCGCGCGCCTGAACATCAAGCCGCAGGTCGACAAGTACACCTTCGCCGGCGGCAACGCGATCTTCCTGCTCGCCGAAGGCCGCCTGGTCAACCTGGGCTGCGCGACCGGCCATCCGAGCTTCGTGATGTCCAACTCGTTCTCGAACCAGACGCTGGCGCAGATCGACCTGTGGGCCAACAAGGACCTCTACGATCCGAAGGTCTACATCCTGCCCAAGAAGCTCGACGAGGAAGTGGCGCGCCTGCACCTGGAGAAGATCGGCGTCAAGCTGACCCGGCTCACGACCGAGCAGGCCGACTACCTCGGCGTGCCCGTCGAAGGGCCCTACAAGCCCGACCACTATCGCTACTGATCCACAAGCGCACTCGGAGACCGGGGGCGCCGTACCATTGCGGTACGGCGCCTTTCTTCCGTCGTCAGCCAGGGGGCATACGATGACCGATCCGCTTTTCTCCCACCGTCGCCCGGCGCCCGCGGCTGCCGCGCCGAAGGCCGGCGCCGCCCCGGGACACCGGCGCTGCACGCTTCGCTTCCCGGCCGCGGCGTACGCCGCGGGCCGCGACGGCGAGGGCTGACCGATGCAGAGCGACGACCAGATCGTTTTCGACTCGGCCCGCCGGTTCATGCAGCGGGGCGACTTCGACGCCGCGCTGCGGCCGCTGGAGGCCTTGCTGGCGGTCCACCCGGAGGCCACCGCGCTGCGCTGGCACCGCAGCCGCTGTCTCGAGAAACTCGGCCGCCGCGCCGAGGCGATCGCCGAGCTGGACCAGGTGATCCAGCGCCGGCCCGACTACCTCCCCGCCCTGCTCGCACGCATGGACCTCGGCGACGGGGATGAGGCGGTGCCGGAGGATGCCGGCCTGTTCCGGCGGATCCTGGCGCTGGAACCCGGCCATCCGCGCGCCAGCTACCGCCTGGCGCGTGCGCTGGCCGACGATGCCGACGCCGCGCTGCCGCTGCTGGACCGTGCACTGGCGGCCGACCCCAGCCAGCACGACGCCTGGCGGCTGCGCGCCGACCTGCGCTACCGCGCCGCCGCGCAGCCGGGCGACGCGGTCCCTGCGGCCACGCTCGTGCGCGATCCGCTGGGCATTGCCTACGACCGGACGCTGCTGGAGGCCGCGCTGGCCGACTACGAGTCCGCAGCCGCGATCGAGGAGGACACGCGCACCGACCTGCGCATCGCCGAGATCGCCCAGCGGCTGGACCGGCCCGCCGAAGCGCTGGAACGCTACGACGCCGCCCTGCGCCGCCTGGCCGGCGACGACCCCGCCCGCGCCCATGTCCAGGCGCTGCGCGACCGCGCCGAAGGCGGCAGCGCCGGCGAGCGCGAACACTACGCGCGCATGATCGAGGCCTCGCTCGGCGCGGCGAATGCCGATCGCAGCCTCCAGGAAGACTGGGCCGACGCGGCGATGCGCAGCGCCGCCGACCAGATCCGCAAGGGTGCCGACGTGCCGGCGGCGCTGGAGACCTTCGTCTCCGACTCGCCGGACGACATGACGGTCACCTACATCGCCCGGCAGATCTACAACCTGGCCCACGAGCCGCCTCCGGGGCTGGAACCGGCCGTGCCGGCGGACTTCCCGGCCTACCAGGGACGCCACGCCGACACCGTCGCGCGCGCGATCGAGCCGCTCGGCTACCTGCCGCTGGCCGATGCCGAGGCGAAGAACCTGACCGTGACGCTCGGGCAGCGGGTGTTGATCCGCCTGTTCACGCATCCGCAGTTCGGTGCCGCGGCAGCCTTCGCGATGCGGCCGAAGTGGCCCGGGCTGCTGGGCTACCTGGTCATGCTGCTCAGCGGCAAGTGGCGCATCCAGCGCATGCTCGAATGCTCGGCGCGGATCAGCGACGGCTGCTTCCTGAGCACGCGCGAGGCCGGCCCCGATCCGTTCGACTACGGCGGCGCCGAGCACTTCCGTTTCGAGACGCTGCCGCGCGGCAGCGGCCCGGCCGCCGTCGCGCGACGCCATGCCGAGCGGGTCGAGGACTACCTCGCCGCGCATCCCGATTGCCACGTCGATGTTCCGGCCTCGCTCGACGGCGTCGAGGGCCAGTGGATCGAATCGAACCAGATCAAGGCCGAGCACCGCCGTTCGCTCGACTACGTGACCGACGCCGAACTGCGCGGCGTGCTCGGAAAACACTACGACCGCTATGCCGGGAAGGTTCGCGCCCGGCTGGCGTTGATGACCGCGGAGTAAGCCGTCCGATGACCCCGATCAGCTTCGAGTTCTTCCCGCCCAAGACCGACGACCAGCGCAGCACGCTGGAGAAGACCGTCGCGCAGCTGCGGCCACGCGCGCCGCAGTACGTGTCGATGACCTTCGGCGCCGGCGGTTCCACCCTGAGCTATACGCTCGAAGCGGTGCGCGAGCTGCACGTGCGGCACGGGCTGGACGCCGCGCCGCATCTTTCGTGCATGGGCGGCACCCGGGCCGAGATCCGCGACCTGCTGCAGGCCTATCGGGCGCTCGGCGTGCGCCGTATCGTCGCGCTGCGCGGCGACCTGCCCTCGGGCATGGCCAGCTTCGGCGACCTGCGCTACGCCAGCGACCTGGTCGAGTTCATCCGCACGGAAACCGGCGACCACTTCCACATCGAGGTGGCCTGCTATCCGGAGGTGCATCCCCAGGCGGCCGACGCGCATGCCGACCTCGCGCATTTCAAGCGCAAGATCCAGGCCGGTGCCGACGGTGCGATCACCCAGTACTTCTACAACCCCGACGGCTACTTCCGGTTCGTCGACGCCGCCCGCCGCCTCGGCGTCGATGCGCCGATCGTCCCCGGCATCATGCCGATCGCCAACTTCTCCCAGCTCAGGCGCTTCTCCGAGCTGTGCGGCGCGGAGATACCGCGCTGGCTGACGAAGCGCCTGGCGGCGTTCGGCGACGATGCCGACGCGATCCGCGAGTTCAGCGCCGACGTCGTCGCCGACCTGTGCCGCACCCTGCTCGAACGCGGCGCGCCGGGCCTGCATTTCTATACGCTCAACCGCGCCCGGCCGACCCTGGCGGTGCTCGAGCGGCTCGACCCCGCCCGCTGAAGGCCGACCGCGTGCCGGCGCGCCTGCTGATCGCGGCATCGCTGGCCCTACCCGTGGCGGCCGCGGCGCAGGAGCCGCCGGTCCATCGCTGCACCGGCGCCGGTGGGCAGACGGTGTTCACCGACCGGCGCTGCAGCGATCCGGCGCTCGGTACCGCGGTCCCGGCACTCCCCGAAACCACGACGGTGCCGCCCGGCGATTGCGCGGTGTCCGCCGACGACCTGCGCAAGCGCGTGACGCGCGCCTGGCAGGCCGGCAATCTGATCGATCTCAGCGGCGCCTTCCTCTGGGACGGCTACGGCGCCCAGGCCGCGCAGCGGCGGCTCGAGGCGCTGGCGGCGGGTCTGCGCGGGCCGCTGCAGGCCGTCGAGCTGGCGCCCGCCGCCCCTGGCGAATCGGCCTGGATCACGGTCCGCAGCGGCCCGCCGCCGGCGACGGTGCTGGCGTTCGAGGCGCGATCCGTGCACCGCTGCTGGTGGCTGATTCCCTAGCGCAGGCGGTGATTGGCGGGCACCGGACCGCCGCTGCCCTCGTCCGAGGCTGCCGCCCGCCACCCCGCTCGCGCCCCTGTCCCGCCGGCCGGTTGATGCCGAATCGGAAAGCTTCTTTTTCCTGCACCGGAACGGCCGTGGCAGCGGCACCGCTATCATGTCGAGGCGCACCCGCGCGCCGTTTCGTCATTGCCGAGGATCCCCGATGAGCGCCTCCTATCCCGAATTCGTCTGGCAGAACGGCGCGATCAAGCCGTGGGCCCAAGCCACGGTCCACATCATGGCCCACGCCCTGCACTACGGGTCCTCGGTCTTCGAGGGGATACGCAGCTATCCCACCCCCGACGGCCAGGCGATCTTCCGCCTGACCGACCACATCAAGCGCCTGTTCCAGTCGGCCAAGATCCACGACATCCAGATCCCGTACACGCTCGAGCAGCTCAATGCCGCCTGCCGCGAGGTCATCAAGGCGAACAAGCTCGAGCGCGCCTACCTGCGCCCGTTCGCGTTCCGCGGCCTGGGCGGCTTCGGTCTTTCCGCCGACACGCCGACCGAAGTCGCCGTGGCCTGCTGGAACATGGGCGCCTACCTGGGCGCCGACGTGCTCGAGAAGGGCATCGACGCCTGCGTGTCGAGCTGGCAGCGGTTCGCCCCCAATACGATCCCGGCCGGCGCCAAGGCCGGCGGCAACTACCTCTCCGGCCAGCTGGTGGCCCGCGAGGCGCGCCGGCTCGGCTTCGGCGAGGGCATCGCGCTGGCGTCCACCGGCCTGCTGAGCGAGGGTGCCGGCGAGAACCTGTTCCTGGCGTTCGACGGCGCGCTGCACACCACGCCGGTCAGCGCCGCGCTGCTCAACGGCATCACCCGCAACACGCTGATCACGCTGGCGCGCGAGGCCGGCATCGAGGTGGTCGAGCGCGACCTGCCGCGCGAGTACCTCTACCTGTGCGACGAGTTGTTCATGTGCGGCACGGCGGCGGAGATCACGCCGATCCGCTCGGTCGACGGCAAGCCGGTCGGCGACGGCAAGGTGGGCGCGCTGACCAAGCAGATGCAGAAGCTGTTCTTCGGGCTTTTCGACGGCAGCACGCCCGACCGCTGGGGCTGGCTGGAACCGGTCGGCTGAGGCTGGCCGCATCCCCGGCCTGACGCATCGCGGCGTCAGGCCGACGACCGCCGGTCGAACTGCAGCACCGCGACGGCGCCCCCTTGCGGGCGCGGCGCCAGCGAGACCTTCCAGCCGTACAGCTCGCACAGGCGCAGCACGATGGCCAGGCCCAGCCCGGCGCCCTTGCCGCCGGCGTCGCCACGCACGCCGCGCTGGAACAGCCGCTGCGCATCCTCGGCCTTGATCCCCGGACCGGTGTCCTCGACCGCGACCCGGCCGTGGCCGACGATCACGGTCACCTCGCCCTGCTGCGTGTACTTGAATGCGTTGCCGATCAGGTTGCCGAGCGCGACCGCGATCACCGAGGACGGCGCCGACACGACGATCGGCTCCTCGTTGACGACCGAGACCGTGACCGGCTTGCTGCCCAGGTGCGGCCGGTTGACGTCGACCACCTGCTCGACGACGCGGCCGACGTCGGTGGTCTCGCCATTGGACGGGCCACGGCGCTCGCGCCGCGACAGCAGCAGCAAGGCGTCGGTCAGCTCGGTCGACTGCCGGACCGCGCGCTCGATCCGCTTCATCCGGTCGCGCGCCTTGTCCGGCAGGTCGGATGCGATCATCAGCTCGGTCGTCGTCGCGATCACCGCCAGCGGGGTGCGCAGCTCGTGGCTGACGTCGGCGTTGAACTCGCGGTCGCGCTCGACCAGGTCGGTCAGGCGATCGGCGTAGTCGTCCAGCGCGCGCGCCAGCTGCCCGACCTCGTCGTCGGCGAAATGCGGCGCCAGCGGCTCGCGCAGCCCGGTGCGCTGGAACCGGTCCAGACGTGCGGCCAGGTCGCTGACCGGGCTCATGACGCGCACCGAGAGCCAGCGGCCGATCAGCCAGGACAAGGCCAGGAAGCACGCCACCACGCCGGCCAGGACGACCAGGAGCTGCTGCGCGCTGAGCTTCTGCGCGCCGACGTCGAAGCGCAGGAACGCCCAGTACTCGTCGGACTTGTAGACCGCCAGCTTGTACGAGCGCAGCTTGCCGTCGCCGTCGAAATCCTCGATGTCGTACACGCCCGGGCCGTACTTCTGCGCGTCGAACGGCACGTTGGCGAACTTGCGCGCGCCGAAGATATCGACGTCGAACAGCGAGATCTTGTAGGCGGCATCCGGCGACGGGTTGCGCCGCTTGAACTCGACGAAGTTGGCGACCTCGCGCAGCAGCGTCCGGTTGATGAGCTGGTCTTCCAGGCGCGCACGCATGTACAGGCTGGCGACGGCGAACAAGGCCGTCAAACCCAGGCCGAACAACGTGAACGAGATGATGATGCGGCTGCGGAGCCTACGCCGGTACCGCATCCGGATCGACCATGCGGTACCCGATGCCGTGCCGGGTCTGGATCAGCGGCTTTTCGAACGGCTTGTCGATCGCGACGCGCAGGCCGTGGATGTGCACGCGCAGCGAGTCGCTGTCGGGCAGTTCCTCGCCCCATACCCGGGTTTCCAGGTCCTGCCGCGTGACGACCGCGGGCGAGGCCTCCATCAGTGCCTGCAGCAGCTTCAGGCCGATGGGGTTGAGCTGGATCGACTTGCCTTCGCGGACGACGACCAGCGTGTCGAGGTTGAACGTCAGGTCGGCGACCTGCAGCAGGCGGCTCTTCGGGCCCTTGCCGCGCCGGCCGAGCACCTCGATGCGCGCCGACAGCTCCTGCAGCGCGAACGGCTTGACCATGTAGTCGTCGGCACCGGCGTCGAAGCCCGTCAGCTTGTTCTCGAGCGCGTCGCGCGCGGTCAGCATCAGGATCGGCGTCTGGCGGCGGGCATCCTGGCGGAGCTTCCTGCACACCTCCAGGCCGTCCATGCCGGGCAGCCCGATGTCCAGGACGATCACGTCGAAATCGTTGACGACGGCCAGATGCAGGCCGGTTACGCCATCACCGGCGAAATCGACGACATGGCCCTTGTCGGCGAGAAAATCGCCGACATTGGCCGCAATGTCGCTGTTGTCTTCAATGACGAGGATGCGCATGGCGGAAGAATAGCCGTAGCTCTGGACCGTGGATAGACCGCTGTGCCGCCGGAGAGTTTCGCGCGAGGGGACCGCGTTGCGGGAGCGTACGGCGGGCATAAAGAAATGGCCCAAGGAAGCGCTATTGGGGGAACGCGCTTCACTTGGGCCGAATATAGCTACTGCCCCGATTACCGTAATCGGCCTGTCACTGGGATGACCGGAGTGTCGAGCACGACTACAGTGCAGCGACTGTAAGCAGACGCGGCTTAAATGGCTGTTAAAGGCGCTTCAGTGAAGCGTTAATGTTCAGCCGGCGCTGCCGCGCAGCACCAGGAACGCGTCCGCGGTCAGGAGTTCGCTGCCGCGCATGAACTCGACGGTCGTCTCGATCGGCGTCCACGGCCGGCAGATCCGGGTCCCGGTGCGCGACTGGCACGGCACCTCGATCCGCGTCTCGACCAGGCGCGGCTCGTTGCCGCCGTCGGACACGAAGATCGGGCGGACCACGGCGCGCCGGTCCAGCAGTGCGCCTTCGCGCTCGAACTGCCACAGCTTGACCTCGCGGCGCGCCTGCACCGCCAACGGGCTGAACGGATCGCCCTTCACGACCTTGGAACCGAGCACGCGTCCCTGGTCGGTCAGGTGCAGCTCCAGCTCGACCGGCTGGAAACCCGCCGCAGCGGCATCGGCCGCGGTCAGGTCGGGGGCCGACCAGCCGCGCTCGACATAGGCGGTCGCATCGGCCGCCGCGCCGGACGGCAGCGGTGCCGATCCGCCGGTCGGCCAGACGGCCGGTGTCGCGGCGGCCACGACCGGCGGCGACGCCTCGGCGATGCCGGCCACCTGCGGGGCTTCGGCCACGTGCTCGTGCGATGCGGACACCGCCTCGGCGAGGGAATCGTGCGCCGGCGGTTCGAGCGCTTCCGGAACCGGCGGCAGCTCGTCGGGATCCGCGTCACCGGTGCTCAGGCGAAGATCGGGGGCGATCACGTCGAATGCCAGCGGACCGGCCACCAGCCTGGCACCTTCGATCTGTACCGGGCGGATCGGCAGCGGCCGTGCGGCAACCGCCTCGACGGCTTCAGCGCCACTCCCCGACCGGCCACGATCGACGGCCGTCACGATGACGGCGAGCAGCGCCGCCACGGCGATGCCCTGGAACAACGACGGCCGCCCACCCTGCTGATGGCATTCGGCCTCATGGTTGTGGATGCCCACGATCCGGCGAACCCGGTCCAGCAGGTGGCCGCCGGTGGCCGCCATCGCCAGGCGTGCCGGCTGCTGCCGCCACTCCTCCAGCTCGGCCAGCGTCCTCGCGTAGAGGTAGGGCTCGTGCCGGGTCGTACGCAGGACCAGGCTGTCACAGCACAGCTCGCGATCGTTGCGGACCTCCTGCGAGATCCAGTGGACGACCGGGTGGTAGAACAGCAGCGTCTCGACCAGCGCCTGGACCAGGTTGGCCAGGTGGTCGAGCCGGCGCAGGTGGCCGACTTCATGGGCCAGGATCAGTTCGAGCTGCTGCCGCGGGAAGCGCAGGACCAGCGCTGCCGGCAGCAGCACCACCGGCCGGAACCAGCCGACCAGGGTGGGCGTGTCGATGCGATCGGTCACCCGGACGCGCAGGCTGCGCAGATAGCCCAGCCGGTCGGCGAGCAGCCTCGCCATGCGCTGCAGCTCCGGGTCGAGGATCGCGTGCAGGCGGACGATGCGATTGAGCGACCGCCACTGGTGCACGGTCCGCAGCACCATCAGCAGAACCCCGGCCAGCCACAGCGCCACCAGCCAGGTCAGCGAATAGGCCGAGAGCCCCGGATGCGCCACCTGCAGGCCGGCGGCCGGTCCGGCGACGGGGCCGACGACCGCCGCCATCAACGGCAGCGGTGCCAGCGTGGCCGGCTGGGTGTTCAGGAGAAAAAGACAGGTAGCGATCGGACACAGCGCCAGCAACACGATCGCGACCATGCCGCAGGCGTAGCGCAGCTCCGGATTGGACGCCGGCACGAACCGCCTCACGCCGAGATAGCCCACACCGATCAGCGCGCCCTGCCACAGGAAGTGCAGCAGCGACAAGCCGAGCGCGTGGACCGGCATGAGCCAGTCGGCCTGCGTCAACGCGTTCACCGTGAGCGACGCTCCATCTGGTCGAGCAGCGCGCGGATTTCGTCCAGCTCCTCACGGGTCGCCCGGGGCTTGCCGCCCAGCGCCTGCAGGACGAGCTGCGAGGACGAACCGTCGAATACGCGCTGCACGATATCGCTGAGGAACCGCTTCTGGGTGCGCTGCTTGTCGACCGCTGCGCGGTAGACATGAGCCCGCTGCGAATCGTCACGATCGACCAGGCCCTTGACGTGCATGATCTGCAGCAGCTTCAGCGCGGTGGTATAGCCGACACCGTCCTCGCCGTGAAGCGCCTCATGGACATCGCGGACCGTACTGGGCCCGTGGTCCCAAAGCATCCCGAGGATGCTGAGTTCCGCTTCGGTAGGTTTCGGTGGATCAAGACGTTTTCGCACGCAACGGATCCTTCGGTTGACAACGCGACAGCTATCCGATCACCCGGGGATCGTGCCCCGGGGCCCCGATCATAGCCCCATCATGGCCTTGCAGGCCATCCATGCCCCCGCCGGGTACCGGCGACGCATGGACCGCCTTCCAAAGCCCGTGTCTCTCGCGGCCGGCTGCGGGATCCCCGCGGACCCGCAGACGGCCGTTCACGCTCCCTGCCCCGGCCAGTGCCCGCCGCTTCCGAAGCCGGAACGCCCGGAAGCGGCCAGCGGAACCGGCCGAAGGCCGGCGATCCGATTACGGACCGCCGATGCGGTCCTTGTTCTGCAGGCCCGAGGTCTGCCGGCGATAGGCCTCCTGCGAGGCATCGCGAGCCGCGGCGATTTCCCGCTTGGTCTGGCAGACCTTTTCCTTGCGGTTGGAGCCGGCGATCTTGCGGAACTCGCAGACCAGACGCTGATCGTCGTAGCCGACGAGGATCGAATTGGCTTCCTCCTGCGCATTCATCAGGTCGACCTTCTCCTGGTCGTTCAGCGCGTCGACCGAACCGCGGCGCGTGAGCAGCTTGGCGATGAAGTCCAGCTGCGCGTCGACCTTCTGGCGATTGGAGCTGCTGATCCCTTCGTAGCGACCGCCCTTCTCCATTTCCTTGCGCACGCCCTGGGCCTGCTCGGCGAACGCTTCCGGCGTCGTGGCCGTGATGGCCGTCTCGCCGCTTTCCCGTGCGGCCAATGCCGGCAGGGAGGTCAACAACATGGCCGCCAGCGCCACGGAGCACATCGATCGAACTCGGAACAGCATGGAAACCCTCCTAGGAAAAATTCTCTAACGGGAAAATACGAACGACGAACTCGGGGTGCCCGCGCACGGGCCGGCCTGAACGCTGTCCCGTCATACGATCAGGTGCCTGGTCGCCCGACACGCAACGCGGTCTACGGCACACCGCGCGGAGCCCCGGTTCGGGCGACGCCATCCTAGGATTCCGTCTTGCGGGTGTCAACGACAATCTTCGTAGTTCTGTCAAGCCCGCCGTGGTCTCGTCCGGCGACGAGGAAGCGGCCCGACGCTGGCCTCGATGTGACGAATGACACTTGCTGCCACGTCGACACCGGTCGCCGCCTCGATGCCTTCCAGGCCGGGAGAGGCGTTGACCTCGAGCACCAGCGGACCACGCTGCGAACGCAGCAGGTCCACGCCGGCGACATGCAGGCCGATCGCCCGCGCCGCCTTGACGGCGATGCGCTTCTCGGCCGCCGAAAGCACGACCGCGGTGGCCTTCCCGCCGCGGTGCAGATTCGCACGAAACTCCCCCTCGGGTGCCTGGCGCTGCATCGCGGCGACGATCTTGCCGCCGACGACGAAGCAGCGCAGGTCCGCGCCACCGGCCTCGGCGATGAACTCCTGCACCAGGAAGTTGGCGTAGAGCCCCCTGAATGCCTCGATGACACCCTGGGCGGCCGAACGCTTCTCGGCCAGCAGCACGCCCTGGCCCTGCGCGCCCTCGTTGAGCTTGATGACGTGCGGCGGGCTGCCGAGCATCGCCAGCAGGTCGGCGGTGTCGTCGGGGTTGTCACCGAACACCGTCGTCGGCAGGCCGATCTCCTCGCGCGCCAGCAATTGCAGCGAGCGCAGCTTGTCGCGCGCACGAAGGATCGCATCGGAGCCGTTGAGCGCATGCACGCCCATCATCTCGAACTGCCGCACCACGGCGGTTCCATAGAATGCGATCGAAGCGCCGATGCGCGGGATGACCGCATCGAAGCCGCCCAGCACCCGGCCCTTGTAGTGCATCTCGAATGCACCGGGCGCGATGCGCAGGTAGCAGCGCAGCGGGTCCAGCACGCGCGCTTGATGGCCGCGCGCGCGCGCCGCCTCGACCAGGCGGATCGTCGAATACAGGGACGCATTGCGCGAAAGGATCGCGATCTTCATCGACGCAGGCTCGGGGCGATCCGTGGCGTTCTGGGGCGGAGAGTGGAGCGGGGAATCCGGCGTCCGGAACCGCCGGAGCCGGGCCACGCTTCCCATAGCCCGAGCGGCGCTTGGGGAGTGGGTGAGCTAGTCTAGCGCGTGGATCCGTGACCGAACAACGCGCACGAGAACGAAGCGCCCGACCGCTCGGGCACGCATCCGCAGCGCCAGGCCGCGGACCGGCCCGGCCGGCACCGGGACGGCGCGTGAAGGGACCCCTCGTACCGCGCCGGTGAAGCGGCGCGATGCGGGCATACCCCGGACATCCAGCGGACGACTTCGAGACCGCCCGGGTCACGGCCGTTCCGGTAGCCATTCCACTGGCCGTGCGCCACCGCCGATCCGGGGCGCCTCGTCGCTCATTGCGCGGATCCCGGCCGGGGCTCGCCGCTTCGACCGGCGCCCAACGGCCTGTCCCACCGCAGGGCACCACCCCGACACCGGCCGCGAATGCCCCGCCCCTCAGGTCACGGTGTGGGACTTTGCAGCCATCCCCCTCCAACGACAGTGGCATCGCGGCGTCCCCCGATGGTAGATACCGTTCGTTCCCGGCGGACCAGCGGCATGCACGGCCATGCTCACGCGACACCCCAGATGATGCGCGCGACGGCGATCCTCCGACGACTCGCCGGCGTGCTGCTGCTCGCCCACGCCCTGCTCGCGCACGCGGCGGCCGACGAGGCCCCGGGCCATGCGCCGTATCGCAGCTACGGTCCCGCCGACGGACTGCCGTCGGTCTACATCCAGGCCCTGCTGCAGGATCGCGAAGGCTTCGTCTGGGTCGGTACCGACAACGGCCTGTACCGCTACGACGGCCAGCGATTCCAGGGCTTCGGCCTGCGCGACGGCCTGCGCTCGGCCTCGATCGGCCACCTGCTCGAGGACCGCGACGGCACGCTGTGGGTCGGCACCCGCGGCGGCCTGCACCGGTGGAACGGCGAGGAATTCATCGCGGGCACGGCCGAGCAGGGCCTGCCCGAGGCGGCGATCCGGGCGCTGGCGGAGAACGCGGACGGCGTATGGGCCGCCACCGGCACCGCAGGCCAGGGACCGGTCGTGCGCGATGCCACCGGACGCTTCGCACCCCTGCCCGACTGGCCCGGCGGTACGGCGACCGCGGTGGCCGGCGAAGCGGGCGGGCGGCACCTGTGGGTCGGCGTGTGGGATGGATCGCGCGCCTACGTGCTGCGCCGGGAGACCGGGCAATGGCAGCGCATGGACCTTCCGGCCGAGAGCGATCACGAGCGCATCGACGATCTGTTCGAAGACGGCCAGGGCCGCCTGTGGGTGCGCCACCCGAAGGGCCTTTCGATGAAACCGCGCGAGGGCCGGTTCGCGACGGTCGCCACGCCGCTTCCGGTCGCTGCCCCGTTCGGCGCCTTGCTGCCCGATGCACGCGGCGGCCTCTGGGTGCCGACCGAGGCCGGCCTGCTGCACCACGACGGCGACCGCTGGATGCGCGTGCAGGGCCCGGCGAACCTGTCCGCGCAGTGGTGCCGCACAGCCCTCGTGGATCGCGAAGGTTCGCTCTGGTGGGGATCCGCGGGTCTGCACCGGCGCCTGGGCGGCGGTGCGTGGAGCGCGTACACCGCGCGTGAAGGCCTGCCCGGCGACGTCGTCTGGGCCGTGCTGCGCGACCGTACGCAGCGCCTGTGGGTGGCGACGAACTCCGGCGCCGCCGAGCTCACCGCGACCGGCTTCCGGCGGGTGCCGGGCACCGAAGGCAAGGACCTGCGCGCGATCGCGCAGGTGTCCGACGAGCGATTGCTGCTGGCGGGGCGCATCGGTGCGGAAGTGCTCGCGCTCGACCTGCGCGACGGCAGGTTGACGGCATTGCCGTTGGCCGGCATCGATCCGTCGGCGCGGGTGCTGCGTCTGCAGCGGGACCACGCCGAGGCGCTCTGGGCCGCGACTTCGGACGGGCTTTACCGCGCCGACGACGCCGCACGGCCGCAGTTCGCGCGCGTCGCCCGAACCGCCCCGATCCCCGAGGGACTGGTCCCCGAGGGCCCGATCGTCGACGTGCGCGCGGACGCGGCCGGCCGCCTCTGGGTCGCCGGCCGCCTCGGACTGTGGGTGCGCGATGGCGGCCGCTGGTCGCGTTTCGGCAGCGCGGACGGCCTGCGCCGCGACTTCGTTTCGCACGTGCTGCCGACCTCGTCCGGCGAGCTCTTCGTCGGCTACGGCGATCCGCTCGGCGTCGCGCGTGCGCGCTATGCGGAAGGCCGCCTGCAGGTGCTGCGCCACCACGACAGCGAGAGCGGCAGTGCCGACGCCGTCTACCTGGTCGGCGAGGATGCCGCGCAGCGCTACTGGCTGGGCGGGCCACAAGGCGTCGATCTGCTCACGACGGGATCGCACCGCCATTTCGGGCTGGCCGACGGACTCGTCGGCGAGGACGTCGCGAGCGGCGCCTTCCTCGCCGAGGCCGACGGCCGGGTATGGATCGGCACCAGCGCCGGCCTCGCGCGCTTCGACGGCGATGCGTACGACCATGCGCCCGTCCCGCCGCCGCCGAACGTCGCACTGATGGACGTGCGCCTCGGATCGCGCCGCTGGCTCGCCGGCCAGCCCGAGCCGTGGGTTCCGCACGACCAGAACGTCCTCGAAGCGCGGCTGGCCGGGCTCAGCTACGTCGCCGGGCGAGCGCTCGAGTACCGCGTCCGTCTGGCCGGCCTCGAGCACGAGGCGCACGTCGCGACCAGCCCGAACCTGCGCTTCTCGGAACTGGCGCCCGGCACGTACCGTCTCGAAGCCGCCGCGCGCACCGGGCCCGGCGCGGACTGGGGACCGATGTCGGCATTGGCGTTCGAGGTGCGGCCGGCGTGGTGGCAGACGCCGGTGTTCCGCGCCGCCGTCGCGCTCGCCGCCGCCCTGCTCCTGTTGCAGGTGCTGCAGTGGCGCACCGCACTCCTGCGCCGTCGCAATCGCCAGCTCGACGCGCAAGTCGGCGAGCGTACGGCGGCGCTGCAGGTGGCGGTCGAACGCCTGCGCGACGAAGTCGGCCAGCGCGCCGCGGCGGAGACGGCCCTGGCGGCGGCGAACGCCGAAGAGCGCCGCCGCACCGAGCGCTTCAGCCTGATCGCGCACATCGCATCGATTCTCTCGTCGAATCTCGACGCGGACGCGCTGGTGCACCACGCCGCATCGTCGCTGCTGGAGATGCTCGGCTGCGAGCAGGTGGACATTGCGCTCGCCGGCGGCTCCGGGCGCATTCGCCCTGCCGCTGCCGCCGCCGTCGCGGCCTCGGCCTATACGCTCGACGTGCCGATCCTGCTCGGCGAGGAACGGCTCGGCGCGATCCGCGCCGGCGGTTCGCGTCCGTTCGACGACCTCGACGTCAGCAGCCTCGCGATCGTCGCCGACTGTCTCGCGGTCGCGATCGAGAACGCGCGCCTGTTCGGTCGCGCGCAGGAAGTGGCGATCGTCGCGGAGCGCCAGCGCGTCGCGCACGACCTGCACGACAACGTGATGCAGATCCTCGCGTCGATCCGCATGCGCGCGCAGACGCTCGCGCGGCAGAGCCGCGGCCAGTCCGAGACGTCGACGCGGCACGCCGATCGGCTCGCCGAGCTCGCGCGCATCGCCGTCGCCGAGATGCGCACCTACGTCGAGCAGCTGCGCCCCGATGCGTCCATCCCGGTCGCGCCCGACGACAGCACCGCCTACCTGCACGACCGCTCGCTGCCGAACGCCGTGCAGCGCCTGCTGGCGACGGCGGTACCCGACGGCATGCGCGTCGTCTGCGACTTCGCGCAGTTCCCGCCGCAGGCGTTCGAGCACGAGGAAGCGCTGTTCCGCGTCTGCCAGGAAGCGGTATCGAACGCGGTGCGCCATTCGGGGGCGACCACGCTCGAAGTCAGCGGACGCATCGAGGCGTCCGTCGCGCGGATTCGTGTCAGCGACGACGGCTGCGGCCTGCTCGACGGCGCGCCGGGGCGAGGTATCGGCCTGGAGAGCATGCGCCGGCGCATTGCCGCGCTCGGCGGCCACGTGCGGATCGGCGCGGGCGCGACCTGCGGAACGGAGGTCGAAGCGGCACTGCCGCGTGCGGATCGCGCCGTGCTCGATGCGTGACCGCGCTGTCGCGATCGCGCATCGGGCGCGTCAGTGGCCGTCGTCCGGGCGCAGCCCGCGCGCGTGCAAGGCGGCCTGCAGCCGGTCGGTCGCCCCGATCTTCGGAAAAAGCTGGCGCAGATAGCCCTTCACCGTGCCCTCGGTGATGCCGAGCGCCAGTGCGATGCGCTTGTTGCTGAGGCCCTGGCCGAGCAGGTCGAGCACCTGGCGTTCGCGCTGCGTCAGCGCATCGTCGTCCCGCGCGCCGCGGCGCAGCAGCTTGAGCAGGCGCGTCTGCACGGGCCGGTGGATCCAGCTCTCGCCGGCGGCCACGTGCCGGATCGCGGCGAGGATCTCGTCACGGCTCGCATCCTTGAGCAGGAACCCGTGCGCACCGGCGCTCAGCACGGCGTGCACCTCGTTGTCCTCGAAGAAGCTGGTCAGGATCACGATCCGGAGACCGGGCTTGGCGGCCAGCAGGGCGCGCACCGCATCGGGCGCCGGCAGGCCCGGCATGCGCAGGTCGAGCACGACCACGTCGACGGCCTGCCTGCCGACGAACGCCAGCGCCGCCTGCGCCGAATCGGTTTCGCCGGCCACGACGATGTCGGCCTCCTCCTCGAACAGCGAGACGAGGCCTTCGCGGACGATGGCGTGATCGTCCACCAGCAGCAGGCGCGCCTGCCGCGTCGGCGCACCGTCGGTATCGGCGACCGCCGGCGGCGGCGAATCTTGAGCAGTCAGAACGAGATCCTCCACACGCGCGGCGCGACCCGACGCGCAGTATAGGCCGGTGCAGGCGCCGCACACCCCTGTCTTCGGAGGGGGAGAACCGGATCGTTCGGAGCGGATCGTCCCCCTCCAAGGAGTACCGCTGGTCGCCTCCGCTGACAGATGGTCGATTCGCGCCGGCGAACCTAGCCTCTCGAGGGATCGCTGCACGACGTGCATGCGACACCTCCATTCCAGCACAGGACCTATCATGCGAACCCTTCATCTCGCCGGCGCCATCTGCGCCGTCCTCGTGGCCGGCTCGACGCTTGCCGCCTCCCCGTTCAAGCCGGTCGACCGCCGCATCAACGATGCGGGCCTGGATTCGATCCAGACGTTCGCCGGCACGCGGCCGTTCGTGAAGACCACCCACAGCGAGCCCACGATCGCCGAGTTCGGCGCATCGCTCGTCTCCGTGTTCCGTACCGCCGGCGCCGAGATCGACACCAACGCGCAAGGCCAGCTGTACTTCAAGAGCAACCGCCGGCTCGCCTATTCGCACTCGCAGGACGGCGGGCGCAGCTGGCGCAGCGACTATCTGCCGCCCCTGCCCGGCAGCACCACGACGCTCGGCTACGGCATGGTCGCCGCCGACCGGGCCGGCCGGTTCTATGCGAGCGCCCTCGGCGTCGATGCCGACGGGCGCATGGCCGTGACGCTGAATCGCTCCGTCGACGGCGGGCGGCGGTTCGCGACCGCGGTGCCGGTCGATTCGGCCGGCCGGCCGGACCGGCCCTGGCTCGCCATCGGCCCGGCGCCCGGCCCGCGCCTGCGCGACAACGTCTACCTGAGCTGGATCAGCTTCGACGACAGCGTCGGCTCGAGCGTGCTGCGCTTCGCGCGATCGACCGACGGCGGCAGCACGTTCACGACGAAGACGCTGTTCGCGCCGGAGCTGGACCCCGACCCGAACCATCCGCAGAACGTGGTGCAGTTCCCGACGATCGCGGTCGATCCGTACAACGGCCGCATCTACATCGCGTTCCTGCAGTTCGGCTGGGTCTCGAACGACTACGTGCGCATCATGACGTCGGACGACGGCGGCGAGACGTTCCGTTCGCTCGCGTTCAACCGCCCCGGCGCGCCGTCGCCGGAGGTGATCCCGGTCGTGCAGCCCGGCACCACCACCGAATGCGGCGCCGTGCGCTTCGATGTTCCCGGCAGCCCGCCGCAGTTCGCGGCGAACACGGTCCTGACCCTGCACAGCGGCCCGGACATCGGCAACTCCACCAACGGCGTCCCGCGCTACGTGAACGCCACGCGCATCAACCTGCAGCCGATGCTCGCCGTGTCCAAGGGCGTGATCCACATGGTGTGGTCGAACTCGACCAGCGAGGTGTTCGGCGAGCCGACCTCCGGTGCGGACGTGCTCTACATGCGATCGGACAACAACGGCGCGACCTGGAGCGAGCCGGAGGCCGTCAACGCCGGTGCCGGCGGCACCGGTCGCAGCGTGACGCCGGCGATCGCGATCGGCGCGTTCGGCGCCGAGGCCGCGCTGCCGCTCCTGCCCTCGCCGCGCAACGTCCACATCACCTACTACACGCAGGAACCGGACGGCACGCTCAGCTTCAACCTCGCCCAGTCACGCGACCGCGGCCACAGCTTCCCGGATGCGAGGAAGCGCCGGCTCAACGCCAAGCCGATCGCGCTCGCGCCGACCAACATCCCGCTGCCGACCGCCGCCAACCCGTACCAGACGACGAACTACGATCGCCTGGTGACGCAGTGCTCGTCGCTGGGCGAGTACACCGGCATCAGCGTGGGTGCCGGTGTCGTGCACGCCGTCTGGGGCGATTCGAGCGCGACGATCCAGCAGCCGGTCGATCCGCTCGATCCGATCTCGGGCCAGACCCACGCCAAGGAGAACGTGCACTTCATCGGCCAGGTGGCGATCTTCTGACGGGCTGCCGGGAAACAGCCTGCCAGTGCGATCCAGGGAGGGATCGCGCGCGGGGCGACGGCACGAGCCGTCGACCCGCGCCACCGGTGGCGCGGCGTTGTCGCGACCCTGTGCGGTGAGAAAGGGCAGGATCGTCCGTTCTGGACGATGTACCCAGACGGCGGCACGGCGCGCATCGCCCTGCCGCCGTCGTCCGGAAGGCCACACCCGGGCTGCGCGGCGGCCCGGGTTCCCGCGGGCCCGATCGGTGGTGGCGGTAATGGCGAGGGTCCCGGGGACCGGCGACGCACGGCGAGCACATCGAAACCCCGGGAGGAGATCCGCGCCTCAGTCGCAGGCTGCCCCATCGCCGACGGGGCGGCACTGGTTCGGAAACCCGTGCTTGCGCCAATAGTCGAGGATGCCGCTGTCGCGCAGATACGCCGGGAATGCCGGGTCGCGGCGCAGCCAGGCGAGGTCGCGCGACCACAACAGCAGCTGCCACGACGAGTAGCCGCTGTGCCGCATCGCATCGAGCTGGCGGATCGTCTCCGCGGCATCGTCCCCGGCATCGGGAGCCAGCACGCGCAGGAAACTCCATGCCGGCGTGCCCTGCCCGGCCCGCTCGAATGCCGCCTTCGCCTGCGGCCACAAGGCCGGATCGGCGAGCGCGCGCGACGTGGCGACGAAACCCGCTGCCGGCGCGCCGGCGATGTCCGCTTCGGCGATGCGCAGTGCACCGGCGAGATCGCCGCGCCACACGGCATTGAGCCAGCGTGCGCCGAACGCCCTGCTTCCCGCCTGTTCGAGCTCGACCCGCGCCTCATCGTGGCGGCCTTGCGTGTCGAGGATGCGGCCGAGGATGAAATGGACGGAACCGGCGAGAGGGTCGCGCATCGACAGGTCCCGTGCCAGCGCCTCGGCGCGATCCAGATAGCCCAGCTCCGCCAGCGACACCACGTTCGCGTACACGACGAACAGGTTACTCGGCGCCATCTGCCGGGCCTGCTCCCTCAGCGCCAGGCAGTGCTCCCAGTCGTTGCGGTCGCACGCCGCATGCGCTTCCACGGAATACGATTCGGGCTGCGTCGGATCGAGCTGCCGGGCGATCATCGCCTCGCGCAGCGACTCTTCGCGCAGGGCCGGCGCATGCGCGGGCTGGCGCTGGGAGCGGACCAGCAGCGCCAGCGCAAGGCCGGTTCGCGCGCGCGCGTCGGCGGGACGTTCGCGCACGAGCACGCGGAACTCGTTCTCCGCCACGGCCACCGAGGCCTCCTCCGGCAGGTCGGTGCGCGCCAGCAGGGCCCGCGCTTCCATGGATCGACGCACGAAGTCGGCATCGCCGCTCCGGATGGCGGCGGCGGGATCCAGGCCCATGCGCAACGCCAGCGAGGCGGCCACTTCGTGCGCGACATCGCGCTGCAGGCCGAGCACTTCGGATACCTCGCGGTCGAAATCCTTGACCCAGACGGTGCTGCCGCTTCCGGTGTCGACCAGCCGCAGGCGCACCCGCAGCGCCTGCCCGGCCTGCTGCAGGTTCCCTTCCAGGGCGTGGGTGATGCCGAGGCGCCGGACCAGGCCGGCGGTATCGCTCTCGTCGGTGGTCGCCACGAGCGTCGAGGTGTGCGCGATCACGCGCAGGCCGTCGACCCGGGCCAGGCTGCAGATCAGCTCCTCGCTCAGGCCTTCGGCAATCACGCGCGAGCCTTCTTCCCCGCCGATCGGTTTCAGCGGCATGACGATGAGGACCGGCGGCGGGGCCGGAGCGGCGGCGGCGGCCAGCGACGCCGCCGCGTCGATGCGCTGCCGTACCAAGCCGCCCCCGGCGACGAAGGCCAGGCCCAGCACGGCCACCAGGCCCAGCGACAGCCCGACGGCGCCACGGCGGGCCCGACGCGGCGGCGCGGGCGCAGCGGGCCGCAGCGCCGCGGGCACATCGCCCACGCCGTCCACCGTCGGCGCAGCCGACGCGGGTGGGTCGAAGCGGTATCCCACACCATGCACGGTCTGCAGCAGGCGGGCGTTCTGCGCGTCCTCGCCGAGGGCCTGCCGCACCAGCGTCACGATGCGGTTCAGCACGCCCGGCGTGACGTGCCGGTGGCCCCAGACGGCATCGAGGATCTCCTCGCGCGTGAACACGCGCCCCGGGGCGGCGGCCAGCAGGGCCAGCACGGCGAACGCCTTCGGCTCCAGCGCCTGCTCGGCACCGTCGCGCAGCAGGCGGCGTCCGGCGACGTCGATGGCGATGCCGTCGAAAGCCAGCGAGGCGGGCGCGGACTCGGCCATGCAGCGTTCCAGTAGACCCGGCGGAGCATACGCGCAACGGCGGCCGAACGCCGCCCCAAGCATTTCCTAAGGAACGGCCCGCGACCTCGCCAAGCCCCATGCCTTTCCTCAAGCGTCCGCCGCGCGCCGCCGGGATGCTTCCGGGACGGGGCCCGCGATCGTCCGCAGGCTGCCCACTTGCGAGAGGGAACGCCATGAATATCTTGGAGAATGCGATCGCGCCCGCGTCGGCGCGCAGGGTGCCGGGGCCACTGACGCCCTGGTTCGCCATCGGGCTTGCCGCCTGGGCCGTGCCCGCGGCACAGGCAGCGGTGCTCACCGTCGGCACGCCGGTCGGGCCCGGCCAGTGCACGCACGCCACGATCCAGGCGGCCGTCACGGCGGCGGCGGCCTCGCCGGGGCTGGACATCATCCGCGTCACGCGCGGCACGTACCTGGCCCAGCGCCTGACCATCGACGATCCGGGCGACCTCGCCATCGAGGGCGGCTTCCTCGAATGCGCCACCCTCGTGCGCGTCGACGAATCGATACTCGACGGGTCCGGCGCCAACCCACCCGGCCCCGTGATCCGGCACCTCGGTGCCGGAAACCTGACCTTGGCCGACCTGCGCATCCGCAACGGCGCCGCCTTCGGTGCCGGATCGACGACGACATCCGGCGGGGGCATTTCCTCCGTGGGCACGGGCAGCCTCACGGTGTACCGCAGCGCCATCCAGAACAATCGCGCGCGCAACGGCGGCGGCCTGTTCGCCTATGCGGGAACAGGGCTGGCCAAGGAGGTCACCCTGGCAGGCGTGGCGTTCGCCGGCAACGAAGCGGTCGAAAGCGGCGGCGGCCTCTACGCGTCGCGGACCCGCGTGCACATCACCGGCGACGACACGAACTCCTTCAGCGGCAACCGCGCCCTCGGCCAGGAAATCCAGCACGGCGGCGGCGCCATCCACGCGGTCGACAGCAACCTGTTCATCGATGGCCGGCTGCCGACGAACGTCCCGTTCATGGACAACAACTGGACGCAGTCCAATGGCGGCGCCATCTACTTCGCCGGACTCACGCCCGGCTGGTACGCCTTTCATCTGCGCAACCGCGCCAGCACCACGCCCCTCGTGTTCGCCTACAACTCGGCCGCGCGCTTCGGCGGCGCGATCTACGTGCGTGCCACCGCGGCGGGCGGCGGCACCCAGGCGGTCGGCAACCTGGTCAATGTGATCGCCACCGACAACCAGGCTCCCGAAGGCAGTGCGTTCTATGTCTACGGCAGCGGGATCGGCAGCACCGGCAGCGCCAGCCTGGCCCTGACGTCCAGCGAGCCGGGCTGGTCCGCACCACCCTGCGCCGCGCAGCAACGCTGCAACCGCGTCGAAAGGAACGTCGGCGGCCAGGGAGCGCCGGTCGTGCTCGAGGAAGGCGGGACGCACGGCCAGGCCAGCTTCCAGCTGCTGCGCGGGCACCTGGTCGGCAACGTGGCCGTGAACGGCGGCGGCCTGATCTACGGCAGCGGCGGCGTCGAGATCGACAACAGCGTGCTCGCCAACAACGACGCCGGAAACTCGCCGCTGATCGACATCGGCGGCGGCAACCTCGTCCGTGTACAGAACAGCACGATCGCCGGAAACATCCGCATCGCACCGGCCGTCTTCAAGCTCGCCTCGGCAGACGACGACCTGGTACTCCACAACAGCATCGCCTTCCAGCCCGGCGTCCCCGTGCTGCAGGCCGCCACGGGCGCCGGCGCCAACCTGCGCAACCTGCTCGCCGACGCCAGCCACGGCATCCCGAATCCGGCCGGCCGCAACATCCAGCACACCCTCGATCCGCTGTTCGTGAACGCCGGACAGGGCGATTTCCGCCCCCGCCTCGGCTCGCCGGCGGTCAACCGCTGGTCGCCCGGCAGCGGCGTCAACGTGCCGACGATCGACCTGCTCGGTGCCACGCGTCCGGCGCCTTCGACCGACTGGCCCACGCCGTACGACTTCGGCGCCTACGAGTACGGCGCCGTCGTCGATCCCGTCTTCAGCGACAGCTTCGACAACAACTGACGCCTTTCGCGGCTTGCCGTCGCCCACACGCTTCGTCCGAGGACATGTCCATGCGAAACCTCCGTTGCCCCCTCCACCGTGCCGCGCTCGCCCTGTTCGGCGCGGCCGGACTCGCTTCCCATGCATGCGCGGCCGTGTTCACCGTCGGCAATCCCGTCGGCCCCGGACAGTGCACGCACGGAACGATCCAGTCGGCGTTCAATGCCGCCGAGAGCAGCCCCGGCGCCGATACCGTGCGCCTGACGCGTTCACTGACCTACGAGCCCGAAGCCAATTCGATCAGCACGAACCAGGAGCTCACCGTCGAAGGCGGCTTCGCCACCTGCACCCAGGCCACGGCCGACACCCAGAAGACGATCGTCAGCGGAGTCGGCGGCGCCACCGAGCCGGTGTTCCGCATCACCGTCAACACCGGCGGCAGCGTCCGCCTGCGGCGTCTCCAGATCAGCGGCGGCGACGAGGACGGCAGCGGACGCGGTGGCGGCATCTACTTCCGCGGCAACGGCGTTCTCGAAATCCGCGACAGCCTCATCACCGACAACCTCGCCGGCAGCGGCGGCGGCATCTATGCCGAAGGCACGGGATCGGACGCCGAACTGGTCATCGGCGCCGATGTCGTCATCTCCAACAACCGGGCCCGCTACGACGGCGGTGGCATCGTCGCCGATCAGGTCGAGATGTCGATGCTGGAGCCGGGCAGCAGCCTGCTCCGCAACGAAGCGCTCGGCCTGGGCGGCAGCGGTGGCTACGGCGGAGGGCTCTACCTCCGGGCAGGCACGCGGTCGAGCTACGCCTACATCGGCAGCGGCGCGGCCGTCTTCGGCCCGGTGTGGGGCAATCGCGCGCTCTATGGCGGTGGTGTCGCCATCGGCGGCGCCGGCAGCAACTTCAACGACAGCGAGACCGCCCGGCTGCGGCTGTCCACGACGGAGGCTGGACGGCCGGCCCGGATCACGAACAACGTCGCCACCGTCGCCGGAGGCGGCCTGTATCTCAAGTCCTTCGACAGCGTATCGGACGGTTCCGTCGGCGCCGGTGCGCACCTCTGGAACGCCTCCATCGATGGAAATGCCGCGCCCGACGGCGCCGCCGCCTACGTGCACGGCGACCCCGGCGGCGTGCTGGTGACGGGACGTACCGCCTATCTCTACTTCAATACCGGCGACGCCGGCCTGTGGTGGCCGGCCGAAGCGGTGACCTGCGCGCAGGGCATCGATTGTGGAGGGATCAAGAACAACGACACCGTGGACAGCAACAACCAGCCCACCAATGGCGCGGTGATCCGCCTGAACGATCGCGGAGAAGTGAGGATCAACGCGTACGTCCCGTCATCCGGGCCGCCACAGAAAGGCGGCGTGACGATCAGCGGTAATCGCGGCGGCAGCCTGTTCCACGCCACCGGCGCAAGCCAGCACATGTCCATCGACAATGCACTGATCACCGGGAACACGTCGAGCCTGGCACTGGTCCGCAACACCGCCCCCGGATTGATGCGGGTCGTCGATACGACGATCGCCGACAACACGATCGGCGCCAGCCCGATGTTCTCGACCAGCAACGCCGACGTGACGATCGCACGCTCGGTGCTCTGGCATCCGGGGCTGGTCATGCTCGGGCGCAGCGGCGGCTCGCAGAGCGTCACCGCCGTCCTCGCCAGCGAAACCGGAAGCCTCGGCGGGATGCCCGAGGCGGTCCAGGCCAATCCGCGCTTCATCGATCCCGAGCACGGCGACTACCGCCTGCGTGCCGGCTCGCCGGCGGTGGACTTCGCGGCGGCCGTCAGCGGCGACGACCGCGACGTCTTCGGCCTGCCGCGCGACCAGGACCTGCCGATCAAGGCGAACGTGCGTGGCGTGCGCGACGCAGGTGCCTTCGAGCGCCAGAGCCTGCTTCCGCTGGTGCTCAATGCGGACTTCGATTTCTCCGACCTGCGCCTGTGGACGCACCTCGCCGGCAGCTGGGACGGCAGCCAGAACGCCGTCGGGGCGCCCGGCTCCGGCTCCTGGTCCTACAGCGGCACCGGCCTGTCGACGACGCGCGTCGTGCTCGGCCGGCAATGCATCCACCTGCCGGGCCCGGGCCGCTATCGCCTCAACGGCCGTGGCCGTGCCGGCGGCAACACGATGATCACGCGCGACTACGCGGTGCTGGCCTGGGAGTTCCGCCGTACCGGCACCGAGCCCTGCAACTTCGGTCCCGCCGACGCCTTCGGCGAGCTGACGGTCGGTTCCGGCACGAGCTGGGGCCAGGCTGCCGCTCCGGCCATCATCAACGTCGGTCCGGCGGACTGGAGTCCGACGAGCTCGATCACGGTCTCCCTCGTCGCCGTCGACGGGGGCATCGTCGGACCGCCGTCGGTCACGCTCAGCGCGTGGTTCGACGGCATCACGCTGGAGGTCGACGGCAGCGACGTGATCTTCGCCGACGGATTCGAGGCGCCCTGATCCCCGGCTGCACCGGCACATGGAGTCTCGACAGCCTCGGCGTCCTGGCTCCACGGCTGGGTGAACACGCTATGGGACCTCCTCGGCCAGGTCACCGCTCACGACACCGCAGTGATCTGTGAGCGTGCGGAGCGCGAACGCCCCGCACCGCACCTTTCACGCCGGAGGTACCGCACGATTCCGGCGACGCCGGCGCCGGAGACGCCACAGCACGACGCAGCCGGCCAGCAAGGCCGACGCGGCCGCACCCAGTGCCGCCATGCGTACCGCGACGCCGTGCTGGAACACCACCTCCTCGCCTTCGCCGTCGAGGGCATAGGCGATCAGGTAGTCGCCCATCGGGCCCAGTCCTTCACGCCCGCCAGCGGCGATCACCACGTACTGGCGGCCGGCGACCGCGTATACCGATGGCGTCGCCTGGCCGCCGGCGGGCAGCTTGGCTTCCCACAAGGTCTTCCCACTGGTGCTGTCGAGTGCGCGCAGGCGAGCGTCCGCGGAAGCCCCGATGAAGGTCAGGCCGCCGGCGGTGGTCACCGCACCGCCCAGCAGCGGCATCCCGACCTCCAGCGGCAGCCACGGCAGTTCTTCTTCCAGCGTTCCCAGCGGCCGTTCCCATGCCACCTTCCGCGTACGCAGGTCGACCGCCACCAGGCGGCCCCACGGCGGCTCGATGCACGGCGTGCCTTTCGACGACGCCAGCACGCCGCGCCGCATCCCGTAGGCGGTGCCCTTCATGCTGTTGAATTCCTGGTTCGGATAGCGCTCGCGATCGTCCCAGTTGAACCGGGCACGCGGGATCAGCGCTACCTGCATCGGCAGGTCGGACACCGGCAGGATCGCCAGCTGACGCTGTGGATCCACCGCGATGCCGCCCCAGTTCACGCCGCCGGCCCAGCCCGGCAGCGCGACGGTGCCGCGGACGCTGGGCGGCGTGAAGAGGCCCTCCGAGCGCAACCCGGCGATCAGGTGCCGGCACTCGCGGCGTTCCCCCGGTGTCGGTCCCCAGGCGTCGGCGGGGGTCAACGGCGTGTGCCGCGCCAGACGCAGCCCGGGCTCGGGCATCGGTTGAGTCGGCGCTGCGTGCTCGCCGGGCACATCGGAGGCTGGCACGGCCACCTCGCTCAGCGGGAACACCGGACTGCCGTCACGACGGTCGAACGCGAACAGGAAACCGGTCTTGGTCGCCTGCAGCACTGCCTCGCGCGGGCCCTGTGCGGTCTCCACCGTCGCCAGCACCGGCTGCGAAGCGAGGTCGTAGTCCCACAGGTCGTGATGCACCAGCTGCTGTGCCCATACCCGCCGGCCGCTGTGCAGGTCGAGCGCGACCAGCGAGTTGGCGTCGCGATTGTCGCCGAGCCGCTCGCCGCCGTAGTAGTCCGGACTGGCCGAGCCGGTCGGCACGTAGACCAGCCCCAGTGCCGGATCCGCTGCCAGGGGTGCCCAGGCATTCGCTGCGCCGACCGTGGCCGCCTGCTGCGGTTGCCAGCCGCGTGCGGCAGCCTCGGCCGGATCACGCGGCACCGGATCCCAGCGCCACAGTTCGCGGCCGCTGCGCACGTCGTAGCCGCGCACCACGCCTTGCTCGAGGGCGTGCGCGCGGTTGTCGCCGATCGAGCTGCCGATCACCAGCACGTCGCCGGCGATCACGGGCGGCGAGGTCACCGCATAGTTGGACCAGGCGTCATCAGGCCCGTCACGCAGCGCGATACCGGCACGCAGGTCGATCGTGCCGCCGTCGCCGAACCCGGCGCAGGGCCGCCCGTCGGCGGCATCCAGCGCGACCAGGCGCGCGTCCAGCGTACCGAACACGATCCGCTCGCGGCATGCACCAGGACCGGCCAGCGGGTCGCGCCAGAAGCTGACGCCACGCGAGGCCGGGTCGCTGTAGCGCTTGTCACGGGACACCTGGGCATCGAACGACCACAGCGCGCGGCCGCTGGTCGCGTCCAGCGCGAAAGCGATGCCCGTACCGGTGTTGAGGTACATGCGCCCGTCCACGACCAGCGGATTGGCCTCGAAGCGCCGCCGCTCCGGGTCGGGCAGGCCTGCACCCAGCTCCCCGGTCCGGAACGACCAGGCGATCCGCAGGCGGCTCACGTTGTCGGGCGTGATCTGCGCCAGTGGCGAATGCTGGCCGCCGCCGGTCGCGCCGGCATAGCTGGACCAGTCCTCCGGCGGCGCCGCATGCAGTCCACTGGCGCCCATCGCCAAGGCGGCGCCACAGGCCATCGCCTGCCGTATCCCGATGTTCATGCCTCTGGTTTCCTCGCCTGGAACGAGCTGCCAGTGTGCGCGTTGCCGGCGCCGCGGATAGGGCGAAGGGACGACGATGGTCGTTGTAGTGACCAGTCGCGGGCTGCCGGGGACCAAGTGCAGGGTCATCAAGCCGGAGTGGCGCCCACCCCGACAAGGGTGGGCCGGCCAGCACCTGGTGGATCCGGCGAAACGCAGGTCCAGCGCCTCGCCGGCGCGATGGAGCCGTTCACATTGAGTGACGAGCAGAACGCGCCCGTCCCGGAACAGGCCGAAGCAGTACGTCGGTCGAGAAGGCTTGCCGAAGGATGGACGCCGGTCAGACCACGTTCCATGCAGGCCGACGAACACGGAACGCTGCGATCCCCGGCTGCATCCCCTGCGCTCAGCGGATGGACGAACCTGGAGGAGTCCCTGCCGCCCGGGCGGGCAGAGACCCCTCAAACCCGGGCGTGTCCGGCAATGGACAGCCCCGGGTATCGCGCATCGATGGCCGAGGGGCCGGCGTCAGCCTCCGCGCGCGCGGTGCCAAAGCGCGGTGGTCAGGACCAGGAGCGCGGCCAGCACAAGCTGCATGGTCCGGCTGTCGATCGGCACCGGGAACGCCTGCGCCATGGCGAGCGGCGCCGTGGCCGAGCACGGTGCCGGCGTGCCTGCAGGAGCGCACAGCACGCTGGTCTGCGGCGTCACCGTCACGATGTTCAGGATTCTCATCGGCGCCGCGACGGACACCACCGCGGTGATCGTGTAGACGATCTGCGCGCCGGCCGGGAACACGGGGATCACTGCCGAGATCGCGCCGCTGCCGCTGGCGGCGGGACAGGTGACGCCGGTCCCCGCGCACGTCCAGGCGAACGAGGCGATGCCGACCGGAATCGGATCGTTGATCGTGACGTTCTGAATGTCCGTCGAGCCTTCGTTGCGCACGGTGATCGTATAGGTGACCTGGCCGCCGAACGTCGTCACCGGCGTATCCACGGTCTTGGTGACGACGAGCTGGCCGGCTCCGGGGATCGCGACCGCCGATGCGCCGGTGCCCCAGACCATGCCCCCGATGGCGGGTACGCCGGAGGCCTCGGCGAGGTTGAGCGCCTCTCCGGCGGCGGCTTCGGCCGGCGTGATCGTATGCTGTGCGCGGCAGCGCAGGACATCCTGGCTCCCGAGCGTGCTGCTGCCGAGCGCGGCGAAGAGCTGGCCGCCGACGAGGGTGGTCGCCTCGCAGGCGATCGGGCCGTCGACGAGATCCGGATCGGGTTCGACCAGGTCGACCGAGGCCAGCGGCTGCGCGTTGCTGTTCTTGACGAGGAAGGTGTAGCCGAGCACGTCGCCCGCGCTCGCGTAACCGCTGCCGTCCGCGTCGTCGAGCAGCAGCGGGCTCTTGAACACGCGGATGCCGGCCGTTCCGGCCAGGTTGAGCGTGAGGATCACGTCGGCCGCCTGGACGGCCTGTCCGTCCGCCGCCGTGCCCGTGACCTCGACCTCGTTGAGCACGAGACCCGCCGCGGCATCGTCCGTACCGACCGTATGACTGCTCGTGCAGGTCATGGCCGCGTCGATCGCGAGCGTCGTGGACGGACAGGTCACCGCCCCCGTGAGGTCGGCGACCACGAGGTCCGAAAGCGGCTGCGTACCGGCATTCACCACGGTGTAGTCGTAGGCGATGGTCTCGCCGGCATCGAGTTCGCCGTCGAGGTCGCTGTCCGCATGGACCGCGCCACCGACGACGACCGCGACGCCCTGCACCGGTGTCGCGCCGCCCAGCAGGACCATGCCGGCATGACGCACGGTGATCGAGCCGTCGGCCTCCCGCGCCGAGACGACGACCGCCGCAGCGCGTGCCTGCGCCGTGGACGCCGTATCCGACGGCGTCATCGTGCACACGGCACGGTCACCGGGCTGCAGCACCGAATCGGGCACGAAGCCCCGGCCGGCGGCCGTTTGCGTGGCGCACTGCACGCTGTAGCCCGACGACGGGTACCAGCGCACGCCGCTCACCGCCTGCACGCCGTCGTTGACGATCGTGAAGCCGATGGCCCCGCCGGCAGCCGACGCCGCGGTCGTCTCGACGCCAAACCCGCTGTCCGCGATGGCCGGCGAGCCGAGCGCCAGCGCAAGAGCCAAGACGAGCCTCTTCATTGTCTCCATGGTCTGCATACCCCGTCTTCAGCGGATGTTCGAGTAGATCGCGGTGCTGGTGGATGTCACCACCTGACCGTCCGGCGCCGCGCCGTGTGTCGTCGCCGTATTGACGATGCGACGGTTGAGCACGTCCTGTGCGGTGATCGTGTAGGTCGCGCTGCACAGGATGGAGTCACCCGGCACGAGCGCGCCTCCGAGCAGTTCCTCGAACAGGCCCGCGAACAGCTCGTCTCCGCGCAGCACGCGCATCGGCTCGCCGTACGCGGTCGTCGCGTCGCAGCGCAGGTCGGTCACACGGGGATCGATCAGGTCGATCGCACTCAGCGCCACGGTACCCGGGTTGCTGATCGCGAACGTGTAGTGCAGCACGTCGCCGACGTTGCCGTAGTGGTCACCGTTGGCATCGACGCCGAGCCGGACGGTCTTGACCAGCCGGATCAGCGGCTGCTCGGTCGATACCGGTGCACAGGTGCTGCTTTCGCGCACGAACGAACCGGTCACGGAGGCCTGGTTGTACAGGCCGCCGCCCGGCGCGCCCGTACACGCCGCGTTGGCGAGGCTTCCCGGCGACACCGCGATCGGGATCCGCACCGTGTAGCTGTGCGTGGCACCCGCCGCCAGCGTGACGGCGCTCGCCGAGATCTGCACCGGCGTGCCGTTGACGACGACGAACGCACCTCCCGGCAGCGCCGGGTTGAGCGTGCCGCTGTTGGTCGCCGCGATGCCGTTGCCGGTCACCGCCACGCCGGCCGGCGTGAAGTCGGGCGTATCGGTCAGCGTGTAGCTGACCGGGCTGCCGCCGGTGTTGGCGAGATCGATGCGATAGGCGACCCAGAACGTCCCCGGTCCGGTCGGCGTCACCGACTCGACGCTCTTGATCAGGCTCAGATTGATCGTCGGCGTGACCACGCACTGCGGGTGGGTCGGATTGGCCGCGCAGTCCGGCGGCGTGCCGTCGTCGATGGCGACCGCGTTGGCGATCTGCTGCACCCCGGGCGGCAGCGGGTCGACCACCTGCACCGTGAAGGTCAGCGTCGCCACGCCCGGCGTGCCGGCCGTATCCGCGGCCGGAACGTTGATCGTGGTGTCGCAGGCGGTGCCGCCGGGCGACCCGGCCGCACAGCTCCAGGCGGGCGCGCCGGACACGAACACGGTGTGGAGCGGAACCGTCTCGTTGACGAGGACGTCGGTCGCCGCCGTGCCGCCGTGGTTGCGCAGCGTGATCGTGTAGGTCAGCCGCTCACCCGGCTCGGCCACGCCGTCCGCGGTGATGCTTTCGCCGCTGAGCGCCTTGGCCACGCTGACGTTGGCCGTCGTCGGGATCGATGCGCAGTTCGCCGGCGCCGGCACGGCGGCGCAGTCCGGCGGCACCCCGCCGGTCTCGTAGGCGAGGTTGGCGATCAGGCGCACGCCTTCCGGAATCGGGGCATTGACGGTGGTCACGACCGTCAGCACCAGCGTTCCCGGCGTCGTACCGACCTGTGCAGGAACCGTCAGGCCGGTCCAGGTCACGGTGCCGCCGGCGTGCGTACCGCCGTTGCTCGCGCTGACGAAGCTCGTGTTGGCATCGAGGGGATCGGTCAGGCCATATCCGGTCACCGCGGTGCCGCCGGCATTGGTCAGCGTGATCGTCCAGGTCAGCGCCTCGCCCGGTTCGGCGACGCCGTTCGCGTTCGCGTCGAGGACCGCCTTGGCGACCGACACGCGGCCCTGCGTCGGCGTCGTGACCGAGCAGGTGTTGCCGGACTGCGAACAGGTCGTGTCGCCTCCGCTGACCAGATTGACGATCGAGGTCACGCCCGCGGGGAGCGGATCGGCCACGGTGAACACGACGGAGACCGTCGTCGATCCGCCGGCCGGCACGCTGGCGACCGTGACGTTGCAGGTGCCTGCCCCGGTGACCGGTAGCGCGCACGCCGTGACACCGGCACCGGTGACCGCGGTCAGCGTCGCATCGGCCGGCACGTTCTCGACGAAGTCGTAGTCCGTGAAATCGGCGCCGCCGGTGTTGGCCAGCGTGATCGTGTAGGTCAAGGTCTCGCCCGGCTCGGCGACACCGGCCTGGCTGCCGCTCTCGCCCGTGAGGGCCTTGACCAGGGTGACGCTCGGCGCGGTCGGTGTCGTCACCGAGCAGGTATTGCCCGGTTGCGTGCAGGTCGTGTCGCCGCCGTTGACCAGGTTCGTGATCGAGGCGATGCCCGCTGGGATCGGCGTGTCCACCGTGAAGGCGACCGTGACCGTCGTGCTGGCGTTGGCCGGCACGCTCGCCACCGTCACGTTGCAGGTGGCGGCGCCGGCCAGCGGCAAGGCGCAGCCCGTGGCCACCCCCGTGCCCGTGACCGAGGCCAGCGTCACGTTGGCCGGTACGTTCTCGACGAAGTCGTAGTCCGTGAAGGCGGTGCCGCCTGCATTCGTCAGCGTGATCGTGTAGGTCAGCGTCTCGCCCGGCTCGGCGACGCCGGCCTCGGCGCCGCTCTCGCCCGTCAGGGCCTTCACCAGCGTGACGCTGGGCGCGGTCGGCGTGGTCACCGAGCAGGCATTGCCCGGCTGCGGACAGGTCGTGTCACCGCCGTTGACGAGGTTGGTGATCGAGGCGACACCGGACGGGATAGGGTCGTCCACGGTGAAGACGACCGAAACCGTCGTGGTGCCGTTGGCAGGCACCGTGGCCACCGTTACCGGGCAGGCCGCGGCACCGGCGAGCGGCAGCGCACAACCCGTCGTCACGCCCGTGCCCGTGACCGAAGCCAGCGTCACGTTGGCCGGCACGTTCTCGACGAAGTCGTAGTTCACGAAGGCGGTGCCGCCGCTGTTGGCCAGCGTGATCGTGTAGGTCAGGGTCTCGCCCGGCTCGGCGACGCCGGCCTGGCTGCCGCTCTCTGCGGTGAGGGCCTTGACCAGCATGACGTTCGGTGCGGTCGGCGTGGTCACCGAGCAGACATTGCCCGGCTGCGGACAGGTCGTGTCGCCGCCGTCGACGAGGTTCGTGATCGAGGCCGTACCGCCCTGGATGGGATTGGCCACGGCAAAGAGGATCGAAACCGTCGTGGTGCCGTTGGCAGGCACCGTCGCCACCGTTACCGGGCAGGCCGCGGCGCCGGTGAGCGGCAACGTGCATCCGACCGTCACGCCTGCGCCTGTCACGGCTGCCAGCGTGGCGTTGGCGGGCACGTTCTCGACGAAGTCGTAGTTCGTGAACGCGGTGCCGCCGCTGTTGCTCAGCGTGATCGTATAGGTCAGCGTCTCGCCGGGCTCGGCGACGCCGGGCTGGGCGCCGCTTTCGGCGGTCAGTGCCTTGACCAGCGTCACGTCCGGCGCGGTCGGCGTCGTCACCGAGCAGCTCGGACAGGCGACGTCCGGCGGCGGCACCGCCGTGTTCTGGATCAGGAGCACTCCGGCCGGAATCGGATTGGCGACCGCTACGGCGAAGGTCAGGACGACATTGCCATTGGCCGGAACGGTGACCAGTGCGGCGTTGGAACACGCCGATCCCGCCGCGGGCGCGGAACAGGCGAAGCTGTCGCCGCCGCTGTGCGTGGTGCTGAGCGGAACCGTCTCGCCGATCGCCCCGGCCGGAATGCTGGCTGGAACGCCCGTCAGGTTCGTCAGGGTGATCGCGTAGACGAGGCTGCCGCCAGGCTGGGCCACCGGGCCGCCCGACTGCAGGCTCTTGTTCATCGTCACCCGCGGACCGACCGGCGTGGTCTCGGTGCAGTCATTCGGGGCGACCGAACAGTCCACCTCGCCGGGTATCGCCACGGCATTGCTGATCTGCGCGGTCGGCAGCGGCGTATCGAGCTGCACCACGAAGTGCAGGGTGACGCTGCCACCGGCCACTACGTTGACCGCGCTCGTGTTGGGACAGGTAGTGCCGCTGCAGCTGAAGTCGTTGCCCGTCGCGACGAAGGTCGTGTTCGCCGGCAGCGTCTCGACGACGTCGCCCGGATACAGCGTCGCGACCGCGCCGCCGGTGTTGCTGATCGTGATCGCGTAGCGCAGCACGTCGCCCGGATAGACGAACGGACCCGGCGCCGCGCCGTTGACCTGATCGAGCGTCTTGACGACCGACAGCTCCGGCACCGCCTGCACCGGGAACGCGCAGGACGCCAGATCGCGCGATGCGTCCGCGGTCGTATCGACCAGATGCGTGATCACGCCGGTCGCCGGATCGTACTGGTAGTACGCGCTCGGGCTGTTGTTGTTGGCGAGGATCAGCGTGCCGTTCGACGCGAACGCGATGCCGGCCCAGTTGATCGCACTCGGCGCGCCATCGAGCAGCGGCCGGGTCTGGCGCACCGCGACGAGCGTGCCCAGGTCGAGCTGCCACAGATCCTGACCGACGGCCAGCCAGGCCCGGCCGCCGCCGTCGAACGCGATGTCGCCCGAGGTCAGATTGGTCGGCGTCTGGTCGTAGGTCATGTTGCCGATCCGCGTCACCGTGTAGGCGAACGACGGCGAAGGCTGCGCGACCACGGTCCAGACCTCGGGGCTCGCGGCCCCGGACAGCAGGTAGCCGGTGCCGGTGGCATTGAAGCCGCCGCGCGGGAAATCCGGCGACGCGAACGGTCCGGCCGCGACGTACCAGCCGCCGTTCGCGGCATCGTAGGCCCACAACGTCGACTCGCTGGCGCTTGATCGCTCGATCATCAGCAGCCGGTCGTTGACCCGGTCGAGCATCAATGCGTTGAGGTTGTTGGCCATCGTGGCCGGCAGCAGCGGCAGCAGCGTATCGGGTGTCGCGCTGGGCGGCGTGTAGCCGTAGATGCGGACGCCGTTGGCGATGCTGAACACCTGCGCGGGGTCACCGCTGGCCGGACAGAACGCATAGGACGGCGGCGGAACGAGCGGATGCTCGACACGGCACGGGGCACAGCTGGGCGGGTTCTCGCCACCGCCACCCGAGGGAACGACGTTGTTGGCGACGCTGCCGGACGCCGAACCATCGACCGTGGCGGTATAGGTCACCGTATAGGTACCGATGGCCGTCCCGGGTGGCAGCGTGCAGGTCAGAGCCCCGCTGCAGGTGAAGCTGGGGTGGCTGCCGGTCACGCTGTCGAAGGCCAGGCCGGCGCCCAGCATGTCGTCGAGCGTCAGTGTGCCGGTCAGCGGCGCATTGGCGATGGTGGCGCTCAGCGTATAGGTGATCGTGTCGCCGACGTCCACCTGCGTGCCGGACGGCGGCGAGGAATCCTTGACCACCGTGACGACGGGCCTGGCGACGACCGTCAGCGCGGCGGCCGTATTGGGCGCAGGCGCACCGGGTGTCTCGTTGGCTGCCGCGATGGCGGTCGTCACCGGGATCGGACCCGGGTTGGAAACCGCCACGACGTAGCTGAAGTTGAAGTTCAGCGCCTGCCCGGGCGCGAGCGAGGTCGGCATGCCGGCGAACGTGATCGTGCAGGCCGGGGCCGGGTTGTAGGTCGCGGTGACACCGCCCGGCACCATCGTGAAGTTGACCGCCGCAGGACAGGTGGCCGGGTCGGCCGGGTTGCCCAGCGTCACGCCGTAGGTCACGCCGGTTGCCGTGGCATCACCCGCGTTGGAGAACACGAAGCTGCCGTAGGCGGTCTCGGTGGGCAGAACGGTCGACGTGACGGTGACCATCGTGCCGACGTCCACGCCGGCCGCGGGCTCCACGATCTCGATCGGCTCCTGGAACTCCGGTGACCGCTCCAGCGCCCACAGATCCAGTCCCTTGGCGGTGGCGAAGTACTGGGTCGCGTTGTTGGTGCAATCGGCGTTGCTGTCGTTGGAACCGCCCCAGGACCGGTAGTAGCTGCCGGTCCCGTTGAAATCGGCGTCGGCGGAATCGACACCGACCAGCGAGTAGGTGGGCACGGGTTGCAGGATCGCGCTTCCGGCGCCGCACAGGTGGCCGTTGAGCGCGCCGATGAGGGTGCCATTGGCCGCCCGGTACCCGCGATCGTCGTAGTAGACGGTGCTGTCCTGCGAGCCGTTGAGCTTGGTCAAGGTCGGACCGCCGCGGCTGTTGCCTTCCACGTCGATCATCGGAAAATGGATTTCGCCATTGCGGCCGACGATGCGGAACTGGTAGTCACCGGCCGGGAACGGGTTGCCGTTGTTGTCCAGGCCATTCCACAGCACGCTGTGATTGCCGGTCAGCGCCGTGCCGGTCAGCACGCGATTGGACACATTGGCCGGATCGAAATCCACGCCGTCGCGACTGACGACGATCTCGTAGGTCAGCGTGTTCTGCGTGGTGAACGTGAACACGCCGCCGGAGGACACGGTCGAGGTGTTGCCGCCCACGCTTCCGACGAAGGTCGGGCTGGTCAACTGCGGCACGGCCGGAACCAGGGGAATCGCCAATGCCGTGAGCACGCGGTTCACTTCCGCGGCTTGGGCACCGCCGGGAGCGATGTCGCTGAAGAAGATCGGATACTGCGGACGCTGCGCCGTGATGCCGGCGCTGACGGAAGGACCCGCCGTGACGGCGGCGTTGCTGCCGCGCATGTCGCGATAGAGCGGGCCGCCGTTGGTGTCGACGAAGCCGGTGGCATTGGCATAGAACGCCGCGCGGTTCGGATCGAGACCGCGGAAGGTCTGCCGGTAGCGGTAGCCGTCGGTCGAGACGTAGTAGAGGCTGTTGTGCAGCGTGCGTCCGTTGCTCTGGAGGTAGACCGTCCAGGCATAGGTGAACAGCCGACCGTCGATATCGGCCAGCGCGTCCGCGCTCGCGCGCACCGTCACATCCCAGGCCGAGACCAGATTGCCGGTCAGGATCGGCGGCGTCGCGATCGAGGCTGTATTGGTCTGCCCGCCGCTGGTGGCGCCGGTGAATCGCACGCCGTAGATGCCGGTCACCGGCGCCACATACCAGCAGGGGGTGAACCCGTTGGCGACCGTGGCCGAACCATCGGCGCTGTTGGGACCGGCGAGTTCCTCATCGCGGCTGGCAATCAGGCCGCCGGTCTGCGAGCTGCACGCAAAGTCGGCGCTGGCAGGAATCGTCTCGTCACCCGGTGCGCCGAAGGGCCGGGGGTCGTAGACGAAGATGTCGCCGCCGTTCCCGCGGTTGCGCGAGCCCAGGAGGATGTACTCGCCCGCCCGCGCGTAGACGTAGAGGAACTGCCGTCCACGCGCGACATTCGCGAAATTGGTGGAATCACTCACGTCCATGATGCCGCGGTTGCCCGCAGCACCCGCGGGATGCAGCGTGCGCGTGCCTTCGGCGGCAACCGGTGATGCGGCCATGGCGATCGCCAGGCCCAGCGCTGAAGCGGCGAACAGCCGGCCACGGCGTATAGATGCGGAAAGTCGCTCGAGCATATGCCCCCCAGATTTGCGTACGCATGACCCGGGTCCAGCAGGCGGCCATGGGCAGCCGTGCTGTGCTCGAGTCCCATCGATAGCGGGCGCACCGCACCGAGGTTCGCGTCCGAAGCGAATACCTGGCGGCGCAGTAGCGCTGGCGGCGCGAAGCCTAGGGAGGGGGTTCTGGTGAATCACTCACAGCGGCCTCCAGCAACTCACCATTTCTCACAATCACGCACAGTGAGACCCCTGCATCGCGACCGCTCGCGACGCCGGGAGATTTGTCAACGATTGTGACGGCCGGCGAAAGCGGCCGGTCCGGGACGCCTGCGGCGATCAATCGCTCGCGCGCTGACCCTCTGAAACCAGTGCCACGTAGCCGCGACCGCGAACCGCACGCACGGGTAGCGAGGCCCCGATCTGGTCCAGCACGCGACGGCGCAGACGATGGATCAGCATCTCGAGCCGGCGCGAATCGAAGTCCTCCAGCGTCGATGTGACGCACGCGATCAGCTCCTGGCGTTGCACGGCTTCGCCGGGCGTGGCGAAAAGGCGCGCCAGCACGAGGCGTTCCGGAAGGTTGAGCGCGACACAGCGCTCATCCGGGGCGAAGAGCTGCCATCCCTCGGCATCCAGGACCCACTGGCGCTCCCTGGCCGGCTTTCGCGCAGCCATCCCATGACGCCGCAGCCGCCAGGCCACGCTGCTCAAGGTTGCCGCCACGACCTCGATCTCGGTCGGCTTGACCAGCCAGGCGTCAGCCGACTCGCGCAGTCCGGTGATCTGCTCGTGCCGGCTGCCTCGTCCGGTCAGCATGACGATGCCGACTGCATAGGCCGCACGCACGCGCCGCGCGACGTCGAGTCCGCTCTCGCCGGACAAGCCGATGTCCAGGAGGAGAAGATCGAACGACGTCGCGAGCATGCGCCGGTCGAGATCGACCGACGTACGGAATCCTTCGCCTGTGAAACCTGCTGCCCTGAGGCCCGGAAGGAGAATCGCCTCGCGAAACTCATCATCGTCCTCAAGCACAGCCACGCGTAACGACATGGCTCTTCAACCTCGACCGTCTTTCGGAAATGCCCCGGGCTTATCGCGTAGAAGCAGCGGGATGTCCAGTCGGCATCCCGCGGCCGGCGGTGGCCTCACAGCCGTCTCCGACGGCCGTTTGCGGAAAGGACGAGCCGGCGGCGCGGGTGCGGGATACAAGTGACCGCAAGGACACGGTGGTGGATCCGCGGGCATCGAACACGGCGAACGTGATGCTCGACGAACCGCCGTTGAGCACCAGTACCAGGTCGCCGCGGGACGCGTGCCGGTCTTGTGGGGCGGACAATTCGCTTCTGCCCCCGGAGCGCCGTCAGCCCCAACAGGTTCCTGCCGGCCCGACGCGCCGATTCCACAGCCTCACGCTCGGGGACACGGGTGAACACGCAAGGCATCTGCATCCCTCGGCGGGCAGCCGTGGTTCCACGAAGTCGGCCAGGTGCTGACGCACCCGTCGCGCCGGATGCGCGGCGTGGGCGCCGGCTATGGGCGTCGTGGTCCGGCCATCAATACGCGCCACCAGGTGCTATCGGCCCTTGCGCCGGCATAGGAAATCTCCTGGAGCGCCATGCCTGATCCCGGGTCAGGAGCCAAATGCTTATCGCTTCACCCGGGCCGTCCGAGCGAGAGCCCGGCCCGTTGGCGAGCCGTTTCGCTTGGACTACCGGCTGGACCAATCGGGTCCAGCCTCGGTCGGCCTCCAGGAAACCATCCGGGAGGACTTCTTGGCAAAAACCCAAAGATCGACAACTGCTTATGGGGTCTGTGAAGCGCCCTGGAATTTCCTGAAAACTACATCGTGGAGCGGGTGATGCGAGCGCCATTTGGCTCGTAGGCCAATAATAGAAAAAATCCACGCCCCGCCCAGTGTTTGGACTGTCGGGAGGACCGATGGCGTCGCGCTCTGCCGCCAACCACCACCTCGCCTACGGTACCGCGATCCGGACGTTCGTCAATCCTCGCTCGGCGTGCTCGTGCTGAAGCGTCGCCACGAGGCGCACCTGGATTCCAAACCCTATCCGGGCACCAACAATCCCGTTGAGTGTTAAACAGGTCGAGGAACGTGGTGAAGCCTTTGCTCTCCGGATACAGTCCGTGTGCCATGCGCTGCGCTTGGCGGCCAGCGATTCGGGTCGGCGTCGCCGTCACGAGCGGCACGATGGCCGTTTCCGTCGACGTAAACCTCGCTACCGGTTCGCGTGGCTGCATGCTGATGATCGTCGACACGATCGCCGCGAACGGTTTCGAACAGGCGCCATGAAGAAATTCCGCCGCGGCGTGCCAGTGCACGCCGCGGCGGGCCGTCCACGGTCAGTGACCGTCGAAGCCGTCACTGAACATTCGATCCTCGGCGTACGTCGCCACGCCGTCCTGGCGGTAGCTGAAGAACATCAGCAAGCCCGACGCGGAACGCGAGACCCGGGCCGCGGACGATGCAAGCGGCGTGACTCGTTCTAGCTGAACGGGCGCAGCCGGATTCGATACGTCGACGAGATCGACACCGAGAGCGGTGCCTGCGTACAGCTTGCCGTCGGGCGCCAATGCCACATCGTTGACGGGGTTGATGCCGTCGTCCAGCGGCTGATAGCGCCCGAGCAAGACGGGTGCCACTGCATTCGATGTATCGAAGATCTCGAGCGTGCCGCAGCCGCTGGCGGCAACGTAGGCCCGCGTGCCATCGCCGCTCACGGCCAAACGATCGGGCGAGTATGCTGGATCTTGGCAACCGGCGGTCTGCGACAGCAACGTCGGTGCCGCCGGGTTCGATACGTCGATCAGGAACAGGTAGAACGGCGAGACCGCGTCGGTCTGCGCCACGACGAACGCCCGATCGCCACGCACGGCGGTTCCGGCCACCGAATAGAAGCCGCTGTAGCTACCGACGAGCTGCGGAGCGGCAGGATTGGCAATGTCCACGATGCGTAACCTGGAGAATGTCGTGACGTAGGCGCGCTGGCCCTGCACGGCGACCTTCGCCACTCCCTCCAGGATCGGCAGATCGACGCGGCCGAGCCGCGTCGGCGCATGCGGATCCTTGCCCGCGCTGGCCGGGGACAATGGCAAGAGGAGTTGCATTTCACGCGTGCCGCGGAGCGCCTGCACATCGAGCAGTCCCCGCTATCTCGCACAATCCAGGAACTCGAGAGCGAGTTGGGCACATTGCTGTTCGACCGCGACCGCCGAGGCACTCGGCTGACACAAGCGGGGACTGTCTTCCTGCAGGATGTTCGCAGAGTCTTTACAGCCCTGGAGCAGGCACGAGAGAACGTCAAAGCCGTCTCCGCGGGCTATCGCGGCAGTCTGCGCATCGCGATATCTGATGGCGCCATTGATCCGCGCCTGTCGGACTTTCTTGCGCGCTGTCGCGCTGAGGATCCAGAAATTGAAATCCGCCTGGCCGAAGTCCCTCTTTCCGAGCAACTGCGCGGCCTGCGCTCAGGCGACTTCAGCTTAGGATTCGCACACACGGACGAAGTCGGCGACGGCGTCGTCGCTGAACCAATCTGGCATGCCCCACTGGTGGCTGCGGTTCCGGCGCGGCATCCGCTGTTGGTCCACAAGGAAATCCCCCTGGAGCAATTGGCCCGATTTCCTATAGTGATGGGCGACCCAAAGGTTTGCGAGGGCTACAGCAAGGAACTGACCCGATTGCTGTGCACAGTGGACCAGCAGCCTCAGATCGTCGAGTATGCGGCTTCGCTGGACATGATGCTCACGCTCGTGGCGGCCGGCTACGGCATAGGCTTCACCTCCGCAGCGAGGATGAAGTCATGCAAGCGTCCCGACATCGTGGTGCGGCCCTTGGCGATCGATACCGCCGTCGTCACGACGTACCTGCTGAAATCAGATACGACCACCTCGTCGCTTCCATTGGAACGCTTCACCGCACGCCTTCACGCACAGATGGAGAATTGACTCGAAGGAATCGTGCTTAAAGAGAAGGCGCACGACGATGCGCTGCTGCGCCTGGCGTCGTCGCGAAGTCGTTCGCGGTCATAGCCGAAGATTTGCATCTACCTGATCACGGCATTTCCGCGGGCCAGACCGGCGCAATGTACCGATGTTCACGGCTCGTGCCGTGGTGGTCTAAACCGGAAGCCTGCCGCGTCGAAGAGCGAGCCTATTCGGGCTCCCGATCCAAACCAAGCAGCAGAGGTTCATAATGCGCGACCACTCCAACCCTGCGCGTGTATGGCAATGCTGATCATCCCTCCCGCCAGCATGTCTCGCTGGGAAAGTGTCCATGTGGACGACAAACCCCATCGCCGGCATATCAACTACGACCAAACGCTGCCGCTGGACAAACCCATCTACCGCTACATGCAGGCTACCCACCTGCTTCAATTTCTGCGCACGGGTGAGTTCTATTTTTCGTCCGTGGATTCGTGGCCGGATCCGTTTGAACAGTGGTGGCATCGCATCCTTTTTAACAGCGACTCGCCATTGAGTGATGCTCGGGCCTTTGCTACGTGCTGGACGTGGCGAAGCAGAGACGAGCCTTTCTGGCGACTCTATGAAAGCCGGTGCGACCATCGAGACGCAGAAAACCGATCTCTTCCAAAAGCAGCGCCGCCAGTCCGGATCAAATCAACCTTGCGCCAGATCATCGATGCGCTGTCCATCTCGATTAGGAACTTTGAGACAAAGGTTTTTATGGCTCCAGTCGGCTACACGACAACCGCGGAGCTGCTACGGTATCGGTCATCGCTGACCACAGAACCCGCAGAGATTGCCCGGGAGGCGGCCCATGCTTTGACCTATAAACGATTGAGTTTTCGATTCGAAAAGGAAGTTAGGGTGATTTGGGTAGACCAGGTGCTGGGAGGTGGGAGCCGGCTGGTCCCGCTAGCTCCGACTTCGGTCATTGAGGAAATCATGATTGGGCCGGTTCTCGAAGCGGACAGAGCCCGAGCGACACAACTCAAGCGAGAGCTGCAGGATGCGGGGTTTCAAGGTCGCATCAGGCGCTCGCTGATGTATCGACCACCGCCCCTTAGCTAAGGCTTCAGTGCTGAAGCCAGTTGCTCTCAGTGACAGGCATCGCGCTCGACCTTTGCCATGTTAGATCTCTCGACGTTCGCGACTCGCGCGAACGTCGAGAGATCTCTTGCTCCAAGACACGCGCAGCCGCCAGACCAAAGTCAGCTACAAATTCGACACCGGTCGTGGGGCCCTTGGGAGGCGACTTCGTTGAACAGCACGCCTCTGAACCGGCAAAAGCGTTGGCCATCGAGCAAAACCAAACCACGTTTAATACAACTCTTGCTAAGATGCCGCGCCGATCCAGCTCCTGCTCGCTTCCGAGAACGGATTGTGACGCACGGGAGGTTGAGGCATCGCGACCACGTCCAGGTCGGAGGCCGGGTTGCGCTCCAGGCCATTCACGATCACCAGTGCGTATCGGAAGAGCTGATTGAGCCAGGTGCGCACTTTCTCGGCCACCGACGGAGCGCCGCGCTTCTCGATGCGGCCGACGATATCGAGTAAGTCGGCGCGCGTGATGTCATGGATCGACCGCTTGCCCAGCGCCGGAAGGATGTCGCGACCGAAGATGCGTGGGATCAGCGAGAGCGTGGTCTGCCGACCTTTCTTGAGGCGCCCTTGCTGGCGGAACTTCAGCCACTTCTCGTAGACCGCCTGGAACGTGTTCTACTCAGCCTGGGTTGCCAGATTCCGAGCCTTGGTGCGCTGGCGCTGCGGATTGATGTCCTTGGCCACGAGCGCCCGTGCGTCGTCGCGGCGCGTACGAGCCTCGCGCAGCGTGATCTCCGGATACGTTCCCAGAGACATCCGCTTCTGCCGACCCAACCAGGTGTAACGAAAGTGCCAGGACTTCGTCCCCGTGGCCGAGACGGCCAAACATAGGCCGTCGAAGTCAGGAAGGCTGTAGTCCTTGCCGGTGGCCTTGGCCTGCCGGACGGCGACATCAGAAAGTGCCATATCTGCTCCTGAACTGAGTCAGGAGTCAGATCCTCATCCCATGGCCCGCTCGGCCCCAGCAACAATCCGGAATCGAACCCAGCCGCTTTGATGGACTAACGGATGGACTAAATTAGTCCATCTGCGGGTGGATTTCGTTGGATGTCACTGGACGACTGCCTGTCGAAAAATCCTTTGTTGACAGCAGCTTGTGGAACTCGGTGGATTTCCATGGAAGCTGCGGTGGAGCGGGTGAAGGGAATCGAACCCTCGTCAGTAGCTTGGGAAGCTACAGCTCTACCATTGAGCTACACCCGCGGTCAGGAGTGCGCCGGGAAGCGCTGGCCGGGGGCGAAGAGTAGCCGCGCGTGTGCGCCTCCTGCAAGCCACTTGTAAAGAAGCGCATGCGGTTCTTGCGGCGGGGTAAACATCGCGCGTGGGGCGGTTTCGATAGGGCCGTCATTCAGCCGGCGTACGCTGATATAGCGGCGCACCTGGCGGCCACAGGAGCCGGCTCTGCGATCCGGATCACCGGATGCACCGACAACGGCCGATCCTTGCAGGAGAACTCTATGAACATGCGACCTCGCTCGCCCACCCCGATGCTGCGGGCGCTGCTGGCGCTGGTCTTGCTCACGCTCGCCGGTTCCGTCCTGGCCGATCCACCGGGCCGGGTCGTCCGCATGAGCTACATCAGCGGCAACGCCAGCTTCCAGCCCGGCGGCGACGACCGCTGGAGCGAAGCGCTGATCAACCGGCCGCTGGTGGCCGGTGACCGGCTGTACACCGACCGTGATTCCCGCGTCGAGCTGGAAGTGGGGGCCGCCGTGCTGCGCGCGGACGACCGCACCAGCCTGGCCTTCCTGGACGTCACCGACGACATCGTCCAGGTCGAGCTGACCCAGGGTACGCTGAACCTCAAGGTCAAGCGGCTGTTCGACGGCCAGACCTACGAGATCGACACGCCGACGCTGGCGTTCGTCGTCGACCGTCCGGGCAGCTACCGCATCGACATCGCCCCCGAAGGCGACTCCACGATGCTGACCGTCTTCGACGGCTCAGGCTCGGTCTACGGCCAGAACAGTGCCAGCTACCGCGTGGAGAGCGGCCAGGCCTACCGCTTCTATGACTCCTCCCTGCGCGACTACGAGGCGATGGACCTCCCGCGCAACGACGATTTCGATCGCTGGTGCTTCGAGCGCGACGGCCGCTACGAGCGCTCGGTCGCGCGCCAGTACGTGTCCGAGGAGGTCATCGGCTATGCCGACCTGGACGGCTACGGCAGCTGGTCGACGGATGCCAGCTACGGTGCGGTCTGGTACCCGACCAGCGTCTCCGTCGGCTGGGCCCCGTACCGCTACGGCCGCTGGTCGTGGATCGACCCCTGGGGCTGGAGCTGGGTCGACGACGCCCCGTGGGGCTTCGCCCCGTCCCACTACGGACGCTGGGTCTACGTCGGCAGCCGCTGGGGCTGGTGCCCCGGCCCGCGCCACGTGCGCCCGATCTATGCGCCTGCGCTGGTCGGCTTCATCGGCGGCCGCAACTGGAGTCTGTCGATCTCCAGCGGCGGCGGACCGGTCGGCTGGTTCCCGCTCGGACCGCGCGACGTCTACGTGCCGTGGTATCGCAGCTCGCGCAACTACTTCACCAACGTCAACGTGACGAACATCCGCAATACGACGGTGATCAACAACACCTACATCACCAACGTCTACAACAACTACGCCGCCGGGCGTGTCGGCAACCTCGACTACGCCTATCGGCGCGACGTGAACGCGGTGACGGCGGTGCCGGACAACGTCTTCAACAGCTCGGGCCGGGTCGGCAACGCGCGCCTGAATCTCGACCGGAACAGCCTGGCGCGGGCGGAGATCGTCAACCGCGTGCCGGTGCTGCCGGTCCAGGCCAGCCTGGCGCCGAACGACGGGTCCCGCGCGGCTCCGCAACGCGCGGCCTCCTTCGATCGCCAGGTGATCGCACGCAATACGCCGCCCCCGGCGCCGGCGCCGTTCGCACAGCGCAAGGCCGCGATCGATCGCAACGGCGGGCAGCCGCTGCAGACGCAGGAGCTGCGCCAGCTCGCCACGCGCAGCGCGCCGGTGTCGACGGAGCGGGTCAAGGTGGTCGGGACCGCCGGCCAACGGGCACCGCAGGCACTGCCGCCGCGGGGCGAGTCCCCGACCCGCATCGACCGCGCGTCTGCCGGGAACGCCCCGGCACGGGGCATCGAACGCCCGGATGCGGTGAAGGCGCCGGAGCGCGCGCCGAGCACGCTGGGACGGGAAACCGCCACGCCGCGACCGGCACCCCGCACGGAGATCAGCGAACGCGCACTGCCGTCCTCCGGATATGCACCGCGTCGTGAACGCGCGGTCGTGCCGGGGCAGGCGCCGAAGGCCGGCCAGGCACCGAGTCCGTCGTCCCACGTGATCGAAAGCCGGGGCGGCCAGAACGTGCCGGATCGGCCGGCACGGGTGATGCAGTCGCGCGAGCCGACGCCGCAGCGGTCGGTGCAGGCGCCGAACCGCGCCGCGCCGAGCCGCGTTGTCGAGCCGGCCGCCCGCGAAGCCGCCCCGGCACGCAGCTACCGGGCGCCCGCGGTCGAGCCGCGCAAATACGAAGCGCCGGCGAACCGGCCCGAGCCCCGTGCAGCACCGCAGCGCATGGAGCGCAGCCAGCCGCAGGCCGCACCGCAGCGCATCGAGCCCAGCCGGCCGCAGGCGGCACCGCAGCGCATGGAGCGCAGCCAGCCACAGGCGGCGCCGCAGCGCATGGAACGCAGCCAGCCGCAGGCGGCGCCGCAGCGCATGGAGCGCAACCAGCCGCAGGCGGCGCCGCGGTCCGTGCAGCAAAGTCCGCCTCGCGAGCAGGGACAGAAGGGCGAGCGGGTCGAACGCAAGCGCGACAAGGACGATCGCTGACGGTTGCGCCGACGAAAAGCACGGGCTGACCTTCAGACCATCGGGCCGCCGCGTTCACGACGCGGCGGCCTTTTTTTCGCGGGCGGGCGGGCAGGCGCCGGTGGAGCTGGCTACAATGGCGCGATGCTCATCGTGCTCAACGGCAAATCCCACGAGTGCCCTGCGCGCATGACGGTCGCCGAGCTGCTCGAAGCCACCGGCTTCGCCCAGCGGCGCGTCGCCGTCGAGGTCAATCGACGGATCGTCCCGCGCAGCCGCCACGCCATGCAGAACCTGGAACCGGACGACCGGGTCGAGATCGTGCATGCCATCGGCGGTGGCTGAGGCACCGGCGGCAACCGCTTTTTCCGACTCATCGATCCAGGTTCGTCCTATGTCCTCCTTCCCCGCCGGCACGGCCGACGACCCGCTCGTCATCGCGGGCCGCAGCTTCCGCTCCCGCCTCCTGACCGGCACCGGCAAGTACCACGATCTCGACGAGACGCGTCGCGCGACCGAGGCCGCCGGTGCCGAGATCGTCACCGTGGCGATCCGCCGTACCAATATCGGGCAGGACCCGGACCAGCCGAACCTGCTCGACGTCCTGCCGCCGTCCCGCTTCACGATCCTGCCGAACACGGCCGGGTGCTATACCGCCGAGGAGGCGGTGCGTACCTGCCTGCTGGCGCGGGAACTGCTCGACGGCCACACCCTGGTCAAGCTCGAGGTGCTCGGCGACCAGCGCACGCTGTTCCCGGACGTCGTGCAGACGCTGGAGGCCGCCGAGAGCCTGGTCCGCGAGGGCTTCGACGTCATGGTCTACACCTCGGACGACCCCCTGCTGGCCCGGCGGCTGGAAGCGATCGGCTGTGCGGCGATCATGCCGCTGGCGGCGCCGATCGGCTCCGGGCTCGGCATCCAGAACCGCTACAACCTGCTGGAGATCGTCGAGAACGCCAAGGTGCCGGTACTGGTCGACGCGGGTGTCGGCACCGCCTCCGATGCCGCCATCGCGATGGAGCTGGGTTGCGACGGCGTGCTGATGAATACCGCGATCGCCGGTGCGCGCGATCCGGTGCTGATGGCCCATGCGATGAAGCTCGCGGTCGAGGCCGGCCGCAGTGCATTCCGCGCCGGCCGCATCCCGCGCAAGCGCTACGCCTCGGCCTCCAGCCCGATCGACGGAACCGTCGGATGAGCGACGCGGACGAATCCGCGGCACCGGCCCGTCACCGCCCACCACGCAGTTTCGTGCTGCGGCAGGGCCGCATCACGCCGGCCCAGGCGCGCGCCTTCGAAGCCCACTGGGCCCGCTACGGACTGGCCTTCCAGGGCGTGCCGCGCGATCTCGATGCGGTCTTCGGACGGTCCGCCCCGCGCGTGGTCGAGATCGGGTTCGGCAATGGCGAGCAGCTCCTGCACGCCACCGCGCACGAGCCGGACAAGGACTTCATCGGCATCGAAGTGCACCGCCCCGGCGTCGGCCGGCTGATGAACAGCCTGGCCGCCGGCGACCTCGCCAATGTCCGCCTCTACAACCACGACGCCGTCGAGGTACTGGCACAGGAGATCGCGCCGGCCTCGCTGGCCGAGGTGCGCATCTACTTCCCGGACCCGTGGCCGAAGAAGCGCCACCACAAGCGCCGGCTGATCCAGCCGGACTTCGTGGACTTCCTCGCCACCCGCGTCCGGCCCGGCGGGCTGTTGCACCTGGCCACCGACTGGGCCGAGTACGCCGAGCAGATGCTGGCCACGGTCGACGCCTCGCCGCACTGGCGCAATCGCGCCGGCACCGGCGGGTTCGCCGCCCGCCCTGCCTGGCGCGTGGAGACCCATTTCGAACGTCGCGGGACGCGGCTGGGCCACGGTGTCTGGGACCTGGTCCACGAGCGCACCGGGACCTGACCGGTCACGACGAATGCGCCGGATCGTGCCGCCGAACCGGACTTTGTGGCGGATGAGCGCTATTCTTTCGCGGCTGCCCTGACGCCCAGGCCGCTGCAGACGGCCGGAACAAGACCCCGATGCCCTGATGGATGCCGGCCTGACGCTGACCACCGAGATGATGCTCGTGCTCGGGCTGGTGGTCTTCACCGTCCTGATGCTGATCCTTGAATGGATCCGGGCCGACCTGGTCGCCCTGCTGGTCATCGTGGTCATCGGCATCACGCGGCTGATGCCGGTCGACCAGTTGTTCGACGGCTTCGCCGGCAACGCGGTCATCTCGCTGATCGCCGTGATGATCATGGGCGCGGGCCTCGACCGCACCGGCGTACTCGGCAAGGCCGCCTCGTTCATCATCCGCCTCGCCGGCGGCGTCGAGCAGCGCCTGGCCGTGGTCATCAACAGCATCGTCGGCAGCCTGTCGGCGGTCGTGCAGAGCCAGGCCCTGTCGTCGCTGTTCCTGCCGGTCGTCAGCCGGGTCAGCGCGCGCACCGGCGTGCCGCTGCGCCGCCTGCTGCTGCCGATGGCGTGCTGCATCCTGTGCGGCACCAACATCACGATGATCTCCAACTCGCCGCTGATCCTGCTCAACGACCTGATCGCCAGCGCCAACCGCAACCTGCCGCCGGGCGCGCAGAGCATCGAGACGTTCCGGCTGTTCGCGATCGCGCCGGTGGGCGTGCCGCTGCTGATCGTCGGCATCGCGTTCTTCGCCGTGCTCGGCAAACGCCTCCTGCCGGACGACGAGGAAAGGCAGAACGTCACCCCGGGACGCACCGAGAGCTACTTCGCCGACACCTACGGCATCGAAGGCGACGTGTTCGAACTGACCGTCACGGCGGAAAGCCCGCTGGTCGGCATGAGCGTCGGCGAAACCGAGCAACTGCACGACGCCCCGCTGATCCTCGCGCTCAAGACCGGCAACGAAGGCCGGCTGGCGCCCCCCGCCGACCAGATGATCTGGGTCGGCAGCGTCATCGGCGTGCTCGGGCGCCGCGAAGCGGTCAGCGACTTCGCCGACAACCACCTGTGCCTGATGCAGGCACGGCTGCGCAACTTCGGCGACATGTTCAACCCGACGCGCGCCGGCATCTCCGAGGCGGTGATCCCGCCGACGTCGCACTGGATCAACCAGAAGATCGAGGACCTGCGCATCCGCAAGCGCTTCGGCATCAGCGTGCTGGCGGTGACCCGCGGCGGCACGGTGTTCCGCGAGGACGTGCGCCACATGATGCTCAAGCCGGGCGACACGCTGGTGCTGCACAGCCTCTGGCGCGACCTGGCCCTGGCGGCCGAGTCGCGCGACTTCGTCGTCGTGACCGACTACCCCAAGGAGGAGCAGCGTCCCAGCCGCATCTGGTACGCCGTCGCGTTCTTCGGCCTGGCGCTCGGCCTGGGGCTCTTCACCGACCTGCGGCTCTCGGTGGCGATGATGACCGGCGCCGTCGGCATGCTGCTGGCAGGCGTGCTCAGCATGGAAGAGGCCTACAAGGCGATCAACTGGAAGACGATCTTCATCCTCGCCTGCCTGATCCCGCTGGGCTGGGCGATGGACTCCACCGGCACGGCCGCCTGGATCGCCCAGGAGGTGATGATCTACATGGACGGCATGCCGCAATGGCTGATCCAGGCCTGCGTGGCGATCCTGACGCTGCTGTTCGCGCAGATCATCTCGAACGTGGGCGCGGCGGTGATGATGGTGCCGATGGCGATCAACATCGCGCTGGCCTCGGGCGGGAACCCGGCGGCCTATGCGCTGATCGTGGCGATCTCCACGTCCAACACCTTCTTCCTGCCGAGCGCCAACCCGGTGCTGCTGGTCGTCGCCGGTCCCGGCGGCTACCGCAACGGCGACTTCCTGCGGGTCGGCATCCCGCTGACCGTGCTGATGCTGGTCACGACGCTGGTCGCCGTGAACCTGATGTTCGGCCGCTAGCGCCCGCCGGCTCCCGCGCCGCGCCATTCCCGCCGGCGGCGGCGTTGCTATACTTCCGCGGCTAAGGCTCAAGGACACGGGGTGACCGCACCATGCTCAACGAAATCAAGAACGACGCGCAGACGCGCATGAACAAGAGCGTCGAATCACTGCGCCACGACCTCACCCGCCTGCGTACCGGGCGCGCCAGCACCTCGCTGCTGGAGCCGCTCAAGGTGGTCTACTACGGCAACGAGACGCCGCTCAGCCAGGTCGCCAATCTCGCCGTCGCCGATGCCCGCTCGCTGACCGTCACGCCGTGGGAGAAGGTCATGATCGGCCCGATCGAGAAGGCGATCCTCGCCTCCGACCTGGGCCTCACGCCGACCACGGTCGGCAACGTGATCCGCATCAACCTGCCCGCCTTGACCGAACAGCGCCGCAAGGAACTGTCCAAGCACGTCGCCCACGAGGGCGAGAATGCCAAGGTGGCGATCCGCAACGTGCGCCGCGACGCGATCCAGCAGATCAAGGAGCTTCTCAAGGAGAAGCTGATCGCCGAGGACGACGAGCGCCGTGCCGAAGAGGACATCCAGAAGCTGACCGACCGCTTCGTCAAGGATGTCGACACCGTGGTCAAGGCCAAGGAAGACGAGCTGATGGCCGTCTGAGCGGCCTTCGCGACCGCCCGATGACAGTCTCCGACCCGGCGCCGGCGTCGCCGCGCCACATCGCCATCGTGATGGACGGCAACGGCCGCTGGGCCGGGCGCCGCCATCGCCCGCGCAGCTTCGGCCATCGCGCCGGGCAGAAGGCCGTGCGCGCGGCGATCGAGTTCTGCCTGCGCCAGGGCATCGGCGCGTTGACGCTGTTCGCGTTCTCCAGCGAGAACTGGAAGCGGCCGGCCGAGGAGGTCGGCGCGCTGATGCAGCTGTTCATGAAGGCGCTGGAGAAGGAGGTCGGCCAGCTCCACGAGCACGGCGTGCGCATCGCCTTCATCGGCGACCTGTCCGCGTTCGCGCCGGAACTGCAGGCCCGCATGGCCCAGGCGACGGCGAAGACCGCCGCCAACACGGCGCTGCACCTCAACATCGCCATCAACTACGGCGGCCGCTGGGACATCGTCCAGGCGGCCCGCCGTGCCGCGGCGGCCGCGGCGGCCGGCGAGCTCGACCCGCAGACGCTCGACGAAGCAGGCCTGGCGCCGTTCTTCTGCCTGTCGGACCTGCCGGCGGTGGACCTGTTCATCCGCACCGGCGGCGAGCAGCGCATCAGCAATTTCCTGCTGTGGCAGGCCGCCTACAGCGAGTTCTACTTCACCGACGCACTCTGGCCCGATGTCGATGCCGAGGTGTTGGGACTGGCCGTCGCCGATTTCGCGCGGCGCGAGCGCCGGTTCGGCCAGACCCCGGCCCAGACGCGGCGGCAGGCCGGATGAGCGCCCTTCGCCAGCGGGTCCTGACCGCCCTGGTGCTGGCCCCGCTCGCGGTGGCCGCGATCGTGCTGCTGCCCACGGTGGCGATCGCCGCGGTGGCGGCCGTCGCCTTCCTGATCGCGCTGTGGGAATGGACGCGCATGATCGGCATCGCCGCCGCGCCCGTGCGGATTGCGGCCGTGGCCGGGTGCGCCGCGCTGTTCGCGCTGCTGTGGTGGCTGCACGACACCGCGATCGGCTGGGGCATCGTCGTCGCCGGCGCCCTGTGGTGGCTGCTGGCGCTGGCCTGGCTGCGGAACTTCGCGTTCGGCGCGGCACCGACGCCGGAGAACGCGGCGCTCAAGCTGGCTGCCGGCGTGCTGGCCGTGGCACCGGCCTGGGTCGCCCTGCTGCGGATCCACGAGGACGCCGACAACGGCCACCTGTGGACCCTGTTCGCGCTGATCCTGGTCTGGGCCGCCGATACCTTCGCCTACTTCGTCGGCAGCCGCTGGGGCCGGACCAAGCTCGCGCCGCACATCAGCCCGGGCAAGACCCGCGCCGGCGCCTGGGGGGCGCTGGCCGGCGCCGGCCTGGTCGCCGTCGTCGGCGGCTGGCTGCTCGGCGAGCGCGGCGCCGCGCTGGCGTTCGTGGTGGTCCTGGCCTGGGTCGTGACGGCGTTCTCGATCGTCGGCGACCTGTTCGAGAGCCTGATCAAGCGGCAGGGCAATACCAAGGATTCGGGCAGCCTGTTCCCGGGGCACGGCGGCCTGTTCGATCGCCTGGACAGCGTGTTCGCCGCCCTGCCGGTGTTCGCGATCGGCAAGGCCCTGCTCGACCTGATGATCGCTCCGTGAAGCGGATCGCGATCCTGGGCGCCACCGGCTCGATCGGCACCAGCACGCTGGACGTCGTCGCACGCCACCCCGACCGGTTCCGCGCGACCGCGCTGGCCGCGCACCGCAACGTCGAGGCGCTCGCCGCCCTGTGCGAACGGTTCCGGCCCGAGCTGGCGGTCATCGCCGACCCGGACGGCGAACCCGAACTGCGTGCGCGCCTGGTCGCCGCCGGCGTGGCGACACGCGTGCTGGCCGGGCCGGATGCCCTGGTCGAGGCCGCGGCCGGCGACCACGCCGACACCGTGGTCGCCGCGATCGTCGGTGCAGCCGGCCTGCCCTCGACCCTGGCCGCCGCCCGCGCCGGCAAGCGGCTGCTGCTGGCCAACAAGGAGGCCGTGGTCATGGCCGGGCCGCTGCTGCTGGCAGCCCTGGCGGCCGGCGGGGGGCCGCTGCTGCCGATCGATTCGGAACACAACGCGATCTACCAGTGCCTGCCGAACGGATCGGCCGGCATCGCCGGTGCCGGCGTACGGCGCCTGCTGCTGACCGCCTCGGGCGGCCCGTTCCGCGGCTGGCAGGCCGAGCGCCTGGCCGCCGTCACGCCGGACATGGCCTGTGCCCACCCCAACTGGCGCATGGGCCGCAAGATCTCGGTCGACTCGGCCACCTTGATGAACAAGGGGTTGGAGGTCATCGAGGCGCATGTGCTGTTCGGCGCGCCGGCCGATGCCATCGAGGTCGTCGTCCACCGCCAGAGCATCGTCCATTCGCTGGTCGAGTACCTGGACGGCTCGGTCCTGGCCCAGCTGGGCCAGCCGGACATGCGCACCGCGATCGCCTACGGCCTGGCCTGGCCGGAGCGGATCGAGGCCGGGGTCAAGCCGCTGGACCTGGTCCAGCTGGCCCGGCTGGATTTCGAGGCGGCCGACGGCGCCACGTTCCGGTGTCTGCCGCTGGCCTACGCGGCGCTGCGGGCCGGCGGCAACGCGCCGGCGATCCTCAACGCGGCCAATGAGGAGGCGGTCGCCGCCTTCCTCGACGGAAGGGTCAAATTCCCGGATATCCCGTCCATCATCGAGGAAACGCTGCAAAAAGTGTCCCATCGGGCGGTCGACGCCCTGGATGCGCTGTTTGACGACGATTTAACTGCGCGTCGGCAAGCGCAACGTATCATTGCCGCCCGGTTCAGCTGATTGCCCCTGCATGCAAACCTTTTTCGGCTCGGTCTGGTGGTTGATCGTCACCCTCGGGTTGTTGATCACCTTCCATGAATACGGCCATTACGTCGTCGCACGCCATTTCGGCGTGAAGGTGCTGCGGTTCTCGATCGGCTTCGGGCGCCCCCTGTGGTCGCGCCGCGACCGTCACGGCACCGAGTTCGTGGTCGCGGCGATCCCGCTGGGCGGCTACGTGAAGATGCTCGACGAGCGCGAGAGCGACGTCGCTCCGGCCGACCTGGCCGGCGCCCACAACCGCAAGCCGGTGCTGCAGCGCATGGCGATCGCCGCCGCCGGCCCGGCCTTCAACCTGATCTTCGCGATCGCGGCGCTGTGGCTGATGTTCATGGTCGGCCGGCCGGACTACCAGCCGGTCATCGGCGCACCGACCGGTATCGCCGCCGCATCGGGCTTCCAGGCCGGCGACCGCCTGCTGGCGCTGGACGCCGCCCCGGTCGAGACCTGGAGCGAGGCGATCATGACGATCGCCCATTCGGCGCTGGCCCGGCGTGACCTGCAGGTCGCGGTGCGTGCCGCCGACGGCGACACCGAGACACGCACCCTGCACCTGAGCCGCCTGCCTGCCGGCGTCGAGGGGGGCCAGGCCCTCGATGCGGTGGGTCTCTCGCTGCGCCCCCCGGAGATTCCGGCCACGGTCGGTGCGCTGGCCGCGGACGGCGGCGCGGCGGCGGCCGGCCTGCGCGCCGGCGACCGGATCCTGGCGATCAACGACCAGCCGGTCGGCGGCTATGCCGAGATCAGCCCGCTGATCCAGGAGCAGGCAGCGGCCAGCCCGACCCTGGCCCTGCGCATCGAGCGCGACGAGGCCACCCTCACGCTGCCGGCCACGGTCCGCCAGGCCCCCGCCGGGGACGGCACCACGCGCTGGGTGCTCGGCATCGAGGCGCCCGACGCGCACGACGCCGTCCTCAGCCACGGCCCGCTGGCCGCGGTGCCGGCGGCGCTGGCCGAGGCCTGGAAATCGACCAAGACCACCGTTTCGGTGCTCAAGCGCATGATTACCGGCGAGGTATCGGCCAAGAACCTGTCGGGCGTCATCACCATCGCGCAGGTCGCCAACTCCTCCGCCCAGATGGGCATGGCCTGGTTCCTGTCGTTCCTGGCGGTGATCTCGCTGAACCTGGCCATCCTCAACCTGTTGCCGGTGCCCGTCTTGGATGGCGGACACTTGCTGTATTACCTTATCGAGCTGATAAAAGGCAGCCCGGTCAGCGAACGAGCCCAGATCGCAGGCCAGTATGTCGGCCTGGTCCTGCTGGTCGCCATGATGGGACTGGCGTTCTACAACGACATCCTGCGGCTCGCGTCCTGAGCCGGGGGAGTTGCCCGATAACGACAAGCCCGTGGCTCGCGCCCGCCACGGGTCCGAGCGTGCCTCTACGGAAGTGACGATGAAGCGTATAGCTGCCCTGATCCTGTTTGCCTGGCTGTCCAGCCAGGACGCACTGGCCTTCGACGCGTTCACGGTGTCCGACATCCGTATCGACGGCCTGTCCCGCATCGCCGCCGGTACGGTCTTCACCTACCTGCCGGTGGAAAAAGGCGACTCGATGACGGCCGAGCGCGCCGAACAGGCGATCCGGGCGCTCTACAAGACCGGCTTCTTCAACGACGTCCAGCTCTCGCGCCAGGGTGACATCCTGGTCGTGGCGGTCCGCGAGCGCCCGCAGATCTCCAAGATCGCGATCCGCGGCAACAAGGACCTCAAGGAAGACGACCTGCGCACCGGCCTGAAGGGCATCGGCCTGGTCGAGGGCGAGACCTTCGACCGGCTCAAGCTCGACGAAGTCCAGGCGGAGCTGACCCGCCAGTACTACAACCGCGGCAAGTACAACGTCTCGATCAAGACCGCCACGGTCAATCTCGACCGCAACCGCATCGAGATCGCGATCAACATCGCCGAAGGCAAGCCGGCCAAGATCAAGCACATCAACATCGTCGGCAACAAGACCTTCCCCGACCGGACCATCAAGGACGAGTTCGAGTCGAACACGACCAACTGGACCTCGTGGTACTCGCGCAACGACCAGTACTCCCGCGAGAAGATGTCCGGCGACCTGGAGAAGCTCGCGTCCTACTACCTGGACCGCGGCTACGTCGATTTCAACGTGGACTCCACCCAGGTCTCGATCAGCCCCGACAAGCGCCGCATGTACGTCACGGCGAACATCCGCGAAGGCGAGATCTACACCGTCAACGACATCAAGATCACCGGCAACCTCGTGCTCAACGAGGAGGATCTGCGCAAGCTGCTGGCGATCAGCGTCGGCGAGACGTTCTCGCGCCGCAAGGTCGAGCAGTCCTCCGATGCGATGACCGCGGTGCTCGCCAACATCGGCTACGCCTTCGCCGAGGTCGTCCCGCTGCCGGATGTCCACAAGGACAGCCGCGAGGTGGGCCTGACGTTCCTGATCAACCCCGGCAAGCGCGTCTACGTGCGCCGCATCACGTTCAAGGGCAACACCCGCACCGAGGACCCGGTGCTGCGCCGTGAAATGCGCCAGCTGGAAGGTTCGTGGTACTCGCAGGCGGCGATCGACCGCTCGAAGATCCGCCTGCAGCGGCTGGGCTTCTTCAAGGCGGTCACGATCGAGACGCCGAGCGTCCCCGGCAGCGAGGACCAGATCGACGTGCAGGTCGCGGTGGAGGAGATGTCCTCCGGCTCGCTGAACTTCGGCCTGGGCTACTCGCAGCTGCAGGGCATCATCGGCAGCGTGTCGGTGTCGGAGAACAACCTGTTCGGCACCGGCAACCGGATCGGCGTGACCGCGCAGCAGAGCTCGTACTACAAGCGCTACGAGGTGTCCTACTTCGAGCCGTACCTCAACGACGACGGCCTGGGTCTGGGCTACAACGTCTCGCACAGCGAAATGGACCAGGGCGAAGCCAACCTCGCCTCGTACCTGACCAACCGCGACGCGTTCAGCACGTACCTGGGCATCCCGATCAGCGAGACCGACACGATCAACGCGCAGATCGGCCTCAGCAAGACCAGCATCACGACCTACGGCGGCATCACGCCGGACCGCATCGTCAACTACCTGCACAACCTCGGCAACCGCACGCTGCACAACTGGGACACGCAGCTGTCGTGGGTGCACGACACGCGCAACCGCTACTGGAACCCGACCCGCGGCTCGATCCACCAGGTGTCGCTGAACATCGTCCTGCCCGGCTCCACGGTCGAGTACTACAAGCTGTTCTACAAGTACGGCCAGTACTTCCCGATCACCGACAAGCTGACGTTCTTCGGCAACCTGAGCCTGGGCTACGGCGACACCTACCGCGACCCCAAGAGCGTGCTGCCGATCGACGATCCGCGCTACATGGACATCGGCGGCCTGCCGTTCTACGAGAACTTCTACGCCGGCGGCGTGGCCGACGTGCGCGGCTTCCGCGACAACACGCTCGGCCCGTGGGAGCTCTACCCCGGCTGTACCGGCAACCAGATCGGCCCGGTCGGCGGGACGTCGCGGCCGAGCCGGTACTGCCGCCAGCCGATCGGTGGCGCGTTCAAGACCGTCGGCTCGGTCGAGATCATCTTCCCGACGCCCTTCATGAAGGAGAGCAGCGAGACCACCCGTCTTTCCTGGTTCCTCGATGTCGGCAACGTGTTCCAGAACTACGACGCGTTCTCGGCCAGCGAAATGCGCGCCTCGACCGGCCTGTCGTTCCGCTGGCAGGCGCCGGTCGGCCCGATCGTCATCAATCTCGCGCGGCCCCTGCGCAAGAAGGACGGCGACCAGACCGAGACCATCCAGTTCACCTTCGGTACCATGTTCTGATCTACGCCGGGCGCGGGAGTGCCCGTCCTGCAATGACTTGACCGGGGGGAACGGCAGTGAGGCAGCGCGCGAAACGGTACCTTCCGGTGCATGCGCTGCTGGCCGCCCTCGCGCTGTGGGCCGCCACCGTCCACGCCCAGGTGCCGGCCCCGACGCGGATCGGCTACCTGGACACGAAGCGACTGATCGACAACATGCCCCAGACCCTGGCCGCGCGCGAGAAGCTCGAGCGCGAGTTCGCCCAGCGCGATACCGTGCTGCGCACCGACGAGACGCGCCTCGAGGAGCTGCGATCGCGCCAGAACCGCGATGCACCGATCCTCACCCTCGACGCGGCCGAGACCCTGCAGCGCGAGATCGACGCGCTCGAGCGGTTGATCCGCCGCAGCCGCGACAACCTGCGCAACGAGCTCAAGACCCGTACCGACCAGGAAACCGACCGCAACTGGCGCGAGATCGAGAACACGATCGTCGAGTTCGCGCGCAGCGAGGGCTACGACCTGATCGTCAGCAGCCCGGTCGTGTACGCCAGCCCGCGCATCGACGTGACCGATCGCGTGCTCGAACGCCTGCGGCGCCAATACCAGACCCGCGAGGGCGGGCGATGAGCCCGGCGGTATCGCTCGGCGAGCTGGCGGAACGGTTCGGGCTGGTTCTGCAGGGCAGTGGCGAGGCGGTCGTCCGCGGCGTCGGCACGCTTGGCTCGGCCACCCCGGGGCAGCTGAGCTTCCTCGCCTCCGCCCAGTACAAGGGCCAGCTGGCGACCACCGCCGCGACGGCGGTGATCCTGCGCGCCGCCGATGCGGCCGACTGCCCGACCGCCGCGCTGATCGCGGCCGATCCGTACGTGGCCTATGCCCGGATCGCGGCGCTGTTCGACCACGTTCCCGCGGCCGAGCCCGGCGTGCATCCGAGCGCGGTGGTCTCGCCCGATGCCGTCGTCGCAAACGGAGCCTCGGTGGGCCCGTTCTGCGTCGTCCAGGCCGGCGCGACGATCGACGAAGGCGCGGTCGTGGGACCGCATTGCGTGATCGGCCCGGACTGCCGGGTCGGCGCCGGGTCGCACCTGGTGGCACGGGTCACGCTGGTGCTGCGCGTCACGCTGGGCCGGCGCGTGCTGGTCCATCCCGGCGCGGTCATCGGCGCGGACGGCTTCGGCCTCGCCTTCGAGCGCGATCATTGGCTCAAGGTGCCCCAGCTCGGCGGCGTGCGCATCGGCGACGACTGCGAGATCGGCGCCAACACCACGATCGATCGCGGCGCGATCGAGGACACGGTGCTGGAAGAGGACGTGCGCCTGGACAACCAGATCCAGGTCGCCCACAACGTCCACATCGGCGCGCACAGCGCGCTGGCCGGCTGCGCGGCCGTCGCCGGCAGCGCGCGGATCGGCCGCTACTGCCTCATCGGAGGCGGCGCTGGCATACTCGGCCACCTCGAAGTCGCCGACAAGGTCACAATCACCGCCCGCAGCCTGGTCACCCATTCGATCCGCGAGCCCGGCGAGTACTCGTCCGGCACGCCGATCCAGGAAAACCGCCTGTGGCGCCGCAACGCGGCCCGCTTCAAACACCTGGACGAGCTCGCAAGGCGCGTCGCCCAGCTCGCAAACAAGGACTCCCCCCGATGAATCATGCTGTTGACACGGCCGTGGAACTGGAACCCCTGCCGATCGGCGTGGAACGGATCGCCGAGATCCTGCCGCACCGCTACCCGTTCCTGCTGGTCGACCGGATCCTCGACTACACGCCGAGCAAGAAGATCACGGCGATGAAGAACGTCACGATCAACGAGCCGTTCTTCCAGGGCCACTTCCCGGGCCATCCGGTCATGCCGGGCGTGCTGATGATCGAGGCCATGGCCCAGACCTCGGGCCTGCTGGTGCACCTGTCGATCAAGCACGACCCGACCCAGCCGAAGCTGTTCTACCTGGTGCGCGTGGACCAGGCGCGGTTCAGCCGCATCGTCGGCCCGGGCGACCAGTTGATCTTCCAGGTCGAGCAGAAGCGCCTGATGCGCGGCATGGGCAAGTATTGGTGCGAGGCGCTGGTCGACGGCAAGCTCGTGGCCGAGGCCGAACTGCTCTGCGCCGAGCGTACCAGCCGATGATCCATCCCACCGCGCAGATCGACCCGACCGCGGTGCTCGGCGAAGGCGTCAGCATCGGCGCTTTCAGTGTCATCGGCAGCGGTGTCGTCATCGGGGACGGCACCTGGGTCGGTCCGCACGTGGTGATCGACGCCGGCACGCGGATCGGCCGCGACAACCGCTTCTACCAGTTCGCCTCGGTCGGCGCCGATCCGCAGGACAAGAAGTTCCACGGCGAGACGACCTGGCTCGAGATCGGCGACCGCAACCACATCCGCGAGTTCGTCACGATCAACCGGGGCACCGGCGAGGGCGGCGGCACGACGCGGCTGGGCAACGACAACTGGATCCTGGCCTATTCGCACATCGCGCACGACTGCACGATCGGCAACCACGTGGTGTTCTCCAACAACGCCACGCTGGCCGGCCACGTGACGATCGGCGACCACGTGATCCTGTCGGGCTTCGCCGGCGTCCACCAGTTCTGCCGGATCGGCGCCCACGCATTCGTCGGCATGGGCTGCCTCGTCAACGGCGACGTCCCGCCGTTCGTCATGATGGCCGACGACTACGGGCGTCCGCGCGGCATCAACGCCGAGGGCCTCAAGCGGCGCGGCTTCACCGCCGACCGCATCAGCCGGATCAAGCGCGCCTACCGCACGCTCTACGTCGCCGGCACGCCGCTGGCCGAGGCGCGCACGCAGCTGGCCGAGCAGGCGCGCGACAGCGAGGACGTGGCCGCGCTGCTGGCCTTCATCGACGCCAGCGAGCGCGGCCTGGCGCGCTGAGCGGATCGCTCGCCGTGCAGCAGGCCGCCGCCTCGATCGCGCCTCCCCGCTTCGTCCTCGTCGCCGGCGAGGCGTCCGGCGACCTGCTCGGTGCCGACCTGATCGCCGGCCTGCGCCGGCGCTATCCCGGCGCCCGCTTCGCCGGCATCGGCGGCCCCCGCATGGTCGCCGCCGGCCTGGACGCCTGGTATGCCGCCGAGACGCTGGCGGTGATGGGCCTGTTCGAGGTGCTGCGCCATCTTCCCGAGCTGCTGGCGGTTCGCCGGGATACCCTGCGGCGCACGCTGGACCTGCGCCCGGACGTCTTCATCGGCATCGATGCGCCGGACTTCAATCTCGGCCTGGAACGCCGGCTCAAGCAGGCCGGCATCCGCACCGTCCACTATGTCAGCCCGTCGATCTGGGCCTGGCGCGAGAAGCGCGCCGAGCGTATCGGCCGCAGCGCCGATCGCGTGTTGTGCCTGTTCCCGATGGAACCGGCGATCTATGCCCGGCACGGCGTGGAGGCGCGGTTCGTCGGCCACCCGCTGGCGGCGGCGTTCCCGCTGGTGCCGGACCAGGCTGCCGCACGGCGCGACCTGGACCTTGCGCCCGACGTGCCGGTGCTGGCCCTGCTGCCGGGCAGCCGGCTCGGCGAGATCCGCCGGCTCGGCGCCGACTTCCTCGCCGCCGCGGACCTGCTGGCACGCCAGCTGCCGCGCCTGCAGGTCGTCGCGCCGATGGCCAATGCAGCCTGCCGCGCCCTGTTCGAAACGATCGCGGCGGCCCGGCCGCCCGGCGGGGCGGCGCTGACCGTGGTCGACGGCCAGGCGCATGCGGCGATGATCGCCGGCGACGCGGTCCTGCTCGCGTCCGGCACGGCGGCCCTGGAAGCGCTGCTGGCCAAGCGGCCGATGACGGTGGCCTACCGCCTGTCGCCGTGGACGTACCGCCTCGTCAAGGGCCTGGGCCTGCTCAAGGTGGACCGCTATTCGCTGCCGAACCACCTGGCCGGCCGCGACCTCGTCCCGGAGCTGATGCAGGAGGACTGCACGCCCGAGACCCTGGCGGCCTCGCTGCTGCCGTGGCTGAAGCAGCCCGGCCTGCCGGCCGGACTGCTGGACGAGTACCGGCGCATCCACCGCTCGCTGGCCGGCGAGCCGGGGCAGGATGCGGCGGCGGCGATCGCGGAGCTGGTACCCGCCTAGGGCCGTTCTTCGGGGCGATCCCCGCCGCCCGCTGCCGCGGCGCCCGCCGCGACTGCCGCAATGCGCATTGACGGCGCGCCGCCGCCGCCGCAGGATGCGCGCCGGTCTTCGTTACCCTTTCAAGACAGGCATGCTGCCAACCGCGCCGGGCCGGCGCCGACCGTGGATATGGCGCTTCCTCGCCCTGTCGGTGTTCGGCGCCGCGCTGATCTTCGGTCCCCTCACCGAGAACGGCCTCGCCGACAAGGTCTTCGCGTCGTGCCTGCTGCTGACGACCACGGCCGCCCTGCTGCTGGCGACCGGACGCGTGGCGTTCTCGCTGCTGCTGGCCGGCCTGGTGTTCGGCGCGATCGCGCTGGCCGGCACGCTGAAGTTCGCCTACCTGACGACGCCGCTGCTGGCGCCGGATCTCAAGTACTTCGTCAACCGCGAGACGATCGAGGTCGTCAGCCGCTATCCGCTGCTGCTGACCGCAGCGGTCGCCGCGGCGCTGGCGCTGCCGATCCTGCCGCTGCTGGCGTTTTTCGCCGAGCGCGACGGCCTGATGCCCGACCGCGCACCGGGCGTGCGCCGGACGGCGCGCGGCGCCGGCACGCTGGCCGCCCTGGTGCTTTTCGCGGCCTGCCTCGCGCCGACCGGGCCGTTCCGGCCGGCCTTCAACAAGCCGATGTGGGTGACGATCAACGATCGCAGCTTCATCACCAACTTCTTCACCTCGTTCAACGACACCCAGATCGCCGAGCCGGCGATCCCGGCCGGGGTCGACCGCAGCATCGACTGGCGGCTCGACCGCCCGCTGCGCGCGCCGCCGCAGAAGCCCGACGTCGTCGCGATCCTGGAGGAAAGCACCTTCGACCCGCGCCTGCTGCGCATGTGCTCGCTGCCGGTCTGCCGCTACCCGATGTTCGAGCGCGACCGGCAGACCCGCGCCGGCGGCCTGCTCAACGTGCACACCTTCGGCGGCGGCACCTGGACCAGCGAATTCGCGTTCCTGACCGGCCTGGCCGACAAGCTGTTCGGCAACGCCGGCCTCTATGCGCCGTACAACCTGGCGCCGCGCGTCGCCTTCACGCTGCCGCGCGCATTCGAGGCCGCCGGCTACCGGACGGTGGCGATCTACCCGGTCACCGGCGATTTCCTCAACGCCCGCAACGCCTATGCGCTGTACGGCTTCGACGCCTTCCACGACGGCAGCGACTATGGCCTGGGCTGGGAGAGCACCGATGCCGACCTGCTGGCGGTGTTCCGCCAGATCTACGCGCAGGAGCGGCTCGACCATCCGGACCGGCCGCTGTTCGTGTTCATGCTGACGCTGCACCAGCACGGCCCGCACATGACGCCGCTGGCGCTGCTGCCGGCACCGTTCGACACGCCGCTGTTCGAGGGCCGGTTCGCGCCGCGCAAGCTCGACGAATGGCTGAACCTCAACCTCGGCAACTACCTGGAACGGCTGCGCCAGTCCGACGCGATGCTCGCCGAGCTCGAGCGCTACCTGCTCGGCCGCAAGCAGCCGACGGTGCTGCTGCATTTCGGCGACCACCAGCCCTCGTTCGACGGCGCGATCCAGGTGATCCCGAAGAAGCTGCCCAAGGGCGTGGGTCCCAACAGCAGCCTGGTCACCTACTTCATGCTCAAGACCAACTACCCGATGCCGCTGCGCGCCGACTACCCGATCACCGACATCGTCTACCTCGGCTCGCTGCTGCTGGAGAGCGCCGGCATCCCGCGCAACCCGTTCTACCAGGCCAATACGCTGCTGCGCGAGCGCTGCAAGGGACGCTACCTGGATTGCGCCGACACGCGCATTCTGGCCTCCTATCACGATCACCTCTTCAACCGCCTTAACGTGCTGCGCGACGAATGAACCGCAATGCCCTCCTGCTGACGGCCGGTGTCGACGAGGCCGGGCGCGGCCCGCTGGCCGGACCGGTGGTGGTCGCCGCGGTGATCCTCGACCCGGATCGCCCGATCGACGGCCTGGACGATTCCAAGGCGCTGGCCGAGCCGGTGCGCGAGGCCCTCGCGCTCCTGATTCGCGAGCGCGCGCTCGGCTACGCCGTCTGCGTCGTGGACACGGCCGAGATCGACCGCATCAACATCCTGCGCGCCACCCTGGCCGGCATGTCGCGCGCGCTGGCGGCCCTGGCGCCGGGGCCGGTCCTGGCGCTGATCGACGGCAACCAGCTGCCGGCCGACCTGCCCTGCCCGGGACGCGCGATCGTCGGCGGCGACGCCCTGGAGCCGGCGATCAGCGCGGCCTCGATCCTGGCCAAGACCGAGCGCGACCGCCTGATGCGCGCCTGGGACGCGGTACACCCCGGCTACGGCTTCGCGCGCCACAAGGGATACTCCACGCCGGAGCACCTCCAGGCGCTGGAGCGCCTGGGGCCGTGCGCGATCCATCGCACCAGCTTCGCGCCGGTCCGCCGGCTGATCGCGCCGGCGCTGCTGTAGCCCCACGGCCGCGGCGGGCCGCCGGCGGCCGAATTTCAAGCTTGTTGCCCCCTGTCCGGATCGCTACCCTGACGGATCGATCCCGGCCAGCCGCATGTCCTCCCGATTCGTCCACCTGCACGTCCACAGCGAGTACTCGCTGGTCGACTCGACCGTCCGCATCGGCGACCTGGTCAAGGCCTGCGCGACGCTGGGCATGCCGGCGATCGCGATCACCGACCAGGTCAACCTGTTCGCGCTGGTCAAGTTCCAGCAGGCGGCCGAGCGCGCCGGCATCAAGCCGGTCGCCGGCAGCGACGTGTGGATCGCCGATCCGGCCGATCGCGCGCGGCCGACGCGCCTCACCCTGCTCTGCCGCGACAGGACCGGCTATCTCAATCTCTCGCGCCTCGTGTCGCGGGCCTGGGCCGAAGGCCGGCACGGCGACCTGGCACTGATCGAGCCGGCCTGGCTGGCGCAGGCGAGTGCCGGCCTGTTCGCCCTGGCCGGCCGCGAGAGCGCGGTCGGCCGCCTGCTGCTGGCCGGCAACGACAAGGCTGCCACCGACGCGCTGGCCGAGCTGCGCCACGCCTTCCCGGAGCGCCTCTACCTGGAGGCCACGCGCACCCAGCGTGCGGGCGAGGACGATTTCATCGCCGGCGCGCTGGAACTGGCCGGCCGCTTCGACCTGCCGGTGGTCGCCAGCAACGACGTCCGCTTCCTCGAGCACGAGGACTTCGAGGCGCACGAGGCGCGCGTGTGCATCCACGGCGGCCGCGTGCTGGCCGACCCCAAGCGCCCGCGCGACTACTCGGCCGAGCAGTACCTGAAGGCGCCCGACGCGATGGCGGCGCTGTTCGCCGACCTGCCCGGCGCGGTCGAGAACACCGTGGAGCTGGCGCGGCGCTGCAACCTGCAGCTCGCGTTCGGCACCTACTACCTGCCGGCGTTCCCGGTACCGGCCGACGAGACGCTCGACTCGTGGATCCGGTCGCAGGCCCGCGACGGCCTGGCCGCCCGGCTGGCCAAGCAGCCGCCGGCGCCGGGCTTCGCCGAGGCCGACTATGCGCAGCGGCTGGAGCGCGAAGTCGACGTCATCGTGCAGATGGGCTTCCCCGGCTACTTCCTGATCGTCGCCGACTTCATCAACTGGGCCAAGGACCACGACATCCCGGTGGGTCCGGGCCGCGGCTCGGGTGCCGGCTCGCTGGTGGCCTATGCGCTCGGCATCACCGACCTCGACCCGTTGCGCTACGGCCTGCTGTTCGAGCGCTTCCTGAATCCCGAACGCGTGTCGATGCCCGACTTCGACGTCGACTTCTGCATGGACCGGCGCGACGAGGTGATCGACTACGTGGCCCGCAAGTACGGCCGCGACCGGGTCAGCCAGATCATCACCTACGGCACGATGGCGGCCAAGGCGGTGCTGCGCGACACCGGCCGCGTGCTCGGCATGCCCTACGGCCAGGTCGACCGCATCGCCAAGCTGATCCCGCCGCGGCCGCTGGACCTCTCGCTGGAGGACGCGCTGGGCCGCACCGAGAAGTCGCGCAGCGAACCGGAGCGCGTGGTCGGCGACTTCTGCACGCAGTACGCCGAGGACGAGGAGGTCCGCGAGCTGGTGGACCTCGCGCTCAAGCTCGAGGACCTGACCCGCAACGCCGGCAAGCACGCCGGCGGCGTCGTGATCGCGCCGGGACCGCTGACCGATTTCGCCCCGCTCTACAGCGAAGACGGCGGCGCCGGCGTGGTGACCCAGTTCGACAAGGACGACGTCGAGGCGATCGGCCTGGTCAAGTTCGACTTCCTCGGCCTGCGCACGCTGACGATCATCGACTGGACCGTCAAGGCGATCAACCGGCGCCGCGCCGCCGCCGGCGAGCCGGCGCTGGACATCATGTCCGTGCCGCTGGACGACCCGGCCAGCTACACGCTGTTCGCACGCGGCGACACCGTGGCCGTGTTCCAGTTCGAATCACGCGGCATGCAGAGCCTGCTCAAGGACGCAAAGCCCGACCGGTTCGAGGACCTGATCGCCCTGGTCTCGCTGTACCGGCCGGGGCCGATGGAGCTGATCCCGAGCTTCTGCGCGCGCAAGCACGGCCGCGAGACCATCGACTACCCCGACCAGCGGGTGGAGCCGATCCTGCGGGAGACCTACGGGATCATGGTCTACCAGGAGCAGGTGATGCAGATGGCCCAGATCGTGGGCCACTACTCGCTCGGCGGCGCCGACCTGCTGCGCCGCGCGATGGGCAAGAAGAAGGCCGAGGAAATGGCCAAGCACCGCGCGATCTTCCGCGAGGGTGCGGCCCGCGACGGCATCGGCGAGGCCAAGGCCGACGCGATCTTCGACCTGATGGAGAAGTTCGCCGGCTATGGCTTCAACAAGTCGCACGCGGCGGCCTATGCGCTGGTCTCGTACCAGACCGCCTGGCTCAAGACGCACTATGCCGCCGAGTTCATGGCCGCGGTGCTGTCCTCGGACATGGACAACACCGACAAGGTCGTCACCTTCCTCGACGAGGCCCGCGCGATCGGCCTGACCGTGCAGCCGCCGGACGTCAACGCCTCGGCCTACATGTTCGAGGCGGCCGACGAGAAGACGATCCGCTACGGCCTCGGCGCGGTGAAGGGCGTCGGCCGCGGCGCGGTCGAGAACATCGTCGAGGCGCGCGGGCGCGGCGGCCCGTACCGCGACCTGGCCGATTTCTGCCTGCGGGTGGATCCGCAGAAGATCAACAAGCGCGTCTTCGAGGCCCTGATCCTGTCCGGCTCGATGGACGCGCTGGCGACCAACCGGGCCAGCCTGATGGCGCAGCTGCCGGCGGCGATCAAGGCCGCCGAGCAGCATGCGCACGACCTGGAGCGCGGACAGGGCGACATCTTCGGCGCTGCCGGCCCGGCCGCCGCGGCACCGGTCGAGCAGACCGAGGTCGACGACTGGTCGCTCGAACAGAAGCTGTCCGGCGAGCGCGAGACCCTCGGCCACTACCTGTCCGGCCATCCCACCGATGCCTGGCGCGACCTGCTGGCCAAGATCACGACCTGCCCGATCGGCGAGATCGCCGCGCACTACAAGCCGCCCGCCCCCGGCGAGCGGCGCGGGCGATTCAACGACCAGCCGTTCGTGCTGGCCGGCGCGGTGGCCGGCATCCGCAAGGCCGGCGACAGCCGCGCCTTCGTCGAGGTCGAGGACCATTCGGGCCGGTTCACCGCCAGCCTCTGGAGCGAGGTGCTGGTCCAGTACGGCGCCCTGCTGACGCGTGACGCGATCCTGGTCTTCGAAGGCGGGCTGTCGGTCGACGACTTCAGCGGCGGCTACCAGATCCGCGTGCAGCGGGTCACGACGATCGCCTCGGCCTGCGAGGCCCAGGTGCGCGTCGTGCAGGTGCGCCTGAACGGCATCGGCCGGGATTTCGTGCCGCGGCTGCGCTCGGCGCTGGACCCGTACCGCGGCGGCACCACGCCGGTGCGCCTGACCGTCAGCAATGCCGGCGGCCAGGCCGACATCGAGCTGGGCGCGCAATGGCGCGTGCGCGCCGGCCCCGAGCTGCAGCGCGCGCTGCTCGGCATCGACGGCGTGCTGGCGGCCCAGCTGCTGCTCGGCTGAGCACCGCGGTACCAACGGCCGGCGCCCCACCGATCCGATCCGGCTATACTGCCGACCTTTTCGCTCGAACAGCGTCGAATGAACCCGAATTTCCTCGATTTCGAACAACCCATTGCCGAGCTGGATGCGAAGATCCACGAGCTTCGCCACGCCAGCCAGGGACAGGCGTTCAATATCGACGAGGAAATCCGGCGCCTGCAGGACAAGCTCAAGCTCAAGACCCATGAGATCTTCAAGGGTCTCACCTCCTGGCAGGTCGCCCAGCTCGCCCGCCATCCGGCCCGGCCCTATACGCTCGACTACGTCGGCGTGATCTGCGAGGAGTTCCACGAGCTGGCCGGCGACCGCGCCTATGCCGACGACGCGGCGATCGTCGGCGGCCTCGGCCGGATCGACGGCCGCGGCGTGGTGGTGATCGGCCACCAGAAGGGCCGCGACACCAAGACCAAGGTCCGCCGTAACTTCGGCATGCCGCGCCCGGAGGGCTACCGCAAGGCACTGCGCCTGATGAAGATGGCCGAACGGTTCAGGCTGCCGGTCCTGACCTTCATCGACACGCCCGGTGCCTACCCCGGCGTCGGCGCCGAGGAGCGCGGCCAGAGCGAGGCGATCGCGCGCAACCTGCTGGAGATGGCCGAGCTGCGCGTGCCGATCATCTGCACGGTGATCGGCGAGGGCGGCTCGGGCGGTGCGCTGGCGATCGGCGTCGGCGACCGCACGCTGATGCTGCAGTACTCCACCTATTCGGTCATCTCGCCCGAAGGCTGTGCCTCGATTCTCTGGAAGAGCGCCGACAAGGCCCGCGACGCGGCCGAGGCGCTGGGACTCACCGCCCCGCGCCTGCTCGAGCTGGGCCTGATCGACAAGGTCGTGCGCGAGCCGCTCGGCGGCGCCCACCGCAACCCGCACGCGATGGCCGTGCGCCTCAAGGCGGTCCTGCTCAACGAACTGGACGCGCTGGCGGACATCGACGCCGATACCCTGCTCGGCAACCGCTACCAGCGCCTGCGCCGCTACGGCGCGTTCACCGAGCAGTAGCGGCGGCGCGCCGGTCCCTGGCCGGCGCGGCCTGCCGGGGGACCGATACCCCGGGCAGTCAGCCGGCGTCGCCGGCCGGCTGTCATGATGCCTCGTTCCCCGATGCCGTCCGTCATGCGCCCGCTTCGCTCCACCGCCCGCTCCCGGCCGCCGCTCGCGCCGGCCCTCTGGCTCCTGCTGCTGCCCGTGGCAGCCGCGGCCGTGCCGGACGACGCCCCGCACGACGAGGAGCCGGTGCTGGAGGCCGCCACGCTGGTGCCGCCGGACCTGCTGGCCGGCCCCGGTTTCAGCGTCGACCCGCACGTCGAGATCCGCGGCTACATGGCCCATTTCACGCTCGACACCGGTGCCGGGCCGGTGCGCGCCGAGAGCATCGAGATCCTCGCCGAGCGCGAAGCCGAACTGCCGGCCTTGGCCGCGCTGGAGCAGGTGACGCATTCGGAAGCGTTCGCGCGCTCGGCCGGCGGCACGCTCGGCGGCACGGCGCGTGCGGTCGGCAACGTGGTCATGCACCCGGTCGCCACGCTGCGCGGCCTGCCGGCCGGCGTCACCCGCTTCTTCGCCGCGCCGTTCGTCAAGCTGGGACGGCAGGCGCAGTCGCTGTCCGACCGGGTCGCCCGTGAATTCGGCACCGCCGGCAATCCCTATCCGGCCGCGGAAGGGCCGATGACCGATGCGCGCGAGAACCGGCGCGACCGCGCCGGCAACAGCTGGTACGGCAAGGCCGGCGCGGAAGCCGGCCGGGAACTCAAGCGCCAGGTCGAGTACGGCCAGGTCAAGCGCGAGCTGGCGCGCCAGCTCGGCCTCGACCCGTACACCTCCAATCCCTACCTGCACGACCAGCTCGACCGGCTCGCCTGGGCCGGTGCCGGCGGGCGCCTGTCGGCGACCGGCCTGCTGGCCGGCGTCACCAGCGCCGGGCCGATGGCGACGACGCTGCAGATCGACAGTGCGGTCTGGGCGCTGGACGGCGACGCGCTGCGGGCGCGCAACCAGGAACGCTTCGGCACGTGGTGCGCGGACGACCTGCTGGTACGCCAGTTCCTGCGCCGCGGCACGTTCACGCCGACCTTCCACGGCCGCATGCTCGACGCGCTCGACGCGCTGCGGCCGGCTGGCGGCGGCGATGCCCTGCTGGAACTGGCGATGACCGCCCGCTCGGAGCTGGAGGCGCGCTTCATCGTCAACGCCCTGCGCATGCTGGCGGTGGATCCCGGCGTCGACGCCGGTGCCGGCCGCTTGCGTACCGTCGGGGCCGGACTGGTCTGGCAGCGTGCCGATGGCGCGCTGGTGGTGCCGCTGCCGGTCGACTACCTGAGCTGGACACCCGAGGTCGAGGCCTTCTTCGACCGGCCCGACTTCCGCGTCCGCGACAAGACCGCACTGGTCGCCGGCCAGGCCACCCCGCGCGTGCGGCGCGGCCTGGCCGAGCGGGGCTGGAACCTGGCGCTGTTCGTGCGCTGGCCGGGCTCGCCACGCCATGTCGACGCCAGCGAGCCGGCGCCGCTGGACTAGCTCCGGCCGGCCTCGCCGCGCGACGCCTCTCGCTCCGCGGCGGCCGGCCCGCCGGCCGATGCCGCGCGTGGCGGTCTCAGTCGTAGTCGTTGCGGAACAGCAGGTCCGGCACGTGCATGACGATGCAGTGGATCGCGCCCGCCAGGCCGATGATCGAGCTGCAGTCGATCGGAACGATCTCGTGCCCGGGCAACGCCGTCTGGTAGGTGGCGACCACCTGGGCGTTCTGCGCGGCGTAGCCGCTGAACTGGCACACCAGCGCCAGGCGGTTGAGGATCACCGAATTGGTGTAGGTGTAGTGCGCACCGGCCGCGTGCCAGCCGGGCGTGCGGTAGACCGTGTAGCCGCGCTCCTGCATCAGCGCGGCGGTGGCGTCGGTGACCGTCTTGGGCACGCCGCCACCCTCGCCGGCCGCATAGTCGCCGATCAGCACCTTGTCGTCGGCCAGCGGCAGCATCCACATGTCGATGTGCTGGGTGCCGTCGTAGCTCTGTGGGAACGGGTCGGTCAGGGTGACGTCCAGGCCCTGATGGGCGGCGTAGTAGTCCTTGATCTGCTGCTCGCTGACGCCGGGGTTGTCGTTGACGATCAGCCGCGTCATGTACGCCTCGCGGTTGCGGAACAGATGAAAGTTGCCGCCGCCGTGATGGAGCGGGAAATCGTAGATCGCCTCGCCCAGCTGCGCCGCCACCGCCTGCGGCACGCGATCGTCGTTCGGGCGCCCGGACGCGTAGTCGTAGATGTGGTCCGAGATCACACGCCGGCCGGCATCGTCGATGAAGCGCGGACCGTAGTCGCGGATCCAGACGCTGTCGGAGACCGCGGTGATGAAGTGCACGCGGTCCAGGTCGGCACCGCCGCCGGCCAGCACGTCGCGGGCCGACTGCGCCTGGCCGGCGCCGGAGACCACGATCCAGACGTCCGAGGGCGGGTCGGCCGTCGTGATCGGCACGATCATCGCCGTGTGCAGCGCATTGAAGGCGCCCCAGCGGATCATCAGGCCGTGGTTGGCCTCGTACTCGGTCTGTGCGCGAACCGGCCCCGGAGGCGCGGCCGCCATCGTCGTCGACCACGGCGGTGCCGGCGACCGGTGGGACGCGGGTTCGTGGGCCGCGCGCACGCGCGGTAGCGGATCGGCCTCGTCGTCGGCGATCGTCGCCAGGTAGGCCGGATCGGCGCGGCGCGCCGGAGCGGCGTGGACCGCCGTCGCGACGGCAAGACCCACCAGAAGCAGCCACGAGGAGCGAACGGTCATCAGCGCGAACCCTGGGGGAGGTGCGGGAGTGAAACGCCGGCCGGTGACGATACCCCTACCCGCGCACGCGCGCAGCACGGAAGGCGCGTGTTTCCCATCGGGCACCGCACCCGCCGCCGGGGCACCGGCTGGTCGGCGGCGCGGCCTCCGTCGCGGACACCTGCGGGGATCCCGCCCCCGAGCCGCCCTGTCCCGGGCTGACGGCGCGCCGGCCAGGGGCTGCCGTCCCGGCCCTGCGGCCGGCGCCGCAGTGCTTCAGTCGTAGTCGCTGCGGAACAGCAGGTCCGGCACGTGCATGACGATGCAGTGGATCGCACCCGACAGGCCGATGATCGAGCTGCAATCCAGCGGGACGATCTCATGGTCGGGCAGCGCCGCCGTGTAGGTGGCCACGGCCTGGGCGTTCTGCGTCGGGTAGCCGTTGAACTGGCAGACCAGCACCACCCGGTTCAGGATGACCGAGTTGGCGTAGGTGTAGTGCGTGCTTCCGGACTGCCAGCCCGGCGTGCGGTAGACCGTGTAGCCGCGCTCCTGCATCAGCGCGGCGGTGGCATCGGTCACCGTCTTGGGTACGCCGCCGCCTTCGCCGGCCGCGTACTGGCCGATCAGCACCTTGCCGTCGGCCAGCGGCAGCAGCCACATGTCGATGTGCTGGGTGGTGTCGTAGCTCTGCGGGAACGGGTCGGTCAGGGTCAGCGTCAGGCCCTGGTAGTCCCGGTAGTAGTCGATGATCTGCTGCTCGCTGACGGCGGGATTCTCGTTGGCGATCAACCGCGTCATGAACGCCTCGCGGTTGCGGAACAGGTGGAAGTTGCCGCCACCGTGTCGCAGCGGCAGCGCGTAGATCGCCTCGTTCCACTGCGTGGCGACGGCGGCCGGTACCACGTCGTCGTTGGGCCGGGGCCGGTTGTAGGTGTGGTCGGAGATCGCGCGCCGGCCGTCGTCGTCGATGAAGCGCGGACCGTAGTCGCGGATCCAGACGCTGTCCGACGGGGTGGTGATGAAATGCACGTGGTCCATGTCGGCGCCACCGCCGGCCAGCACGCCGCGGGCCGATTGCTCCTGGCTGGCGCCGGAGACGACGATCCAGACGTCGGACGGCGGGCTGGCGGTCGTGATCGGCACGACCATCGACGTATGCAGGGCGTTGTAGGCGCCCCAGCGGATCATCAGGCCGTGACTGGGCTCGTACTCGGCCTGCGCGCGCACCGGGCCCGGCGGCGGCGCCAACGGCGCCAGCGGCCACTGCGGCAGCTGCCAGGTGGCGCGCTCGCGCGGGGCGAGCCCGCGCGGCAGCGGATCGGCGTCTTCGTCGGGGATCGTCGCGAGATAGCCCGGGTCGGCGCGCCGCGCCGGTGCAGCGTCGACGGCGAGTGCGACGCAGGCCAGCAGCAGGCACAAGGATCGGACGATCATCGCAACACCCCGGATGTAGTTGGACGTGAAAGACGCGTGGTGCCCGGCGTTCCGCCATCGATCGCCGCAGCCGGCCGCACCGGCGATCCCGCCGGCAGCGGCCCGCGATCAATCCTCGTCATCCGGAAGCGCGACCTCCCCGCCGTCGTCGTCCGGCACGATGCCGCCCGCGGCGACGTCGCTCGCGTTCCAGATGGCCGCATGGCCGCCCCGGAAGGGGATACGGTACACCGGCGGGGCGCCGACGCGGAACCGCTGCTCCAGGCCGACCACCAGCCCGTCCGGATGCGCGGCAGCCCAGGCGCGGAGCTGGTCGGCCTGCAGCACGAACGGCACCGGCGCCGCCAACCGGCCGGCGAACCCGTAGACGCCGTGGTGCCAGCCGATGTGCATCAGCGGCCGGCCGCTGTCCTGGATCGCCCGGATCTGGCTCGCGATCGCACGCGGGTCGTAGTGGCTGCCGGTTCCCTGCACGATCGCCAGCTTCAGCAGCAACACCAGGCCGAGCATCACCACCGCCGGCGTCATCGGCTGCTCCAGCCGCGAGCGCGCCCACCACAGCGCGCCGCCCAGGACCACGGCGAGGATGCCCCACAGCGGCCAGACCGATCCCAGCCACACCAGGTGCGCGCGCGACGGCGCCAGCCACGGCAGCAGGGCGAACAGCAGGCCGGCCGCCACGACGGCGACCGCGAGCAGGCCGACGCGAATGCGCAGATGGCCGCGCGCGATCGCCACGCCGAGCGCGATCGCGATGCCGGGCAGGACCGGCAGCAGGTAGTGCCCCTGCTTGCCGCTGACGAACGAGAACGCGACCACCGTCGGCACCGTCCACAGCAGGCCCAGGCGCACCGCCGGACGTGCCAGCGCCGCGCGCAGGCCGGCGATCCGCCCGCGCAGCACCAGCGGCCACGGCAGCAGCAACGGCGGCAGGATCAGCGCATACCACCACCACGGCCGCCGATGGGCGAAGCTCTCGCTGACCCGGCCCAGCGTCTGCTTGAAGAAGATCGCGTGGGCGTAGGCGTCTCCGCCGCGCAGGGCGGCCGGCAGGGCCCAGGCCAGGCCGATCGCCGCGCCGAGCAGGACGGCCGCCCCCAGCCCCGCGAAGTAGGGCCCGGGCCGGCGCCGTGCGGCGTCGCTCCACCAGGGCGCGGTCAGGCCGGCGAAGGCGATGTCGAGCAGCACCACCGGCCCCTTGGCGAGCACGCCGATACCGATGCCCAGCCCCGTCACCAGGATGCCGCGTCCGCTGCGCCCCTCGGCGAGGTCGAGCACCCCGAGCAGCGCGACCAGCACACAGGTGGCCAGCAGCACGTCGAACATGATCGCGGTGGCGAAGACCGCGAACCAGGCGATGCCGGCCATGACCCAGACGGCGGCGCGCGCGGCCGCCTCCGATTCCCCCAGGCGCAGCACGATGCGCCGCACCAGCCACAGGCTCGCCAGCGAATACCCCAGCGCCAGCAGGCGCCCGGTCCAGCCTTCCACGCCGGTCAGCAGCCAGCCCGCGTTGATGAGCCAGAACAGCAGCGGCGGCTTCTGCGAGTAGAGCGCGCCATTGAGGTGCGGGACCAGGAACTCGCCGCTCTGGCGCATCTCCCAGGCCACCGCCAGGTAGCGCGTCTCGTCGACCGGCAGCGGCGCCAGCACGAACACCACCGGCAGCAGCAGCAACGCGATCGGAACCAGCGGATCGGCCAGCCATGCGCGCCAGCCGGGGCTCATGCGGACGGGCTTCGCGTCAGCAGGGCCGGCAGCTCGGCCGGCGCGTGCGCGATCGCATCGGCGCCGGCCGCGCGCAGTTCCTCGACCGTGCCGAACCCCCAGGCCGCACCGATCGCCGTCATCCGGTTGGCGCGGGCGCCGGCCACGTCGAAATGGCGATCGCCGATCATCGCGCAATCCGCCGGGGCAGCACCCAGCTCCGCCGCCGCACGGGCGATGCGCGCCGTCTTGTCGCCACTGGTGGTCCCGGGCGGCGCGCCGTAGACGGCCGCGAACGCCGCACCGAACGGCAGGTGCGCGACGATGCGGCGGGCCTGGTCCTCGATCTTCGTCGTGACCACCGCCAGCCGGCTGCCGGCCGCCTGCAGGCCGGCCACGACCTCGGCGATGCCCGGGTAGACCGTCAGCTCGCGCCAGCCGCTCTCGACGTAGCGCTCGCGGTAGGCGGCCACCGCCTGCTCGATGCGCGCCTCGTCGGCGTCGAGCACGCCGGCGAAGCTCTGCCGCAGCGGCGGACCGATCCAGTCGCGCAGGGCCTCGCGCGACGGCAGCGGCACGCCCAGGCGCTCCAGCGCATAGGCGACGCAGGCGGCGATGCCCGGCTCCGAATCGACCAGGGTGCCGTCCAGGTCGAACAGCACCACGGCCGGCCGCAGCGGCCCGGCGTGCCGATCAGCCACCGCGGTCGAGCAGCGCGGCGACCGCCGGCAGCGTCTTGCCTTCGAGGAACTCGAGGAACGCCCCGCCGCCGGTGGAAATGTAGGAAACCCGCTCGGCGATGCCGTACTTCTCGACCGCCGCCAGCGTATCGCCGCCCCCGGCGATCGAGAACGCCGGCGAACCGGCGATCGCCTGCGCCACCGCTTGCGTGCCCTTGCCGAACGCGTCGAACTCGAACACGCCGACCGGGCCGTTCCAGACCACCGTACCGGCGGCGGCGATCAGCTGCGCGTAGTGCGCGGCGGTCTGCGGCCCGATGTCGAGCACCATCTCGTCCGCACCGATCGCGTCGACCGGCTTCACCGTCGCCGGTGCATCGGCCTTGAACGCCGGCGCCACCACGACGTCGACCGGCAGCGGAATCTCGGTGCCGCGCGCACGCGCCGCGGCGACGATGCGGTTGGCGGTCTCGATCAGGTCCGGCTCCACCAGCGAGGTGCCGACCGGATGGCCGGCCGCGGCGATGAAGGTATTGGCGATGCCGCCGCCGACGATCAGCTGGTCGACCTTGCCGAGCAGGTTCTCCAGCAGGGTCAGCTTGGTGGAGACCTTGGAGCCGGCGACGATCGCCAGCAGCGGGCGCGCCGGCTGCTCCAGCGCCTTGGCCAGCGCATCGAGTTCGGCCATCAGCAGCGGGCCGCCTGCGGCGACCTTCGCCTGGCGGATCACGCCGTGGGTGGAGGCCTGCGCCCGGTGGGCGGTACCGAAGGCGTCCATCACGAACACGTCGCACAGCGCGGCGTACTTCTTCGCCAGCGCCTCGTCGTCCTTGGCCTCGCCGACGTTCATGCGGCAGTTCTCGAGCAGGACCAGGTCGCCCGGGGCGACGGCGACGCCGTCGACCCAGTCGCGCACCAGCGGCACCTCGCGGCCGAGCAGCTCGCCCAGGCGCGCGGCGACCGGTGCCAGCGAGTCCTCGGCTGTCCACTCGCCCTCCTTCGGGCGCCCCAGATGCGACATCACCAGCACCGCCGCACCGCGCTCCAGCGCCAGGCGCAGCGTCGGCAGCGAGGCCACGATGCGCTGCTCGGAGGTGATGCGGCCGTTCTCGACCGGCACGTTCAGATCCTGGCGGATCAGCACGCGCTTGCCGGACAGATCGAGATCGCTCATGCGGACGATGGACATGCAACACTCCTGCGGGGAATTTCCGGGGAACCAGCGAAAGGGACGACGGCCTTCGGGACCGGTCCGAGCGCGCCATTACAGCGGCTGGCCAGCGCCTTTGCAAACCGCGCGAGGTGCCCGCCGCCAGGGCCCGGATCGGCTCGGCAGGCGATCGGCGCAGCGGCTGTGCCACGATCGCGGACGCATGCCCGATCCGGGCTGCAGCGGGCGATGGGCGATGCCACCGGAGCACCCTCACGCAGACTGGGCCACCGCGGCACCGGCCCGTCCGCCCTGCTCACAAGTGATTGATATTTTTACCCATAGTGCGAACGATGCCGGCATCGCCCGGCCGCAGGCCCGGCCTCGCCTGCCGGGCCGGGCGCGTCGCTCAGACCTCGAACGTCAATGCCAGCAGCAGGCCTTCGCCGACGTCGCGCGCGAACGACGGCTCGACCGCGACATAGCGTCGCGCGGCGACCGTCTGCGCGGCGATCCATCCGGACAGCCAGGCGATCGGCGCCGCCGCGCGGAAGGCGACCATCGACTCGTAGTTGATCAGCAGACTGCGCGTGTCGAGATTGACCGAGCCGGCCAATGCGAGCGCGTCGTCGAAGACGATCGCCTTGGCGTGCACCATGCCCGGCGCCAGGTGGATGCGCGCGCCGGCACCGGCCAGGCTGCGCAAGGCACGGCTGCGCGCGAGGTCGGCGATGCGGTGATTGGACCGCTCCGGCACCAGCAGGTCGACCGCCACGCCGCGTAGCGCGGCCAGCCGCAGCGCCTGCAGCAGGCCCGGATCGGGAACGAAGTACGGCGTCACCGCGGCGATGCGCCGCTCGGCGCGTGAGCAGGCCGCGATCAGCAGGGCCAGCACGGTGTCCTCGGCCTGGTCGGGACCGCTCGGCACGAACAGCAGATCGCCGCCCGTTCCGGCGCCGGACGGCACCGCGCTCGCCACCGCTGCCGCCTGCGGATCGGCGCGTCGCCAGTCGGCCTCGAACTGGCGTGCCACGACCGCACCGATCGGCCCGTCCAGCTCGAACGTCAGGTCGGTCCACGGCGGGCCGCCGCGATCGGCCGAGAAATACTCCGCCGCCAGGTTGCGCCCGCCCATCCAGACACGCCGTCCGTCGGCGATCGTCCATTTGCGATGGTTGCGCAGGTTGCGCGCCTGCCCCAGGCGCAAGCCCCACGGCGGCTGGAACAGGCGCACCGTGACACCGGCGCGCCGCAGCCGCGTGACGATGCCGCGTCGGGCGAGCAGCAGGCCGGCCCCGTCGATCAGCACGCGTACGCGCACGCCGGCACGCTGCCGGTCGATCAGCGCCGCGGCGACGCGCTCGCCGTCGGCATCCGTCGCGAATACGAAGGTCGCCACGTCCAATGTCGAACCTGCCGCGCCGACCAGGTCGATCAGGCCGCGCAGGGACGCCGCGCCGTCGGCGTGGAAATCCACCTCGCCGGCGACCGGCCCGGCCAGGCCGAAGCCGCGCGCATAGGCGGCGGTCCAGTGCGCATGGCCGGCCGCGGCCGGCGCCGGCACCTGCGCCCCCGGCCGATGCTTGCGGCCCCCGAAGACCAGATAGAGCGGCAGCGCGAGATACGGCGCCAGCACCAGCGCGAGCACCCAGGCGATCGCGGCGACCGGCGGACGCCGATCGCGGCGCAGGCGCGTCACGACCGCATAGATCAGCAGGCCGCCGATGACCGCCAGCGCGTGCCAGGACACCCAGAGCGTCGTCACGTCGATTCCCGGCTCCCTCGCACCGGCGGCGGCCGGCGGATATCAGCGTTCCAGCCTCGGGGACACCGGTCAAGACGCGAGCCGGGCAGCGCGAACACGCTGCGCCGGATGGACGCGAGCTGAAGACCGCGTGCGGCAATGCGGAATTTCCGGGTGGGCGGCGCGTCTATCCAAGGCGCCGCATCCCGCGGCCCTCACAGGTCCTTCGGACAGGTCCGCCATGTTCACCCGACCGTTACGCATGCTCGCCCTCGCGGCGACCCTGCTCGGCTGTGCCACCGCCCAAGCTGCCGCTCCCGCCGCACACCCGAACGAGCCGCTGCCTCCCTACGAAACCCTCGACACCGACCACGACGGCATCGTCACCTTGCCGGAAGTGGTGGTCCATGCGCCCCACCTGGCCGAACGCCTGAAAGCCTGCGACCGCAACGGCGACCACCGGCTGACGCGCGAGGAATACGCGCGGTGCGAAGCGGGCGCGTCGCATGCGCCGGCGCACCACTGACCCAAAAGTGCCGCCCTGGCGGGCAGGCTGCCGACGAAGCAGCCGGTGAACGCGGTTCTGGAACGGCGCGCTCGCGGGCCGCTGCAGCGCGCCATCGACACGCGCCACCGGCGGACCGGCGCCGGCGGCGATGCGACTCGCCGCCCCGTCACGGCGCGCCGGCGCGTCGCGATCGGCCGTCGATCATCCGCTACAAGCGGATGATCAGCACCACCAGCGCCAGCAACAGGGCCCACTTCAGCACGTAGTAGAGCGCCTTGTTGCGCTTGCGCAGCTCCTTGGCGCGCAGGCGCAGCGCATAGAAGCGGCCGAAGGCGCGATTGAGCGCACCGGTGCGGTCGCCGGTCTCGTTCGGCGAGGCGGCGGCGGCGACGAAATGCCGTCCCACCCAGCGGTTGACCGCCTGCGTCCAGCGGTAGCGCAGCGGCCGCTCGACGTCGCAGAACAGGATGACGCGCTGTTCCTGGGTCTCGTTTCTGGCGGTGTGGATATAGGTCTCGTCGAACATGACGCTTTCGCCGTCGCGCCAGCTGTAGCGCGTCCCGTCGACGTCGATCCAGCAGCCGTCGTCGTTCGGCGTCTGCAGGCCGATGTGCAGCCGCAGCGAGCCGGCGAACGGATCGCGGTGCGGATGCAGATGGCCGCCCGGCGGCAGCTCGGCGAACATCGCCGCCTTCACGGTGGGAATCTCCCGCAGCAGCGCCGTGGTGACCGGACACAGGGTGCTCGCCGACGGATGCGCCTCGTCGTACCACTTCAGGTAGAAGCGCTTCCAGCCACGCCGGAAGAACGAATTGAAGCCGACGTCGTTGTAGCCTTCCGAAGCCTTGATCTTCTCCAGCTCGCGCAAACGCAGGGCCTCGTCGCGGACCTCGCGCCAGCGCGCGCGCAGCGGGGCCAGCTCCGGGAACAGGTCCGGATCGACGAACGGCGTGGTCGGTACGCGCGAGAACGCGTACATCAGCACGTTGATCGGCGCCATGAAGGTCGAGTGATCGGTGATCTGGCGCGAGAACCGGTGACGCACGCGTCCACGGAAATGCACGTACAACGCCGACGCGACGAACGCGGCAATGAGGATCCACTTGATCACGACCACTCCGGGCGAGGAAACGGCGCCCCGGCGATGGGGCGACAGGCATCCCTACAAGGTAGCGCATTCGCCCGTCGCCGCGTGTGAAGCCGCCATCGCGTCCACGCCAGCCCGACCGCCCCGATGGCCGGGGCCGCACAGGCCGCCCCGGCCGGCAGACCCGCCTACAGCGCGGCGATGATCCGTGCCGCGGTGCCGGCACCGTCGTAGCTGCGCAGCAGGTCGCCGAAGCGCCCGGCCCGCTCGCGGTAGGCCGGATCGTCCAGCACGCCGCCCAGCGCCTGGGCGAACGCCTCGAAGCTGCAGCGCCGGCTGGACAGCTTGCGGCCCAGGCCCAGCCGCTCGATCGCATCGAGGTTCCACTCCTGCTCGCCCTGGTTGGGCAGCCCCACCAGCGGAACGCCGTGGCCGAGTGCCGAGTAGATCGAGCCGCGCCCGCCGTGGCTGATCATCGCCGCGCAGTTTCGCGACAGCACCGCACTGGCGGGCACGTAGTCGGTGACGACGACATTGGAGGGCAACGGCGGCCCGGAATACCCGTACAGCCCGCCGGTCGCCGCGATCACGCGGTACTCGTCCGAGTCGCCGAGCAGGCGGGCCAGGTAGCCGACGACGCGCGCGAACTGCTCGCCGTAGGAGCCGAGGTAGACGAAGATCGTCCGCTGCCCGGGCCCGACGCCGGCCAGGAGCGCCGGTGCGGGCGCCGCGGCTTCGCGCAGCAGCGGGCCGACCGCGTGCACGTGCGGCGGCAGGTCGCCGGTCGGCATCAGCTCGCGCGCGTCCATCAGGATCGTCGCATCGCCCTCGAAGAGGTCCTGCAGCGAATCGAGCGGTGCCTCGCCGGCCTGGCGCAGAAACGCGTTGTAGGGCCTTGCCCAGGCCCGGAACAGCTGCTTCTCGGCCCAGTGGCTGAGCGGCCGCAGCCAGCGCTTGGGCACCGGCCGCGCCAGCGTGCCGAGCGGATGCGACTCGGGCAACAGGCGCTCGCCGGTGTAGTACCGCGTCAGCACGGTGTTGCAGAGCACCGCGCGCGGCGTGCGCGTGAGCCGCGCCGAAAGCCCCAGCGTCGGCCGATGCAGGTCGACCACCGCGGCGGGACGATGGCGCCGGATCAGCGTGGTCTCCTCGGCGACGAACGCGGCGATGCTCGCACTCGTGTGGTAGTCCAGGTTGGAGCGGTTGAAGTGCTCGACCGCATGGCGCGGATCGAGCTCGACCACGTCCTCGACCTCGAAGCCCGCCTCGGCGACGAAACGCACGCACTTCCCACGCGCGGCGAACACGACCCGGTGGCCGGCCGCGCGCAGGGCGTCGCCAATGGCGATCAACGGCTGCGTGCCGCCGAGATGGTTGGCATACGGAAACAACAGAAACGTCTTGATCGCGGTTCCTCCCCTGACTCGCCGCGGGCGCCAGCCCCCCGGCGCGCGCCGCACTTTACCCCAAGCGCGGCGCACGGGAACGGGCATCGGCGGCAGGACGACGGCCGTTCTCCCGCCGCCGAGCGTGCCCGCGACGCATCGGCGGTCGCTGCGACACCTGTCGCATACACGCCTCGACACCTGTCGCTTCTGTGGCGGGTGTCGCAGAAATCCGCAGCCGTCGCGGCGCGCCGGAATTCCTGGGAAATTCATTCCACATCAATGGATTGAATACATTTCTCCAACTTCCGGCATCGGCTGGCCCGCCCTGGAACGGGACTTGCACCAAGGAGCGGTGCCGGCGGACAGGACCAATGAAGAGCCCTGCCGCCGGCCACGACAAGCCGGCGCCGGATCCGCTGCAGTACGTGGACGAGGCCGCCGGACCACGCAAACCGGGAGGACAACATGAGATCGACCCAAGGGACGCTGCGCGCGTCCCGCTGCGGACTGGCCGTCCGCGTCGCCTGCGCACTCGCGCTAGGCCATGGCGGCAGCGCCGCCGCCCAGATCACCTTCGACGTGATCGGCCCCCACGAATACGAGCTGCCGGTCGACTTCGACCCGTTCAACGTCTTCGTGCAGTACGGCATGGTCCAGGAGGACGATCGCCTGTTCAACCGCAACGGCGACCGTATCGACGGCTCCGGCGCCCAGCGCATCGTGGGCATGTCCAAGTACGTGCGCTTCTGGTCGCCCGAGTCCAACCGCAACATCGGCGTGGCCTGGGAAGTGATCGTGCCGGAAGTGGCGATCCGCAACCGCAGCCTCGCCGACGCCGACGACCGCCACGTCAGCGGCATCGGCGACCCGCTGACCGGCTTCGCGATCTGGTACAAGCCGGCCGCCAACGCCACCCTCGGCTTCCAGTCGTTCGTGCAGATCCCGGTCGGTACCGAGAAGGTCAGCGACACCAACTGGAAGAACCTGTCGAGCTTCTTCTGGGACTGGCGCATCACCGACAAGCTCGGCTGGACCGGCGACGCCGGCATCGTCTGGCAGACCCGGCGCGACAACGGCATCCGGCCAGGCCTGAGCTGGCACACCAACCACCGCTTCGGGTGGCGGGCTTCCCAGCATCTGGAGCCGTTCCTGGCGGTCGATGCGGAATACCTGGAGGCCCGCGATGGCGCACCCAGTGCGCACGTCATCGACGCCGGCCCCGGCCTGATGATCCACACCTTCGCCAACCAGTCGATCAGCCTGCGCTACTCGACCTCGGTCGATGGCCGCAACCACAGCGTCAACGACAGCTTCAACATCAAGTACGCCTACGTCTGGTAATCGGCGAGCCGGCCGGGGGCCTGCGCCACCGCAGGCTCCCGCAGCGGCTCATGGCACACCCATCGAAAGAGGCTGTCATGAAACCATTGATTGCTCTGGCTCTGTCCATCGCCGCGCTGGTCGCGGTCTGGGTCTATCTGAGTATCGGCCTGCCTGCGCTCCAGCTGATTCCGTGGATCGGCTTCGTCGCCTGGGCGACCTTCTTCGCCGCCGGCGGCGGCAAGGCCGCGATCGGACGCTCGCTGCCGCCGGCGATCGCCGGCGTGCTGCTCACCGCACTGACGATGCTGGCGGTCGGCCACGCCGGCGGCGGCCTGGCCGCACTGATCGTCCTGGTCGCGGTGCTGGCCTTCGTGCTGGTGTTCATGGCCAGCCACCGCTTGCTGGCGTACACACCAGCCGCGTTCCTGGGCGCGGCGACCTACTTCGGCAGCGGCGGCAAGGTCGACGAAAGCATCGTGTACGTCATCGTGTCGTGGATCGCCGGCGTGGGGTTCGGCTACGTATCGGAGCGGTTCGGAGCCCGGTTGACGAAGCCGGCTGCCGCGAACGGATGAATGAAAAACAAGTCATCGAGGAAACGCAATGAGCACTGAGTACACCAACTACATCGACGGCGCGTTCACCGCACGCAGCCAGAATTCGCTCGAAGTGACCAACCCGGCCACCGGCGCATTGCTGGCGCGGATTCCCGACAGCGACGCCGCCGCGGTCGACGCCGCGGTCGCGGCCGCCAAGCGCGCCCAGCCGGCCTGGGAAAAGCTGCCGGCGGTCCAGCGCGCCGGCCACCTGCGGGCGATCTCGGCCAAGCTGCGCGAGCACCGCACCGAGCTGGCGCGTATCATCGTGCGCGAGCAAGGCAAGGTCCAGGGCCTGGCGCAGGTCGAGGTCGACTTCACCGCCGACTACATCGACTACATGGCCGAGTGGGCGCGACGCCTGGAAGGCGAGGTCCTGACCAGCGACCGCCCGAACGAGAGCATCTTCCTGCTGCGCAAGCCGGTCGGCGTCGTCGCCGGCATCCTGCCGTGGAACTTCCCGTTCTTCCTGATCGCACGCAAGCTCGCGCCGGCCCTCGTCACGGGCAACACGATCGTCATCAAGCCGAGCGAGGAAACACCGATCAACGCCTTCGAGTTCGCCCGGCTGGTGGCCGAAACCGATCTTCCGCCGGGCGTGTTCAACCTGGTCGGCGGACGCGGCGCGACGGCCGGCGATGCGCTGGTGTCGCATCGCGACGTCGACCTCATCACGTTCACCGGCAGCGTGGCCACCGGCAGCCGCATCATGCAGACCGCCGGCAAGAACCTGACCCGCGTCAACCTGGAGCTCGGCGGCAAGGCGCCTGCGATCGTCCTGGCCGATGCCGACCTCGACCTCGCCGCCAAGGCGATCTACGACTCGCGCGTCATCAACACCGGACAGGTCTGCAACTGTGCCGAACGCGTCTATGTCGAGCGCAGCGTGCACGATGCCCTGGTCGAGCGCCTGGCCACGCTGTTCGCGGCGACCCGCTACGGCGACCCGTCCGTCGACGCCGACCTGCACATGGGGCCGCTGGTCAACCAGGTGGGCCTGGAGAAGGTCGAGGCCATGGTCGAACAGGCCCGCCGCGACGGCGCCACCATCGTCACCGGCGGCAAGCGGGCCGACCTCGGGCAGGGCTTCCACTACGAGCCGACGCTGATCACCGGCACCCGTGCCGACATGGAGATCATGCGCAAGGAGATCTTCGGGCCGGTGCTGCCGATCCAGGCCGTGGACAGCCTGGACGAGGCGATCGCCCTGGCCAACGATTCGGACTACGGCCTGACCTCCTCGATCTTCACGCGCAACATCAACTCGGCGATGAAGGCCGTGCGCGAGCTGCGCTTCGGCGAGACCTACGTCAACCGCGAGCATTTCGAGGCCATGCAGGGCTTCCATGCCGGGCGCAAGAAGTCCGGCATCGGCGGCGCCGACGGCAAGCACGGCTTGTACGAGTTCACCGAAACGCATGTCGTCTACCTGCAGACCCCTTGAGATCCGCGGGTAGCGCCATGGCATCCACGAACCACCGGCCCCACGTCCGCTGCACCATGAACCACGGACGCGCGGCACCCGGAGAAACTGCATGACCGACAAGAAACCCCCGTGCGCCTGCGCATGCGAATCCCACGATCCGGCCCGCCGCAACATGCTGACCGGCGTGCTCGGCTTCGCGCTCGCTCCGCTCGGCGCCTCCGCGCTCGCACAGACCGCGGGCCGCAGCCAGAAGCCCGAGCCGGGCGACCGCCTCGCCTTCATGGTGGGCGACAAGAAGGACCAGGAGATCACGCCTGCGGATCTCCTCGTCGGTGCCGTTCCGACACTGGCCTATCCGCTCGACCCGGCCACCGGCAAGGTGCTGGTGTCACGGGTCAACCTGCTCACCGTGGTCAAGCTCAAGGCCGAGGACATCCAGCCGTCGAGCCAGAAGAACGCGGCCGACGGCATCGTCGCGTTCTCGGCGATCTGCACGCACTACGGCTGCCCGATCACGACGCTGCATCCGAGCCAGAGCCAGATCGTCTGCAACTGCCACGGGTCGGTGTTCAACGCCGCGGACAGGGGAGTCGTGACCACCGGGCCGGCCACGCGGCGGCTCGCGATGCTGCCACTGGCGATCAAGGACGGCGCGCTCGTGGTGGCCGGCAAGTTCGACGGCCCGCTCGGGCCTCCGACATGACCGGCGGGGCCTCGGCCCTGCCGCCGCATACCACAAGAAACCAACGAAACACCGGGAGGAGACATCCATGAAGTTGCAAACGATCGTCGTCGCGCTCGCCGCGACACTGGCATCAGGCGCGGGCATCGCGGCGGACTACAAGCCGGTCACGGACGCACGGCTGGCCAATCCGGAGCCGGAGAACTGGCTGCTGACCAAGGGCAACTATGCCGGCTGGAGCTACACCGCGCTGAACCAGATCACCACCGCCAACGTCGCCAAGCTGCGACCGGTGTGGTCGGCCGCCACCGGCGTCAATTCGGGCCACGAGGCGCCTGCCATCGTCAACGGCGAGTACATGTTCGTCGCCACGCCGCACAACCACGTGTTCGCCTACAACGCCAAGACCGGCAAGCCGCTGTGGCACTTCCAGCGTGAAGTGCCCGAGGGCATCGGTGCACTCCACCGCACCAACCGCGGCGTGGCGCTGTGGAACGACAAGGTCTACGTCGGCAGCGTCGACTGCATGCTGAGCGCGCTCGACGCCAAGACCGGCAAGCTGCTCTGGGACGCGCAGGTCTGCGACTGGGAGACCGAGAGCGCCTACATCACGTCCGCGCCGCTGGTGGTCAAGGGCAAGGTCCTGATCGGCCCGTCGGGCGGCGAGTTCGGCGTGCGCGGCTTCCTCAAGGCGTTCGACGCCGAGACCGGCAAGCTCGCATGGACGCGCTACAGCGTGCCGGCGCCGGGCGAACCGGGTTCGGAGACCTGGCCGCAGGAAGGCGAATGGAAGGACGCCTGGAAGAACGGCGGCGGCACGATGTGGATGCCCGGCAACTACGACGTCAAGAACGACGTGATCTACTGGGGCGTCGGCAACGGTGCGCCGTGGCTCGGCGACCAGCGTCCGGGCGACAACCTGTACCTCGCCTCCGTGCTCTCGCTCAATCCCGCCAACGGCAACATCGTCGGCCACTTCCAGTACCACTGGAACGATTCGTGGGACTGGGCCGGCATGAACGCCCCGACCCTGGTCGACTTCGACCGCGGCGGCAAGAAGGTCTCCGGCCTGATCAGCGCGCAGCGCAACGGCCGCCTGTACTGGCTCGACCGCGACGCCAAGGGCAAGATCAGCTACAAGAAGTCCGAGCCGTACGTGACCAATACGGTGTTCACGAGCATCGACCCGAAGACCGGCCGTCCGACCTACAACGAGGATGCCAAGCCGGCCACCGGCAAGACGCGCACGTACTGCCCGAGCCTGTGGGGCGGCAAGGACTGGCCGTACGAGGCCTACAACCCGCAGACCGGGATGCTCTACATCCCGTACAACGACAACCACTGCCTGACCCTGACCGGCATGATCCAGGAGCGCATCCCGGGCCAGTGGTCGGCGGGCGTGGACATCAACCGCCTCGACCTGTCGGTCAAGGAAGGCTTCGACCACATCGGCGGCATCCAGGCCTGGGACATCAACACCGGCAAGGAAGTCTGGCGCGAGAAGTATCCACATTCGTGGAACTGGGGTTCGATCCTGACCACGGCTGGCGGCGTGCTGTTCGCCGGCGGTACCAACGACAAGATGTTCCGCGCCTACGACGCCAAGACGGGCAACCTGCTGTGGGAGTTCCCGACCCCGTCGGGCATCATCTCGCCGCCGTCGAGCTTCTCGATCGACGGCAAGCAGTACATCGCCGTGGTCTCCGGCTATGGCGTCGACGCGCAGTGGATCCAGGGCAAGATGCACACCCTGGCCGGCTGGGACGAGAAGGTGCCGGAAGGCGGCTCGGTCTGGGTCTTCGCGCTCGGCGACTGACGGTTTGTACCCGCCGCGCGCGCTCGCGCGCGGCATCCCTTCCTCCGCGCCGTCGACCCGAGGCGCGGTTTTTTTTTGGTTCTTCGCCTAGCGGCGGGGTCATTCGGCTTTGGCTCGTGCTTTGGCTTTGGCCCTTGGCTTTTTTCGCCCTAAAGCAAGCCGAGCATCGCAGGGCGGCGCGCCCCGTGTCTGAGCGAAGCGCGTTGGGGCGCCGTGCCTCGTCGTCCGAGAAGCACAGGGGACGCCGGACGAGAAGGCTTTTAGTTCCTTTTGGCCCGTCAAAAAATGTCCGGGAGACATCTTTGACATCGCGTCAGCGATGGCCCGCACGGGTCGCGGCCAGGGATGGACCGCCACACAAGGGACCCGGCCACGCAGCGGACGAAAGCTCTTGATGTTGCTCTTTTCTCGCCTGTGATCTCATCGAAAAAGCCACGGCGCAAGCTGAGAGCAAAAGCTTCCGCACGCTGCGCGCGCGGGTGACTTTTGCGGCCGCCATCCATGGCAGCCGCCCTTCGGGCCGTCGCTGCGCGACGACAAGAATTTCTCCTGGAAATTCTTTGTCTTGGAAAAAGTAACCAAAAATGCCTGCGCCGGCGCGAGCCGGCACGGCTACGCCGCCCAGGTCCCTTGCGCTTCTCGGCCAGCCAGGCACGCTGCCCCAACTCGCTTCGCTCAGACACGGGGCAGCTCTGCGGCCTGGCCGACCTGCGATGCTCGGCTCGCTTCAGGCGCCAACAGCGACGGCGAGCGAGAGCAACAGTGATGAATGCGGCCGCTGTTGGATTCCCGCGAATGGGTGAAGAACCTTTTTTTGCATGGCGGCGAAGCCCGCCCACCGGTGAGGCGGCGACGTGCCGGCCGGTTTCCCGGCTACCTCGTGATGGCCCGGGGCGAGCAACGGTGCGCCGCGGCCGCAACGGTTCGCTGGCACTGGCCCGGACGCGCGCGGCAAGACGATGCGGAAGGGCGCCGCGCGACCGGTGGCGAGACACCGGTGAGGCGGCCCCTGGCGCGATGAGGGCGGCATCGGAGGCGCTGTGTCCCGGCCTGTCCGACGGCGGGCCGGTCGTCCGGCGACGCAGCGCCGGCCCCGGTGGCTCCGCACGTCCAGCCGCGAAGAACGGCCGATGCAGGCGGGCGAGGTTTCAGGCCTGGTCGAGCGGCGAGACGATGCCGTAGCGCTTCATGCGCCGGTAGATCGTGGCCCGGCACAACCCCAGGTTGCGCGCCGCGTCGGAGATGTTCCAGCGATGGCGGCGCAAGGCCTCGAGCAACACGCCGGCATCGCCACGGGCGGCGCTGATCGGCACCACGGTCGCCCTCGGCACGGCCGCTGGTGCGACGTCCGGAACCCGCTCGCCGGTACCGGCCGCCTCGGCCAGGTCCGGCGGCAGGTGGTGGACGTCGATGGCCTCGCCGTCGGCGATCGACAGCGCGAAGCGCAGCGCATTGCGGAGCTCGCGCACGTTGCCCGGCCAGTCGTGCCGCATCAGCAGCGCCAGCGCCGGTGCGCCGATCGCCGCGTCGGCGCCCTGCGCCGCCGCTTCCTCGCGCAGGATGCGCTCGATCAGGTAGCCCTGGTCCTGCCGCTCGCGCAGCGGCGGCAGCAGCAGCGTCGCACCGCACAGGCGGTAGTACAGGTCCTCGCGAAACGTGCCGGTGACGATCTGCTTGCGCAGGTCGCGGTGCGAGGCGGCGATGACGTTGAGGTCGACGCGGATCGGCCGGTCGGCGCCGAGCGGCAGGATCTCGCGCTCGGACAGCACCCGCAGCAGCCGGGTCTGCAGCGCCAGCGGCATGTCGCCGATCTCGTCCAGGAACAGCGTGCCGCCGTCGGAGCGCTGGATCAGCCCCTTCATGCCCTTGCTGCGCGCGCCGGTGAACGTGCCCGGCATGTAGCCGAACAGCTCGCTCTCGATCAGCGACTCGGGAATGGAGGCGCAATTGACCGCGACGAACGGACGCTCGGCGCGGCTGCTCGATTCGTGCAGGGCGCGGGCGAGCACCTCCTTGCCGGTGCCCGTCTCGCCCTGGATCAGGATGCTGACCGGCTTGTCGGCCAGGCGGAGCGCGCGCTCGACCAGCTGGTTCATGCGTGGATCGCCCCCGGACAGCTGCGAGAGGGTCTCGCCACGCGCTGGCAGCGGCCGCTCGCGTTCGGTGCCGGTGCGCGCGGCCGGCACGATGCGCGGCGCGGTCAGCGAGGCGTGGTAGCCGTGGCCGTCCCAGGTCGTCACGATGGCCGGATCGTCCCGGCCGCTGCCGCGCGTCAGCCGCCAGATGTCGTCGATGCGGGTGCCGAACACGCCGCTGAGGTGGCTGCCGACCAGTTGCGCGCGCTGCGCCTCGTCCAGGCGGGCGCACTCGAGCAGCCGCAGCTGGCGGCGCGCGCCCGCGTTGGCACCGACGATGACACCGTCGCGATCGAAGGCCAGCATCAGCTCGCCGCAGACGTCGACCAGCGGGCCGGCCGTGCCGAGCCGCAGGATCCAGCGGTCGCGGAACTGCTGCATGAAGTTCGCGTCCTCGATCATCCGGCCGTAGAGCGTGGTCAGGTGGCGCACCAGGTGCTGGCTCTCGCGCTCGGCCGGCGAGGACAGCGCCGACACGTCGAGCGCCCCCATCAGGTTGCCCTGCGGGTCGTAGAGCGGTGTCGTCGTGCAGCTCAGGCCCACGTTGCCGATGTAGAAATGGTCGTCGCGATGGCAGGTCAGCGTCGTGCGCTCGGCCAGGCAGGTGCCGATGCCGTTGGTGCCGGCATACAGCTCGCTCCAGTTGGCGCCGAGGGTCAACCCGGCACGGCGCAGCGCGATGTCCCAGGTGTCGTTGCCGATGTAGTCGACGCCGATGCCCTCGGCGTCGGTCAGCAGCAGCACATAGCCCAGGTCCGACACGTGCTTGTAGAGCTGCTCCATGCCGGCGCGGGCCACGCGCAGGTGCTCCTCGTTCTGCTGGATGCACTCGCGCACGCGGCTGGCGTTCTCGATGCGGATGTCCGGCCGCCGCGCGGGGTCCAGGCCGTAGTGCTCGACGCAGCGCAGCCACGAGCGCTGGATGACCGAGGCTCCGTCGTCGACCGGCAACCGGCCGGCGACGACACCCAGAACGGTATCGACATGATGCTGCGACAGGGCCATCGCTTACCTCCTGCGTATCCGCGCGCCTTCAGCATGCGACGGAATTCGTTGTAGGTCGCCGGGATATCCCGGGCCTGCGGCGCAAGCGCCGCGTGCAAACCGGCATCCGCCGGCACTGCTTGCGATCCGCGGCCCGGGCCTTCCGGCCGCCGCTAATCGCGCCGGTCGCCGCCGGTCCGCCGCCGCGCCAGCTGCTCGCGCAGCGAGCGCGGCGCCAGCCGCAGCGGCGCCCGCGTCCGTGTCCATCCTGCCTGAGTCCGGGGGGTCAGACCGCGCAGACGGGGCGCGATCCATGCAAAAAGACGGTACAGCGCACCGTGGGCGAACAGCAGCCGCCATCCCTTCCACGCCAGCGCCTCACCGATCGTACGCGCAGCGCCCTGCCCCTTCAACGCGGGCGCCGGCACCTCCGGCGCCGTGTGCCGTGCCGCCTCGCGCAGGCGCATCAGCAGGTCGGGGATCGGGATGCCCACCGGGCACACCTCGCCACAGGCGCCGCAAAGGCTCGATGCGGTCGGCAGGTCGCGCGTGGAGGCCAGGCCCAGCAGGTGCGGCTCGATGATCGCACCGATCGGCCCCGGATAGGTCGTGCCGTAGCTCAAGCCGCCGACCCGCGCATAGACCGGGCAGTGGTTCATGCAGGCGCCGCAGCGGATGCACTGCAGCGTCGCGCGGAAGCGCTCGTCGCGGTAGGCCTGGGTACGCCCGTTGTCGAGCAGGATCAGGTGCACCTCGCGCGGACCGTCTCTCTCGCCGGTGCGGCGCGGGCTGGAAATGACGTTGAGATAGGTGGTCACCGCCTGGCCGGTCGCCGAGCGCGTCAGCAGCGCGAACAGCGGCACGACGTGTTCCAGCTTCTCGACCACCTTCTCCAGGCCGGTGACCGCGATGTGCACGTCCGGCACCGTCGTGCTCATGCGGCCGTTGCCCTCGTTTTCGACCAGCACCAGCGAACCGGTCTCGGCGACCAGGAAGTTGACGCCGGAGACGCCGATGCGCGTATCGCGGAACAGGTTGCGCAGCGCCTGGCGCCCGATCGCGATCAGCGCGTCGACGTCCTCGGTGTAGGGCGCGCCGTCGATGCGGTCGGCGAAGATGCGCGCGACGTCCTCCTTGGTCTTGTGGATCGCCGGCATGATGATGTGGCTGGGACGGTCGTCGTCGAGCTGCAGGATGTACTCGCCCATGTCGGTCTCGACGCACTCGACGCCGGCCTCGGCCATGCGGTGGTTGAGCTCGATTTCCTCGCTGACCATCGACTTGCCCTTGACCATGCGCGTGGCCTCGTGGCGCCGGGCGATCGACAGGAAGATCCGGTTGGCGTCCTCGGCGTCCTCGGCCCAATGCACGTGGATGCCGTTGGCGGTCAGGTTGGCCTCCAGCCGTTCGAGCAGGTCCGGGAGGTGCGCCAGCGCGTGCTGGCGGACCGTTTCCCCGAGCCGGCGCAGCCGGGCGAAGCCGGCGGCATCGGGAAACTGCGCGGCGCGCTTGTCCATCAGGAAATCCATCGCACCGCGGAAGCTGCGGCGCAGCACCGGGTCGGCCAGCACGATGCGGGCGTTGTCCTTGAACGCGGCGGGATCGGCGACCGGGCGCACGCTGCCGCTCATGCCGCGGCCTCGTCGCGGACCAGCACGATGACCAGTTCCTTCGGGCCGTGCGCACCGTAGACCAGCAGGCGCTGGATGTCGGCGGTCTTGGACGGGCCGGTGACGAGCAGCGCGTTGGTCGGCAGCTGCCCGGCCCAGCCTTGCGCGGTCATCGCCGCATACAGGTCGGGAAACACCGTGCTGGCGCGCAGCACGGCGATGTGCACCGGCGGCACCAGTGACAGCGTGCGCGGCTCGTCGCGGTCCGGCCAGACGATCAGCGACCCGGTCTCGGCGATGCCGCCGCGGGTCGTCGTGATGCCGGCGTCGATCGCGTCGAACAGCTCGCCGCGAAATGCCTCGATGTCCTGCTCGTACCAGCGCAGCGTTCCGGCCGGCAGCTGCGCGGCCAGTGCCGCCGCCAGCGCGGTGCCGCGCCCGGCCAGCACGCGGCCGAGGCGCTTGTCGCGCACCGCGGCGGCGACCGCCGCGGGCCAATCGTCCGGGCCGGTCTCGACGACTTCGGCGCGCCAGCCGCGCGCGCGCTCGGCGAACATCGCCGCTCGGGTGGCCGGATCGTCCGCCGGCGCCTGCGGGCGGAAGTGCGCCGCCACGTCCGGCAGCGGCCGCGCCGGCCCGGCGCCGGCCTGGCGCAGCCGGGCGAGGATCGCCGACCGGGCGTTCGCCGTCGTGCCGGTCAAGGCGCCCCCCCGTCGGCGGCCAGCCGGCCACGCAGGAAGCTGGCGATGTGCTCGCCACGCACCGGCTCGCCGCGCTTTTCCAGCGCCAGGTTGAGGTTCATCAGGCAGCCGCAGTCGGCGCTGACGAAGCGGTTGCAGCCGGTCGCCAGGATCGCCTCGATCTTGTCGGCCGCCATCGCCGCCGAGATCTCCGGATGCTTGACCGCGAACGTGCCGCCGAAGCCGCAGCATTCCGCTTCGTGGTCGTGCACCGCCAGCCGCACGCCCGGCAGCCGGGCCAGCAGCGCCCGGCCGACGTGGTGCGTGCCCATCTCGCGGCGCGCACTGCAGGACGTGTGCAGGCAGACCGTTTCCTCGGCGTCGGCCGGGGCCTGCCAGTCCGGGCCGAGCAGGCCGGCGACGAAATCGGTGAACTCGACCGTGCGCGCGGCGATCGCCGCGGCCTGGGCCGACCGGCGCGGATCGTCGGCGAACAGGCGCGGCCAGTGGTGGCGGATCATGCCGCCGCAGGAGCCGGACGGCACGACGATCGGCCACGGCTCGGGAAACAGATCCAGCTGCGCCGCGGCGACCGGGCGCGCCTCCTCCGGGAAGCCGCTGGTATAGGCGGGCTGGCCGCAACAGGTCTGCCCGGCGGGAAAGCTCACGCGCACGCCGAGCCGCTCGATCACCTCGATCGCGTCGAGGCCCGCCTGCGGGACGAAGAGGTCGAGCAGGCAGGTGGCGAAGAAGTAGACGTCGGCCGGCACCGCGGCGTCTGAAGCGGGAGTGGGGGCCATCGGGGTCCGTCAGCCATGCTGTGGCGGCCGAGTGTGCGCGTGCCCTCGCCGGCCGGTATATTGGTCAGACCAATCCAGCCGCTCCGGTGCCAGCGATGTCCCGTCGGGTCGAAGCCGTCGTCGCCCATCTCGAAGCCGCGATCGCCCAGGGCCGCTACGCGTCCGGCACGCGGCTGCCGGCCGAGCGCGTCCTCGGGGTCGCGCTCGGCGTCTCGCGCGCCACCGTGCGCGATGCGCTGGCCGCCCTCGTCAGCCGCGGCCTGCTGCAGCGCCGGCAGGGCGACGGCACCTATGTCAACGACCAGGCCGACCGGCAGATGGCCGAGGTCTGGGCCGACATGGCCGAGCGCCATCCGGCCTTGCAGGGCGACCTGATCGAGTTCCGCGAGATGCTCGAAAGCCGCGCCGCCGCGCTGGCCGCGACACGCCACGACGCGCGCGACCGCGAACGCCTCCTCGCCACGCTGGCCGCCGTCGACGCCGCCTACGACGGCGAGGACCGGGCCGCGCAGATCCGCAGCGACGTCGCCTTCCACCGCGCGATCGCCGAAGCGACACACAACCCGCTGTTCGCCTACCTGATGACCTCGCTGCTGCGCCTGCTGCACGAGCACGTCCAGCTGAGCCTGGCCGGCCTGGCGCCGCACTCGGACACGGCGCGGCAGCTGCGCCTCCAGCACCGCGCGCTGGCCGAGGCGATCCTCGCGCGCGATCCGGAACGCGCACGCCGGTGCGCCGGCAGCCACATCGATTTCGTCGGCGTGCGCCTCAATGCGATGCCGCGGCCCGCGCGCGAGCGCCAGCCCGGCGGCGACGGCCATCGCGATTGACGGCCACCCGGACGCCGGCAGGCCTCCTCGCCCCGGAGCGCACCCGGCGGGCGGCGCCTAGGCGCCGGCGGTCTCGCCGGCGAGGCGCTGTCCCGGCAGCGCCGGCAGGTAGCGTGCGCGCTTGCGCGGCCGCAGCCGGTCCAGGTCGATCAGGATCAGGCCGTCGATGCTGTTGCGGAAGGCCGGGTCGACGCCGAACGCGAGGAAGCGGGCACCGCCCGGCTCGCACAGCTCGGTGTACTGCCGATACAGGATCGGCACGCGGGCACCACTGGGTTCCAGCCGCTCGCGCAGCGCGGCCATCGCCTGGTCGGCGTCGAGCGACCCGAAGTCCGGCGCCGTGCCGGCGTAGCGGAACGGATGGTACGGCCGCGCCAGCCCGCGATCGCCGCCGAAGTAGCGGTCGTAGTAGCCCACGATCTGCTCGCGCGCCGCCAGCGGCAGCTCGGCGCTGATCGAGACCGGCCCGTACAGGTGGCGCACCTGCGGGTGGATGCGCAGCCAGGCGCCGATGCCCTGCCAGAGCCAGTCGAGGCTGCGTGTGTTGCGGTAGCGCGGCTGGACGAAGCTGCGTCCCAGCTCGGCGCTGCGCTCGATCGCCGGCAGCAGGCGTCCGTCGATCTCGAACAGGCTGCGCGTATAGAGACCGTCCAGGCCGCGCTCGCCCAGTACGCGTGCGCAATCGGCGATGCGGTAGGCACCGGCCACCTCGCCCGCCGCGGCATCCCACAGGACGATGTGGTCGTACCAGCTGTCGTAGACGTCGGTGTCGAGCCTGCGCCCGGTGCCTTCGCCGACGCTGCGGAAGGTCAGCTCGCGCAGCCGCGCGATCTCGCGCAGCAGCGGCGAGTCGGTGGCCAGGCGCCCGGCGTGGATGCGCAGGCCGTCGCTGTTCTCGCCGAGCAGCGGCAGGCGCTCCACGTCCGCGCGAATCGCCGCCGGTGCGGGCCGGTGCGCCAGCGGCGCCTGCAGCGCCGACCAGCGATCGCCGCGCCGGCCGATGGCATAGACCGCCCGCCGCACCTCGCGCGAGATCCGCCGCCGGTCGGCGATGCCGCTCATCACGTCGCCGATCGGCCGCGGCGCGCCGACCCGGATCACCAGCCGGCTCTGCTGCCGCGCGAAGATCTCGCGCGGCAGCAGGCCGGTGCCGAGCGGCTTGAACAAGGCCGACATGCCGTAGAACAAGGCCGAATTGCGCCCTTCGATGCGCACCGGCACCACCGGCGCAGCCGCCTGCTCGGCGAACCGCAGGAAACCGTGCCGCCAGGCGGCGTCGCGCACGCCCAGCGGCGTCAGTCGCGAGACCTCGCCGGCCGGGAACACGATTACCGCCTGCTCGCTGCGCAAGGCCTGGTCGACCTGGCGCAGGCTGTCGGCGCCGGCCCGGCCGCCGAAGACGCGCAGCGGGATCAGCAGGTCGGACAGGCCCTCGAACGCGGCGAGGAAATCGTTGGCGACGATGCGCACGTCGCGCCGCACGCTGCCGACGAAGGCCAGCAGCGCGAGCGCGTCGATCGCACCCATCGGATGGTTGGCGACGATGACTACGCGGCCGCTCTCGGGAATCCGCTCGCGCTCGACCTGGTCGACCAGGAAGCGGCAATCGAGCCGCTCCAGCGCCGCCTCGACGAACGCAAAGCCACGCAGGTGCGCATGGTCGCGGACGAAGGCATCGATCGTGTCGATGCGCGCGATGCGCGCCAGCGAGCGCACCAGCTGCCGCGAGAACGGCGCGCGCCGCCCGGTGAACCATTGCGGGAACCGTGCTTCGATCCTGCCTTCCAGATCGAGCATGCCTGCCTCATCGTCGTCGGAGTCACCGCACGCTAGGACCGGCGCATTGCATTCACGTGACGGCAACGATCACGCCACTGTCATCTGCGCCGACCACGATGGCGGCGAACCGATCGGACGGACCGCCCGGAATGCCCGCAATTCAGCCAGCCAGTCGACCGGCCGCGACGCGGCCCAGCCTGCGCGACCGCGTCGACCAGAAGATCTTCAACGCGATCTGGTCGCGCAGCCTCGTCTACAACACCTGCTGGGAAGACCCGGCAGTCGATCGCGTCGCGCTCGGCCTCGGCGCCGACGACCACGTGCTGGTCATCACCAGCGCCGGCTGCAACGCCCTGGACTACGCCCTGCAGGGCCCGCGCCGCATCGACTGCGTCGACGCCAACCCGCGCCAGAACGCGCTGCTGGAGCTCAAGCTCGCCGGCATCCGCGCGCTATCGTTCGAGGACTTCTACGCGATCTTCGGCGACGGCCACCACGGCGACTTCGAGCGCCTCTATCGCACGCGCCTGCGCGCGCACCTGACGCCGTTCGCGCGCGACTGGTGGGATCGCCACACGCACTGGTTCGCCAGCACGCGCGGCAGCTTCTACTTCCACGGCCTGTCGGGCCTGGTCGCCCGCGGCGTGCGCGCCTGGTTCCGCGCGCAGCCGCGCCTGCGCGTGGCGATGTTCGACCTGCTCGCCGCGCGCGACCTGGATACCCAGCGCCGGATCTACGACCAGCACGTCGCGCCGCTGCTGTGGAACCGCGCGGTCAACTGGACGATTTCGCGCCAGCTGGTCATGAACCTGCTCGGGGTGCCCCATCCGCAGCGGCGCCTGGTCGAGGCCGAGCACGCCGACGGCGTCTCCGGCTTCATCCGCGAGGCCGTGCAGTACGTCTTCCGCGAGCTGCCGCTGGCCGACAACTACTTCTGGCGCGTCTACCTGACCGGACGCTATGCGCCGGACTGCTGCCCCGAATACCTCAAGCGCGCCAACTTTGAGCGCCTCAAGGCCGGGCTGGCCGATCGCATCCACCTGCACACCGCCACCGTCACGTCCTTCCTGCAGGGCGGCGACGCGCCGATCTCGCGGTTCGTCCTGCTCGACCACATGGACTGGATGGCCTCCTACCATCCGGCGGCGCTGGACGAGGAATGGGAAGCGATCCTGGCGCGGGCCGCGCCAGGCGCGCGCGTCCTGCTGCGCAGCGCCCAGTCCCGGCCGGCCTGGCTGGACCAGGTCCGCGTCGGCGCGGGCGGGACGCTGCGCGAACGGCTGGCGTTCGACGAGGCCCGGGCCGCCGCGCTGCAGCCGCGCGACCGCGTCCATACCTACCCCGGCTTCGTGATCGCCGATGCGCCGGCTTGACGCCCTGCGCGCCGACCTGGCCGTGCTGCGCGCGATGACGCGCGGCATGCCGGCCGGCGATACGCTGGCGGCGCGACTGGCCGCGTTCTATGCCCCGCAGGCGGACCACTACGACGCGTTCCGCGAGCGCCTGCTGCACGGGCGCGAGGCGTTGATCGCCACCATCCCGCTGCCCGCCGCCGCCCACGTCGTCGACCTGGGCGGCGGCACCGGCCGCAACCTGGAGTTCTTCGGCCCGCGCACCGCCGGCATCGCCCGCTACGAGGTGGTCGACCTGTGTGCGCCGATGCTCGAGCGTGCGCGGATCCGTGCGCGGCACTACCCGCAGCTGCACGCGATCGAGGCGGACGCCACGCGCTGGCAGCCGGCGCAGCCGGTCGATGCGGTGATCCTGTCCTATGCGCTGACGATGATTCCCAACTGGCGCGCGGCACTGCATTCGGCCATCGCGATGCTCAAGCCCGGCGGCACGCTGGCCGTGGTCGATTTCTACGTCTCGGCCGAGCGCCCCGCGGCCGGCTGCCGGCGTCACGCCTGGCCGACCCGCCGCTTCTGGCCGGCCTGGTTCGGCCACGACGGCGTACGGCTCGATCCGGAGCAACTGCCGACGCTGTGCGGCACGCTGCCCACGCATGCGCTGGTCGAGGCGCGGGGGCGGCTGCCGTATCTCCCGCTGCTGCGCGTGCCCTACTACCGCTTCGTGGGGACCAAGCCATGAACATCCATCGGGTCCGCTCGGTCTTCATCTCCGACGTCCACCTGGGAACCCGGGCCTGCCAGGCCGAGCGCCTGCTCGGCTTCCTGCGCGCCTACCCGGCCGAGTACCTGTACCTGGTCGGCGACATCGTGGACTTCTGGGCGATGCGCCGCGACGTGCGCTGGACCGCCGCGCAGAACACCGTCGTGCAGAAGATCCTGCGCCGCGCCCGCCACGGCGAGCAGGTCATCTTCATCCCGGGCAACCACGACGAGGCGCTGCGCGAATACACCGGCATCCGCTTCGGCGACATCCGCCTGGAGCGCGAATGGGTGCACACCACGGCCGAGGGCAAGCGCTATCTGGTCCTGCACGGCGACGAGTTCGACCAGGTCACCCGCTACCACCGCTGGCTGGCCGTGCTCGGCGACGTCGGCTACACCTGGCTGGTGCACGCCAACGGCTGGCTCTCGTGGCTGCGCCGCAAGCTCGGCATCGCCGGCTACTGGTCGCTGGCCGGCTACGCCAAGCGCAAGGTCAAGGCGGCGGTCAGCTTCGTCGGCGACTTCGAGGGTTCGGTGGCACGCGCCGTCCGCGAGCGCGGCCTGGACGGTGTGATCTGCGGCCACATCCACGTGGCGGCACTGCGCGACATCGAGGGGATCCGCTACGTCAACTGCGGCGACTGGGTCGACAGCTGCACGGCCATCGTCGAGCACCACGACGGCCGTCTCGAACTGATCCACTGGAGCAGCAGCGAAGCGGAGACGCTGGATCCGGAAGGCCTGGCCGAGCAGCTGCTGCTGCAGCAGCGCATGCAGAGCCGCCGCACCGCCGCCTGAGGGCCGGGCGCGCGCTGGCCCGCCCAGCATGCCGCACGTCCGTCCGGACGCGCGGCCGCCCGCTCAGGCCGCTCCCGGCACGTCGGGCTGGTTCTCGGGACGCGCCGTATCGAAGGCCGGCAGTTCCAGGCAGGCCTGCTCGATGCGCGCGATCGTCGGGTACGGCGTCAGGTCCACGCGAAAACGGTGCGCGTTGTAGACCTGGGGTATCAGGCAGATGTCCGCCAGCCCCGGCGAGTCACCCTCGCAGTAGCGGCCGGTGGACGGATGCTCGACCAGCATCTCCTCGAACGCGCGCAGTCCTTCGCGGATCCAGTGCTGCGTCCAGCGCTGGCGCTGCTCGGCGTCGGCGGCCAGCTCGCGCTCCAGGTACTGCATCACGCGCAGGTTGTTGAGCGGATGGACGTCGCAGGCGATCAGCTGGGCCAGCGCGCGTACGCGTGCACGGTCGCGGATCATCGGCGGCAGCAGCTTCATCGCGCCGTCGTAGGCTTCGTCCAGGTACTCGACGATCGCCAGCGACTGGCGCACGACGCGGCGCCCGTCGATCAGCACCGGCACCAGCTCCTGCGGATTGAGCTCGTGGAACACCGGATCGTGCTGCTCGCCACCGTTGTTGACCAGGTGCACGGGCACCTGGTCGTACGGCAGCATCTTGAGGTTGAGGGCGATGCGGACGCGATAGGCCGCGCTGGATCGCCAGTAGCTGTACAGCGTCAAGCGTTCGCTCATCGCCCGGGCCTCCCCCGTCACGTGCATCGCCGGAATCGACGCCCGGCGATTATCTCAGGACTCGCGAACGGGCGGCGAATAGCGCTCGATGCGCTGTTCGATGGCGCCGAACAGGCTGGCGCCCTGCCCGTCGGTGATCTCGATGCGGACGACGTCGCCGAACTTCAGGAACGGCGTGGCCGGCTGGCCGTCGCGCAGGGTTTCCACCGTCCGCTGCTCGGCGAGGCAGGAGGCGCCCTTGGCGGTGTCCTCGTTGGCGATCGTGCCGGAGCCGACGATCGTGCCGGCCGTCAGCGGCCGGGTCTTGGCAGCATGGGCGATCAGGTCGGCGAAGCTGAACTGCATGTCCACGCCGGCCTCGGCCTCGCCGAACCAGTGCCCGTTGATCCAGGTACGCATCGGCAGGTGCAGCTTGCTGTCGCGCCACGCATCGCCGAGCTCGTCCGGCGTCACCAGCACCGGCGACAGCGCCGAACGCGGCTTGGATTGCAGGAAGCCGAAGCCCTTGGCGAGCTCCGGCGGGATCAGCCCGCGCAGCGACACGTCGTTGACCAGGCCGACCAGCTGGATGCGGTCGGCCGCCGCGGCCGGCGTGAGGCCCATCGGCACGTCGTCGGTGACGACGACGACCTCGGCCTCCAGGTCGATGCCCCAGTCCTCACTGGCGGCCAGCACCGGATCGCGCGGACCGAGGAAGCCGGCGCTGGTCGCCTGGTACATCAGCGGGTCGGTGTAGAAGCTGGCCGGTACCTCGGCACCGCGGGCACGCCGCACCCGCTCGACGTGCGGCAGGTAGGCGCTGCCGTCCACGAACTCGTAGGCGCGCGGCAGCGGTGCTGCCAGCTGGCCGACATCCAGGTCGAAGGCGCCCGCGGCGCGGCCGGCCTGCAGGTCCTCGTACAGCGCGTTGAGGCGCGGCGCGACCGCTTCCCAGGCATCCAGCGCGGCCTGCAGCGTGGCGGCGATGCCGGTGGCGGCCACGGCCCGGCGCAGGGCGCGGTCGACGACGATCAGCGTGCCGTCACGGCCGCCTTCCTTGAGACTTGCAAGCTTCATCGGTGATTCTCCATCCGGTTCGCCGGGCGGCGCTCAGCGGCGCGCGGCATCGAAGTGTTTGCGCAGGCCCTGCCAGCAGGCGTAGTAGTCGCGCTGCAGCAGCGGCGATTCCAGCGCCTGCCGGGTCGGGCGGATCACGGCGCGGGTCTCGAACATGAAGGCCATCGTATCGACGACGTGATCCGGCTTCGACGTGTCGGCGGCCGAGGCCTTCTCGAAACTGGCCGCGTCCGGCCCGTGCCCGCTCATGCAATTGTGCAGGCTGCTGCCGCCCGGCACGAAACCGCCCGCCTTGGCGTCGTAGGCGCCGTGCACCAGCCCCATGAATTCGCTGGCGATGTTGCGGTGGAACCACGGCGGCCGGAACGTGTCCTCGGCGCACAGCCAGCGCGGCGGGAAGATCACGAAGTCCAGGTTCGCCGTGCCGGGCGTGTCGCTCGGCGAGGTCAGCACCGTGAAGATGGACGGATCCGGGTGGTCGTAGCTGATCGAGCCGATCGTATTGAAGCGGCGCAGGTCGTAGCGGTACGGCACGTGGTTGCCGTGCCAGGCCACCACGTCGAGCGGGGAGTGGCCGATCGAGGCCCGCCACAGGCTGCCCTGGAACTTGGCGATCAGCTCGAAGTCGCCCTCGACGTCCTCGTAGGCCGCCACCGGCGCCTGGAAATCACACGGATTGGCCAGCCCGTTGGAGCCGATCGGACCCAGGTCCGGCAGGCGCAGGCTCGCGCCGAAGTTCTCGGCGACATAGCCGCGCGCCGCGCCGTCGGGCAACTCGACCCGGAAGCGGATGCCGCGCGGAATCAGGGCGACCTGCTGCGGCTCGACCTCGATCAGGCCAAGCTCGGTGGCGATCCGCAGCCGGCCGTGCTCGGGGACGATCAGGAATTCGCCGTCGGCGCTGTAGAGGAAGCGGCCCTGCATCGACCGGTTGGCCGCGTAGAGGTAGATGCCGATGCCGGCCTGCGCGGCCGGACCGCCGTTGCCGGCGACCGTGAGCAGGCCGTCGATGAAGTCGGTCGGCGCTGCCGGCAGCGGCAACGGGTCCCAGCGCAGCTGGTTCGGCGTGGCCGGCGCCTCCTCGAAGCGGTTGTGCCAGGTGGCGTGGGCGAGCGGCTCGAACGGCCGGTGCATCGCCGCCGGCCGGATGCGGTACAGCCAGCTGCGCCGGTTGGCGTGCCGCGGTGCCGTGAAGGCCGTGCCGGAGATCTGTTCGGCATAGAGCCCGTAGGCGGCGCGCTGCGGCGAGTTGCGCCCTTCGGGCAGCGCGCCCGCCAGCGCCTCGGTCGCGAACTCGTTGCCGAAACCGGACTGGTAGTTGCCGGAACTGGATGAAGTCATGCCGCTACCCTCGATGCCCCGCGACGGCGGAGCGATGACCCTGGAGACCTGTTGCGCCGGTCCCGGTCGGCCGCAGCGGCGGACGCGGGAGCCGGCGGGCTGTTTCTCGGCCGCGCCTAGAGCACGCCGCGACGCATCTGGTCGCGCTCGATGCTTTCGAACAGCGCCTGGAAATTGCCGTTGCCGAAGCCCTCGTTGCCCTTGCGCTGGATGATCTCGAAGAAGATCGGACCGATGCAGTTCTGCGTGAAGATCTGCAGCAGCAGCTTCTTCTGGGTTTCCGGATCCGCGTCGATCAGCAGCTTGTTGCGCTGCATGCGCGGCACGTCCTCGCCGTGGTCGGGAATGCGCTGGTCGATGACCTCGTAGTAGGTCTCCGGCGTGTCGAGGAAGGCCACACCGCGCGCGCGCATCGCCTCGACCGTCTCGTAGATGCTGTCGGTGAAGCAGGCGATGTGCTGGATGCCCTCGCCCTTGTACTCGTCGAGGTATTCGTTGATCTGCGACTTGGCGTCGGCCGACTCGTTGAGCGGGATGCGCACCATGCCGTCCGGCGCGGTCATCGCCTTGGAGACCAGGCCGGTCTTGGCGCCCTTGATGTCGAAGTAGCGGATCTCGCGGAAGTTGAACAGGCGCTCGTAGTAGTCGGCCCAGCGCGCCATGTTGCCGAAGTAGAGGTTGTGCGTGAGGTGGTCGATGAAGGTCAGGCCGAAACCCTTCGGATGACGCTCCACGCCCGGCAGCCATTCGTACTCGGCGTCGTAGACCGAGCCTTCGGCGCCGTAGCGGTCGACCAGGTACAGCATGCAGTCACCGATGCCCTTGATGACCGGCACGTCGACCGCGCGGGTATCGGCCTTGTGGGTGATCTCCTCGCCGCCGTTGGCGAGCGTCGCCGCCAGCACTTCGGCCGCGGGCTTCCGGAACCGGATCGCGAACCCGCATGCACTCGGGCCGTGCGCCTTGACGAAGTCGGCGGCGAACGAGTCGGGCTCCTCGTTGACGAGGAAATTGCAGTCGCCCTGCCGGTACAGCGTCACCTTGCGCGTGCGGTGGCGGGCGACGGCGGCGAAGCCCAGATTGGCGAACAGCGTGTGCAGGAGCTGCGGGTCGGGTGCGGCGAACTCGACGAACTCGAAGCCGTCGACACCCATCGGGTTCTCGAACGTCGTGACCTGCATGCCGGTATTGGGTACGGTCGGATGGGGCTGGGCATTCATGGCGGCTCCGTAGGGGCGATGCGCCGTGCTGGCGGCGGAATCCGCGTGTTATAGTTTCAACTGAAACCAATTGCAAGAGGCAGTGCACCATGCCCGACCGCGCCGTGCTGGAACTGGAGACCTTCCTGCCGTACCGGCTGTCCGTCCTGTCCAATACCGTCAGCCAGGCGATCGCCCAGATCTACGAGGAACGGTTCGGGCTGTCGGTCACCGAGTGGCGCGCGATGGCGGTCCTGGGCCGCTACAGCGGCATCTCGGCGCGCGAGGTGGCGATGCGCACGGCGATGGACAAGGTCGCGGTCAGCCGCGCCGTCGCCCGGCTGATGGAGAAGGGCCTGATCGAGCGGGACACCGCCGAGCACGACCGGCGCCAGTCGGTGCTGCAGCTCTCCTCGGACGGCTGGGCGATCTACGACCAGGTCGCGCCGCTCGCCCTCGAGCACGAGCAGCGGCTGCTGGCGCACCTGGATGCCGACGAGAAGCGCTGGCTGGCACGCATCCTCGACAAGCTCTGGCAGGTCGAGCGCAGCGCACTGGAGTCCTGAAAAACGAACCGCGCCGGCCCCTTGCGGGTGCCGGCGCGGCAAGGATGCTGCGAGGACCTACTTGACGCCGTGCATGAGGCGCTGGATCAGCGGCGCGATCAGGAACAGCAGCGCACCCGGGATCACCAGCGCCCAGAAGCCGAAGGTGTAGCCGCTCAGCGCGGACTCCAGGTTCATGCCGCTCTCGCCACTGACGTGGCTGGCGAAGATGCCCGACAGGTTGTTGCCGATCGCGGTCGACAGGAACCAGCCGCCCATGCCGAAGCCGACGAGGCGCACCGGCGCGAGCTTGGTCACCATCGACAGGCCGATCGGCGACAGGCACAGCTCGCCGACCGACTGGATGACGTAGACCATGAACAGCGTCCAGAACGGGATCTTCAGCGTCTGCGGATCGACCAGACCGGACAGCGCGAATATCAGCAGCAGGAAGGCCAGGCCGTTGAAGATGAGGCCGAGGCCGAACTTGCGCGGGATCGACGGGTTGTGGCGGCCCATCTTCACCCACAGCCAGGCCAGTACCGGCGCCAGCGTGATGATCGCCAGCGAGTTGACCGACTGGAACCAGCCGACCGGGAAGATCCAGCCGCTGAAGTCACGGTTGACGATGTTCTGGGCGAGGAAGTTGAACGAGCTGCCGGCCTGCTCGAAGAAGCACCAGAACAGCACGTTGAAGACGAAGATGATCAGCATGGCCACGGCCATGTCCCGCCGGATCGCACCGTCCTTGAAGCCTTCCTTCAGGATCAGCACGCACAGTCCGATGAACAGCGCCGTCAGGATCCACTGCAGCGCACCGGCACCGATCGAGAGCAGGAAGTAGAAGGCCGGAATGGCGACGATCGCGCAGATCGCCGTCACCAATACGCGCCCGCTGCCTTCGGCGCCTTCCGGCGGCCGGCCGATTCCGAGCAGCTGCTTGCGGCCGAACCAGAACCACACCAGGCTGATCAGCATGCCGATGCCCGAAACCAGGAACACCACCTTGTAGGCGGGCATCTGCGGGGTGCCGCCCATGATGCGCTCGGCCAGGATGCCGGTCAGCCACGGCGCCAGCATCGCGCCGAGGTTGATGCCCATGTAGAAGAGCGTGAAACCCGAATCGCGGCGCTCGTCGCCGGTGACGTAGAGCTTGCCGACCATCGTCGAGATGTTCGGCTTGAACAGGCCGTTGCCGACGATCACCGTCGCCAGGCCGAGTTTGAACAGTGCCTCACTGGGCATCATGATCAGGAACAGGCCGGCGGCCATGATCACCGCGCCGAGCAGGATCGAGCGCTGGTAGCCGATGACCCGATCCGCGACGTAGCCGCCGAACAGCGCTGCCGCGTAGACCAGTGCCAGGTAGGCGCCGTAGAGCCGGCTGGCCGGTGCCTCGCCGGCGCTGTCGCCCGCGTAGAACTGGGCGACGATGTACAGGGCCAGTGCCCAGCGCATGCCGTAGAACGCGAAGCGTTCCCAGAACTCCGTCATGAACAGCATCCACAATGGGCGCGGATGGCCCAGCGTCTGCGGGAACTGGGGAAGCGTGTCGCCCGCAGGCGACGTGGCGGTACCGCTCATGCGCGGATTCTCCTGCTGGAAAGAGTGATGAAAGCGAAGGTTCGCGAGCGGACGATCGGAACCGGCCCCGGCCGACAGGTTTAACCGGTGATGAATGCCGCGTCAAATCGCGCTGCGGCAAAAACCGGCCGCCGCCGTCACGCGGTACCGATGACGGTCCGCACCTCGAACAGCTCCGGGAAGAACGTCAGGTCCAGGGCCTTGCGCAGGAAGCCGACCCCGGACGAGCCGCCGGTCCCCCGGCGGAAGCCGATGATGCGCTCGACCGTCTTCATGTGGCGGAAACGCCACAACTGGAAACTCTCCTCGACGTCGACCAGCTTCTCGCAGAGGTTGTAGGCACGCCAATGGGCGTCCGACTGCTCGTAGATGCGACGAAAGACCGGAATCAGCTCCGGATGGCGCTGGTACGGCTGCGACCAGTCCCGCTCGGTGCAGGCCAGCGGCACCTCGTGGCCGTGGCGGGCCAGGTGACGCAGGAACTCGTCGTACAGGCTGGGGGCCTCCAGCACCTGGCGCAGGGCATCGCGCCGCGGCGGGTCGTGGTCGAACACGGCGATCATCTGTGCGTTCTTGTTGCCGAGCAGGAACTCGATCGTGCGGTACTGGTAGGACTGGAATCCGGAGGCCGGCCCCAGTACGTCGCGAAACTCCAGGTACTCCGAGGGCGTCAGCGTTTCCAGAACCGCCCATTGCTCGAACAGCTGGCGCTGGATCTGCTTGACCCGGGCGAGGATTTTCAGGCACGAATCGATTTCGTCACGGGAAAGATTGGCCACCGCGGCGCGCAGCTCGTGGATGACCAGCTTCATCCACAGCTCCGATACGTGATGCTGGATGATGAACAGCATCTCGTCGTGGTGCGGCGGATTCGACAGCGGTTGCTGCGCCGACAGCAGGGTGTCCAGCTGCAGGTAGCCGCCATAGGTCAGGCGGTCGGCCAGGTCGATTTCGATACCGGCCTCGAGGTCACGCTTGATGTCGCTGGATGTCATTGCGGTTCCAAGGAAAAGAGCCCGCGCCGCCGCCCTGGGCACCGGCCGGGGCATGGAGTGTACCGGCGTGCGCGCACCGGCATCGAGAAAAACTTCACCGGCACGCCACGCCCGCGGGCCGGCGACGCGGCAGCGGAAGCAGCCTTGGCTTCATCGCCGCCAAGGCGGCAGCGCGCCGGCCGCCGCCGGCGCCCGATGGACGGCCAAACGCCGCCGCCCCGGCGACGCGCCCGCCCCCCGGACGCGCCCGTACGGAACGCCGCCACGTGCTGCACCGATCCTTGCACCCTCTCCGCAGGCTTGCTATCTAGCGGGCCAACGCCGTCGACCCGGGCTCCCACCCGTCCGCAGCGCTGCGCACGCCGGCACTGGATCCGGATTCCGCGCGGCGCCCCGCGGCAGCCCGCAAGCTTCCTGCCAGCCTTGAGATCGACGGGCATCCACTCCGTATTTGTCGAACCGACTCGGGACCATCGTGAGCGTCGTCGCCACTTTCGAAATCGAATACCTCCAGTACCTCGACACCGAGGGACGCCTGATCCGCGAAGACCTGCCCGCGCTCGCGCGCGACATCAAGCAGCTCGTGGACATCTACAAGCTGATGACCTACCTGCGCGTCTTCGACGGCAAGGCGGTCGCCCTGCAGCGCACGGGCAAGCTCGGCACCTACGCATCCTGCCTCGGCCACGAAGCGGCGCACGTCGCGATCGGCAGTGCGATGCAGGAAGACGACTGCCTGGCGATCAGCTACCGCGAGTACGGCGCGCAGTTCTACCGCGGCGTGCACGCCCGTGACGTCCTCATGTACTGGGGCGGCGACGAGCGCGGCAGCGATTTCTCCGGCCCGGCACACGACTTTCCGTGGTGCGTGCCGATCGCCACCCAGTGCCTGCACGCCGCCGGGGCCGCGCTCGCGTTCAAGCTGCGCAAGGAGCCGCGCGTGGCGGTCTGCACGGTCGGTGACGGCGGCTCGTCCAAGGCCGACTTCAACAGCGCGATCAACGTCGCCGGGGCGATGCAGCTGCCGCTGGTGGCCGTCATCGTCAACAACCAATGGGCGATCTCGGTGCCGCGCAGCGCCCAGACCGGCGCCAAGACGCTGGCACAGAAGGGCATCGCCGCGGGCCTGGACTGCATCCAGGTCGACGGCAACGACCTGATCGCGATGCGGGCCGCCATGGACCAGGCGATCAAGCGCGCACGCCACGGCCACGGCGGCACGGTGATCGAGGCGGTGACCTACCGCCTGTCCGACCACACCACCGCCGACGATGCGCGGCGCTACCGGCCCGACGCCGAGGTCAAGGACGCCTGGGAGCGCGAGCCGCTCAAGCGCATGCGCAACTACCTGGCCTCGCTCAACGCCTGGACCGAGGACGAGGAGAACGCCTGGAAGGCGCAATGCGCCGACCTGGTCGATACCGAGGTCAACGCCTACCTGGAGACCAAGTCGCAGCCGGTCGAGGCGATGTTCGACTACACCTACGCCGAGCTGCCGCCCGACCTGGTCGCGCAGCGCGCCGAAGCCCTCGCCCGCGAGCGCGGGGCCTGACCTCCCCGGCCCCGCCCGTCTCCGCCTTCACGACTACCTTTTCCCATGGCACAGATCACCTTGATTGAAGCCGTCACCCAGGCGCTGGCCTGGGAGATGAAGCACGACAACAGCGTCGTCGTCCTCGGCGAGGACGTCGGCATCAACGGCGGCGTGTTCCGCGCGACCCAGGGACTGCTGCAGCAGTTCGGCGAAGGACGCGTCATCGACACGCCGCTCGACGAGACCACGATCGCCGGCCTGACGGTCGGCCTGGCCGCGCAGGGCATGAGGCCCATCGCCGAGGCGCAGTTCGAGGGTTTCATCTACGCGATGCTCGAACAGATCATCTGCCACGCCGCACGGCTGCGGAATCGCACGCGCGGCCGGATGAGCATTCCGGCCGTGTTCCGCGCCCCGTGGGGCGGCGGCATCCGCGCGCCCGAGCACCATTCCGAGGCCAACGAAGCCCTGTTCACCAACGTGCCCGGCCTGCGCGTGGTCCTGCCTTCCTCGCCGGCGCGTGCCTACGGCCTGCTGCTGGCGGCGATCCGCGACCCCGATCCGGTGATCTTCTTCGAGCCCAAGCGCATCTATCGCCAGTACAAGGAAGAAGTGCCCGACGACGGTGAGGCCCTGCCGCTCGACGTCTGCTTCGTCCTGCGCGACGGCAGCGACGTCACGCTCGTCACCTGGGGCGCCCAGGTCAAGGAAACGTTGGAGGCGGCCGACGCGCTCGCGAAGGATGGTATCAGCGCCGAGGTGATCGACGTCGCCACGCTCAAGCCGCTGGACTTCGACACGATCGCCGAATCGGTCGCCAAGACCGGCCGCTGCGTGATCGTCCACGAAGCGCCGCGCACCGCCGGCTTCGGCGCCGAGATCGCCGCACGACTGGCCGAGCATTCGATGTACGACCTGCTCGCGCCGGTGGAGCGCGTGACCGGCTACGACACCCACATCCCGCTGTTCCGGCTCGAGATGAAGTACCTGCCCGGTGCCGACAAGATCGTCGCCGCCGCCAAGCGCACGCTCGCCGCCAGCTGATCGACGGAAAGACGACCATGAGCGAAACCAAGACCTTTCACCTCCCCGACCTCGGCGAAGGCCTGCCCGATGCGACCATCGTCGAGTGGTTCGTCAAGGAAGGCGATACCGTCCGCCTCGATGCGCCCCTGGTCTCGATGGAGACCGCCAAGGCAGTCGTCGAAGTCCCCTCGCCGTACTCCGGTACCGTCGCCCGCCTCTACGGCGGCAACGGCGACGTGATCGTGACCGGTGCGGCGCTGGTCGACATCGCGATCGATCCGGCCGCACCGCAGCGCGCCGAGGCCGAGGCGACCGGCCATCACCACGGGCCGCCGCCCGCGACACCGCCGAAGCCCGCCACCGGCGCGCCGGCACCGGCCGCACCGGGCCGGGTCGTGGCCTCCGACGAAGGCGGCGAGATCCGCGAGGGCGGCGCCGCACCACGCGCCGATTCGGGCACCGTCGTCGGTGCGATGGAATCGGGCGACCATGTCCACAGCGAAGCCCTGACCCAGGTCGGCGGCGTGAAGGCCGTACCCGCGGTGCGCGCCCTCGCGCGCAAGCTCGGCGTCGATCTGGCCCGCGTCGCACCCAGTGGCGCCGGCGGCATCGTCACCGCCCAGGACGTCAAGCAGGCCGCGGCCGCCGGCACCGCGCGTGCAGGCGCTGCGCCCGCGCCCTCACGGGCCGCATCGCCGCCGGCAGCCGCCACGGGTTCGGCGCCGCCCCCGGCCCCAGCGCAGCGTACGACGCTGTCGGCCGCCGGCAAGCCGATCCGCACCACGCCACCGTCCGTCACCGCCACCGGCCAGCCCGAGCAGCTCAAGGGCGTGCGCCGTAACATGGCGCGCGTCATGGCCGACGCCCATGCCAAGGTCGTGCCGACCACGCTGAGCGACGATGCCGACATCCATGCCTGGCTGCCCGGCAACGACATCACGGTGCGCCTGATCCGCGCCCTGGTCCGCGCCTGCAAGACCGTGCCGGCGCTCAATGCGTGGTTCGACGGCGAGAACCTGACCCGCACACTGCACCCGCACGTCGACATCGGCATCGCCGTCGACACCGACGACGGCCTGTTCGTGCCGGCGCTGCGCAACGCCGACGCGCTCGACCCCACCGGGTTGCGCACCGCGATCAACCGCCTGCGCACCCAGGTCGAGGACCGCAGCATCCCGTCCTCGGAGTTGTCCGGCTACACGATCAGCCTGTCGAACTTCGGCGTCTTCGCCGGCCGCTACGCCACGCCGGTGGTCGTGCCGCCGTGCGTCGCCATCGTCGCCGCCGGCAAGGGACGCCACCAGATGACGCCGGTCATGGGGGGTTTCGAATCCCATCGCGTCATCCCGCTGTCGCTGACCTTCGACCACCGCGCCGCCACCGGCGGCGAGGCCGCGCGCTTCCTGAAGGCGATGCTGGACGACCTGGCGCTGGCGAGCTGACGCAAGCGGAAACTGTTCGCCTGGCCGGCGCTCGTTGCCAGCCCGCGCCAGGCGCAGTGGGTCTGGTATTTCCCGATCTGGCGAACGCGTCGTTGAGGCTTGGGCCGCTGGCCGATAGCAGTGGCCCACAGCTTGACCTGCCTGCCCGCGTCAGGCGGCGTGCTCGCCCCAGAAGCAGCGGGGCCTCCAGCGGATCCACCGATCAACGGGAATTCGTTCGTACGCGGGCGCTGCGGACCCTCATGCTGTGAACGACGCGCTGTTCATCGACGGCCTGGAACTCCAGGACATACGGCCGGCACCCGAATGGAGCTCGGCCTCTTGCAGCCCCTGCCAAACCGGGCGGCCAACCGTTTCGACACCGCCTGGGCTTGCGCCTATCATGGGCGGCCTGATTGACACCCATCGAGGAACTTCCATGTTCAAACCGCTGCTGCTGACCGCCTCGCTGCTGATCCCGGCCTTCGCCTTTGCGCAAGGGCCCGCTCCGGCCGCCAAGCCGGCCCCCGAGAGCAAGACGACTGCTCCGGCCGAGAAGGCTGCCCCCCCGAAGGTCCTGTTCAAGACGACGCTGGGCGACATCACCGTCGAGCTCTATCCGGACAAAGCCCCCAAGACCGTCGAGAATGTTCTCGAGTACGTCCGCAGCGGTTTCTACGACGGCACGATCTTCCACCGCGTGATCGGCAACTTCATGATCCAGGGCGGCGGCTTCACGCAAGACCTGAAGCAGAAGCAGACCCGGGCGCCGGTCGCCAACGAGGCCAACAACGGCCTCAGCAACCTGCGCGGCACGATCGCGATGGCACGTACCGGCGACCCGCACTCGGCGACCGCGCAGTTCTTCATCAACGTCGTCGACAACCGCAACCTGGACTACGTCAGCGACCAGAGCCCGATGACCTGGGGCTATGCCGTGTTCGGCAAGGTCGTCTCCGGCCTCGACGTCGTCGACAAGATCAAGGCGGTCCAGACCGGCGCGCAAGGGCCGTTCCGCAGCGACGTGCCGGCGACGGCCGTCGTGATCGAGAAAGCCGAGGTCGTGCAGTAACCCTTCCGTTGACGCAGGCAGGCTGAATCGGCCACTTCTGGCGCTTCGCCTGCCTGCACGGTCCATCGCGGACGACGGGCGGAGATCCGTCCCTCGCAGCAAGCCCCGGCCGGATCTACGGTGCCGGCCGGCAACGGGCCGGGCTCGCGATGCGCCGGATCGTTGTTCGCTTCCAATTCCCCGACGGGAATTCGCACGGAACGTGTCCGCGATGTGCGAAAACCGGTCCGTTGCGGATCCGATCACCTGCCTTCGGACAACCGTACGATGACGTCGCTCTTCATCTCGGACCTTCACCTGGACGCCGCGCGTCCCCGCGTCATCGACCTGTTCGCGGACTTCATCGCGACCGAAGCGAATGGTGCGGATGCGCTCTATATCCTGGGCGATCTTTTCGAGGCATGGATCGGAGACGATGCCGGGGACGAAACCGGCGACCGGGTCGCGGACATCCTGGCCAGGCTCAGGCGATCAGGCGTTCCTTCGTTCTTCATCGCAGGCAACCGCGATTTCCTGCTGGGGGACCCGTGGGCCCGGCGCGCCGGCGTGACCCTGCTCGGCGATCCCGCCTTGATCGATCTCTATGGAACGCCCACCCTCCTGATGCACGGGGACACGCTGTGCACGGGCGATACGCAGTACCAGAAGGTCCGGGCCATGTTCCACGCCCCCGCGTGGCAACGCAGCTTCCTCGAAAAACCGGCCGAGGAGCGTCGCTCGTTCGCGGTGCAGGCGCGCGCCGAAAGCCAACGCTACACGCGCGACCCGACCCATGGCGCGATCATGGACGTCGATGCCGGTGCGGTGCAGGCCACGATGCAGCGGTTCGGGGTGTCCCGGCTCATTCACGGACACACCCATCGGCCGCAGATCCATCGGCTCGACCTGGATGGCCTCGTCGCCGAGCGCATCGTTCTCGGGGATTGGTACGAACAAGGCAGCGTCCTGCGCGTCAGGCCCGATGGCATGTCTTTGGACGTGCTGCCGATCTAGGCGATGTCGGTCGACGCTGGGCGCTCATCACCGGCCATCCAATGACTCGCCGAGGGCGTCCCTGTCGCCACGCCCCCGGAAGGTGGACACCGACAGGGCTGCCTGCGCGCCAAGGACACCGCGGAGCATCATCCCCTCCAAAGCGGATCGGTGCTCGGCTGCTCGCTCACTGACGCTCGCGTTTGCGTCGTCAAGCTCAGGCGCATCGCGACATCGAACGCCTGCGCAGGCCCGCCATCGTCGGACGTAGGCCGGCGTGCGCCAGTGACACCGGCCAGCGCCATTGGTGCACGCACGAACGGCGCCGCGCCTTCGGGTGATGGACGCCTACTTGGCGACGACCCGCTGCGGCCCGGTCAGGCTGTCCTTTGTCCCGTCCTTGTTGATCAGGCCGATCGAGTACCAATAGGTCTGCCCAACCACAGCCGAGGTATCCCGCCATTGGTAGGCGTTGGCATAGCCTGCCTCGAACGTGCCCGCCGGAATCGTCTCCTTGCTGATGCGCACGAACGGGCCCGCCTCGCTGTCCCCGCGGTAGATCACGTAGCCGTAGACGGCCTCTTCGTTGGCGACCGACCACTTCAGCAACGGTCCCCGGCCTGCCGGCGGCGGCGCATTCGTTTCACGCACCTTGGCCTTGAGGATCTCGCGGATGTCATTGGCACCGCGGGCCTTCGGATCGGCCATCAGGCGCTTCTGTTCGTCCGTCAGCGTCTCCTCCGGCTCGGGGGCAGGATCGACGCCGGGCGGCAGCGCGGTGGCCGTCAGGCGAATCGGCAGGTGCTGCTTGTGTTCGGGCAGCTCGACCGTGGCCATGGCCTCCAGCGGCCCGAATCCGACGCCCTTGCCGCCAGTGATCCGAATCCGCTTGCAGCCGGCTTGCGCCGGCGCGCAATCGACCAGGTCCGCCTTGCCACCCTTGAAACCTTCGAGCTTGACGCTGCCGCTGCGGAACGGCTTGCCGCTCGGGTTCTTGAGCGGAATGAAGTAGTCGCGATCCGCATCGGTGCGGACGACGCCCAGGTCGAAAGGCTCCTTCTCCGGCGCGATCGCGCCGATGATGTTTGCGCTGATCGTTATCGCCGTCTTCGTCTGCTGCGGTGAACTGAGCGAGACCACGATGCGATCGGCGGAGCGCGCCCCCCAAGGCGCCGAGGCTTTGTAGGCGACGCGGACGGTGCGGCCGTCCTTGCCGATCGCGGCATCGATGAATTCCGGCGCCTCGACGATGCCGGTCGCGCGCAGATCACCTGCTTCACGACTGGAGAGCACGACCTCTCGCGTTGGAAGCGGCCCACTGAGGACGATGTCACCGAAATTGACGGACGGACGCGGATCATCCAACACGCTGCCGACGAAGCCCTGCGCATATGCATACGTAGGCACCTGCTTCGTTTCGCCGGTGTCGAGCAGGAACATGCGATTGGTCAACCCGACTGCCAGATCCGGCTGCACCTGCACTTTCAACTTGACGCTTTCTCCCGCTGCCAGCGAGGCGTTGGACGGAGAGATCGAATCGGTCGCATTGCTCGGCAGAATCCGCGCGATCCGCACTCGCTTGTCGCCGGCGTTTCTGACATCGATCGTGCACTCGGCCGGAGAGAACGCGAAAGTCTCACCGAACTTGCAGTTCTCGACCACCAACTGAGGCGTAGGGGATTCTGCGGCGGACGCCGCGAACAACAGCGGGGCAATCAAAGTTAGCAGCATGGCTCCAACGGTCTCGACGGTAGTGAGCAGGTGGACTGACGTCCGGAAATGGCGGGATTTCGGCAAGCACGAACAACGAAAAAAGCCCACCCGTTTCCGGATGGGCTTTCGTTTCTCTCTGCCCTAGAGCAGTGCGAAACTGCTTACTCGACCGAGAAGCTCTGCAGCGACACCGGCAGCGCGGTGTAGGTGACCGAGAAGTCACCACAACGCGGCGGCGTGGTCGTCGGCAGGCCGGAGTCGGACGTCACGATCAACAGATAGTTCGTGCCATTCTGCAGACCCATCGACTGGATGTTCAGAGGGACACCCGGAGCGCCGCCACCCATCGGCGGGCTGCTGCAGGACGCGGCAACGACGATCTCACGCTCAGCACCGGTGACCGTGATGGGACCGGTTTCACTGTTGTTGTAGGTGAACTGGTAGACCACGCTCGGGTGAGCGGCGACGGCGCCGCCCAGCGGAATACCCGACTGACCACCACACGTGGTGCCGGTCAGGGTCCGGTTCGGGACCTGCGGATGGAGGCTGGTCGGAGTTTCGCAAGTCTGTGCGAAGGCAGCCATCGGAAGGCCGGCCATCACGAGTGCTGCAAGCAGAGCGCGCTTCATTGTCAAATTCCTCATTTTGTTATGTTGACTTAAATCTTAAGTCCGGCAATTACGGCGAGCCGATGAACGTCGAGCGACGCGAATCGAACTGGTCGAAGCTAACGATGCGATTTGCCTGCACCGAACGGAAGTTCGGGGATGCCTGGGCAAGGCCCAGAGCTGCCGAATCGACACCGCCCCAGGTCGTGTTGTTGGCGGAAACCGTCTGGCTCGGCGTGGCTTCGTTCGTATTGTTGACCCACACCTTCACGCCGCCAGCGCCCGACCCGTCACCCGCCAGACCGGCGCCCTTCGACCAATCGATCTCGATGCGGTGCACGCCACCGGTGCCGCCCGTGAGCGGAACGCTCGACGAAACGAAGCCACCGATCGCGGTCGGATTCGACCCGGCGACCAGGATGCCCAGCGACTTGGACGTACCGGCTGCATTGCCGAAGACCGTCAGCTTGACGACTTCGGAAACACCAGAGGCCGGCGTATCCGTGATAGCGGCAAACGCGCGGACCGGCTGGCTCGAGTTCAGGCTGGCCAGTGCATCAACATTGATAAGGAACTGTGCGCGGTAACGCTCTTCACCAGCCGGCGTATCGTCGCGCACGAAAGCCGACGCGGAACCGAGATTGGCGGTGATCTGCGCGTCCAGCTTGCAGTTGGTGCTGGCAAAGCCAGGAGTGCTGGTCGCCAGCGAACCACCAACGGCCGACTGACCGGACCACGCACCCGGAAGCGCCGGACACTGCGCCATCGCGCTACCCGCAAAAGCGAAACCGACCAGACCCGCGACGGCCAGCGACAGCGACTTCATCTTCGCATTGACTTTCATTTGGAGTCTCCAAGGAGTTGTCGGGCGGGGCCCACGCCCCTTCCCCTGATTGATGAAAACCGTCAACCAAGCCCGATCGCTCGCGAGAATAGGAGTTCAGCCTATGTTTCGTCAAGCGCTCGAGCGTGGGTCCGGCAAGTCCTGACCGGTGTTGTGACGAAGTAGGTTTTCCCTCACCCCCGTCTCAACGGCAACCCCGCCAAAGGTTCGCCTCCGGCCCACGTCAATCAGTAACGCAGCGTCGTCACCGTTCCGGACACGCCGGGAGAAGAATTCTTTCGGCGCTTTGCCAGTGCTCGTCCCTGGAGTTGCAGATTCCCTGTAACCGACTGAAAAACAGGAGCTTTCCCATCATGCCCAGTCTGGGCCCACCATTGCCCGCGTAGGGCGCGCCGAGCACGCCGTGTATCCATCCGCGCGTGTCCGTACAGGGAAGCAGGCAGCTCACCCTGGGTTTGCGGGGATCATCGGGCAGCCGTCCTGGTGCCTGAGAGGGCTATCTCTCTCTCTTCCGACCACTCTGGGATAGGCCGGCGCGGGTGCACGAGATCCGGCGGTTCGCGGTGGGTGCGCATGGAGCAGCGGCGGTTGGCGGTTGGCGGTTGGCGCACAACAAAAAACCCCCGCCGGTGAGGCGGGGGTCGGCTTTGAGGCCCTTGGCGATGACCTACTCTTGCATGGCTTAAGCCACACTACCATCGGCGCGGGTGCGTTTCACTTCCGAGTTC